>BNJU01003312.1_pt1 | contig 186632 bp, 206 predicted proteins | sample 8539281 | NCBI WGS metagenome assembly BNJU01 (sample SAMD00202456, study PRJDB9452) | human saliva metagenome | isolation source: human saliva | place: Japan | reverse complement strand
GGTCGATTTTCTCTCATAGAGGCTTTGTGCGATTGAGAGGGTCTTATCTGCTGAAAAGCCGTGCTTTCGGTTGGCTTCCTTCTGTAGGGAGGTAAGGTCGAACAAGAGGGTGGCGACGTATGTCCCACCTTTTTGCGACCAGAAGTCACGGTAAGCCGGCTCTGTTCGCGAAAGCATGGCGAGAGCGGACTGTGCATCGGCTTCATTGTCAAATGCACTACTGCTCACAGCTTTCAGCGATACGCCCTCTTTCTCTGCTGCTACGGAGAGTTTCCAATAGGGGACGGAAGAAAAATCACGATTTTCTATGTACCGACGGCAGACCATAGCAAGAGCTGGGGTTTGTACCCGTCCCAAGGAATAGCCGCCTTTGCGGACGATGGACAATGCACGGCTGGCATTGATACCCACCAACCAGTCGGCTTCGCTTCTTGCTTTGGCGGAATAATAGAGATTGTCGTAACTGCTTCCTGGTTTGAGGTTGGAAAGTCCCTCACGGATGGCTTTATCGGTGAGGGAGGAAATCCACAAGCGGTCGAAAGGCTTATGGCAATTGAGATAGGAATAGATGTATCTGAAGATGAGTTCACCTTCACGTCCTGCATCGGTAGCAACGATGATGCGGTCTGCTTTGTCAAAGCTGGAGCGTATCACCTTGAGCTGTTTTAGTGCTGCTGGGTCTGATACATACTCCTTATCCTTACGTACTTGTCGTACCACTAACTGAAATGGATTGGGACGAATGGGCAGGTCTTCAGCTTTATAGGCAGAAAAACCGTAGGCTTCGGGCATGGCAAGGGCAATGAGGTGTCCCATTGCCCAAGTAACCATATAGCCGTTACCTTCTAAATATCCGTCTTGTCTGGTATTAGCCCCTACGATACGGGCTATATCTCTGGCTACCGAGGGTTTCTCGGCAATAATACAAGTAATCATAGTTGATAATAGAATTAAAGGTTACATCTTACGTCCACGGGACTTCTTCTGTTTGTTCTCGTCCTGCTTTTGCTTCTGCTCAGCAGTAGGCTGTGTCTGTCCCGTTTTGAGTGGTTCTTTCACATTTTTGGTGGCTTCGTTGGTCTTGCCGTGGTTATTGACCGCAACCTGTGTCTTGTGTTCCTCTGCTACGGCAACCACCTTTTCTTTGCCGGTTTCTTGCTTTTTGTCAGGATTCCACTTGTAAAAACGTGGGCGATTCTGTTCCTTGTCCATGCGAACATAGGCATTGAATGATTGTCCCTGTTTGTCCACCATATTCTTTTAGATATAGTGTACGACCGCTATCCAATGCTTCACGCTGTTTATCTGATAACTCTAAACCGCAAAGCTTATGTGGGACACCTTGCTGCTGTGTCTGCTGCTGGCGTTCCTTAAAACCACGGTTATTGTCAAAGATGAACTCAATGCCTTTTCGCTCGGCATTAACCTGCAGGGTGGCGTTGAAAGACTTGCCGCTCTTGGCGGTCATACCCTCCACTTTCACGGCTTTGCCTTCCACAAGATCTTTGTACTGGACATCAGAGAGCGTTACACCCTTGATCTCCTCGGGAATGTTCACACGGTCGGCACGTAAAGGCAACAATTTCGTTGGTCTGTGGATCGATGGAGACATAGGCAGAAAAAGGATTGCCGTTCTTGGGCGTTACTTCGATTGTCTTGCCAAGGTTGCCCGTAGCAAGGAGTTGCTCCTTTTCTTCGGGAGAGAACTTGTAACCCATATAGGGGAAGTCGAGCTGTGGCTCCTTGCGTAACGGGTGGATAGCCAAGCCGACATTGCCATTATCATCCGTGCGGAATGCAAGACGTGCTTCGGTGTAGATGGTCGTGTCACCAATAGGTACGGCAATAGTAATAAGGTTACTCTTCTGCCAGAAAGCATCTTTTTCTAACTCTCCACTTTGTTCCAGTCGTTCACAGGTAAGACCGAGGTCACCAAGTTGCTTCCAATCAATCTTCGACTCATCAATGGCTGTGGCGTTCTTCTTTTTCGGCAGATAATCGTCAAAGGATACTCCAATCTCTGTCAGTTGCTGTTTGCTTTCTGGCTTTTCACGACTTTGCAACATGGTGCGAAGATTGTCCACACCTTGTTCTACATTGTTTGCCAAAACCTTGTACAGTCCGAAACGAGTCGGGTTATTGAACTGTTTGAGGAAATTGGACATGAAGTTCTTTAGAAGTCCGTCCTTGTTGTTGAATTTCAAGAACGCAGCCTGATTGGCAGCGGCAGCCTCTGTGGTCTTGAGGTTGCCCTTGTCGTCGATACCCGATACTACGGAGATTTTTCCCGCTTCTTGCTCATTCTTCACTTCCGTGCGGTCTTCAAGACCAGCACATAGTTATCATTGTTGTTTGGTTCCATAAATATTACATTTTGATGAATATATAATGTTATATATTGGCAAAATTAAACGGATAAAACCAAACGTTCACACTGTGAGGAAATAGTGGGAAAAAGTGGGAAACAAAATGAGAGGAAGATTTGATGTACCAACAAAAAAAAACTTCCCCTACAAGAGAAAGTCTATGGATGAGAAAAGCACATCAACGATAAGTTTTTTTGGTTTGCAGCTCGAATGTCAGCTACCAATAACCGTGACCGACGTCGGTCAGCGTCGTGAGTGACGACATCTGGAAGAATATTGGATGAAACACACAGGGGGGGAGTTTTTTCTGAAAAGAAAAACTCCTCCCCCCTTGATGCCTCACGGCTGTCTGTGATTGCTGTCCTGTTTATAAAAGTTATCCTGATGATAGGTAGTATTTTATAAAGTTTATCGACGTCGGTCACGATCGTTACGATAGCAGGTGTCGCATGGCTCTTTCCTCTTGACGGATGCGAACTATTAGCAGGTAGCCGTAGAGGGGCAGACCTACGCATAACGTTGTCCAAGCATGGCAGAGTAGCGCCACACCTATCAGTTCTGGTATGATGTTGAGGAAATAGTTTGGGTGTCGCACCGTACGAAACAAGAAACTACGATTGATGCGATGGTTGGGTACGATGTAGAGTTTCACTGTCCAAACGTCACTCAGCTTGTAGATGACGTAAAACAGCATGATGTAGGCGAATGCCATGACTGCCACGCCGATGACAGAGGTCCTGTCAAACTCCATATTGCTGGTATATCCCTCATAGAGGGCACCAAAGTAGTAGGCTATATGGGCAAGCGTCAGCAGTAGGGAGTTGCGTTTTCCGTACTGTGTAGCTCCACATTTGATGAGACGTTTCTCGTTCCTTATTGGAAAAGCCACACTAATTTGACCCACCCTGGCAAGTATTTTTAGACCCAGTAAGGTTAAAAATAATGAGACCCACCTCACCAAAATAAGAATGACCCTTTGAAACGCTAGTTTTTTAGGGTCATTTTGTAGTTTTGTGTTACTGCCCTGGCCGGCATTAAAAACATAAAACTATTATTTATATGACAAAATTAAAGAATTTATTGCGCTGTTACGCATCTGGTATGGGAATAAGAAGTATTTCTAGTACTTTCCATATATCTCGTAACACCCTCCGCAAGTATGTCCGTAAATTCCAAGAAAGTGGCTTGTCCATGGAGCAAATTCTGTCGCTTTCAGATGATAAGCTGGCGGACTTGTTTTCAGATGGGCATTCTCGTAACCGTCCGCCTTCTGCTCGCAAGTTGGAGTTAGAGGCACTTGTTCCTGATTATGTGAAACGGCTTAGCAAGAAGGGTGTTTCTATCTTATCTCTTCACACGGAGTATCTCAAAACTCATCCTAATGGTTACCAGTATTCTACTTTCAAACACGCAATCCATGCCTACAGATGTCAAACACGAGCCGTAGGACATGTAGAGCACCTTGCTGGCGATCAGATGTATATTGATTATGCAGGTGATAAGCTAGAGATAGTCGAAGAACAGACGGGTGAGGTGCGGAAGGTAGAGGTTTTTGTGGCTACCCTTCCATGCAGTCATTACACCTATTGCGAGGCAGTGTGGTCGCAGAAGAAGGAAGACCTTATCGTTGCTTGCGAGAATGCTCTTCATTTCTTTGGTGGTGTACCCAAGGCTGTTGTGCCTGACAACTTAAAATCAGCCGTTATCCGCAGTGATCGTAATGAGCCTGTTATCAATGACGACTTCGCTGCTATGGCTGAATTTTATGACATGGCTGTTTATCCAGCTAGGGTGCGCCGTCCCAAGGACAAGGCACTGGTTGAGAATGCTGTAAAGCTAATGTATCGGTCGGTATATGTAGATATTGAAGGGCAAATTTTCCATAATCTAGAATCACTTAATGTTGCTATACGCACATCTTTAGAAGCATTTAACAGCCGTAGATTGAGTGGGCGTAAGGAATCCCGTCAAGAACTATTTGAGGAAATGGAAAAAGATTTTCTTCGTCCTCTTCCTACCGCTCGCTATCAGATGAAGTCTAGAAAAGTCTGCTACTGTCATGGCTAATAGCTTCGTTATGCTAAGAAAGCATAGTTATAGTGTTCCAACAGAGTATATCGGCAAACGTATGGAGCTTATTTACGATAATGACAATGTTCAAATCTACTATGGGTTAAAGTTAGTTACCATCCATCAGCGAGATGATACTCCCTATACCTACTCACAGAAAGATGCACATAATCTTCCTGGTCATCATGGTAGCTTTGAAAAAGGATTTGAGGAAATATATCAACGGGCAGGGCAAATAGACAACATCCTTCTGCTTTATCTCAAGGAAGTCGCTACGCAGATGAAATATCCACCAAAAAGCCTTCCGCTCTTGCCGTGGTATCATGTCGCTGGAGAAGAAGTATGGCATGGCTCGTCTAGTAGCAGCTTGTAACTGTGCCTCGGAAGGACGACGCTATGGCTATAATGAGATAAAGGATATACTACAGAAGGGTGATGATGCTCCCTATATATCTATGGATGAAGATAATATGGAGCTATCTCCTGAATATAAAACCAAAAAAACTCATAAGAACATACGAGGCAAGGATTATTTCTCAAAGCAATTATCCAATAATAGCAAACAATTAAAGTAAACAACTATGGAACTAAATAATAATAAGACAGCACCTATTGTGCAAGAAATGGATAAGAATCAGTTATCTCTTGATTTAATGCATAGAATGAGGCTTACGGGTATGGCAACTGCCTTTGAAGAAAGTCTAACAACTACAATTGCAGATACGATGACACCAGATGCCTTTTTATCTTGGCTCTTATCTCGAGAATGGGACTATCGTTCTGCAGCAGCCATTGAAAGACTCATAAAATCAGCAGGGTTTAGATATAAAACCTATCCTGAGCAAATAGATTATAATATCAATCGCAACCTTAGCCAAAACAAAATGGAGAGAATACTCTCACTTGATTTTATCAAGCAAGGACGCAATATATTTATTACTGGTTCATCAGGAACTGGTAAAAGTTTTATCGCTACAGCTATAGGCTATCATGCTTGTAAAAATGGTATTAGAACGATGTATGCTAACATGTCAAAGCTGCTGGGGACACTTAAGGTTGCCAAGAACAAAGGAACGTTAGAAACAGAGCTAAAGAAGATAGAGCGATGTCGCTTGTTAATCCTCGATGATGCCTTCCTTGTACCTGTAGATGCAAAAGAGCGTCCTATATTACTTGATATTATAGAAGATAGGCATGAAAGGAAGTCGATTATCATATCTTCTCAACTTCCTGTAGACAACTGGTATGATGCAATAGGCGACCCTACCGTGGCAGATGCTGTACTAGATAGAATTGTGCATACCTCATATCAAAATAGAACTAACTGGAGAGAGTCTTAGAAAGATAAAAGCAAAGAATATTACCAAGTAATAGCGAAATAAAATGACCCACCCGACCAGGGCATTTAGTGGGTCAATAATAAATCGTTTTACTGGGTCTAAAATACTTGCCAGGGTGGGTCAAATTAGTGTGGCTTTTCCAGGCATCTTTTAGGGGATTAAAGAGCATCTATTCGAGTCTAATTTATCATGTATTGATTTTTAAGATATGATAAAATATTGACGTTTTTTTGTGAGGTAGCTGATAGAACAAAATCTCTTTTTTAATTCTTATCTTATTCTCCTTATATGCTTGTCTCTCAACAGAATGTTTGTTATATTCCTAATAAATTAGGATTGTTTATTATGGTTTTTCTTTTTACCTTTGCCATCATTAACGATACATAAAAACATTAGAAATAAGATTATATGATTAAGTTTAAACTGAGTTTTGCTCTTTTACTGGCGTCATCTTTGCCAATGGGAGTGCAAGCTAACAACATTATCGAAAACAACGACACTTCTCGTGTCTATGATATTGACGAGGTTGTCGTCGTTGATCAGCCAAAGGAAGCCTTTCGTCTACGTCAGCAGCCATTGAGCAGTACTTCTTTTAATGGTGATTTGATTCGTGGACTCAATGTGCAGGATGTTCGCAACCTCTCTGTCTTTGTCCCTTCATTCTCTATGCCTGAGTATGGAAGCCGTTACACCTCTTCTATATATATGCGCGGAATCGGCTCACGTGTCTACTCGCCAGCTGTGGGTATTTATGTAGATGGTATGCCAATCTTGAATAAGAGTGCGTTTAATTTCCATACATACGATGTTGATCGTATTGATGTGTTGCATGGTCCACAGGGTACACTTTATGGTATGAATACTGAGGGAGGACTGATTCGTCTTTATAGTCGTAATCCTTTTCAATATCAGGGAACGGACGTAAAACTCTCGGTTGGCACGAAACTGCATCGTCAGATAGAGGCAAGTCATTATGAGAAACTAAATGATAAGATGGCTTATTCGGTAGCTGGCTTCTATGGAGGACAGAATGGATTCTTCCGTAATCAGTATGATGGATCACGTGCCGACCTTATCAATGAGTTTGGTGGTAAGGGCCGTTTTCTTTGGCGTCCAACGGATAGACTGAACTTTGACATCATTGCTGATTATCAATACACTCGACAGAATGGTTTCCCATACGGTCAGGTGGTGACAGAAGACGAACTTTCTTCTGCTACAATCACTTCACCGCTTCATGGGATGAAGGCTGGTACACAATCGCCTAACCAAAATCGTCAGTCAAATTATCGTCGTAATATCATTAATACGGGACTGGGTATTAAGTATGCAGGAAACGGCTTTTGATATCAACTCGATGACTTCTTGGCAGTTCCTTCGTGACTATATGCTCATGGATATTGATTACCGTCCGCAGGATTATATGCATCTTACTCAGCGTCAGTTGGGGAATACTTTGACAGAGGAACTTTCTATCAAGAGCCGTAATGATAGCAAATGGCATTGGACCTTCGGTGCTTTTTGGTTCTTATCAGTGGTTGAAGACGACGACGCTCCTGTTTATTTCGACCAAGATATGAATAGCTATCTGTCTAAGAAGATTACGGACTATGCTTATAACGGTATGCTCAATGCAATGGCAAAGGGTATGGCACAGAGAATGATTGCAGGTGGAATGTCAGAAGAACTTGCCAATAAAACAGCACGTGCAAGTGCTGCTGCGGCTATCGCTGCAGCAGGAGGTGTCAATATTAATATGACAATGGACCCAGTTCCGGGTGTCTTCCGTACGCCAACTCTCAACTTAGGTGTTTACCATGAGAGTAATGTTGAACTTTCTGATCGCTTGATGGCAACCTTGGGTTTGCGCTATGATTATTCACGCGTAAGTATTGATTACGAGACTTCTGCACGTTTGGCGTTGCAGGAGAGTGTGATGGGTATAAATATTAATCCAGTTATTACTTCTGTATTGAAGCATAGCGAGCATGATGGCTTTAAGCAGTTCCTTCCAAAACTCGGATTGACTTATCGTCTTCAGAATGGTAGCAACGTTTATGCAACATGGTCAAAGGGCTATCGTGCAGTCGGTTACAACTTCGAGATGTTCTCTGATATGCTTCAGACTGAAACCTCACAAGCAGCTAATAAGGCACGTGCTGATGTGGATGTTGCACATGATGAGGCTTACTATGAGCGTATTGCAAAGACGATTGAATATAAGCCAGAAACGAGCTGGAACTATGAGGTGGGAGCGCATCTTAATCTCTTGAACAACCAACTTCATCTTGACCTCGCCGCTTATTATATGCAGATTCGTAATCAGCAGCTCTCTGTGATGGCTGGTAACTATGGTTTCGGGCGTGTGATGACGAATGCTGGTCGTAGTCATTCTTGTGGCTTGGAGGCAACACTCCGTGGTGTTGCGCTGGACAATAAACTGACATACGGTCTTAGCTATGGCTTTACAAGTGCTCAGTTTGATGAGTATAAGGACTCAATCGCTGGAGTAGGTATGGCTGATTATAAGGATAAACGTGTTCCTTTCGTGCCACAGCATACACTGGGTGCTAATGCTGATTATCGAATAGATGTTGACCCAGCAGCCTTGCTCAACCCATCAAATCGTTTCCATTTGCGCAGTGTTACGGTAGGATTAAACCTCTCAGCACAGGGCAAGACTTACTGGGATGAGCAGAACTCTATCGGTCAGAATTTCTATGCTGTCTTAGGGGCTCATGCCGATGCCGACTTCGGTCCGCTGCATGTTAACCTCTGGGTGCGTAATCTGACAGATACAAAATATAACACCTTTGCTGTTCAGAGTGCTGCCACTGGTACACGCTACACCTTTGCTCAGATGGGTAATCCATTCCAAATGGGTGTAGACTTTTAGGGTGCATTTCTAATAAAAAGCTCTCTCGACCCTCCGAAAAGGAGGGGAGGCAAATAGGATAAGGCTTGGTATCAGTTAATAAGATTTTGAATCTTTTTATTATAGAATTAAATAGAAAGGTTATAGATGTAAATCATTAGCTTGTAACATATTGATATAAGTATTGACCTACAACTAAAGTGAGTGAATCTTTACACTTTTAGTTGTAGGTCAATTCTTTTATAGGCAATATAAACTCTTTCCAACGCCAATACCCTCTTCTATAAACAGTATATTATAATGTGATTAAGCCTCAACACTTCTCGTGTTAAGCCTTAACACCATGTGTGCTGGGCCTTAGCACCACATGTGCGCAGCGTGAAGGCATTGTCAATAGTTGATAATTCTGGCTTATAATTGTCATTAAGTAAGTCGTAGAATAGTAAGAGAAATTACCTGATGGCTGTCTATAAGGCATAGAGAATCCACATTGAGAGCGTTCTCAATGTGGATTCAAATAATACGTCAAATTATGATAATCGATTCCTATTATCGCTTCACAATCTTACAAGTTGTTTTACCAATGTTTAGGAAATAAATTCCTGATGGTAGGTTGGTAACACTGATAATGTTGTCGCCAGCTTTAACATTATGCTTACTGATAAGATTTCCTGAACGCTGTATATACGTACAGTGCTTGCTTTTGTAACAGAAAGGGTTACGTTATCAGTTACAAAATCATTATGAACAGATAATTCTGTATCACCAGAAATAACCTCATCAATGCCTAATGGAATATTTTCGCTATCTACTTTATTACCAATTGATTGGAAGTGTTCGCCATAGGTAGGTGGAGTGTCAAAGTCAAAGGTTGGACCGAGGTTCTGTTTGTTGCTGAATAAGTTAGATGGGTCTGGCTGGTTAAGTGCGGTATAAACATTGAATGGAACAACATCTGTTGGATAATAAAGCCATGCTGCACCTCCATTGTTGTAGAGAATGTTCATGTAATATCGTCCCTTCTTTAGGTATCTTGTTGGGAGTGATACTTCAATATATCCGCTATTATTAGGCTTAAGTGTGACGGTTCTTGTCTCTGTCATGTTGCTATTGAGAGGCTTAGAACTCAGTTGAGCATCTGTAACATAGAACTTCACGCGGCCTTCGAAACCATTGATAGACTTCAAGTAAACGCGAGCAGTAAACTTGCTATTGGTGGTTGACACATAAGCATTATCAGAACCGAGATTACTACCACCTTGATAGAAATAGATTGTCTGTAACTTTAGATCGTGAACAGTTTGTGAGTTATTATCACTATCGTCAGGTGTATTGATTGTTAGCTCACCTATTTTCCATACTTTTGAATCAGTTTTTACCTTTACAGCCACCTCTTCACCATCAACATCGTATCCAGCAAGTAGGCTATATTTACCTACTTCCAGTTTTTTAAAGGTATCGTTTGTATAGAAAGAGAAGGTTACACGCTCACCTCTTGCTATTTTTAGCATTTCCTTCTGAGATAAGTGTAGCTGCCTTTATATTGTCTGATTCTGCTGGTAATACATATAGCTTCAGGTTACCATTATAGTCTGCATTACCTTCATTTGCCAGTGTCGAAACAATCTTTGTGTTCTGACCTTTCTTGATATACTCTGTTACCCTTTGCACAGCATAGAGTTCTGGCTGCTTAACAACTGGATTTGGAGTAGGGTCGGGGTCGGGATCAGATTTTCCAATAGTAACTGTTCCGGCAACGGCATCAATAGCTTTGAAGCCTGTTCCTTTGGCATAGTTTACTGTGAGGTTATAAGTTCCAGCCTTGACATTTGCAAGATTGGCGTAGAAGGTTATCTTCTTTGTAGACGCTGAGCCAATAGACGCTGTTGTTGTAGAGACAATCGTTGAGTAAGCATCATTTCCTTCTTGATAGAGGGCAAGTGCCAATCGACCTGAATAAGCAGATTCACTGTTCTTATTACCAATAGTGATTGTAACTGGAACTGAGTACAGTTGTACTAAAGTTGTCTGCTGACACTTAGCTGCAATGTACAAATTTGAACCTGTTTCAACGTCGGGTTGTGGATTAGGCTTTGGTTCTGGGTTAGGATTAGGGTCTGGATCAGGATCATCATTACGATCAGGTTTAAGGTAACGCAGCATCTGTTGATTAGAACTGTATCCACCACTGCCACCACCAATACCCTCTTGTCCAGGGCGCAGCACATTAAGTTTATGCCAACCATTTGAAGAATAGTTCCAACCCCAGTCAACGTGTACGAAGCCATTAGAAGCAAAACCATCGAGAACAAAGCAATGTCCACCACCAGCAGAAAAGCCTGCATAAACCACAGGACCGTAATCACGCAACTCATCGTGTATTTCCTTTAGCCAATTCTGCTCATAATAGTCGCTACGCTGAAGGAATCTAACAGTATTTATAGCCGAAATTACGAGTAAGAACAGTAGGAGCATTGTAGACGTAAGCACCAGAACCACCAAAGGAAGCGGGATTATAATCCATCTGTACAGCATAACCAATATCACGCAAAAGACGTCCGACGTTATCAGCTTGTACAGATGTAACGTTACGTCCAGTCGTTCTGTCGCGTCCATATCTGTCAATACCAGCAGGCATCTGACTCCAATCATAAGCTGCATTCTCAGAACCTTGTCCATCAAAGTTCAATGACATGTAGTTACGTTTCCAATAGTAGTTCACTGACCCATGTGCCTTACGTGGCCATTTGTGCCAACGTAGTACGGTACAGATGGCTGTTGCCACACAACCTGACACTGTTTCATAGGTTTCACCATTGTAACGATAGTTAGGAGCATACTGATTGAAAGGCCAACTTTGTCCCCAGCTGATTGGTGTTGTAAGCTTCGTTCTACGGTCAGAGGCATATTCGAGAAGCGGACTAATCTCTATCTGATAGTTGCTTGCTTGCATGGTCGCTACCTGCCTAAACTCTGGTGATGGAATGTCAGGAGTGTTTTCGATAGCCCATTTTATCTGGTTGCAATACTCGTCATATAACCACTTAATAGAAGGATTCCCTTGGATATCATTCTCTGTCAAGCTACCTTTTTCTGAGAATGCGATAATCGGAGATACACGATTGTCTGCTGCGATAACAACAAATCCCTGATCGTTACCACGATTGATGATATAATATAAGTTTTCCTCAGGCTTTCCTGCATGAGAAGTCTTATATGGAGCCTTATATGTCATACTAAGTTGGCGTGTTGTGGTGCCTTGTCCAAAAAGCTGGAGGCAATCTTCAATGCCTGTGACTGATCAATAGGTCCAGCCAATGATAGCTGAAACAGCAAGCATAATAAGGCTAAAAGCGCAAATATTCTTTTTCATATTGATAGAGTTAAAATTCGACTTAGGGATAATAAAAATGCTGCAACTTTATCGACGTCTTAGTGGTGACGCCGATAAAATCGCTATTGTTGTTTATTAGTTAAAGAACTTAAGGTCAAGAATCTTTACGTAAGTATGAATCTTGATGTGCTTATAGTTGCTTTCTAATACGACAACAGGGTTGTCACTCTTATACTTTGAGAAGACAGTACCAAGAGTATGATTGAATTGTGTTCGACCATAGTTATATTTATAGATACCATTCTCTGTGTGCAAATCTGTGATGAATGATATCTTCTGATGGTCGACAAAATCTTCTAAACTTTCGTTCTTATCTTTATCAAACTCAACATTAACGATACCACCAAAGCCTATTGGATGTAATGTTTCTTCCTTCTCACGATAATCAAACCAGAAAGGATTCGACTTGTCTATCCCTACTAATTCATGCTCTTGCCCGTTGACACCGACTAAAACCTTTCCCCAGATGTTAGCATCCTTATCTAAGTTTGGGAGCGGACCACTGTGTTGACCAGAGAAACCGAGTACCTGCAATTGCATACGTACCTTCTTAAACACAGGGACAAAGTCACGTTGTGTGACTGTAAACTCGTTGCTTGTAACGACACGTGCCTGTGAATTATCAACAGCATAACGCAAAGAGAAACTGATAGGATACATCTGTTCCATTGGAATATCGGCTGCAAGGAAACGCTGGAAAGAATCAATATCGCCCTTTAGAATCTCTTGCTGGATAGTCTTTCCACCACCAAGGACTGTGATATGTACATCACTCTTAGCTAACATCTTGCGGTAGTTGACAGCCTGGTCTACAGACACATTTACATCAACACCTTTGATTTTGTTCAAAGCAAACTCAATTGCCTCGTTAATATTGCGCTCTTTCTCATCAGTCTCAATAGAAAGATAGATGATTCGACCGTAGTTTATGCTTGATATGTAAACGGGCTGATAACCATCAAGGGCATCTTTGTCAATTGACTCAAAGATTGTACCTTTCTTAGGAGCATCGGTTGAGACCGTAAAATGCTTCTGTATGAGTCGTGCCAAGATATGATTTTTCTTCTTATTGAAGTTAAATCCAAGATTAATTGAGCCATTTGCAACTGGTGCAGTCACAGCTACACCCAGCTTTGTAACAAGTTCTTCTTGGGAGTTTATCTTCTCGACACTCTGTATAGTTGTTACTGGAGATTCCTTCCAATCCATTGTTGCCCACTTATTCCATACTTCTTGATACTCACTCTTACGAATGTTAGGAACAGTTGCTGAGGTTTCGTGTGCCTCTCTTGGATTAGCTGGTGATAAGCTAATAGAGAGGTTACATCGCCAGTTTTGTGTGAAGTAATCATTGCGTAGGTACCATTAGCTATCGTACCACCTTTGAGGACACAACCTGGATACACAACATCACTTGTAGGATCGAAGAGGAAATTCTCATCGAATGTCTGTTTTATTTTGTAATGCCGTGTTGTTTTTACCCAATTACCAGGTATACCATCAAGTACACCTTGTGTTTCTACAATAGGGTTTTCTTCTTCAACAGGTATTGGAGCACCATCATCAGGGTTTATTGGTCCGTTGGCACGCGTCATCATTGGTGCCAAGGGCAGCGTTTTCAGATAGTTTCGAATTTCCTTCGGATTATTCAAAACCCCTTCTTCACTTTGTTCTTTGACTGGTGTCAACATCTCGTCTTGTGAGCAAGCACCAAATGTAATGGCACAAACTGCCATCGAAGCAGGCAATACTGCTTTGAAAAGATACTTCTTCATTCTTTGTTAATTTTTAGGTTGTTATGTTTAGGGTTTATTATAAAAGACTGCCTCTTTGCAGTCTGAATGGATATCTTTCAATTCAAGTTCTAATAAATGGTATAGATAGGATTAGCTTTTAGTCGTTATTCTGCTTACATGTGCCAAGTATAACATTGTTCCCAAATTATATTAAACTCATGGTTTATATGTGTCCTCTTTCACTTAACAGGTTTCACTCGAAGTGTCTACATTCCCCGACAAAGATAGGTAATAATTCAATACGAAAACTTGTTTGTTTTTAAAAATCAATAAACAAAATGGGAGAAAAAGTATAAAATATATTTATATGAACTAAACCATACATAATTAACAGACTTAATTTGTATACATAGTTTAAATGGGTCTAAAAATCGTCAAAGCTTATAGTATTTAGCTTTATATAAAATGTGACCTATTTATATAAAAAGTAATTGACCTACAACTAAAGTGAGTGAATCTTCACACTTTAGTTGTAGGTCAATCTTTTATAAACAATATAAACTCTTTCCAACGCCAATACCCTCTTCTATAAACAGTATATTATAATGTGATTAAGCCTCAACACTACTCGTGTTAAGCCTTAACACCATGTGTGCTGGGTCTTAGCACCACATGTGCGCAGCGTACATCCTTTTGAACTCCCCTCCCATTACTTCCCTTCGGTTCGGAGGGGTTGGGGAAGCTCCCCTACACCCTAATCTTCCCCACTAACTTTCTTTGTTTCCCATTCCCAATGATGGGTGCGTGAGCATCTTCTGGAAAGAAGATGGTGAACTGTCCAGGCTTTACATTGAAGTATTCCTTTGCATCTTGTGTATAAAAGCCGCAATCTCTTTCGGGATTATAGGCAATGTCAGGTTCACCCAAATCAGATAAGGCAGTCCAACCCATTGTCTCATCCTGCAATAAGGGTACTTGAATATCAATATAGTTCTTGTGGAACTCTAATCGTTGTGCTTCCTTCCTCTTCAGTTCTACCTCGTCTAAATTGATGAAGAGGTCGTCAGCATCGAGGGTTATGCGTCCAGCTTCTTGTTGGCTGAAATCATGTTGGAGGATATACTCCAGCATTTCTTTCATTCTTGGATGTAAGCCGTAGTAGCGATGGCATGCGGTTAAATCTGCTATTATCATATTCTTGGATTTACTAAGTGTTATTGAAAACTACTACAAACATACATATTTATTTTCTGATAGCAAAGGATTGGTCAATAATAATGTGTGTTCGTGGAATGAAAAAGGGGCACACATAGCGTGTGCCCCTTTATTATAGGATATTTACAGAGATACGTCTTGCCATAGTGTGACGTAGTCTGTGTAAGTTTTATCAGTTGTAGTAGAGGTCAAGCGAATACTATTTGGTTCTGATCTCTTGCCCATTATTTCTTTTCCCAGCCGTTCTTAGCGTACTTAGGATTGACAGAAAAGTCTCCTGCACCAATGTCAAGATCTCCACTGTTCGGTACTCGATATTGTCCCCATGCACATGGTTTAGACTTTTTAGTCTTGTTGCTTGTCCATGTTCCTGCATACTGGTTGTTGCAATAAGAGTCCGAATGGCTATCAATATCGTCATAAACGAACTTGCCATCGTTGTTTTCATACCAATAGAACAGCAGATAACCAGTGAAGACACCACTTCCCGTCTGGCTGTTTTCTTCTTCAAAGTTATACTTCGCAATACTACATCCACGTCGTTTGAACTGCCCCTTCATTGAGTCGTCCACACCGTATGTAGGGTGAGTAAATTCCCTATTCTCAATGATATCAATGGTTCCATGGAAGTTACAACGATTGCTTTTGACAGCAGTGATGCCGCTGACATCATATTGGTTGTCGTCCGTTCGCTGTACTTTTTGAATGTCTATCGTGAGCTTCTGATATTCAGTCCCAATATAACCGATATAGGGAGTACTCTTGTCAGACAGTATATTTGAGAAATCATTCTCAACACTTGTGTTCTTACTCTCACTTACCATAGAAAGAATCCACTTCGGAACATTAGCTTCCGCCTTCTTTTCTTGGCAACTCATGAAAGGCAATGCAATCATAAATAGTGCTAAGCAGTTGAAAAACTTTCTCATAAGATTCTGATATAATTGTGATTATAGAGAACTAACTGTTTATCCGAGGAAGTGTACCTGACCAATGAAATAAAGCAGGATGTAACCCAAAATGAGGGAAACAAGACCACTGGTCAGACCCACCTTAAGCATATCGTTCTGCTTCACAAGTCCTGTTGAGTAAGCAATAGCATTCGGTGGAGTAGAGATAGGGAGACACATAGCAGTAGAAGCGGCAATGGCAATACCGATGAGGACAGTGCTTGTACCGCCAATACCACCGAGCTTGTCACCCATACCACGGCATACTACAGCGAGGATAGGTACCAACAGTGCTGCGGTTGCTGTGTTTGAAATGAAGTTAGAGAGGAAGTAACAAATCAAACCAGAGATAGCAAGGATAACGATAGGACTCCAATCGCCGAATGGAATACTCTCGATAGCAGCATCTGCCAAGCCTGAACCGTTCATTCCCAAGCCAATAGCAAAACCTCCTGCAACCATCCAGATGACACTCCAGTTAATCTCCTGCATATCCTTTGCAGTGATAACACCAGTGATAGCGAAGATTGCCATTGGAATCATTGAAACGGTGTTAGTGTCAATACCTGTGACATCCTTTGGAATTACCCATAGAAGAATTGTCACAATAAAGGTTACGATAACAACCCACATACGCCATCCACGGTGTACCTCACCATCAATCTTCAGATGAATAGTCTTCTGTGTGAATGGGAAGAAGTAAAGAATAATTCTCCATGACAAGAGAAGCAGAACGATCACAAGCGGTGCCATGAAAGCCATCCAGTGCATGAAGTCAATATTCATATTAAGACCAGCTGGGTCATTGAGATATTTAAGAGCAATAAGGTTAGGAGGTGTTCCAATCGGTGTTCCCATACCACCGAGGTTGGCTGCAATAGGAATAGACATTGTCAAGGCAATACGTCCCTTACCATTAGCAGGTAGCGCAGCAAAGACTGGAGTAAGGAAAGTAAGCATCAATGCCGCTGTTGCAGTATTTGAGATGAACATTGAGAAGAGTCCTGTAATAAGCAGGAATCCCAAAAGAACATTCTCACTCTTGTTACCAAAAAGGCTTAATAAGGTTACGTGCCAAGAGCGTGTCAAGTCCCGACTTCGATGCAGCTATCGCTAAGATAAAGCCCGCAAGGAAGAGCATAATGATAGGGTCTGCAAAGGATGCCATAATTTCCTTTGAGTCAAGTAACTCACCAATCCCGTCGCCTTTGAAGAATCCAAAAGCGTTTTTGGATACAGTGACGCACATGATAGACATGATACTCAGCGACGTTGCCCATGCTGGAATACACTCCGTTAGCCACGATAGGGTGGCAAACACGAAAGATTGCAATGATGCGTTGCTGTACTACGGTCAACCCATTAATGCCAAAACTGCTTGTGGGAAGGTTCCAAATAATGGCTGTAACCACGATGATGGCTAAAAGTTCCCAAACTTTTTCATCTCAACGTGGCTACTAAGTTCATTAGACTTTTCTTCTGCCATGGTGTTAGTTGTTTAGATTGATAATTTTAGATTGTTTAATAGATTTGAGGGGCTAATGTATAAAAAAATATTCTTATCACGCAAAAGAATCTTTCTTTTTGTATTTTTGCATAACAAATTCTTGTTTATGCGACAGTTATTGGTATTTACTCTCTATCTTTTTACTGTTTTTATCCTGTAACAACCATCAGAAACCTGTGGCTGATAAGCGATAAAGGGACAAAAATAGAACTGCAGTATGCTCGAAATATTACTATCGAACGTACGGAAGATTATGTGATTGTACGGCTGTTAAACCCTTGGAAAGAGGGAGCATTCTACATACTTACTATCTCATTGAGCGTGGAAAGGATGTAAAAAGTTCCTGATGATGGTACAAGGGTCGTTACCCTCTACGCAAAAAGTGTTATCTTCACGACAGCCCATGCCAATCTTGTTGAGATGCTTCAGGCACAGAAAGCTATTGCTGGTGTTGCCGATTTGAAGTATATGATTATCCCAGATATTCAGAAACGGGCAAGAGTAAAGGGCGGTATTGTGGACTGTGGAGATGCAATGAAGCCTGATGTAGAGCGTATTATAGACTTAAATGCAGATGCAGTCCTACTTTCTCCTTTTGAAAACAGTGGTGGCTACGGTCGTTTAGAACAAATAGGAGTACCAATAATCGAATGTGCTGACTACATGGAACGTTCTGCTTTGGGGCGTGCAGAATGGATGAAATTTTTATGGTCTTCTCTATGGTCAGGGAGCATGAAGCCGACTCGTTATTCGCTGTTGTTGAACAAAACTATAAGTATTTAAGTAAGAAGGCAAGCCAGAGTAAGATAACTCGTAGTGTCCTTCCAGACAGGAAGGTGGGTGCTGTTTGGTATTTACCGGGTGGCGAGAGCAGTGTTGGTCTACTCTATAAGGATGCCCATGGTCGCTATGCTTATTCTAATGATAAGCATAGTGGAAGTCTTGCAATGCCTTTTGAGACGATCTTGGATAAGTTTGGACAAAGCGATTTTTGGATATTAAGTTACAATGGTAATTTTAATCGTCGCCTTTTATTGGCTGAATATCAGGGTTATGCAAAGCTAAAACCTTATCAAACAAAAGAGATTTATGGCTGTAAGGTGGATAGTAAGCCCTACTTTGAGGAGGTCAGTTGGCGTCCCGATTGGTTGCTCTCAGACTTAATTCAACTCTTCCATCCCGATTTGAAGATTGCCCCACTGCGTTATTATCAGAAGTTAGAAGATTGATAGAATCGAAACGATAAGATGATGAAACGGAATATTCTTCTTTTTATAAGCTTAGCAGTAAGTATCCTATTTCTGTTTGGATTGAATCTTATAACAGGTTCAGTTCAGATTCCCTTTGCTGATGTGTTGGATATTCTATGTGGTCGTTTTATGGGAAAGGAAAGCTGGCAGTACATCATTTTAGAGAACCGACTCCCTCAAACACTCACCGCTATACTCTGTGGAGCCTCCTTGTCTGTATGTGGTTTAATGCTTCAAACAGCCTTTCGCAACCCTTTGGCAGGTCCAGATGTGTTTGGTATCAGTTCAGGTGCGGGCTTAGGTGTTGCCTTAGTGATGTTGTTATTAGGTGGAACTGTATCAACATCAATGTTTACTGTTTCAGGCTTTCTTGCTATTCTCACTGCTGCTTTCGTTGGAGCAATTGCTGTGACAGCACTCATCTTATTTCTTTCTACTATGGTACGCAACAGCGTTTTATTACTGATAGTGGGTATCATGGTGGGATATGTCTCCTCTTCTGCCGTCTCTCTGCTGAATTTCTTTGCATCAGAAGAAGGTGTAAAGAGTTATATGGTATGGGGAATGGGAAATTTTGGCGGTGTCTCAATGAGTCATATTCCTCTATTCTCTATACTGTGTCTTATGGGTATCGGTGTATCCTTTCTATTGATTAAACCACTGAATATCCTACTTTTAGGGCCACAATATGCAGAGAGTTTAGGTATTAGTACGCGTCAGCTTCGTAATATATTATTAGTTGTTGTAGGACTATTAACTGCTATCACAACAGCTTTCTGTGGTCCTATCTCGTTTATTGGTTTGGCCATTCCGCATATAGCTCGTCTTTTGTTCCGTACAGAAAATCATCAAGTACTCCTTCCAGGAACAGTGTTAAGCGGTGCTGCTATCGCTTTGTTTTGTAACTTTATTTGTTATCTTCCTGGAGAAGCAGGCATTATTCCACTCAATGCCGTCACACCACTATAGAGTGCACCCGTCATCATTTATGTGATAGTTCAGCGTCGATAATAGTCTGAAAAATTATTACATATATTCGGGTAAAATACCTATAAATAATAGCAAAAACTCACATAAAAAGTAGGTTTGCAATCAGTTGGAAATCAATCAATTATAAGGTAGTGCAAGAAAAAGGTGTAATAGGGACTCCAAAAGGGCGTTAGTAAGGGTCTTAAAGGGCATCTTTTGCAAGTCAATTGGGCGTCTTTTAGAAGCCAAAAGAGTATGAATTAGCTTTTGAGGTGTATGAAAATAGTTTACAAACAGCAGTGGTGTGGGAATAAGTTATTTATAGTAGTTGGATAGATATGTCATAACATATTATATGTTTAGAGTTAGAAAAAGATGCCTAAAAGATACAAAAAGAATTGCTCTGTTATGTATAAAGGAACTCTTTTTCTACTTAAAAAAGTCATTTTTTTCTCTTATTTCAACCACTATGACCATACATTTTTTTATAATTTTTGCAAATTGAATGCGTAGCAATACATCTCTGACAAATACTAATAAAAAAATCATTCTATACATGAGTAATTTACAACTATCATCAGATGCGAAAGACAATAGTGGGAGTGCAATTCCTCTTTGTTTGCTTTTCAGTGCTACTGTTCTCGTCCCTTTGCTCGTGGGACTTGACCCAGCAACAGCGTTATTCACAGCAGGTTTAGGAACATTTATCTTTCATTTGGTTTACGAAAGGTAAGGTTCCTATTTTTTGAGCTCTTCCTTTGCCTTTATTGCTCAATTATCTCTGCTTCAAAGCAGTGGGGTATGCCTGGGAACGTTGGCAGGAATAGCAGGTGTTGCACTTGTTTATTTCGTGATGTCAGCACTGATTAAAGTGGCAAGGAAAAGAAACTATTGGATAGGCTTTTTCCCACCAGTTGTTATCGGTCCGGTAATCATTTTGATTGGTCTTTCTCTGTCAAAAGGCAGCGGTAGACATGGCGAAAAACAAACTGGCTTATAGCCTTTATCTCATTAGGGAACGGCTGTGACAGTCCTCTCTATGGGTCGTGGCTTGATGAAGTTAGTACCCGTAATTTGCGGTATTGCAGTGGGCTATATCGTTGCTGCCCTTATGGGTATTGTTGACTTCTCTGGTGTAGAGGCAGCGCCTTGGTTTGCTCTTCCACCTGCATTAGCGCATTTCCAGTTGCCACAGTTTGCGTGGGAACCATTCCTTTATATGATTCCTGTGGCGATAGCTCCTGTGATTGAGCATGTCGGTGATGTGTATGTGGTAAGTGCTGTAGCGGATAAAGACTTTACGAAGTCACCAGGTTTGCATCGTACAATGTTAGGTGATGGCTTGGCTTGTTTGGCTGCTTGCTTCTTTGGCGGTCCTCCTGTGACAACTTATAGTGAGGTGACAGGTGCGATGAGTATTACAAAGGTGACTCATCCTCAGGTAATTCGTATTGCCGCTGCAACAGCTATTGTCTTCTCGGTAATCGGGAAATTGAGTGCTCTTCTGCAGAGTATTCCTTCTGCTGTCTTAGGAGGTATCATGCTATTGCTCTTTGGTACAATCGCATCTGTGGGTATTCAGAATCTTATTCAGCATAAGGTAGACTTCAACCGCACACGTAATATCATTATTATCTCTGTCACATTGACGATGGGTATTGGTGGTGCTGTGCTGCAGCGGGGTAGCTTCTCTATTAGTGGTATTGGACTCTCTGCTATGGTGGGCGTTATCTTGAACCTTATTTTGCCACCTGCAAAGGAGAAAGAACGAGGGTAATTCATAATTTATAATTCAGAATTCATAATTATGATTAGTGTTAATTCATAATTCATAATTCACAATTTATAATATGATTAGTGTTAATTCATAATTCACAATTCATAATTATGATTACCGTTATTTGCGGTGTTAATTAATCATTAATGATTATGAAAGCCGTTATTTGCGGTGTTTATCGATATGAGCAGCTTGTTAACTTGTAAAGCTATTCGCTTGTAAAAATAAATATTGGGCAGATAGGAATAAATCCTATTTGCCCAATATTTAATCATACCATGTATGTGGTTTAACCACCAATAGAATCTTTGTATTGTTGCTTTATCTTTTCTTCGAGTTCTCCTAAGGTTTGCTTGCTGTTGAATAGACTCTTGATAAGGCGATAGCCCAACCATATCAAGATCATGCCAACAAGGGCAAGGAGATATTGGAGTACGATACTGTTGACAATCGTCTTGGTATAGTTCTCGCAGATGACAAAACCTGCTATTAAGATGACATAGTCAATCCAGCCCGAACCTTTATAGCTCTGGGCAATACGCTGATACTCTTCGTTGTTGGCAAGAACCTCTTTGCGATTCTCTGCCCATTTCTTTTCAAATTCTTCGTTGGTCATGGGGTTGTTGGGTGTTGGGTGGTGAATGATGGGTGATGATGAATAGTGATGATAGACTTATACTTTCATTAAATCGCTCATAACGGAGTCGCTAACATAGATGCCGTTACGGGTGAGATGGAGCCAACCATTGTCCTCTTTCAACAAACCTTGTTGTTGTAAAGGCTCGGCAAGGCGCATGAGATAAGTCTGGTATTCAGCAGAGAGCGTTGAAAGATTAATTCCTTCACATGTTCGGAGGGCGGTCATAATCATGTCATTGTAATGTGTATCTGCATCAATTATCTCCTCCTCGCAAGGGAGTCTGTCTTCCTCAATAGCAGCGATATATGCCTTGGTATCTGCTATATTCCAACTCCTCTTGCCATTGCTGTAGGAATGGGCTGAGGCTCCGATGCCTATATAAGGGACATTGTGCCAATACGAACTATTGTGTTGAGAACGGTAGGGACTTTGGACTTTGGACTTTGAACTTTGAGGTTTGAGGTTTGAGGTTTGAACTTTAAGCTTGGCAAAGTTACTAATCTCATATTGTTCATAACCAGCTTCGGCTAAGCGGTCGATGAGAGTATCGTACATCTGACGATAAAGTTCATCGTCCATATCCTTGACCTTTCCCGCTTGAAGAAGGCGATAGAGGGGAGTCCTTCTTCGTACATAAGACTATATGCAGAGATATGTTCAATGTCTAAAAGCAAGCAGTCGTTCAATGTCTTCTTTCCATTCTTCAAGTGTCTCATTGGGAAAACCAAACATAAGGTCTACTGATATGTTTTCAATGTTTGCGTTTCTTAGACGTTTGACTGCTGTTTCCACCTCGTCAGCTGTATGTCTACGATGCAGGAAACGTAGGCGTTCATCCGAGAAAGTCTGCGCTCCCATAGAGATACGATTGATAGGGAAGAGAGCGCAAGTTCTGTGCAAATTCCTCCGTTATATCATCGGGGTTACACTCCATTGTGATTTCGATAGGAGTCGCTGTGGTACAAGTGTTGTTCTCTGTATCCCATTCTAAACCAATGTGATACACCTTGTCTATCGTCTGGAATATCTTTTGTAGACTCTCAAAAGAAAGCTGTGAAGGAGTCCCGCCACCCAAATAGATAGTTGACAAACCGCCTATTCTTTCACCAGAGTTGTTGCTATTCTTCTCCGCACGCAGTTCCATTTCATGGCAGATAGCATTCACATAGCGTTCTTCTACAGAAAGCCTTTCGTCCTTCTTCTTGGCTGGCACAGTAGAATAGAAGCCACAGTAAATGCAGCGACTGGCACAGAAAGGTATGTGAATGTATAATCCTAACATGATAAGTGTATGTGCGTATATATTAATGTATGCCTTACAAGAATTAATGCAAATGTACTAATAAGTTTTAAAAAGATTTCGTTTTTCGTAAGAAACTTTGGTGCTTTCGATGAAAAATGTATAACTTAGACCGCAGAATTGATGAGCTACGGCTTGTCCCTTGAGACGAAATAAATTATTACTAACAGCTTAAATCTATCAGATATGAGAGTATATCAGACAAACGAGATTAAGAACATTGCCTTGGTTGGCAGTGCCGGTAGCGGCAAGACTACTCTTGCCGAAAGTATGTTGTTCGAAGCTGGTGTCATTAAGCGACGCGGTTCAGTAGAAGCTAAGAATACTGTTAGCGATTATTTCCCTGTTGAACAGGAGTATGGCTATTCAGTGTTCCCAACGGTATTCCATGTTGAGTGGAATAATAAGAAGCTGAATATCATCGACTGTCCGGGTAGTGATGACTTCGTTGGTGGCGCTATTACTGCCCTCAATGTAACCGATGAGGCTGTTATTCTTATCAATGGTCAGTATGGACCAGAGGTCGGAACACAGAACAATTTCCGCTATACCGAGAAGCTCAAGAAGCCTGTTATCTTCCTTATTAACCAGTTGGATTCTGACAAGTGCGACTTTGATAACCTTATTTCCACCATGCAGGAGATTTACGGTTCAAAGTGTGTTTCCTGTACAATATCCTATCGAAACAGGTCCTGGCTTTAATAGTTTGATTGATGTTTTGTTGATGAAGAAATACAGCTGGAAGCCTGAAGGTGGCGAACCTATCATTGAGGATATTCCTGCTGACCAGATGCCAAAGGCGATGGAACTACATAAAGCACTCGTTGAGGCTGCTGCCGAGAATGATGAGGGCTTGATGGAGAAGTTCTTTGAAGAGGAAACATTGACAGAAGATGAGTTGCGTACAGGTATCCGTAAGGGTCTTGTTACCCGTTCTATCTTCCCTGTTTTTCTGCGTATGTGCAGGTAAGAGCATGGGTGTTCGTCGTCTGATGGAGTTCTTAGGTAATGTTGTTCCTTTCGTTGATGAGATGCCTAAGATTCATAATACACGTGGTGAGGAAGTTACGCCAGATAGTAATGGTCCAGAGTCACTCTACTTCTTTAAGACGGGTATGGAACCACATATCGGTGAAGTTAGCTATTTCAAGGTGATGAGTGGTTGTGTGAAGTCAGGGTGATGACTTGACTAACTCTGATCGTGGTTCAAAGGAACGTATGGGACAGCTTTATGCTTGTGCAGGTGCTAATCGTATTCCTGTTGACCAGTTAAATGCTGGTGACTTAGGTTGTACCGTGAAGTTGAAGGATGTAAAGACTGGTAATACCTTGAATGGTAAGGGTACTGATCAACGTTTTGACTTCATTAAATATCCTAAACTCTAAATACTCTCGTGCTGTTGAAGCTAAGAGTTCACAGGAGACTGAGAAGCTCATGGCTGCTTTATTGAAGATGCGTCAGGAAGATCCAACATGGGTTGTTGAGCAGAGTAAGGAGTTGAAGCAGACTATCGTCCATGGACAGGGCGAGTTCCACCTACGTACTTTGAAGTGGCGTTTGGAGAACAATGAGAAACTTCAGGTGACTTTCAAGGAGCCAAAGATTCCATATCGTGAGACAATTACCAAGCAGTCAAAGGCTGAGTACCGTCATAAGAAACAGAGTGGTGGTGCAGGTCAGTTTGGTGAGGTGCACTTGATTGTTGAGCCATACGCAGAGGGTATGCCTGATCCAACAACCTATAAGTTTAACGGACAGGAGTTTAAGATGAATATTAAGGGACGTGAAGAGCGTGACCTTCCTTGGGGTGGTAAACTCGTGTTCATCAACTCAGTTGTCGGTGGTGCTATTGATGCTCGCTTTATGCCTGCTATCTTAAAGGGTGTGATGGATTGTATGGAGCGTGGTCCACTGACGGGTAGCTATGCACGTGATGTACGTGTGATTGTCTTCGATGGTAAGATGCACCCAGTTGACTCTAATGAACTTTCATTCACTTTGGCTGCTCGTCATGCGTTCTCAGACGCTTTCAAGGCTGCAGGACCAAAGATTCTCGAGCCAATCTATGACTTAGAGGTGTATGTTCCAGGTGACTATATGGGTGACGTAATGAGCGACTTACAGGGACGTCGTGCCATGATTATGGGTATGGACTCTGAGGCAGGTTATCAGAAGTTACAAGCAAAGATTCCTTTGAAAGAACTTGCTAACTATAGTATCTCACTGAGTTCTCTCACTGGTGGTCGTGCAAGTTTCACAACAAAGTTTCGCAAGTTACGAGCTTGTTCCAAATGATATTCAGCAGAAGTTGATTGCTGAGCATGAGGCAGAAGTGAAAGGATGAGGAAGAATAGTTCTCCAATTTTTAGACTAATATAGTTAAAGAGGTTGATTCAGAAGGCTGCATAATGTGCATTAGAATCAACCTCTTTTCTGTTTATTAGTATGTCAGTATTGAATAATGAATGTGTGCTTATTGGTTCTTAGTTTGTTTACAAAGATGACCTTCTCCTCTCACTTTTTAGCCATTGTGTTAAGCCTCCGCACATTTCGTGTTGATACTCGCACATAGCGTGCTAAGCCTTAGCACCACATGTGCGCATACTAAATACGATGCAAAGGAGTCGCTAAGACTCATGTTAGCTCAAATCGGTCATTAGCCACACTGTGCAAGATTCTTATTAGCACAATAAACTGATTTTGGGATGACAAGATGATAACAGTCTGTTGTAGTATGAAGGGTTGTTACCTCTGATAAGTGGTATTACTTCATTAGATAATAATAAAGTGGAATCCCTATTATTGAGGGTAAAGAAACCGCAAAAGCTAAGTATAATAATTTTAAAGACCAAGGCTTATCATGCGTTATAAACGGCATCAAAATGAGGGTTATCAATAAAAGAAAATAGCTTTCTAAAAGTGTCCATATAAACTGATGTTTATTCTAGTGCAAAAAAATAAAAACTTTTATTAAGAATAATGCAAGTTATATATCTTGAAAAACTTACTTCTACAGATAAACAAAGAGGCTATATCTCGATGAATATAGCCTCTTTATAAATATATGAAGTTTAGATAGTTAAACCAATTTACCAGCTAAACTTGAATCTTTTAGACGTTCTACTTGTTAGGTACAGCAAACTTGTCGCCAGTCTGTTTTACCAGTTCACGCTTAAAGTAGTCGCTGTAGCCTGGACGCTGAACACGTTCGCCAAGACCTGTTGAAGTGCGGAGGAACTTCCCATCCTTCTCAGGCTTAACAGCCATATCATTGAACTTCACAATCAGATGGATTGCCAACTCACGCCAACGTGTAATCATTTCGTTACTCTTCTGAATAGAGTAATCGTTGAGATACTTCACTGCAGCTGCCTTGTCGGTGGCATAGAGTGCTTCTGCCTTCGCCTCCACACCCTTTTGTGCTGCGAGGAAAGCGTTGTCAAGTGAGTCGCGCACCTCTTTCAATGCAGGGAAGAGCTGAGAGTAGCGAGGGTAAACCATGTTACTAACCCAGTTGCATACCCAGAAAGCATTCTTATCAGAGAAGGTTACTGCATCAGCTCCTGGTGTGTTGAAGCACTCTGCACGCTCTGTATTGCTGCAATAGATTGGTACATAGGCAACCATGTTACCATCATCGTTACCGAACCAAAGGATACCACCAATCTCGCGTGGCAACCATGAACGGAGCTGTGCAATGTAAGAGAAACCTGTCTGCTGGGTTGAGATAGGGCGTTCGTTGAAGTACTGCTTGCCATCTACTTCGAACTTTAGTGGGGTAGGGCGGTATGGAGAATCCCAGATACCCTGTGCTATATCCTTATCGAGTGACAAAGGAGTACCCTCATAGTGGTCGCGCATACAAGCTTCCATCTTTGGTAAGTCGACCTTCTTGTCAGGTGCAATCCAAAGTGGCATATCCTCTGCGTTAGGGTCTTTACCCAACGCCCATGGCAACCAACGTGACATGTCTTTGAAATGATTCAGATAGCTCCATACACGAGCATCGCACCAACGACGGCCACCGAAGTCTGGTGCTGCATAGGTCATCTTCCAGTTGAAGTCCTTATCTTTGCCAGTGAACCAGCCCTTTGAACGTGCAAAACTGATGCAGTTCTTAGAAGTGATGACCTCTGTGTTGTAAGTAGAGAACTGACCGATGCGGCTCTGGTTAGCATGAGCAGAAACCATACCATCAGGGATGCGGACAGCAACCCAAACAACCTTCTGCTTCTTGTCGCCACCACAACCCTGCATCTCGAGCAACCATACCTCGTTAGGGTCAGCGATAGTGAAGGTCTCACCACCAGAGTTATAACCATAAGTCTCAACGAGTGAGGTCATTACTTTGATAGCCTCGCGTGCAGTCTTACTACGTTGCAGACCAAGATACATCAATGAACCATAATCGATAATACCGCTCTTGTCAACCATTTCTTCACGGCCGCCGTAGGTTGTTTCACCAATACTTACCTGATACTCATTGATGTTTCCAATGACATTGTATGTTACAGGAGCCTCTGGAATAAAGCCATGGCTCTCGTGAGTGTCATAGTCAATAATCTCACGGCGGTCACCCTTTGCGTGTGTGCCTGCTGGGTAATGACATAGGTTAGTAAACATGCCGTAATCATCAGCGGTGTAAGTAACAAGACAGAACCGTCTGTTGTTGCTCCCTTTGTAGCAATGAGGTTTGTACACGCATTAGCATACGTAATCATTGTAAGGAAGAATAGTGTTGCAAATGATTTCTTCATACTCTACAATTTAATTGTTAATACTTTATTTTAGTCAGATATTCTTTCTTATTGTCGCGGTTGTCGGTTGCGATAATCTTCAACATTCGTTCCTTCCCAGTAGGGCGAACGGGGGTGTCTGTGAGGTTACAGAAGAATAATTCTTTGTTCTTTCCGAACTGTAGCAGAATAAACTGCCCATCGAGGTAAGCCTTGTAACCTTGTAAACCGCTACCTGTGTCAGTTATCTTAAAGGAGAGGTTGCGTGGGTTGAGATTCTGCTGTGTGATCGTTGGTGGGGTCTCATCGTAAGCAAGGAAGTAGGCATTTGCCAACTCGCGCATTCGTCCTGTAACCCAACCATTCGCATATGTTCCGCCGCAATAGGATGCTGGGGCGTCAGCGTTCAAGCTGTTACGCATCGCAACATATAATTTCTTTGGATTATGTATCATGCCAGTTGGCTTAATACTTATCTGTGCATAGTTGAAGAGTGGATATGCTGCTTTAGAGAAACTATAAGCCATAGACAGCGTGCTGCTTGTGTTGCCATGTCGTAATTGTAGCCAACCGTTCTTAGCAAGTAAGCCTTTCTGGATGTTCAGTCGTACTCCCTCAGCCTCAAAGTTATTGTCTTTGGCATAATAGAGTGGACTTACACCATCTGGAAGATGAACTATTGGAATAGCTTCTGGCTCACCCTTCACAGTGAAATCTTTTATTGTTTGATTGCCAAAGACGTCTTTTATGACGTAACGAAGGTGGTAGTCGCGTTGCTGATTGAAGTTGATAATACCCCTGTTAGCTCCTGCATGTAAGATAGGAAGAGTATTACCAGGTTCGATGTAAGACTTCATAAACCAAATCTTTGTAGAAAGGAAGTGGTCGTAATCACCCCACGAATTAACCATTCTGTGACAACTTGTAGGAATATTGTTCACATCAGAGGAAAAAACCAATTTACCATCACAATACAACTGTGTGTATCTTACTCCAAAATTATTATATACAGAGTCCATGTGATCACTGGCTCTTACACCAAAGCCCACCTTTCCCCATGCTTGGAAATGTCCTTTGTCAAATGTGAAGATACGTGAGTCTGAACTGTGTTGGAATACTCCTTCTCCTGGTTGAGGATAGGACTTAAATGAATAAACAGCAGGAGCAGTCTTGTCTTTAACGATACCCTTTAAGAAATTGAGTGGGTCGTAAAGGTTTCCATTTGTAGTCTTATGCATCTCTAAGTGGATGTGTGGACCTTGTGATGAACCTGTATTACCGCTAAGAGCGATGAACTGTCCTTTCTTTACAGGGAACTCTCCTGGTCGGAATTTAACGTCGCAAGCAAACTGTTGATGCTGGTATTGCCATTTACGAACGGCAGCTTCAATCTGTGGAGTGAAGCGATTGAGATGAACATAACAACTGGTATATCCATTTGGGTGAGTGACCAAGATAGCACGACCATAGCCATATTTCTCAACGATAGCACTTGAAATATAGCCATCAGCAATAGAATAGACGCCAAGATTTACTTCACGTTCGGTTTTGATATCAATACCTCCGTGGAAGTGGTTAGGTCGAGGCTCTCCAAAGTTGCCCGCCAATTGCACTGGAACGTGAACTGGTGAACCGAAAGGGAGTATGGATAATAAAATATTTAATAACAAGCTCATTGGCTATCAGATTCTTTCTTTTTATAGGTGTGTCTGCTGTCTTCCTCGTGGGAAGACTACAGAATCATTTCAGTAATTGCTTGTCTTTGTAGGCTCTGGGCTTACCATCATTGTCGAGGCGTATGGTGATAGTACCTGTTGTCCATTCCGTCATCGGTTCTTCCTCTGTGAATGGATAGGACTTGAGAACAATGCCGTCTTCAATAACGACAATTCCTTGTTCTATAACGCCCATCGCTGTTTCAATGATGTTGGCACCGATACGTCTTATCGACTTTTTCCTGTCGGTCATAACTTATCGGGCTTGGTAGGTATTCCTCGTTCCTTCATTGCGTCAGCAGGTGTTCTTGTCGGTGGTCCTGCAGGCTGATTAGGGTCTGTTGGAGGACTGACAGGTTCACCACCAATCGTTCTGATTGGGTCGGACTCTTTCAAAGAATCAGTTGGTTGTGTTGTCTCCTGTTTTCGAACATGCATACGTACAAGATGGATATTATTGAGGATAAGCATCTTGAAAGTAGTTGTAGGCTGTTGTCCCTTCAACATTAGGAAGTAGCCACGAATGTTCTTGATGCGCAAAGAATCCCCAGCATCAATCGTCATCGTATTGTGGGAGTCTGACGTAATATGCTGGTATTGTGTGACGATACTATCATTTGAATAAGTAACAGCCATCATGATAATCGCATCACGCATACCATCTTGAATGATAAACTGTGAATCGAAACTTAGGAGGAGTCGGTCGCCCTTGTGGAAGGCTGTGTCTGCTTTGATTTCAAAGGACTCACGGTCTACTGGAGGATATGGAGAAAGTATTAATGTGCGGTTACCTCGCCAGATATCGGTAGTATCTCCCTTTGAAGTAATATCACCATACTGAGACAACTCACTCTCTGATGCACCTTGCGCACGCGCCTCGTTTTCCAGTCGTTTGCTGAGTTCAACATAGATGTCATGTAGCTTCTCGGTATGTCGCATGTAGTATTGAAGAGACTTATCGAACTTCTCTTCTGATACGTCATACTTCTTCATCACAGCGAGTTTAAAAAGCTTGTTGCCTGACATCTGTATAGCGCTTCACGATTGGCTATTGCCATGGAGAGGTGGTAATCGTAGAGCATATCCTCCATCTCTGAAGGTTGGATATACTCAGAAGGGATAGAAAGGTTTACAGCTTACAACGAAGAATGCAAGCAGTAACCAACAAAAGAGTGGCGAAAGGAACGAACCAGATATTTACTTCTCATTATCTATCTACTGATTATCAGTAATGTTTTTCTTTATCAGCAACCTTCTTGTCCTTAGCTGGTACCCAACCATTGAAATCCTTTCGAAAAGCAAGGATAATCGTTATGACACCCACAGAGATGCAGGAGTCTGCAAAGTTGAATATTGGTGAGAAGAAGGTGAATGACTCACCACCCCAGAGTGGGAACCAGTCTGGGAATGTGCCGTGGAAGAGTGGGAAAATAGAACATATCTACCACCTTACCCATCAGTACAGGTGCATAGCCTTCTCCCCATGAAACGAGGGTAGCTGGTGTGGCTCCTTCTATGTAATAGGGTGTAGAGGCAGTAAAGAGCTGACCATAGAAGAGGGAATCGAAGATATTACCCGCAGCACCTGCAGTTATCATAGACAAGACAACGATATATGCCATTCTTGCTCCGTGTTTGATACGATTAGAAATGTACCAAATAAGGAAGCCAATGGCAACGATGCGGAAGATGCTAAGGAAGAGTTTGCTTCCTAATTCCATACCCCATGCCATACCATTGTTCTCGATAAATTGTATCTGGAACCAATCGAAGATATGGATAGATTCGCCTAAATTCATATTAAGCTTTGACAACAACCTTGATAATTTGGTCTATCACAATCAATAGAATAATTAGCAAGGTGGCTATCAAGCTTTGTTTTTTCTGTTTACTCATTAGTGATTTTTATTTGCCATCTTGGATGCTACGCTCAGTGTTGCATGTGGTACTATGCGCAGTCTTTCCTTTGGAATAAGCTCTCCAGTGATACGGTCAATGCCGTAAGTCTTATTATTGATTCTGACAAGTGCAGCCTGGAGGGCTTGGATAAACTTCTGCTGACGTTGTGCCATCTGTACCAGTTCTTCCTTAGTTTGGTTTGAACTGCCTTCTTCCAACGCTTTATAGGTTGGTGATGTGTCATTAACGTCGTTTGTATTCTTGTTCATCAGAATCTTCATCGTCTCGTCGTAGTCAGACTTGGCTATCGCCAACTTGTCATTTACTATCGTGCGGAACTCCTCGAGTTCCTCATCGGTATAACGCTTCTTAGTTTCCATAAAGTAAAGAATTGAATTAGGTTATGAAAGTAATTTGTAATATTTTGAGGTTGTCGAAAGCCTGATAATAGGGACGTGTACGAGACACGTCCACTATTGTTCTTAGCTTATAGATGCACGACTCGTACACCCCGACTATTTCATTTAGTTCTTTTTGATTTCTATATGGAGGTTGAATTCATCAAACTCAACATCAGCTCCATTGTTCTCTGCAAGTGTAATGTCATTAGCGAGAACCTGTGCTTTAATCAGTTCGCCGAATGACTCTACAGCTGCTGCAGCATCTGCTTGTGGCTCAATAATGACAGAGATGCGGTCGGTAATCTCAAGACCAGTCTCCTTACGGAGGTTCTGGATACGGTTGATTAACTCACGTGCCATACCCTCACGACGGAGTTCTTCTGTCAGTTCAACTTCAAGTGCAACGGTCAAGTTACCCTCGTTGCTTACCAACCAGCCTGGGATATCTTCTGAGATGATTTCAACATCTGCAGCCTCTACCTTGATTGGCTGACCTTCTAACTCGAAGTTGAATTCGCCTGCAGCTTCCAATGCAGCAATCTCTTCCTGTGAAAGAGCATCCATATGGGCTGCTACCTGCTTCATCAGCTTGCCGAACTTCTTACCCATGACGCGGAAGTTACACTTCACTTTCTTAACAAGGATGCCCTGTCCCTCAACGAAAGTAAGGTCTTTAACGTTCACCTCGTGCTTGATAAGGTCTGCTACAGCTTCGATGTGCTTCTTCTGAGTTGCATCGATTGCAGGAACCATAATCTGTGCTAATGGCTGGCGTACCTTAATATTCACCTTACGACGCAGCGCGAGAACCATTGATGTGATGCGCTGTGCCATATCCATACGTGCCTCAAGGTCAGCATCAATAACAGACTCGTCTGCTACTGGCCAGCGATCCAAGTGGATGCTTTCCGAGTTACCACCCAAGTCTGAATAGAGTTGGTCAGCATAGAATGGAGCAAATGGAGCCAACAGGCGTGCAACAGTCATCAAACAAGTGTACAATGTGTCGTATGCACTCTTCTTGTCAGCACTCATTTCTTTACCCCAGAAACGTTTACGGTTCAGACGAACGTACCAGTTACTAAGGTCGTTGTTCACAAATGAGTCGATAAGACGACCTGCACGTGTTGGGTCGAAATCCTCTAACTCAGCAGTCACACCCTTGATGAGTGAGTTAAGTTTAGAGATAATCCAACGGTCAATCTCTGGTGCATCAGCCTTCACTGCCTCACATGTTGTTGCATCATAGCCATCAACATTAGCATAAAGAGCAAAGAAACTATACGTATTATATAAGGTACCGAAGAACTTACGGCGACACTCGTCAACACCTTCTGGGTCGAACTTCAAGTTATCCCATGGTTCACTGTTCGTCATCATATAGAAACGTACAGGGTCAGCACCATACTTATTCATCATCTCAAATGGGTTGGTAACGTTACCCACGTGCTTACTCATCTTGTTACCCTTTGCATCGAGCACAAGACCTGTTGAAATCACGTTCTTAAAGGCAACAGAGTCAAACACCATTGTTGCTATTGCATGGAGTGTGAAGAACCAACCACGAGTCTGGTCAACACCCTCGTTAATGAAGTCTGCAGGGAAGAATGCTGGTGGAACAGCTATACCCTCATAGCGTGAGTGTACCAACTGGTCACGATATTCAGCCTCAGTCTTACCCGTAGCCTTCAAGCCTTCAGCATTAATCTCACCCTCAAATGGATAATGGAGCTGCGCATATGGCATAGAACCACTATCGAACCAAACGTCAATGAGGTCTGATTCGCGATGCATTGGCTTTCCTTCATCATTTACGAGGACGATATCGTCAACGTATGGACGGTGAAGGTCAATCTTATCATAGTTCTCTTGGCTGAAGTCACCTACTACGAAGCCCGCCTCTTTCAGTGGATTCTTCTCCATGGTACCCGCAGCAACAGACTTTTCAATCTCGTTGTAAAGTTCCTCTACAGAACCAATACACTTCTCGCCACGGTTTTCATCACGCCAGATAGGCAATGGAGTTCCCCAGAAACGTGAACGGCTGAGGTTCCAGTCATTCAAGTTCTCAAGCCAGTTGCCGAATCGACCAGTACCAGTTGATTCTGGTTGCCAACGGATAGTCTTGTTCAACTCTACCATACGCTCCTTCTTAGCAGTGTCCTTGATGAACCAGCTGTCGAGAGGGTAGTAGAGGATAGGCTTTGTCTGTACGCCAGCAGTGAGGATAGTTGTGTACGTGCTTCTGAATATTGAAAGCTGTACCTTCCTGCTTCATCTCCATACAGATAATGATGTTCAGGTCTTCTTCCTTCTCTGAAGCCTTCTTATCCCATACGCCATCAGGGTTGAAGTGTGGGATCGTAAGAGTTCTTTACATAGTCGCCAGCGTGGTGACCATATGCTTTTCTCATCAACACAAGCCTTAACGAAGTTCTTGTCTAACTCGTCGATAGTAAAGTATTTACCCTGCAGGTCAACCATTGGACGAGTCTGTCCCTTCTTTGAAATCAGATAGAGGGCAGGGATGTTAGCATCCTTTGCCACCTTAGCATCGTCCGCACCGAAGGTAGGAGCAATGTGTACAATACCTGTACCATCATCTGTAGTGACGTAATCGCCAAGGATGATACGGAAAGCCTCACTCTCCATCTCCACAAACTTATCACGACCATCTTCGCTTGCAAACACGCTTCTCTGGGTGAGCTGCAGCATAGTCGTTCACAAACTTTGGTGCAAAGTCACCTGTCTGCTCAACAGGCTTTACCCAAGGCATCAACTGCTGATAGTGTAATCCTTCAAGTTCTGTACCCATCACACGACCTACGATACGATAAGGAACATACTTGTCTCCACGATCGTAGGCTGGTAATTCGCCACCATCGGTAATCTCACCTTCTGACTTCAGATAGGCAGCTACACGACTTGCAGCCATAACGAGTGTCAACTTCTCGGCATCGTATGGGTTATAGGTCTCAACAATAACGTATTCAATCTTTGGACCAACACAAAGTGCAACGTTTGAAGGCAATGTCCAAGGTGTGGTTGTCCATGCAACAAAGCAAGGCTTACCCCATGTCTCCTTTGGTAAATTAGCCTTTTTCAGCCAATGCTTTCCAATCCTCTGTAGGGATAGCAAACTGTGCTGTGACGGTAGTATCCTTTACATCACGATAGCAACCTGGCTGGTTCAGCTCATGGCTTGACAAACCTGTACCTGCGCCTGGTGAATAAGGCTGAATGGTATAGCCCTTATACAGCAAAGCCCTTGTTATAGAGTTGTTTGAGAAGCCACCACAATGTCTCGATATATTTGTTATCGTAAGTAATGTATGGATGCTCCATATCAACGAAAGTAGCCCATCTCCTCTGTTAACTGCTTCCATTCAGCAGTAAACTTCATTACATTCTCACGACACTTATGGTTGTATTCCTCTGTTGAGATATATTTGTCAGATGCGTGGTTGTCGATATCTTTCTTCGTGATACCCAACTCTTTTTCTACGCCCAACTCTACAGGCAATCCATGAGTATCCCAACCCGCCTTACGATGCACTTGGAAACCTTGCATAGTCTTGTAGCGGTTGAAAGTATCCTTAATTGCACGTGCCAATACGTGGTGAATACCAGGATGTCCATTAGCTGATGGAGGTCCCTCGAAGAAGATGAACTGTGGGTCGCCCTCACGCTCATCAATACTCTTGTGGAAGATATCTTTCTTCTCCCACTCTTTCAATACTTCCTGATTTGTGCTAACAAGGTCAAGTCCCTTGTGCTCGGCGAATTTCTTTGCCATACTATCTAATTGTTTTGCTTATTTTCTAAATACCTGCAAAGATACAAATAACAACTGAAACTACCAAACTTTTTATTATATGAAAGACAATGCACTTTCTTTCATGCAAAGTATCAGTTCGAAATCTAATTCGTGTATCATATTGTGTCTGTTTTTACTGATAGTGCTTTGAATGCTATATGAATTGATAAAGGATAATTAGTTTTAGTGATTTAATAACAAGTTTGGCTTAATAAATGATGGTTAAGTTGGGCAGCTTTGTGTTTGTAAGAGTCTTGAATTGTAAAGAAAAATCACATCTTTGATTTTTATTGATGCTTAATAGGAGTCTTATTAACGCCTTTTTAGCTTGCAAAAGATGCCCTTTAAGACCCTTACTAACGCCCTTTTGAAGTCTTATTAAGCACCTCTTATTACGCTGTTTTGGAACTATTTGATTTAGTGATAGTTACGAATGCAAGCGAATGGCTCTTTTTTTGAGTAAAAAGGTGTGCCTTAGAGAGGATTTTTGTATAGTTTTTTCAACGTCTTTCGTTGTCTGTTGAGACCTCTTGAAACAAATAACGGATGCACAATTGTGCATCCGCATTAACTTTACTGAGACCTATAATAAAGTCGCAGTTTATGTTTCTTTATTTATCTCCGTTGAGCTTGTGGTGAAACTTTGCTGATAATGCCTTGTTTTAGGCTATCTTTTCTTTGTAGCTATAGCCACAAGTAACGTTGATAAATCTTTATGATTAATGTCTTTTTATAATGTTTTTGTATTATAAATGGGTATGGATAACCCTGTCATTCTTTTATAACTCATCTCTACTTACCAACCTTATTCATGGTTTTACCATTGGTTACACCACGCTTAGTGTATTTTGAGACGGGGAATTTAGTTCAGTTCCTCTTTCTCGTTCATTGTCTCAAGGCAGTGAGGACAGATCCCTTTATAGTAAAGCTGTGTGTCATCAATTCTAAAGCCCTTGCCAATTTCGCCAGTATAGCGTGGCATTTCCATAGCTTCAAAGTCATAAACTTTCTCACAACGCTTGCAGAAGAAGTGTGCATGTGGCTCGGTAACGCCATCGTAGCATACGCGGTGGTCATCAATGGTAATCATTGATGCAGCTCCGTGCTCTGACAACATTCTCAATGTGTTATAAACGGTTGTACGGCTCACCGTTGGAAGTTGCTTCTTCAATGCAAGGAAACCTCCTCCACTGTAGGGTGGGTGTGGTGAGTAGCGAGATACTTCATGATTGCTACACGCTGTATAGATGGGCGAATACCTAATGCTATTAATTTGTTATATACTGAATCCACTGTTGTCTACCTTTTTATCAATTTATACTAAATATATTTCCACTAATCATAACAAATCACCCGACTTAATGCGAATGATTGATAGAATATGACTGCAAAGGTACGAATTTTGTGAAAAACTGACAAATATTATGTTGGAAAAACTACAGATATTGTTGAAGTAGACGAGTGAACAAGTAGACGAGTGAACGAGTTGCTTGTGAGAAAGACAGGGTAACATAGTAGTTTGATAAGAGAACGGTTTGCTCAGAGAAAGACATAGTAACAGGGGAACGAGGAGGAGTAATAACATAAGAAGTAACTTATCTACTTCTTAATTTGTATGCAATAAAATGTGTTCTTGTGTTTCTTTGTCGTCTTTACAAGCGACTTGTTCACTTGTTAACTTGTATGCAATATAAGTGTTCTTATGTTACTTTGTCTTCTTCACAAGCAACTCGTTCCTTTGTCATCTTTTCATTTGTGTGCTTTGTTGGAACGGATAAAAAGTATTACTTTTGTAATTGATAAATGTATAATGTGTATATATAAAGATGATTTAGGATGAAGGAAGTTAGTTACAAGGATTTAAAGTTCAATCCGTTCAACCTTTTAGGAAAGGAATGGATGTTGTTATCTGCTGGTAATGAGCAGGATGGATGTAACACGATGACAATCAGTTGGGGACATATTGGCTGTATGTGGGGCCATAACGACCCAACTGTTGTAGCCTATATACGTGCCAGTCGCTATACAAAGACCTTTGTAGACAAGGAAGATTACTTTACGCTTTGCGTGATGGATGCCTCTTTTAAGAAGCAAATGGCTTATCTTGGTTCTGTTTCAGGACGTGATGAGAATAAGATAGAGAAGGCTGGAATGACAAAGGTTTTTGCTGATAATAGTGTTTATTTTAAGGAGGCTAAGTTAGTTCTTGTTTGTAAGAAAGAGTATGCTACAGACCTAAAGGAAAGTAGTTTTATTGATAAGGAGATTTTTGAACAGGCTTATCCTAATGGCGATCTTCATACGATGTATGTTGGTAAGATTGAAAAAATACTCGTTCGTGACGATGAGTATCTTGGTTAGTAAACAAGTGAACAAGTAGACAAGTTTACCAGTTGCTTGTAATAAAAGATGAATTGTAAAAGGCAAAAGGTTTATAAGGGAATGAAAATAGGGTATATCCTTGCGTTTCTATTGCTTCTTGTGGCTTGCAAGCCTTATGCTGATTATAAGGAAAGAGGACATTGGAAGCAATTGAAAGAGAATGAGCGAATAGGTTTTTATTGGCGGCATAATGATAAAATCTATGCTGCCTTAGGTGATTCTGCCGTTCTTATCAAGTATGTTAAGCCAATGGAAGATGTCGATATAACGACCTTCTATGTGAATAAAGAAACTACCAATGGGATGGAGAATTATGCTAAGGATAAGAAGAATGTTTATTATCCTTTGCATGCAATATGCGTTGATGCTGACAGCTATGGTTATGAGTATGCTACAGAGTCTATTGTCAAGGGTGCCTTTCCCTCTTCTTTTAGATATGTCGGGGATGGGAAAGGAACTGATGGGTATACGATGTATAGATATGGTAGGCGAGAAGACAAGTGAAGGAGTAGACAAGTTAACCAGTTGCTTGTAATAAAAGATGGAGTATCATGGTAATAGGCATAGTAACAAAGGTAACGTGATAATTTAAGAAGTAACTTGTTCACGTCCTTTGTTATTATGTCTTTTTTTATCTTTTACACAAGCAACTGGCTCACCTATCTACTTGTTTACTTTGTTATTTTGTCTTTTTTATACAGTACACTTGTTCACTTCTTCATTATTCTGTCCTTAATAGGATAGGTGTTGAGGCTCCGCACATGTGGTGCTAAGGCTTCGCACGAGTGGTGCTAACCAACAACACAAGGCGTGCGGCACAACAATACCGCTGTAGAAGATGGGATATAAGCTGATTGATAGACGAGTTTAAGAGTAGGAAAGTTGCTTGTTAAATTTTCATTTCCTTTTTTCTATCTTTCTCACAAGCAACTCGTCTACTTGTCCACTTGTCCACTCGTCCACTTATTTAATATCATCGTATGCGCGAATAGCCTGAAGGAAACGTGCATTGACATCCTCGAAAGTATAAAGACCGTCAGTATTCTGATTGAGACCCTTCAACTTTAAGGAGAATACTTGTGGAGCATGCTGCAGGTCGAGTAGGGACATCTGCTTGAGTTGGTCTGTACTCTGATAAACAAGGTTTACGGCTATATAAGCTTTACCAGCAGCGTCGACCCACTTCTCTAAAACAAGTTTTGAACCGATAGGAGTCTTCTTCTCGATAGAGTTAGGAAGTGAATATTCCTCAACGCCAAGGGCAGCATCAACACTTGCAATGTTTGAGTCGTGACCACAGAGGAAAGTAAACTTACGATCTTTGTCGTTCAACTCATCGTACATATACTGCAAAAGTGGGTGAGCCACGTTAACAGCAACGATCGGAGCAGTGAAAAGTACGTCGCCATATACGTCTTTAACCTTAGCAATCTTAGTCCAATCCTCAGTTGTGAGTTTATGACCAAAGGCAGCTTTCATGCCATCTGGCTCCTCATAATACTGGAGGATAAAGGCGTCAGAAGCAGAGTTAGCATTCTTCAACGAACCCTTCATTCCTGGCTCTTGGTTGAGTTCAAGCGTAATTTGTGTATCGTTATTAACGAAGTCTTTTATTTCTCCTTTCTTATAATACTCACTTTGCTTCATGTCTAAGACCTTAGCAATGAGGTCGTAGCTCTCCTTTAGACTTTTGTTGATACCAACAAGTCCTTCCTTACCACCCATAGCATTGATTTGCTTCATAGCCTCAGTGCGGAAAGCCTCAGTGCTCTTTGTAAGACGAGGGAAGAAGATTGGGTCCATCTTAGATGGTACATAGCGGTGGTTCACACGTAGGTTAGCCACTGGCATGAAGCCACCAGAGAAGTATTGTGCAGTAGCGATACAACGCTGCATAGAGTTGGCATAGACATTTACTTCGTCAATTGTTGGGACATAGTTATCCTTAAACAATCCCGTTTCGATAGTCCATTTGCGGAAGAACTGTCCCATCTCGGTTTCAAGTACACCACCTCTGAGTGTCAGTTCGCTGGCTGCAGATGACCAATTTGTCCACTCGTGTGGAGTCATCTTGCTCAGTGCAGAACCATTGGTTGATAGTGGTGAGCGGATGTTATGACGAGAGAGAATAACAACTTCCTTTAGTTTGTATTTTCCTTTGAACGCCTCAGAACGCTGAAGCTGTGCCTGTGCTAATGCTGGACAAATGATTGTCAGTATTAAAAGGAGTAAGAGTGAATTAAGTTTTCTCATTGTAGTAGGGCTTTTAAAATTCATAATTTATAATTCAGAATTCATAATTATGATTGGTTTTAATTCAGAATTCAGAATTCAAAATTCATAATTATGATTACCATTGTTTGCTATAAAGATAGGTGATTTATCTATAGTGAATGATAATACCCTTATCATAAGCATCAGAAGTAATCATAATTATGAATTATGGATTATGAATTCTGAATTAGTTTAGAATTTAATCTGCAAACGTGTCTCAAGAATAGAGAATGTGTTATTGTTGAATGCAGCGTTATCTGTTGCGCGAGTGATAGAACCACGAACACGCCAAATCATATACTTGTTAAGGTAATAGTTGAAGGTCAATGACCAATCATTTACCTTACCACCAAAGATATTAGCATCCTTATCAGTCAAGGTAGAGTAGTTGTAAGCTGCAACAAGCTCCAAAGAACCTGGGTCTGGAGTAGCAATACCTGCATCAGCCTTGGTATAAGTATAGCCCTGACCATTGAGGAGGTAGCGTACATTGCTATATGCACCCCATGCGTTATAGTTTGGCATAGCGTTGTCACGCTTGATACCTACGTAGAAGTATTGAGCCTCGAAACCGAAGTTACCAATAGCAAAGTTCATTTCTGGAGAGAACTTCCACAGTGCTTTAGCGTCTGAGATTGTTGCTTCCTGTGCTGCAACATTTGCAATACGTGTTGGGAATGGAGCCTTTAATGTGTAAGACTTATGGCTGATAGTCGCATTCTTGTTATAACGTGGTGATTCGTATGCACCACTGATACCAATGTGGAAAATCTTACCACGCTCAGTCAATGGGCGCCATACCAATCGTGTCATTGCACCCCATGCCTCGTTGCCGAGCTTGTCGGTTGTCATCTTCATCGCGTCATTCTCAGCAAATACTGATGCAGTAGCATGGAACTTCTCGCCAGCATGAACATACATCGCACCAATCAGACGGCTGTTAAAGAATGCCTGGTTAGCCAATGGCTCTTCCATTGAAACCTTGAAACTTGATGATGTACCACTCTGTAAACCAAACTGGTGTACGAAGTAACCCATACGAATCAAGTTCTCTTTGTTGAAATTATAGTCGAGACTAATGTCTTTTAATGAAAGACTTTGACGTGCATAACCAACATCAACCTTTGCTTTCCACTTACCATATGTGGCACTTACGCCCATACGTACGTCTGGAATAGCAACACCATCATTGAGCTGGTTATCAAGTGTCTCATCTGTTGAGTGCATAACACCTGCATCCATAAGGATACGACCAGTTGGTTTTATTACCAACTTTGGTTCTGCTTCTTCCTGAGCAAAGGCACTTGCACAAGTCATCAATGCACAGGTAGTAATAAGGATAATTCTTTTCATAAAGGTATTTTTATTATCAATCTTTTATAAATTAGGCTTCTAACTAAGAGTTAGAGCTATAAGAAAGAGTCAAAGAGGAGTTAAGCCATCAACTAAAAAGTTAATGTAAACCTACTGGCTTAACTCCTATGACACCTTATACTTCGTAAGACTTAGTTTGCTGTCTTAAATGTACTCTTAGCAATCTTGCCTTCCTTCTTCAGCTTAGCAAACTCTTTCTTTGCCTTTGCCAACTGCTCTTGGAAAGCTGGTTCTGCATGGAGACGTGCTACAACGGCTGCACTAATAACACGAGCAGCATCTACATCGCTCTGCCAGTGGTAACCACAGATTACACGGCTCTGCCCCATTTGATAGCCACGCTCAAGGATTTCATTCTGACGATCAACGTTAATCTCTGACAGAACAAGAGCGGTAGCCCAGCCGATTGCAGTGTGACCTGATGGATAAGAACCATTAGTTGACAGCTCTTGCTGCTGCTCTGGGTTACAAGTCATCTCGTTATAGAAAGCAAATGGACGAACACGCATGTAGTGATCCCTTAGCGCTACGTGTAGCCAAAGTCACCTGCATCTTCACGCATATTCAAAAACAAGTTTATAAATCTCTGGAGTTGTCTCCTTGCTAATTTTAATACCGAAAGCCTCTGAGAAAGCGTTAGGAACACCGTCACCACCTACACGTGCATCAGCTGCTGCCTGATCACCACGAGGAGTATTGCGCTGCATCTTACCCCATTGGTACTGCGCTTCGTCATAAAGGAACTGAATACTACCTGGCTGTGGAGGTGCTGGGAAGAAGTTCGAGTGAACTTGCTTGCTGTCCATCCTGAAGATAATAGAGGTCTGGTTGTGTACGGACGTCTTTAATCTTCTTTGCTGCTGTCTGTGCGAAAGTGGTTACTGAGAACATTGCCAGCAAACCAACAACTAAGGTCTTCTTTGTCATTTTGGTAGAGTTTTTAAATTTATAAAATGGTTTAATTAAAATACAATAGTAATATGTTGCTACAAAGGTAGAAGAAATGTTATAAACAAAAATAGTTGCATCTCGCTTTTTAGATAAAATAAACAGATGCAACTATTGTTAATATATTGTTTATCAGTTGTTACTCTTATTCTGATAATTTTAAAATATAATAGACGATACTGGATGGATTCTCTTTGCAATAGGCAGTAAGAATTGCATTGTTATCACCGATCTTACTATGATAAAGACGACTGACAACAGGATTTAAGTTGCCATAGATTCCTAACATTCCTGGTAAGAGTGTGCGCTTTACTCGTGGCATTGCAAGGAGCAAAATCAAGACTCGTACCTGCTGACTGTTGGCTGCAGTAAAGTGGAATATCTCTTTGCAGACTTCTTTATCAGTCATGGCAAAACTCTTGAAGAACTCGTCTGACACCTCAGCTATTTGGTCAGTGATGTCGCGTGTAGCAGAGTCGATGTCAGCAAAGAGTTTTGAGTTAAACTTTTTCATGCGTCTTTCCTCATTCTCCTGCACAACATTTTCGTGTACAGCGGTATACTCTTGCATCAGTTTTTGTAGTGTCTTCAGATATTTAATTTGGTTGATGCGATTGTCAATCGTTTGTAACAAGCGAAGGAGCACTATGCGGTCGCGATTATCAATGTCGTTTTCTATCGACTGTAATTCGTCAGATAATGCCTTAGTCATTATCTCATAGCCTTCAAACTCTTTTAGTTGTTTGATACTATCATATATATAGTTACGAATAATCTTCAAGCCATCCTGTGTGAAAATGTTCTCGTATTGATGCTTAACAGCAATGAAATCAGAATAAACTTCTGCCACAGGATGTTGTTTTGATTCATTAAGAATATGGTGAAGACGCTCTTTCATACCATCATTTAGTCCTTTTAGCACGAGTGTGTCTTGAGTAGAACGATGGAATTTATTGAGTCGTTCTTTAAGTTCTTGGATATGATTGAGCCATACTTCATTCCTTCGGCATTGTTCAATGATAACCTCAATATTGTCCGTATTGCGTGCCTCTTCTGAGTCATGCACCATAGTGTCACGTTCATAGACCTCAAATTGCTTGATTCGAGCTATTTGGTCATTCAGATATTTCACCATCTGAAGAGCTGCATCACGGTTTAGCCGGGCTATTCGTGCTGATAGTTTTGCAAAATGTTCGTTGTTATTACGCAGACTTTGTGAGCTGATATTAATGCTATCAATCTCATTATTAATACTATCGAGGGTATTACGCTCTACCTCTGTCAACTTGTCTTTTAAGGATTCTAAAGCTTCCAGACGTTGGTGTAGGTCGTCTTTGCTTATCTGAAGTTGACGATAAGTTAATATCTGATGCCTACGATAACTAATGAAGATAATACCGATAATGCAGATCAGGGTAAAGAGAATGATACCAATAAGTTGTAAACTTGGCACTTTATTATCGAAGGTAATCCATTTAGCCACCTCTTCCTTTCCTGGAATTAACTGCAAAACGCCGAGGTCGGAGCCTATATATAGGGCGTTGTCAAGGATGATACCTGCCTGAGCATTGAAGTGGATGTCTGCAAAGTAACTACCACAATCAATCAGTTGTCCCTTTTTTATGATATATTTATGGATGCCTGTCTCTGGTATCGTATAGACAACACTGTCATTGATACAGAACATTCTACAGCTTCCATCTGTCTGAATAGAGTCAGAACCTTGAATCAGTAGATGATGATTGGTGAGCAATAGGAGATGAGGTTTCTGCTCATCGTATGTCAGTAGACTACTGATAAATACTTTATCATGTGTTCCTGCAACTTGTTTTATCTGTCCATGTTTTCCAAAGAATACACCATGGTTGAGTGTGGCAATATATATCCCTTCACCGTTTTTCACTTGATGAAAAGCTGTTATATATCTGTTATCCATTGCCTTTATCGTATCTGTCTTACCGTTTTGGGTATCAATGGATAATAGATAGTCTTGCACGCCAAGTAGTATCTTGCTTTGTTTCGGCAGAAATGCCATAGATGTGATGCGTGTCTTGGTTTGCGCCAGCAGTTGTGGACGTTTAAAGAGCTGATTAATCAGGTAATGATTACCAAGATTCAGTCTGAATAGCTGATTATTAGCATTATAGTAATAAATGTCCTCACCATTGGCATACATCTCCTTTGGTAACTCATCATTTTCAAAGTCGTATATCTTCTTTGCTATCTGTTCACCTGCTTTCTGGCAGAATAGCTCATGTTGATTATTAACATAGATAAGGGATTTGTCGGAAAAACATGCAGCAAGGACCGGAGGATTAGCGTTAAAGAAGCCGAGATGGTGTGGAATACGCCATACTGCATTCTTTGTCAGTAGTACAGAAAAGCCATTGCCATCGTCTGCAATGGATATCTGATGCGGATTGTCTGGAATGTTGTTACGTAATGGAATGGTAACAAAACGCTTTAAGTTGTCTGATAACAGAATGCTGGATGAAGTAATAAAATAGTAAGTTGAACTTGCTTTATAAAAGGATAGAACCGATTGAGGAAGCGAAAAGGTCTTACTATCAGCTCCATTGAAGCTTTCAATCGTCAGCTGATTATCAGATAAGATATAAAGTTGCCATCATAAATAGCAACACTACGTATATTCTCCCCTTTATGACGCAGTTCTGTCTTCTTTGTTTGGAGGTTTATGCTTATAACACCAGCTTGTGTTGCTGCAAAAAGCCACTTATTTCCAACATGACAGAGATTATTTACTAAGAAAGGTTCATAGTACTGACCTGCCTTTTCTTTATGAATAGGGTAAAGGGGCTTTAATCCTTGCTGCTGTTGATTAAGCGGCATAGAGAAAAGTCCTTGAGAAGTGGCAACAAAGAGTGTACCGTCTGCTATATCAATATTATATGGAGAGTATCGGTTACCTTTTGCTTGGAATCTCAAAAGGTCGCCTTGTGGACAAGCGTGTCGGCAGCTATGTTCCATAACTGTAAACCAGCATTACGTGATGCTATCCCATATTTGATTTGCTTTGGTTGGGGATCGCGTTCAATGTCATAGATGCGGTCTAGTCCAGTGTAAAAACGCTTTCTGTTTTTGTCCGTCAACATGCCATATAACACCTGTCTCACCGCCAATCCAGTATCCTTTTTTATCTATAGCCAGTGTTGACAAGCGGTCATCATAGTGAAATTCCTGCTCTGATAACGACCGTGAAGTAGTTGTTTCCTTGCAGCCTGTGATGATAAATAATAGTATCAAAGCAAAGGCAGCTACTAAGAAAATGCTTCTTTATCCCTATGTTATATCTTTGTAGTCATTAGATTCTACTTTGTCTGCAAAAGATAACGAAATACTCTGAAAATTGTAACAGGATATCTTTATTTAGTTTGTGGAAAAAGTTATGCTTCCGATGTGTTTTCTCAGTGTAAAGATTTTATCAATCGTTTGTGCTTAATAATCACTCAAATACTTTCGGACAGAGCCTTTTATTAACGCCTTTTCGTATCTTATAATGAGCATAATGACCCCTTTCATCTTATCATCTCCAAATCAGCGTGTTGATGCTCCGCACATATCGTGTTGATGGTCCGCACATAATGTGCTAAGGGTAAACACCGATGGTGTTGAGGCTGAATATGCCTTGGAATATCAACGATTGATTTAGATTAAAAGCACTATAATGAATGTGATCTTTCAGATGATTAAAGGCTGTGTTCTTCTTTGTATTTATATAAAAGAAAAGGGAATGTACTGTAACATCCCCTTTTTCTATAATCGTTTATCTCTTATTATTTTTCAAGATTCGCTGTGCACAGTCTGCTAATACAACTACGGCACCTGCCAAAATACATACGTCCTTGATGACAAGTCGACCTGCACCCGTCAGTAACGGAAATCCATGCTCGCCACTACCTAAGTCTGGAACCCAAACTTCAGGGTGTCGTGACAAGGAAGGATAGCGTTCCGAATGTCATGATGATGACCAGTCCAGAGCCTACAAAAACCAACCTTTGGGAACCAAATACCCAATAATGTCAAGATACCAAATGACATGATTGCAATACCCAAGCCGTGTGAGAATGTATAAGTGTTGTTTGCCTCATGCCACTCATGCTTAACCTTATCAAACTCACCCTCTTTGAGTTTGTAATCCTTATATTCAGGTGCTTGCTTTGTATAGAAGAAGCTCATAAACGGACTGTTTGCAACGAAAGGTACAATACCCTCTGCCTCATAGTTCCAGAACTTCAAACCACCAATCCATACGAAGATGATAAAGATGGCTATACGTATCAAATGAATACCTGTACCCTTCAGCGATGCTGCGGTATTAAGAACGAAATCTAATAATAATTTTACTTTATTCATAATCTGTTTTTTTATTGACTTTTATGTCTTGAATTTTATACTTTGTACTTGTGGGATTTATCCCAGCAATTTATAGATTAAGTTTAGTTTTATCCTATTTCTTTAATCTATTTTTATCCCTATTATTTGGATTTGTCGGCAAAGATATATTTAATCTTCAAACCACAAAGAATTATATTTGTATTTATTTCAAATAAATGCTTCAAAATACCTATTTTTCATCTGAAAAAAATACCATGTTTGTGGTAGAGTCTAAAAAGCGTTGTATAGGGAAATTACATGTACGTTACAGCATTATTTAAAATGATGTAATTTGTAAGTAATTCATTAGAGTGCTGAAGACTATTTGCAATACATGAATATGGCAAATACTAAAACTCTCCAGTACACTCTAAGTTACTACGGATAAATTCTACCCCTACGCCTTTTTACCAGACACAAGGGTGAAGATGATGAGGATGCCGATGACGAAAATGAAGAGGAAGGAACCTAATGCACCGGCATAGATTCTACCTGTGTGTACCTCTAAAGCAAGACTCCAAAGCGACATGGGTTTATCTTTCAATTCTTCTGGCTGTTTTGCGAAGGATGAACCTTGGAAATAGGTTGCTATACATTCCTTGTTTGTGAAATCAGAACTATAGCCAGAGATTGTCTGTTCGTCTGGTGCAGTGCCCGGTATGCGGGGAGTAGAGACCATAGCATCATTGTAGTAAAGTACGACGTTATTCTTACGATCCCAGTAGAACAGACCATCGAAGGAGCCTACTATCCATGATTTGTTGTCTGCATGTTGCCAAACATTTTGACCCATAACACTCACTGGGGGTGCTGTGGTGATAGGTGTTGGCTTGGAAGAGAGATTCTTAAGAGAGTAGAAACCTTCCGAAGTCGAGATGAGCCAATCGTGAGCTTTGCTCATCATATCGAATCATTCTTAGTTTATCATTCCAAGGATTATCATTGTCTAAGGTCGTACCAGGCAATGGTTTCGTATTGTTTGTGGCGAGGAGAATCATCAGTGGAGGACGTAATGCCCATCCCGTTATTGCGATAAATAGCGTTAAGGCGAATGTGTAATGCCCAATCTTTGTATGCCAAACGACCATTGATACTGTTTTACGACGAATCCAATACCATATACCCGTCACACAAAGGATAATTAAGACGACTCCAATTCCGTCTACAATGAGCTTTCCTACGGTTCCAAACAGTGCACCACTATGCAATAACCATATTTGACGGAACAGTGATACCTTCCCTCATTCCCTCACCAGCTTGTAGTGTGAGACAAGTAAACTTCTTATAAGGGGCTGTAGCATAGTAGAGGTGAGAACGAGAAAGAACGATGAGTGTGTCACCATGGGTGGTGATATCTGTCAATAGTTCGTCATCCTCTTGCTTAGGTAAGTCTATTTTTTGCCAAGATGCGTTCTTTCCCAGTTTATATAAGTCCATGACGCTAACCGCAAACAGGTCATTTTGTGGGGTTTTTAGCCATTCCTCGCATCTGTCGATAGTCAGCACCAGCAGGTAGACCTTGGTTATATTCGGTGAAGTGAGAAGCAGTTGTATCAGTTTGAATGATACCCTGCTGCACCATATATGAACACTTTATCTACGTTTTTATTATCTTTGTAGCGTAGTGTTCCACGTAGTAATCCGTTGTTCCATTGGTTGAATTCATACTGACCAGGCAATATTCCACGGCTTACATTAATATCAGAAAAGAGTTGACGATGATTGAGGACAATACCTGAAAGGCAGAACATTACTAAGAAGAATGTTATGATGATACCAATCCATTTATGGTTTTTACGCCATGTTTTACGTTTCATATCCTATTGTTTGTGTTATGTTGTTTTTTACTCAGTTCTAAATTAGAGTACAAACTTACACAAAAAAGCTGTATTTCGGAACTTTTTTTGCTGTTTTTTGCTTCTTCCGAAATATGAAATCATAAAGTAAAGTTCTGTTATATAATAAGTCACACAGAGATGAAGGGTGGCTGAGATTAATGTAATATCATGGAGGTGAGAATAGTACAAAAATCGACAAAGACGAAACATACGGCTTTCTGATAATTTTAAGGATAAATGCTTTGTACATAAAAACTCAAACAGCCTTCGTTGCTCCACACACTGTTGTTGTCTTCATGGACTTCTCCAAGTCAACAGCAGCTTAGAATTATGTTATATTTTAATCAAACAGGTAAAATTTGTTTGAGATAAGCGTACTCATTTCTCTATAAAACAACGAAAGTGACACCTCATGATGTCGCTTTTTGTTTTGATATGCCTCGACGATATCCTTAACCATATTGCTTTTTACCTACCAACCGCAATGCTGTTGGACGTCAATAAAAATGTTATTAACAGATAAGAAGAATGCTTTTTGTTTTTTTCATTTATACAACTTTTATTATATTTTTAAATAGATTTATTTCAATATATAGGATTATTTATGTTTTATTATTGAAAAATGTGTATCTTTGTCGTAATAACCTACAAGAAATATTTATTTATGAAAAAGAATTTTACTATTTTTATCAATGCTTCTTTTTAGTAGGAGGCACAACAATGGCATCCTCAATGGAGCTTATCCCAATTATTTAGCACATCTTTCGAATAACGAAAGCAGTACACCAACCCATCACATGCGTGGCGCAGAGCAACGAAACGGCAACAATGCAGGCTCGTCTGCCTTCGATGTCGTTGCGCTTAAAAAAAGACAATGTCAATGCTCAAACTCTCGAACAAGAAGGCAACAAAGATCAAATAACATTCAGAACTGATAAAAGTGTTGGCGAAGAAATCTACTTAGAAATATCATATCCACTCGGTTCAAATATAGAAAGCATTACAGTTGAAGGTGCCACTTTAACAAAAAGTGAAGACCTCCCAAATCTATTAAAATCGAATAGAACTTTATAAACTCACCTCACAAGAGGTTCGTATTATAGGAGAAGTGAGTGACTTTATTTGCCAACAACAAAATTACATCATTAGACCTTTTCAAAATGCCCAAATTTAAAGACATTAAAATGTTCTAATAACTTACTTGAAAGTTTGCATGTAGATAACTGTACTAATCTTAGCATACTTGAGTGCAACGATAATAAAATCGACTATTTAGATTTATCTAATGCCAAAAATTTGCAATTTTTATACTGCTACAAAAATTTAATTGAAAAATTTGATTTTTAGTAACGACACTCGTATTAGCACTCTTGAGTGTTACAATAATAAAATCGAGGAATTAGACTTGTCTTATGCTAAAAAATTTGTATTCATTAAACTGCTCACATAATAAAAATAACAACATTAAAAAAACATCGTCAGAGCGTATTACCGAAATAGTTTGTAGTTTTAATGAGATTAAAGAACTTAACATTTCAGCAGCATATCACTTGAATCGTCTCGAGTGTGACTATAATAAAATCGAGGAATTAGACTTGTCTCATGCTACAAAAATTGTATTCATTAGACTGCTCATAATAAAATAACAACATTAAAAACATCGTTAGAGCGTATCACTGAAATAGATTGTAGTTTTAATGAGATTAAAGAACTTAACATTTCAGCAGCATATCACTTGAATCGTTTCAATTGCGATTTTAATAAACTAAACAAACTTAGTATAGATAACTGTCCACTTCTAAGTGTTTTATTCTTTAAGTATAACAACATATCAGAGCTAAGCGTCCAATATAATCCAAAGCTTATTTATGTAGATGCTATTGAGTCAACCACTAACATGTCTCTAATTGAGCAACTGGTTGCCTCTTTACCTACTGTTGGAGATGCGTCAAACAAACAAGGAGACTTTAGATTAATTTCATCACTAGACATTTTTTTAATGATTTTATAGAAAAGTATGGTAAAAACGTTTTAAAAACCCTAACGAAAAATTTTAAATAATAAAGGTTGGAAATCTGCAGATGCACATGGAACTGAAATAATCGCTTCACCCTACATCTCTTTCACTACAAATAAGAGTGTTGGCGAAACTATTAATGTGCAACTCAAGATGTTGCCTGATGCAAAATGTTGAAGATATACAACTTGAAGGCGCAACATTAGTGAGTTCAACATTAAAAAGAGACTCTGAAAGATTTAGTGAATATTACTTCCAAACCTATAAACTTACATCGAATACAGTAAAAATTTCGGGTGACATATTAGAACTACTCTGCCCCAATAACGAACTCACCTCAATAGATATCTCAAATCATGAACTTTCAATTTTAGAATTTCCAGATAACCATATCACCACACTTGATACCAAGAAAGCATGTAATTTAATGCGACTTGATTGCAGTAGAAACAACTTAACAACTTTAGACGTGTTTTGCAAACTGGGCACTAAGAGTATTAATATGTACAGAAAACAACATTTCTACTCTCGCTCTACGCGACTATGGTCGACTAAATTACTTGTTCTGCTCTAACAATAAATTGAATGAGCTAAATCTTTCCGATATGTATGCTCTCAGAGCAGTATATTGTAACGACAACCAAATAACCAAATTAACTATAACAGATAATCCTATCCTTAGGAGAATTGATTGTTATAGAAACAATATAACAGAAATAAACATTGCAAACAATCCATTTCTTTTGAATTTAGATATCCACAAAAACAAGATTACTCTTGAGCAAATGGAGCAATTAGCTAACGATTTGCCAGTAGAGACGATCCTTCTGAACTACGAAAGAATATTAACTCTCAAAGATATAGTGGGTGAAGAGAACAAATACTCAACCGAAAATAATTAATAAAATATTAAGCAAAGGCTGGAAAGTAGAGGACACAAACAATGTTTCTTTTGGGTATCTCTGCTATCGAGAACGACGAAAACCAACCCCTGAAAGGTATTTGACCTTAACGGACGTGAGGGTGAACGAAAACCAAGTGAAGGGCGTTGTTATCATTAAACAAGGAAACAAAACTTACAAAAAGGTGGTGAAATAACCTGACAATCCTATTTATAAAGGAGTGAGTTCTCTATCGTTGAGAATTCACTCCTTTCTTTTTGCCCTGCTAACAAGGTGACTATAAAACTCGCAAACAGCCTTCGTTGCTCCACACATTGTCGTTGTCTTTGTGGACTTCTATTGCTTTGTCTTTATTCTCTTTTTCTCTGTATGAAGTTTCTTAAAGCTTTCAACGCAAAGGGTAAACCTTATCACTACAAACTTTTGAAAACGTCTATTTTTGTCCGAATTTTTCACATACTGATTTTGTAAAGACCACAAAAATGGCTTGCAATTAACGCCCTTTAGGCTTGCAAAAGATGCTCTTTAAGACCCTTACTAATGCCCTTTTGAAGTCTTGTTAAGCACCTTTTGAAATCTCTTTTTTCAACTGCTTGATAGCAAGTAACTTACAGAGGTACTGAAATAAGTCACTTTTAATCCATTTTCCTACCTTTTCTTTAAATGCTTTGTCAATATATTTCTTTGTCTTTTAGGCTAAAAATATATAGCCAACAGAGGTGTTCTCGGGTTTTACTTTTAGCTCCGTCAGCATTATTTCTCCGTGTGATTTATTATGTAATAGGGGTTTACTTTATCACTCCTTATCTTGAAGCACAAAAGAAGAAACCCCAATTAACAGAGCTTTATATAAGTTCAAGCTACTGTTAATTGGGGTATGTATTATAAGTTTGGGTTTGTTATGTCTTACTTTCTTGTAACACGAACATATCTCATAACCTTCTTAACGACTACTCTTCTCAAGTCGCTGTCATTGAATTTGGTCTGAGTTAGCTCAAACTCATTGTTGTTCAAGAATCTAATTTGGAGGTTCTTGCGCATCTTACCATCTATTTTCATAAAGAAACCATCACGGCGGAAACCATAAACACCGATATCGTCATCACGCTTCCATCTGCCATTGTCTTCTCTTTCTATAACGCTCATGGTTCCATCATGGTAGAAATCGAAACGGTGCAACTCATCATCGAGGTCGTTATCATCGTGACCAACAAGCGTTCGAAGATTAACAGGCTCACCTGTAGCGAAGTCAACAGGGAGGAACTTATAGTCATCATACCTGTCAATCGTGAAACCTACCTTATATTCCTTATGTGTTCTTGGATTGCGCACAATGGCATAGCTACCCTTATTTGTAAGCTCCCAGGTACCAACAATCTTAGAGTTGGTTGTAGGTACAGCAGCTACTACGTTGTTATTATCCTTTACTTCATTGTTTGCAGCGTATGAACTGGAAAATGTAAACAGTCCACCTAATACTAAACCAGCACATAAAGCGTGGTTAGAAAAAAAGTTTTTCTTCATTGTTATATATTCATTTTTGGATTAATATGTTGCAAATATACGTAAAGAAATTATAATAGCAGGGAAGTATTTATACCGTTTTAAATGATTTTATAGAACTCATTAACATACTGCCTCTTAATTAACAGATTTGTTCAAATAGAAACAAAATCTGTTAATTGAGTGCAAAGGAGATGTGATAGCTTCCTATTTCGCAGGTTTATTGCCCATTGTGAAGTCGATTATAGGACCTGATAACAGCTGTTCATGCTCAAGATAATAATGTGGATAAGGCTGCTCATTCATTGTAATATGCTGAATGAAGCGATTGTCTTTGTTATTTTTTTCAGCCCGAATTGTGACAGTCTTGCCATTCTCCAACTGTATCTTGACTTTACGAAAGTAGGGGGTACCAATCATATATTGTGTACTGCCAGGACAAACAGGATAGAAGCCGAGAGCAGAGAAGACATACCAAGCTGATGTCTGACCATTATCTTCGTCGCCACAATAGCCATCAGGCTGTGCAGTATAGAGTCGGTCCATCACCTCACGCACCCAATACTGCGCCTTCCAAGGCTGTCCGCTGTAGTCATAGAGGTAAATCATGTGCTGGATAGGTTGGTTTCCATGTGCGTAATTACCCATGTTCATGATTTGCATCTCACGTATTTCGTGGATCGTAAAGCCATAATAGCTATCGTCAAAGATAGGAGGAAGTTGGAATACACTGTCTAACATTGCATTAAACTTATTGTATCCTCCCATCAGCTTTGCCAGCCCAGCAGGGTCATGGAATACGCTCCACGTGTAATGCCAGCTGTTTCCTTCCGTGAAGGCATCACCCCATTTGAAAGGATTAAATGGCGATTGGAAGCTACCGTCCTCATTACGTCCACGCATAAGACCCGTTTCCTTGTCAAAAACCTTCTGATAGTTCATTGCTCGGAGTTTAAAAGGTTTGAGCTCTTTAGCACTCTTTCCGAGTTTTAGTCCTAACTGATAGATACACCAATCATCGTAGGCGTACTCTAAGGTACGGGCAACACTCTCGTTGATTCCCACGTTATAGGGAACGTAACCTAAGCGATTATAATAGTCAAAGCCTTTACGTCCAGTAGAGCTAACAGTTGGGTGAACAGCATTTGCACCATGCACAACAGCTTCCCAAAGTGTTTCTATATCGTAGCCACGCAATCCCTTGATGTAAGCATCAGCAACGACTGAAGCCGAGTTGTTGCCCACCATACAATCACGATGCCCCGGACTTGCCCACTCTGGAAGGAATCCACTCTCCTTATAGGCATTGACTAAGCCTGCTTGCATCTTCTCATTCATTGATGGATATACAAGGTTGAGCAATGGAAAGAGCGAACGGAAGGTGTCCCAGAAACCTGTGTCAGTAAAGAGATAACCCGATAGTACTTTGCCATTATAAGGACTATAATGGATAGGATTACCCTGTTCGTCAAACTCATAGAACGAACGTGGGAAAAGTACTGAGCGATAGAGGCAACTATAGAAAGTGCGAAGATGGTCGATATTATCGTCCTCCACTTCTATACGTCCTAAGATATTGTTCCATTCTTTTCTACCTTCTGACTTCACCTCGTCGAATGTCTTGCCCTCCACTTCCTTGAGATTGCGCTGTGCTTGTTCGTCACTAATAAACGATGAGGCTACCTGTACATTAACTTGTTCGCCTCGTTTGGTGCGGAATCCGACAACAGCCATGGCATGATTGTTGGTTGCAGAAGTCTTTCCCTCTGATAGTTTCCCATCTTCGATACTGCCAACAAAAGAGAAATCATGGTCGAAGCGCAGCACAAAATAGTTCTTGAAGTTTGCTGGTACGCCACCGCTATTCTTGGTTGTATAGCCCACGATAGTACGTTTGTCAGGCATAATCGTTACGGAAGAACCCTTGTCAAAGGCATCTACAACGAAATAAGCTTCATCTGTTTGTGGATAGGTGATACGCATTGCAGCAGCACGACTGGTAGGACTCACCTCTACTGTGACGTCGTGGTCAGCTAAATAAACCTTATAGTAATAAGGTGTAGCCGTCTCAGCTTTGTGCGAAAACCAACAGGCACGTCCTTCCTCGTCAAAGACTTTCTTACCTACGACGGGCATGACAGAGAACTGTCCGTAGTCGTTAATCCACGGACTGGGTTGGTGTGTCTGCTTGATTCCGCGAATCTTATCGGCTCCGTAGGTGTAAGTCCAGCCATCTCCCATCTTTCCTGTCTGTGGAGTCCAGAAGTTCATGCCCCATGGTAGGGCAATAGCGGGGTAAGTGTTACCCGTTGAAAGTTCTGGTTTTGAGGCTGAACCCACTAAAGTACTTACGTAATCAACAGGGTTGTTTACTGTGATAGCATATAGACGAGCTATAAGTGTCAGCAAAAAGAAAACAAGAAAAAGGCTTCTTTTCATCTTTTGGTAAGGTGATTTATTTGTATATTTTAGGTTAAGAGTTAGCCTGATAGTTAGGCTTAGTTAATGATAGGAAGTAGTAAAGGATTTCTATTGAGACCCGATAGAACGGACGTACTTATTTCGTAGCCGACTTCCAAACCCATAATTCGCCCATTTGGAAGCGAACTAATAGCTTTGAGCCTGCGTCCGTTAGCATAATACCTTTTAGTTCCTGGGCTGTAATAGGAATACCTCTCCATTATTTAGTTGTTTAATGATGGTAGAATCCTTCTTGCTTATCTCGTTAGGAGGGGGCAGTAGGTCAAGGTTGTCCATGTTGACAACTCCCAAAACAAGGAATCGTCAGTGTAACCTCGTTTACTCTGTTACTGATGAAGCCAGCATCCCTTTTTATTTGCATTCTTAACAGCCTGATCGCCTTTGTCAGTTATCTCTGTCGGGATAGTCTTAATGTCATGACTGTCTGCTTTCGGTTTATCTTGTGATCCTTTTTTTACAGCTACTCAACATTAAAGGCTGCCACAGCAAGGAAGGTATATAGTTTTCTAATCATTTTGTTTTAAGCTTAATATGTAAGTACAAATGTACACTTTTACATGCATAAAGACAAGAGATGTTGAATAAAAAAACCATAACTTTCTTATTAATAGAGGGTGATAATTCCAAAGGAACAACTTTAGTATTTATAGGGTAAACCTAATGTAAAAGCTGACATTTTACTTATCATGTATTCTTACTAATATTTCGTATTACATTGAAATATAATTTGAAATATTATCTAATTAACTTTATTTTACTATTTAATGCTTGACTTTCTTACGAATTATTCGTAGCTTTGTGGCGTGAACTTTTAGATATATAATTTATGGAGAAACTAACTAAACAAGAAGAAGAAATAATGTTGCAGGTATGGAGTTTAAAAAGCTGCACTATCAAAGATGTACTGCAAAAGTTGGAAGATCCTAAACCTCCTTATACTACAGTGGCTTCAATCATGAACAATCTGAAGCGTAAGGGATATGTAGTCGCTGAGCAGCATGGACTGACCTATCACTTTGTTCCGAAGATAGAACAGTCGAAGTATAAAGCAGATTTCATGAGAGGCTTCGTTGATAAGTACTTTAAGAGTTCCTTCCGTGAAATGGTTTCCTTTTTTGCAAAGGAGGATAACATCTCGCCAGAAGAACTGAAAGATATTATAAATGAGATTGAAAAAGGGAAAGAGGTGTAGCCGATAAATACGTATTTTTTCTTTTCTCCAACAACAATAACTTAACGTTTTGACGATTATGATAATGTATTTATTGAAATTGAATATAGCCCTTATCTTACTTTTCAGCTTTTATAAGTTGATGTTCACAGGAGATACCTTCTTTTCATGGCGTAGGGCTACGCTTATCGGAATGTATCTTGTTGCCATGTTGGTACCAGTAATGGATTTTTCTGTATGGCTAAGCAACAGCGAAGGGATGACATCCATTGCCAATGAATATGCAACAGTCGTTTTACCAGCTGTGTCTACTTCCTCGCAGGGTGGTGAAGTCCTACTATGGGAGTTGATAGTGTTGATAGTCTATAGTGTTGTTGCCTGTGTCTTATTACTACGTTTTTTGTGCCAGTTGGTTTCTATTATATTGCTAAAGAACAATAGTCAAAGTTCTTATATATGTGATACAGAGGTTTATCTGTTAACCGATGACGAAGGTCCTTTCTCCTTCTTGATTGGATATTCATCAATCCAGAGAGGCACAAGAGCGATGAGATTGAGGAGATAATGATGCATGAATTGACACATTGCCAGCAACTCCACTCAATAGACATAATCTTTTCAGAACTATTTTGTATTATCTTTTGGTTTAATCCTTTCGTTTGGTTGCTCAAACGTGAAGTGCGATTAAATCTTGAATATCTTGCTGATAACAGCGTACTTGCTAATGGTAAGGATAATAAAGAGTATCAGTACCATCTGCTTGGGTTAACATATAGGAAGAATGTAGCTACAATAACAAATAATTTTTAATGTTTTACCTATTAAAAAAACGAATCAAGATGATGAACAAAAAAGAAACAAAGGGATTTTTAAAAGCTAAATATGCGCTTTATATCCCATTGGTTGCAATGCTATTGGCGGTAAGTAATATCGAAACCATTGCACGTAATGTAACAAAGCTTACGGCAAGTGTTGAACTTCAAAAGAAGCCAACGAAAGAGTCTGAACGAGTATTTATAGTTACAGAAGTCATGCCTACATTTAAAGGTAATTTATATCAATGGCTATCAAAGAATCTTCGTTATCCGAAAGATGCAGTAAGTAGAAAAGAGCAAGGACGTGTTATGGTACAGTTTGTCATAACGGCTAAGGGTGAGGTTATTAAGCCAGAGATTGTACGTTCTGTTAGTCCTTCTCTTGATAAGGAAGCCCTTCGTGTAGTGTCAAAGATGCCAGCGTGGAATCCTGGTAGAAATGGTAATAAGAAGGTTGCTACAAAGTATACGTTACCTGTTAAATTCTCCTTAGGTTCGAAGTAGAATATATATAGGTGTAAAGTATAGTATTCTTTGATGGTTTATAATGCTGGGATGCACAATATTTTGTGTGTCCCAGTTTTTTTTCTGGTTCTTTACTTAAATGTGTGGATGGTTACCCATGCTTGCTTCTAACAATAAGTTTGTTCCACATCGACAATAGATTGCATGGTATTTAGTACTTCGCACCATTGGTGTTTACCATCAGCACCACATGTGCGGAGCATTAACACGATATGTGCGGAGTATCTATCACGTACTGCTAAAAGCATAAGTTAGGTGGTATTATGTTCATTATAATGAATATAGAAGTGATACTAATGGGCTAACTATTAGAAAAAGATGTTCAATCGACAGAACATATTTTTATTAATAAAGGATAATAGGAACAAAACTGGTTTATGCATAATAGTTGTATAATGTTATGTAAGCTGCATTTTAAGAGGGATACTCAAAAGGCGAAAAATAGTTTACTTTATACACATGATGAATATTTATTGTATTTTATAGAAAAAGTTTAAGGATGAGAGGTTCTGATAAAGCAATATTTTTACTAAAATATAACAAAAAAATAGGATAATTTTTGGTTGTTCTAACAGAAATATTTACCTTTGCATCAGAATGTCGGAGATGACATTAAAAACTAACTAGTCATCCCTTAAAACTATATTTCAGCATAAAGCCTGTACTGACAAAGTTCTATGCTGATTCTTTTTATAAGGTCCAAAAGAACTCTCATAGGCTCTTTTTGAAGTTATACTGCCGCCGCTAATAATACATTGATAGCATCTCCTTTCACACCTTTATAAAAGTTGCGAGATAATCGATGGTCTGCTTTTAAGATGTCCTATGGTTGGCTCTATACCTGCTCGTTTACAAAATAGTTTGTGTTTCTTTTTCTTTTGGTAGTAGCTATCTTTAGCTTTAGGAGTGTCTGAATGAGTATCTTTGTCTGCCCAATCTGCTTTACACCTCTATACCCTCTATCTCCTGCTAACTTATCAACCTGCTTTCCTGTCATCCTTTGGGTTTGTTCCAACGTCTTTTCGATAGTATGCCCATCATATTCATTCCTAAAAGAACATGCACCCAAAAATAAGTCCTGACCATGAGCGAAGAATAGATACTTTATTACCAAACTCATATTGCTTATGTTCCTTACCTTTGCTGAGGGCAAACCACATCTGGTTCGTGCAGAGATATACTTTGTTCTTTGACTTTCGATTCTGAGAAAGAACTCTATAATATAGTTCAAACATCTTCTCATATCCTTTCTTTCCCTCAAGATTACGCTCTAATTCTCTTACCAATCTTCCTGCTATGGTTCTTAGTTGTCTATCTGCCTTAAGAGCTTTCTTACGATTCTTGGGATGATTACGAAAAACGTTGGGGAACGGTAAATCCCTTTCAACGTACGCGTGTAACTCTGTCGTAGAGGAAGACACTTGTCATGAACTATCTTCAGAACGTTTTTGATTATCTTTTTATGCAACTTCGCATCTGTAGGATAGGTTATATTCTTCTCCTGCACGGTAGAATCAATGAAAGCCGTATCAAAATGATCTTCGTCATCATGGTCGGTATTAACACGGATGCTCTCTGCTAATATTAACTCCATACCTTCCTCACCTATACGATTTCTGAAGTGAACTAACTCGGAAGCGTCACAGGGTTGTTTGGGCATAAATTCAAGTCCACCACAAAAATATTGATAGTAAGCATTCTCACTCCATTGAGAAACCACCATTTCATCTGAAACATTACGCAAATGTTTTAAGATTAAAAGACCACACATCAAGCGAATAGGATGAGCGGGGCGACCATTAGTATTGCAATACAATGGAGAAAAAGCATTTTCAAAAACACTCCCAATTAATCTTATTACTAAGTTGGAAAAAGGGGATGTTGATGACTAAGCATGTCCTCTAAAAGAAGAGAACATAGAGAGACTGTTTGGATGTACGTTTAAGCATAAATATCTGCAAGATTTATAATGTAAAGGTACAAAAACTTGCAGATATAAGCAAATGATTTGTAGTATAATATACTGTGAATCAGAGGAATATTAGGCTTTTAAGGGTAGACTAACTATGTAAACGTTATCTTAATCTACAAGCAACTGAGAGAATACTCAGTGACATGTAAATGTCAAAGTACAGTAAATGATGAGACCCTTGTTTGATATGCGATTATCAACAAGGGTCTCAGTTCATTTGATGTTTTGTTAGTCGACTTGTGTTAGTTCACCAGTACGTGAGTCAATGATAAAGCCACGTACTACAACGTCTTTGGGTACGAGTGGGTGTTGCTGAACAGTCCTCACCGTGCGGCGTACACTTGCCTCTGTGTCATGAAATCCGTCCAAATATTCGTTTAGATTAACCTGCTGTTCTGCTTCTTTGATAGCCTCGTCTGTGATTCCACGCTCGTGCATCAAATGAAGAAAATGGTCTGCATTCATGTTGCAAGCACCACAACCAGAGTGATGAATAATCATAATCTCTTGACAACCCAATTCATAGATAGCCACAAGAAGGGAACGCATCACAGAGTCGTAGGGGGTAAGAAGGGTTCCACCAGCAACCTTAATAATCTTTGCATCTCCGTTTCTTAAGCCGAGTGCATTGGGTAGCAACTTCGTCAGACGAGTGTCCATGCAACTGACAATAGCTAACTTCATATCTGGTTGCCCAGATGTAATAAAAGGTTCGTAGCCTTTTTCAGCCACAAACCTTTTGTTATAAGAAAGTATCTGATCTATCATAATAGAAGTATTATTTTACTACTTTTCCACGATAATAGGTGTCAAATGCATCTTCTGCATATCCATCTTTGAGTACTTTGAAGCTGGAACTTCTGGCGTCATTAATCTTTCTACCCATATAATATACTTCGAAGGCATCTTTGCCATATCCCCAGCCTAAGTCCTTAAAGCTACTTGCACGGTCGCTAATCTTTCTGCCATTGTAAAGAACTGCATTAGAAGTAACGACGTAACCTTCATTATAATAAGGGTCGTACTCATCACGAGGATTAACTGGATAGTCATCAGAATAATCACCTGGATAGCCACCTTGATAAACACTTCCAGGTATCTTTAGACGGAAGGTCGTTGGGTCAACGAATGGAAGAATCTGTCCTTCAAAATAAACGTTATATCTATCTTTTGCATAACCATACCCAAGATCTACGAAGGTACGTATGTCAATTCCCATAACAGGTTGACGACCATAGAATACACCTTTCTTATTGAAAGAGTAAGGACGTACTTGACGTGAAGACTGTGCTGAAACATTGAGTGCAAAGGCTGCCATAAGGACTACGCAACTTAGGCGAAGCTGGCGATAAAAGTTCTTCTTTTCCATAATCATCTTTTTAGTTATTATCTTATTTGTTATACAGCAAAGATAATAGGAATAGTTCATTCATTTCATGGAATTACCCTAAAATGAAATTAGGGGAATGCCTTTTTATGAGTCGGGACTCGATGTGAAGAATTGTCTCTTGAAAAGTGAAGATTCTTCCATGCATATCGTGGAGTGAATTATTCACCTCTTTCATAATGAGAAACCCATTGGGTAGAGTAGGGTTGAGGGTGTTAAGCAAGTTCAGCCAACTCTAACCAGCGAAGCTCTAACTCGTCCAGTTCCTCCTTTAAGATTGGTAGACGTTTACTCTTTTCTGTTAGTTCGTCTACAGACAGATTACCAGAGCAGAGTTCTTCTTCAAGTTGTTGTTTCTCTTCCTCTAATTGTGCAATCTTGTCTGAAAGCTGTTCGTATTCCCGCTTCTCCTTGAAGGACATCTTACGCTTTGTGTTGTTACGATAATCCTTCTTAGCTTCGTTCGCAGTTGTATTACTGCTCTTTGTAGGCTTCTGCTGTTCTTCTTCCTTTGACTTCATCTTTTGGAAGTCACGGAATTGCGTGTAGTTACCGGGGAAGTCTTGAATCTCCCTTCACCCTTGAATACTAAGAGGTGGTCAACAACCTTATCCATAAAATATCGGTCGTGTGATACCACGATGACACAGCCAGGGAAGTCTTGAAGATACTCCTCAAGAATCTGTAAAGTCTGGATATCCAAATCGTTGGTAGGCTCGTCGAGGACTAAGAAGTTCGGATTCTTCATTAGGACTGTGCAGAGATAGAGCTTGCGTTTCTCTCCACCAGAGAGCTTATACACATAGTTGTGCTGTTGTTCTGGTGAGAAGAGGAAGTAGTTGAGGAACTGTGAAGCCGTCATGTGCTTGCCTCCTCCCAGGTCGATATAGTCTGCTATGTCCGTGATAATATCAATAACCTTTTGATCATCACGGAACTTTAAGCCTTCTTGTGAGAAATAACCGAAGCGGACTGTTTCACCAATATCAAACTTACCACTATCAGGCGCAACCTCTCCAAGCAACATCTTTACAAAGGTTGACTTACCAGTACCATTATTACCAACGATACCCATCTTCTCAAAGCGTGAGAAGTTATAGTAGAAATCTTTCAGTATTGTCTTGTCATCAAACCTCTTTGAGACATATTGACACTCAAAGATTTTACTTCCGATATACACACTTGATGACTTCAAGCGTACCTGTCGTTCTTCAATTCGCTGCTTAGCCTTTGCTTCTAATTCGTAGAAAGCCTCCTCACGATAGCGAGCTTTGTGTCCACGAGCTTGTGGCATACGGCGCATCCACTCTAATTCTGTACGATAGAGGTTGTTTGCACGTGCAATCTCAGTACGGGTATTGTCTATTTCTCTCTTGACGTTTCTCTAAGTAATAAGAGTAATTGCCACGATAGGTATATATCGTGTTGTTGTCTAATTCTAAGATAGTATTACACACGTTATCAAGGAAATAACGGTCATGTGTCACCATAAAGATAGTCTTGTTACCACGAGAAAGGTAGCCTTCTAACCATTCAATCATCTCTAAATCAAGGTGGTTGGTAGGCTCGTCAAGTATGAGGAAGTCTGGTTCTAAGATAAGAACATTGCCAAGGCAACACGCTTCTGCTGTCCACCACTTAGTTGTCCCATTGGCTGATCTAAGTCATAGAGCTTCAGCATGGTGAGGATTTGCTTTGCTTTTAGAAGTCTTTCAGGATTTCCTTCATGGTTGAAACAAGCATCCAACACGCTTTCTTCTGGGTCGAAATGAGGACTTTGCTCTAACATTCCTACACGCAAGTCATTGCGATAGATGATAGAACCGCTGTCATAACCCTCTTTTCCTGTTAGAATAGAGAGTAGAGTAGACTTTCCAGTACCGTTTTGAGCAACGAGTCCAACATGCTGTCCTTCTGCAATAGAGAAAGAAATATCCTTAAAAAGGACTTGTGCACCGAAGCTCTTTGTTAGATTCTGGACATCAAGATAGGGTATCTGTGCCATAAGTCCTATTCTAAAGTCTTATTGATTTCGTCTATATACTCCAGTACCTCATCTCTTCCAGTCTTGTTTTCAGCAGATGTGATGAAGTAAGGTGGGAGAACTTCCCATCTGTCTTGTAGCTTCTTCATCCAAAGAAGGGCGTTTGACTTTGCCTTGGCAGGTGATAGCTTGTCTGCTTTCGTAAAGATAATAGAGAAAGGAACATTGCTTTCACCCAACCAATCAACAAACTCACGGTCTATCTTCTGCTGCTCATGACGGATATCGATCAGGACAAATACGTTCACGAGTTGTTTGCGTTGGAGGATATATTGGGCAATCATTTGCTCCAACTTATTTCTTACAGTCTTTGAACTCTTGGCATATCCATAGCCAGGAAGGTCTACTAAGTACCACTCATTATTGATGATAAAATGATTGATAAGTAGCGTCTTACCTGGTTTTGATGAGGTTTTTAGCCAAACCCTTATGGTTACAAAGCATATTGATAAGGCTTGACTTTCCTACATTTGAACGTCCAATAAAAGCATATTCTGCCTTTGTATCTTCTGGACACTTTGACAATGAAGGTGAAGATATAGTGAATTCTGAATTCTTGATAATCATATTTTGATGAGTAAGTGTTATAACAGCTTTTCCTGCAAAGTTACTAAAAAGTTAATAGCTATGAATGGTCAGTTGATAGTTTTTTCGTATTTTTGCAGAAAATATGCTGCACTCGGCAAAGTAGAAGCAAGCTTCCTTTGCTCTCGTTTGCGTTATTTTTGCAGAAAATATGCTGCACTCGGCAAGGTGAGCGCAAGCTTTCTTAGCTATTGCTGATGTGTTTGTGAAAAACTAATGTGTAAATGAAACAAATCAACTGGGGATTTATTGGCTGTGGTGAGGTGACAGAAAAGAAGTCTGGACCTGCGTTCAACGAAGTAATGGGTTCGCATGTTGTCGCTGTGTTTAGCCGTAGTGAGTTAAAAGCACGTTCGTATGCTGAGCGTCAAGGTATTCGTAAATGGTACACAGATGCACAGGCTTTGGTGGATGATCCTGACGTAAATGCCATCTATATTGCTACACCTCCTTCTGCCCATGCAACCTTTGCTATCATGGCAATGCGTGCTGGAAAGCCTTGTTATATAGAGAAGCCTTTGGCGGCTTCTTACGAGGATTGCGTACGTATTAATCGTGTATCAGAGCAGACGGGAGTACCATGTTTTGTCGCTTATTATCGTCGTTATCTCCCTTACTTCAAGAAGGTAAAAGAGATAGTTGATAGTGGTGAAATTGGTAAGATTCTTACTGTGCAAGTGCGTTTTGCCGTTCCTCCACGCGATTTGGATTACGAACAGAACGTACAACTACCATGGCGACTGCAATCACATATCTCAGGTGGCGGATATTTTTACGACCTTGCTCCTCACCAGCTTGACCTTCTACAGAATTTGTTTGGTGTTATTGTCAAGGCACATGGCTATACAGCTAACCGTGCAGGGCTTTACAACCTTGAAGACACAGTAAATGCAGTATTCCGTTTTGAGAATGGTTTGACAGGTAGTGGTGCTTGGTGCTTTGCTGCTCATGAGAGTGCACGTGAGGACCGTATAGAGATTTATGGCTCAAAAGGTAGAATATCCTTTTCTGTTTACACTTATGCACCAATCCATCTGTGTACCAGTGAGGGCGAAAGAGATATCGAGGTTGCTAATCCTCCATACGTCCAACTACCGATTATTAAGTCTGTTATCGAGGATATGCAGGGATATGGTGCCTGCGATTGTACGAGTATCAGTGCAACACCAACCAACTGGGTGATGGATCGTATCCTTGGAAAGATATAAGTAAAAGCCTATATGGCGTCTGTATCCAATTAATTATTCACATGAAGCTAACTTTCAACGACTCCCTATTTCTATGTCTTCTTCTATTGTTGATAGGAGGAACAAAGGCGCATGCACTATCTACTACGACCACATCTGATAATAGAGTAGTGATAAAAGATAGTAAGGACAGCATTTTTGTAAAGCAGTCAATAGACTCTGTTCGTTGGATGCGTGCAGGTGAGCCTTCGCGTTTGTTTAAGCAAAAGACAGGCAAAAGCGGTAGCTTCTTTGAACATTTCAATGCGATAGACACTTCTTACATTGAGCCTCAGAAGTATAACTTTGCTTTTATGCTGCAAAATACAAATACATACGAGGTGTATCGTTTGAGCAGTTCTAATAATCAAAGCATTACTTTTGCACCTGAAGCAACGGTGCGTATAGGCCCTTATTTCGGTTGGCGTTGGATATTCTTGGGTTATACGCTTGATATAAAAGCACTTAGACTTCTGGAACAAGAACAATAATTCTCGACAAGAGTATGATTTAAGTCTGTATAGCTCAATGCTGGGACTCGATATTTACTATCGTAAGACAGGTAATGATTATAAAATCAGACAGTTGTATCTTGGGAAGGATATTAACACGGATGCAATACGTGGTACTGACTTTGGAGGATTGACTTCAACCATTAAGGGCTTTAATATTTATTATATCTTTAATCATCGCCGATTCTCTTATCCAGCAGCTTTCAGCCAAAGTACGATACAACGTCGTTCAGCAGGTAGTCCGCTATTGGGCATTGGCTATACGCAGCATAGCCTTGATGTCAATTGGGGAGAACTTAATAGAGTAATCAGAGTAATCTCAAATCGTCTTGGTAATCAGGTTCCTGCCAACCCGATAGACAGTACATTGATGTTTAGTGAGATTAAGTACACTGATATTTCTATCAGTGGTGGCTATGCCTATAACTGGGTTTTTGCTCGTAACTGGGTCTTGGCAGGTTCACTTTCGTTGGCTTTAGCTTATAAAAGTAGTAAGGGAGACGTTACTCAGCGTTCCTTTTCTATCAACGATTTTAAGTTCAATAATATTAATATTGATGGTATTGGACGCTTTGGTGTGGTGTGGAACAATAGCAAATGGTATGTTGGTATGAGTACTATCCTTCATGCTTATAATTATCGTCGCAGTAATTTCTCTACCAATAACTTCTTTGGAAGTATTAATCTCTATGCAGGTTTTAACTTTGGAAGAAAGAAGGAGAATTAGAATACATATTGTTAGATCATCAGTATTCTAATAATATGTCATTTTTCGAATTAAAAACTTATTAATATGACACTAAAATATTCACTTATATTCTCAGGCTCTCTTTGCTTTCTCTGCTTGTGGAGCAAAGACTGAACAGAAAAGCAAAGACACAACAGGTTGCTGATACTGTTGTGATATCAGAGCAGATTTCAAGTGCTGTTCCTGAAGTATCTGCAGCCGAACAGAATGATACACTACCTACCTATATCGACAGTTATACAAAGGCTGATAGTGCTTTGGTTTGTCAGTTGTTACAAGAGTTTGTTCCACAGCGACAGCAACTTACGAATGAACAGCTCATTATAAAGATTGCACGAAAGTTTATTGGAGTGCCATATATTGCTCATACCTTGGATATAAACGAGGATGAGAAACTTGTTATTAATCTTCATGGATTAGACTGCACGACATACGTTGAGGCTGTTACAGCCCTTACGCTTTGTGTTAAGAAGGGTGAAACACGTTTCTCTGATTATGTTCGTCAGTTAGAGCAAATACGCTATCGTGACGGTAAGATTAGTTATATAAATCGTCTACATTATTTCCACTGGTGGTTGGAGGATAATGAGCAAATGGGCTTTGTCACAGAAATAGACACGCCTAATCCTCCTTTCACAACTGTCCAGACGTTGAAAATCAACTATATGAGTCAGAATGTAAGACTCTATGATATGTTAAAGAACAATCCTGAACGCGTGGCAGAACTTAAGAAGTTGGAGGATGCTACCAACGGAACAAAGCTACGCTATATCCCTAAGAGCCTGCTTAACAATAGCAAACTACTTCGAGGAGTAGTGCGAGATGGTGACATCCTTGCGATTGTAACGAATAAGCGAGAGTTAGATACAACGCATCTTGGCTTTGCTATTTGGCATAAGGACGGACTTCATTTGATGAATGCTTCTAATCTAAGGAAGAACGGTAATAAGGTTGTTGACCCTGTCGAAACGCTCTATGATTATATGATGGCTCGTCCAGCTAATCTTGGAATACGTGTTGTGCGTATTCAATGATCTCGCATACAGTATAATAAACTATCTTTCTTCATGGTCTGATATTTGTTGTCAATATGATGAACGATGGTGGTAAAGCGTTTATTTTAGTCCCTTTTATACTCGTGTGGACGTCCCGCACGGGTGGTGCGGAGGCTTAGCACGGGTGGTGCGGAGGCTTAGCACGAGTGGTGCGGAGGCTTAACACCATTACAAGATGTCGTTAAGAGACAGCCAACTGTTGTTGGATGATAAATAGTACATGGTAGAATTGTCTCTTTAAGTCTATCGGACGGCTATAAATAAAAATGCTCTGGCAGAGAACTTAATAGTCCTGCCAGAGCATTTTCTTACTTTTTCATCTTAGCCTTGCGAGCATACTCAAAGAGAGCTGTAGGCAGATGGCAATAGCCAGTAGGATGTTTGTCAAGGTAATCCTGATGATATTCTTCTGCTGTATAGAAGTTCTTCAGTGGTTTAACCTCAACGGCAATCTTTCCGTGAATCTGCTTTTGTTCCTCTTCAAACACCTTTTTGATCGTTGGGAGGTCGGCTGGGTCGGTGTAATAAACGCCTGTACGATACTGACTTCCACGGTCGTTCCCCTGCTTGTTTATGCTTGTTGGGTCAATAGACTTAAAGTATAAGCCTAATAAGAACTCCAAACTGATAACCTTAGGATCGTAGGTGATGTGCACAGCCTCGGCAAACTGTGTCTTATCAGTGCAAACCTCCTCATAGGTTGGGTTTTTGATAATACCGTTGGCATAGCCCACTTCGGTAGCCGTAACGCCTTCTATCTGTTTGAGGTAATGCTCTGTTCCCCAGAAACAACCACCTGCCACGTAAATTTCTTTCATTGGTCTAACTAATTTAATATAGGCTTCGTAGCCTTTTGCTTTCATCTCTTCGAGTGGGATGAAACGTAACGAAGCACTGTTGATACAATATCTTTTGCCCCCTGTTGCTGCTGGTCCGTCATCAAAGACGTGCCCAAGGTGCGCCTTGCCAGTCTTGCTTCTCACTTCCGTACGCACCATGCCATGTGATGTGTCAGTATGATTTGTAACGACCTTCTTATCAATTGGCTTTGAAAAAGCTGGCCAACCGCATCCAGAATCGAACTTATCAGTAGAAGAGAACAGTGGTTCGCCAGTTGTGATATCTACATAGATACCCTCTCTGAACTCATGATCATACTCGTTGGTGAAAGGTCGTTCGGTGGCAGCCTGCTGTGTTACAGCATACTGTTCGGGGGTAAGCATCTTTCGTAATGTCGCATCATCAGGACGTGTAAATTTCGTCTTTGGAGCGATGATAGAATCAGTTTGTGTCATAGTTGTCTTGGTTTTGTTTGTGCATGACGATGTCCCTGCCATCAGTAAGCCACAAGAGGCGGCTTCAACAAAGGTCGGAAGAATCAGTGTGCACAATATGGATAAAATGTTACGCATAGTTTGTAGTGTTTATAAATGTGATTAATAAAAAGGCAAGAGGTAACAAAGGGTGCGTCAAAATCCAATATTCTGGATTCTGAAACACCCTTCTTTATATTTGTTTTGTTTACTGCTTCTGCAAGAAACGGTCAACCTCAATAGCTGCCATTGCACCTGTACCAGCTGCTACGACACCCTGACGATAGGTTGGGTCTGCCACGTCACCCGCAGCAAAAACACCCTCGATATTGGTTGCTGTAGACTTTGGCTTTGTGATGATAAAGCCGTGGTCGTCCATCTCTAACTGACCTTTGAAGAGGTCGGTGTTAGGAGTATGACCAATAGCCAAGAAGAAACCATCAATGTTGATATCGAATTTCTCCTCGTTCTCCTCACCCTAAAGCGTACCAAATGTGCACCCTCTACACCGTCTTCACCAAAGAGACCGAGTGTATTGGTATTGTAAAGAATCTCAATATTCTCCTTCTCTGTCACACGCTTACGCATAATCTCTGCTGCACGCAACTGAGGTTTGCGCACAATCATGTAGACCTTCTTTGCCAAACCAGAGAGATACATAGCCTCTTCGCAAGCAGTATCACCACCACCAACAACAGCTACGGTGCGCTTACGATAGAAGAAACCGTCGCAAGTAGCACATGCACTCACACCCTGACCACGGTATTTCTCCTCATCAGGTAAGCCCAAGTACTTTGCACTTGCACCTGTTGCGATGATTACTGTCTCAGCTTCAATCTGATTGCCACGGTCATCTTCGAGGTGGAATGGGCGACTGCTGAGGTCTGCCTTTACGATAGAACCATCGCGAAGGTCAGCACCATAGAGCTTAGCCTGCTCACGCATCTCTGACATGAGTTTGTTAGCATCGATTCCTTCGTGGAAACCTGGGAAGTTTTCTATTATGGTTGTGGTTGTCAACTGACCACCTGGTTGCAGTCCAGAATAGAGTACTGGCTGGAGATTAGCACGTCCAGCATAGATAGCTGCAGTGTAACCTGCAGGGCCGCTACCAATTATAAGCGTCTTTACTTTTTCCATATCAATATATTGTATGTTGCCCTTTGAATAGGACTTAACTCCTAAGTGGGGCTTGATTAATATTTTTGTACTTATTACAGAACAAACATTGTGCCAAAGAGGGACTATTCCTCTTATTCCATTGGGAATAAGCCAAAGAGTCGGTCATCAATCATATCTGTGACACGTTTGAAGTCTTGTGGGTTGTCTTGGAAGTCTGTTGTGTCACCATCGACAATCATCAGATGTCCTTTGTAGGTCTTAATCCATTCCTCATAACGCTCGTTGAGACCACGGAGATAGTCAATACGCATCGTTTGTTCGTAGTCGCGACCACGTTGTTGGATGTGATCGATGAGGCGTGGGATAGAACAACGGATGTAAATCATCAAGTCTGGTAGTTTAACCAGTGAGAGCATCAAATCGAAGAGGTCGGTGTAGTTATTAAAATCACGCTCTGACATCAAGCCCATATCATAGAGGTTCGGTGCAAAGATACGTGCATCCTCAAAGATAGTACGGTCTTGGATAATCGTGTCCTTTGATTGTGAAATCTCTACAACATCACGAAAACGCTTGTTGAGGAAGTAAATCTGCAGATTGAACGACCAACGAGTCATGTCAGCATAGTAGTCTTCCAAATACGGGTTGTTGTCAACTGGTTCGAAGTGAGCCTTCCATCCGTAACGTTTTGCGAGCATCTTGGTGAGTGTAGTCTTACCAGCTCCAATATTTCCAGCGATTGCTATATGCATAATATGTGTGTATCTAATTGCCCATCTCGTGGTAACCCCTAATAGGAGGCATAGTTGATAACGATGCTGTGGGCATGTGATTTCTTGTTAGTTAGTTGATGTTAATCCCTTTTCACTACTTTGATAATCCTCTTTTTGGTGAGGGTAGAGGGCTTTGGGCGTGTGTTAGAATAAGCCGAAGAGCTCTCTGTCAATCTTGTCAGTGATGAAGCCAAAGTCTTTTGGGCGGTGTTGATAGTCGAGGTTGTCGACATCTATCGTCAGAACACGACCTTTATATTTCTCTTTGATAAACTCTTCATAGCGTTTGTTGAGGTTCTCAAGATAATCCAAAGGCATCTTCTGTTCATACTCTCTTCCACGTTTCTCAATGTTAGAAACAAGGTGACTGACTGAAGCACGAAGATAAATCATCAGGTCAGGGAACTGAACAGCATCCGTCATGTCCTCAAATAGCTCCATATAAGTCTCATAGTCGCGGTCGTCAAGATTACCCATGGCATAGTTGTTTTCCGTAAAAACGTAGACACCTTCATAGATAGAGCGGTCTTGTACTACTGACTCATCACTCCGACTTATCTCAAGTAAGTCCTTAAAACGCTCCTTTAGGAAGAATACTTCCATAGGGAACGACCAACGCTTAATGTCTTGATAATAATCTTCTAAGTAGGGATTATAGTCAACAGACTCAAATCTTGGCTTCCAACCATAGCGTTTGGCAAGCATCGTTGTGAGTGTTGTCTTACCGCTACCTATATTTCCTGCAATTGCAATGTGCATAACATAATGTCCACATGTACATCTCTGGTGTTCCCGATGATAGACAATGCCAGAGATGTCAGTGGAGAATATTGTTTATATTTAGAATTGATTTCTTGCCTTACCTACACAACCATTTGGCATCTGGATATGTAACATGGCACATACGGTTGGTGCGATATCTACGATATGTGTCTCGATATTGCTTGCACCATGCTTCACGTTCCATCCAAAGAGTAGGAAAGGAATGTGCGTGTCGTATGGGAATGGCTGCCCATGTTGTGTTCCACGGAAGTCAGGTCGATCCTTACCACCGAAAAACTGTGGGCGTGTTACAACACCAATCTCACCTGAACGGCCACGGAAATAACCATTCTGCATACGCTCTTTGAGCCATTCTGGCATAGTTGTCTCGCTCACCTTCTCCTCGTCAAAGACATAAAGGAACTGTGGATCTTTCTTCAACCACTCTACAGACTCGTCTATAATCTCTTGCTTCTTCTTACCAGCTGCTTCGATAATTGAGTCGTTGAGGTAGAACTGGTAGTTGTCTTCACCCATTACAGGACTGATACCAAACTTTCCTTGTAGATAGGTATTGAGGTCTTTTACAGTCTGTTTGTAATCCCATCCACCTGCAGGAATGCGGTGCTCACGCATATAGTTATAGTTGTGTGCAGCACCATGGTCGGCAGTAAGGAAGAGCAAATAATTGCCTTCACCCACCTCTTTATCAAGCACCTTAAGGAACCATGCCAAGTCTTTATCTAACTGCATGTAAACCTCGTGGTTCTCTTTTCCACGTGTAGAGAATCTATGTCCGATGATATCTGTTGATGAGATACTCACAGTGAGCATGTCAGTTTCTTTTCCTTTACCAAGTTTCTCATTCTTCAAAGCCGCCTCAGCCATCTTGAAAGTCATGGTAACACCCTGTGGAGAACCCTTGATATCAAAGTTAGGGTCTGTGTGATTCTTTGCATTAAAGTCCTCAACCCACTGTGGAAGCTTATCCATATAGAAGGTAGAAGATACAAAGCGGCCTGCTGAAGTGTCCCACCAGTAAGCGGCATCGGCTGCATGACCAGCAGGAAGGATAGATGCACGGTCTTTCAATGCCACACCAATCACCTTTGAACGGAAGTCTGATGCTGTCTGAAGCTCATCGCCAATGGTAGATGTGAGCATACGACGAGGGCTCATCTGACCTTCTGTACTATCGGAACCAACACTCTTCACTGTGTTATCCTCGCAGCAATAAACACTTTTATCATCTTGATAGAAATAGTTGCCAGCAATACCTGTGAAGGCAGGAATAGAACCCGTATAAACAGAACTATGTCCGATAGCTGTCACTGTTGGTGCATAGTTGATATGTGTATTCTCAAAAGAGAAACCTTGGTTGAGCAATCTTTTCAAACCATCATTACCATATTCATTGTAATAGTAGTAGAAATAATCCCAACGCATTTTGGTCGACAACAAGACCAACAACCAACTTTGGTCGTTGTATCTGCGCATTCGCTGCTGCTGCAATCAGCAATCCAGCTACAAGAAAAAGCAGTTTTTCATTTTTAGGTCATGTGTTTAAATTATCTTGCAAACTTACAATATTTTTTTAATTTCTCGACTTTTTGTCTACTTTTGCACTTGTTGAAATGATATTAAATACAAACAAGAAGTATGCATAAACTTATCATCGCAGATAATCAAGATATCACACGGGCTGGAATGGCTTATGTGCTTTCTAAAAAGGGAGAATGTTTCTTATCAGGTAGCAGGTAACAAGTCTGAGTTGATACTTCTCTTAAACGATTGTCCTGAAGCGGTTGTGATATTAGATTATACCTTGTTTGATATTTCCAGTGAGTCAGATCTTCTGAATATTGGCCAGCGTTTCCCGCTTGCACATCTTATATTATGGAGTGAGGAACTAAGTGTCGACTTCATTCGCAATCTTGTTAGTGCAAGCAATGGGATTAGTGTACTTATGAAGGATGCCAAGATGTCTGAAATAGAACAATGCCTTGACTATGTGCTACAAGGTCGACGTTTCCTTTGTCAACACGCTACTAACATGATTTTGGCCCCTATATCGTCGCTTGATAAGGAAGCTGTGGTGTTGACGAAAACGGAAACTGAAATTCTTAAAGAGATTGCTTTGGGTATTACGACACGTGAGATTGCAGAGAAACGTTTTTCTTCTTTCCACACGGTCAACACACATAGAAAGAATATCTTTCGTAAGTTAGGTGTGAATAATGTTCATGAAGCTATCCGCTATGCGATGCGTTCGGGGTTAGTAGATGCTGCAGAATATTATATTTAATGTCTGTCTTGTTATTTCTCTATTATTTCTGCACTTTCTTTTTTTGATTTGGTAGAGAAATGATAAGGCTTATTGGGTGTGAAATATCTTTACATTTTATGGCTGTATATTACTCTAATTTCCCCCTAAAAATACCTTATTCTGAAGCTCTTGTAACTGTTTTATTGTCAAATAGTTAGAAAGGTGTAAAATTAAAAGGTGCTTAGTTGGACTTCAAAAGGGCGTTAGTTAGACCTCAAAAGGGCATCTTTAGCAAGCCAATTGGGCGTCTTTTCGAAGCCAATTAAGCATCTATTGATTTTTAAGTAGTGACTTTTTTATTACAATGCGGTTTGAATTGATGTTTTTCTTGAAGCCACCTTATAATGTTGTAGACTCCTTACAACGTAGGTTGATGACAATAGAAAGAGCCGTATCAAACACAGTTAGTGTGAATTGATACGGCTTTTTGTATGTGTTATGACCGAAGGAGCAATTTTAGTCTTGGTCAGCTAACTCCTTCTTACTAAGCTTGGTTGCAAGAATGAAGTAAAGTATCAATGCAGCATAAGCCACGAGAGCGAGAAGTTCAGAGAGATGATTCTCCCACCAAGATGAGTAATCGAACTCGATACCACCAAACTTCAGTAGGGCAGAAACGACACCCATCAACGCACCACCAGCAATGAAGCCTGATGCTAAGAGTGTTCCCTTGTCGCCACGTGCCTTGTTAACAGATTCATTCTTAGAACGAGTGGTTACATACCAGTTTACAGCACCGCCCACCAAGAGAGGAATATTCAACTCTAAAGGAATGAACATACCCAGGGCGAAAGCCAAAGCAGGAACTTTGCAACGGTCGAGAATGAGTGCGATAACTGCACCGATGCCATAGAGAACCCAAGGTGCACCCTGTCCACTCATCAATGGCTTGATAACAGCTGCCATAGCGTTTGCCTGCGGAGCAGCCAGTTTGCCAGAGTTAAAGCCGTAGGTTTTATCCAAAAACAATCATCACACCCGCAACAGTAGCAGCAGAGATGATTGTGCCAAGGAATTTCCATGTTTCCTGCTTCTTAGGAGTTGTGCCGAGCCAATAGCCAATTTTCAAGTCGGTAATGAATGAACCAGCCATTGAAAGGGCTGTACAAACAACGCCACCCATCAAAAAGAGCCTGCCAACATACCAGCGTTACCCTTTAGTCCAACTGCTACCATAACGACAGATGCAAGGATGAGGGTCATCAGTGTCATACCTGATACTGGATTGCTTCTACAATCGCAATGGCGTTAGCAGCAACAGTAGTGAAGAGGAAGGCAATGATGGCAACGAGGAGAATACCCACAACTGCATGCAACAAGTTGAAGTCCATCACACCAAAATAGAAGAATACGAAGGTGATGAGGAGGGTAGCAATACTTCCGAAAGCAATAATCTTAAAGGAAATATCACGTTGTGTACGGAGAATTTCTTCCTGTCCACTACCTTTTGCCTTTCATCTCGCGAGCTGCTAAACCAACAGCACTCTTGATGATGCCCCATGACTTCACGATACCAATGATACCTGACATTGCGATGCCACCGATACCGATTGAACGAGCGTATGACTTAAAGATAGCCTCTGGTGCCATCTGTCCTACGGCTGTTGTGATAGATGGGTCCCATTGGTTCAGTACGGTGTCTGGGAAGATAAGAGCCATTCCCGGTACGATGAGCCACCATACAGTCAGCGAGCCAACACAAATGATAAAGGCATATTTTAGTCCGATGATATAGCCAAGACCGAGGACAGCAGCACCCGTGTTAATCTTGAAAACGAGTTTTGCCTTGTCTGCAATCGTTTCGCCAAAAGCCAATCATACGGCTGGTTACGTTCTCATTCCACCATCCAAAGGTTGCTATAATAAAGTCGTAGAGTCCACCTACAAGACCAGCGAGGAGGAGAGGTTTTGCCTGACTTCCACCTTTCTCACCGCTCACAAGTACCTGTGTGGTAGCCGTTGCTTCTGGGAAAGGATATTTACCATGCTGATCTTTAACAAAATATTTACGGAAAGGAATCAAAAAGAGAATACCCAAAACGCCGCCTAAAGCTGCTGCAATGAAGATGTTGAAGAAGTCGGCTTCTAACTCAAGCATGTAGATAGCTGGCATTACGAAGATACCTCCCGCAACAACAGCACCTGAGCAGGCACCGATACTCTGGATAATGACATTCTCACCCAAGGCGTTTTTGCGCTTTGTGGCAGATGATACTCCAATCGCGATAATGGCAATTGGGATAGCAGCCTCAAACACCTGTCCAACTTTCAAACCAAGATAAGCTGCGGCAGCAGAGAGAGAACTGCCATGAGAATACCCCACGTGATAGACCATGGGCTTACTTCACGATACGTCTCTTGTGGCGACATGACGGGTTTGTACTCTTCGCCATCTTTCAACTCCTGAAGGCATTCTCAGGAAGATTAATGTTTTGATTCGTGTTATTTTCCATTGTTTAATAGTATTATTTGCTTGCAAAGATAAATAAAAAAATCATTTATCTTGTACCAATTCAGCATAAAATATTACCTTTTGTCAATATGAAAGAGATTAGACCCATCGCTTTTTTCCGTTCTCCCTTGACGTCGAAGTTCGGTATTCCTCGGCAAAGTGGACTGGCTGACAATCTTATAGGTAGGATTGTGTTTGTACCTCAATATCAACGTGAGGAGGCTTTGCGTGGCTTGGAAGACTTTGATTATCTGTGGTTAATTTTGGGGCTTTTTCAGCAAATAAAACGACCTATGAGGGCAAACTGACAGTTCGTCCTCCGCGTTTGGGTGGGAATGAACGATTAGGCGTGTTTGCCACACGTTCGACTTTTCGTCCAAATGGTCTTGGGCTATCTTCTGTTCGTATTAAGCGCATAGTGGATGGAGTGATTGAAGTTGTTGGGGCTGATTTGATGGACGGTACACCGATCTATGATGTAAAACCATACATCTCATACGTTGATAGTCATCCAGATGCAAGAGGCGGTTTTACCGATAAGAAAGAGTGGAAATTATTGTCTGTTGTTATTGCAGAGGAATATTCTAAGATGTTTGAAGTAGAGGAACTTGCTGCCTTAAAGGAGGTTCTTTCGCAAGATCCACGCCCACAATATCAACATGATGCAGCGCGTGTTTATGGTATGCCTTTCGGTGGAAAGGATGTAAAGTTTAGGGTTGAGGGGGATGTGTTAGAGGTTGTTGGGATTGATTAAGAAGTTATTTGGCTTATTGGGCTAATTAGCCTTATAAGTCCAATAAGCCCAATTAGGCTAATAAACTCAAGAAAGTTATTATCTCAATAATTAACTATTTCCTCTTCAAATACCGCATCCAAGCAAAGGGGCGACGATGTGATAGATAATCAAGGTTATTCATATTCTGATATGCTTCCCGTTCAAAGGAGAGGTTCATGTAGGCACGACCAGTCATTGGTAGACGTATAAGCCATTCAATGACATACCATAAATAAAAGGGAAGGATGAGCATTTCTAACATTTGTCGTGTATGAATACGCTCATGGTTGATTATCTCCTTCGTTAGTTTAACGCCAGGATGACCAAAAAGAAGCCCAAGAATGTTGATGGCATCGTAATTCTTGGGCGGTAGATATTTCGTCCGAATAATCTTCATTAATCTATTTCAATAGACTCAACACGTGGTTTAGATGCTGCTGGAGCGATAGGCTGTACCTCGCCAGACGAAGACTCTGAAGTGCTACTTTGTTTGTCTGCACTACTTGAAGAAGCATCGTTACTACTGCTCTTGTGGCTTGAGCGATTACTTCTACGAATACTATTAAACACCTTTTCAGCCTGTTCTTCTTCCTGCTTCTGGGTAGAATCGTTGGCTGTTGTGTCCTTAACAACTGTGTCAAACTTAGCCTTATTGTTATCAGCTAAGTTTGAATCTGGCTCAATAGCAGTCTGTGTATATTCTGGGTCATTCTTATGTGACATAATAATAGAATCCAGGCAACAAGGAAAAATCGTACCAAGGATAATAAAAGCAACCATACCACGCCCTAAGGTTGGACCGTTGTCAGTATCATTATTATTCAAAGGAGTATTGCAGTAAGGACAATTCTTTTCCTTCTCATTTACCTCACTATTACAATTTCGACATTTCATATTTCTTTCTTTATCTTTGATTTCTATCAGCAAAGGTAAAAGAAAAAGGTAGAGATGACAAAACGATTTGCCTTTTTTATTCGTTTCTTCTTTCTTTTTTTGTATCTTTGCAGGGATTTTCAAGAGATGATATAATCATATTAAAAATAGAAAGAAGGAGTTTTTCGATATGAAAAGACATTGATAATTATATGCTTCCTTGCTTGTTGGCTGAGTGTATCTGCTCAAAGCCTGCGTGAGGTGTGGTAGAAATGCCTGATAGTATACTGCCTTATCTTAGCAAGAGTCAGCGTACAGAGTTGGCAGACTATGTTGATATGAAAGCTGATCCTGCGGTCTTGAATTCCTTTGGTGATTCTGTAAGGATTGAACGTATGACCAATAACTATCTTTTAGTTAAAGCAAATGAGGTGACTCGTTTGGAAATCAAGTTATTGGATAATAATACAATGGCGTTAGTTCAGACATGGATGGCACCAGTTGCAGAGAGTAAGTTGAGTCTTTTCAATCTCCAATGGCAACCAAAAGAGGTAGTTGTGGGTTACCAAGAGAATATTATTAAACCGGAATCAATGAGTGAAGAGGATTTTGCTGAATTGAAGACGATGATGTATCCTCGTCTGAAAGAGTATCGATTGTCAGCAGATAATAACTCATTGTCAGTAAGTTGGAACTACCCTTTGCTTTCTAAGAAGGACGCTAAGCGAGTTGCAGACTTATTAAAGACGCAGGTTCTTAACTGGACAGGAAAAAGATTTTTCGATAGTAAAAATGATGGAGCATTTGGCGGTTTCTGATAAAATCACTACTTTTGTGCTCATTAATTAATAGCTTATAGCATGAATTTGAAGGTACGTTTAGCGTTGATGAACTTCTTAGAGTTCGCAGTGTGGGGAGCTTATTTGACCTCTATGGGTCGCTATCTTGGTAACATTGGTATTGGTCCAGAGATTGGCTATTTCTACTCGATGCAGGGTGTAGTATCAATCTTTATGCCTGCTTTGATGGGTATTGTTGCTGATCGTTGGGTACCTGCTCAGCGTTTGTTGGGCTTCTGTCATTTACTTGCAGGTTTGTTTATGTTTGCCACAGCAGGTTATGGTTTGAGCGCAGGTGACCATGCAGAGTTCTCTACAATATTCACACTTTATTCGCTTTCAGTTGCCTTTTATATGCCAACTTTGGCTCTCTCAAATTCTGTTGCTTACAGTGCTTTGAGTAATGCGGGCATGAATACAGTGAAAGCTTTCCCACCTATCCGCGTATTCGGTACGATTGGTTTTATTCTTACCATGTGGTTGGTAGACCTCTGAGGCTTCCAAAGTAATCAGAATCAGTTTATTACTTCTGGTGTTGTAGTATTATCCTTCTTTATACCTTTACATTACCTATGTGCAGTTAATAAAGGCACAGAACAGAAGAGTTTTGTTGACGCCTTTGGTTTGCGTGCTTTTGCCTTATTCAAGGAGAAGAAGATGGCTATCTTCTTTATCTTCTCAATGTTGTTGGGTGTAAGTCTTCAGATTACAAATAGCTTTGCCAATCCATTCCTCTTTAGCTTTGGTGCTCAACCAGAGTTTGTAAACTCTTTCGGAGTACAGCATGCTAATATCTTGATTAGTCTTTCACAGGTTAGCGAGACCTGTTGTATCCTTCTAATTCCATTCTTTATGCGTCATTATGGTATTAAGAATGTGATGTTGATAGCTGTTTGCATGGGTATTGCGCTTTTGGTTTGTTTGAGTTGGTAATCCTGGCTTCCCAGGTATCTTGATGTTCGTACTTTCAATGATTGTCTATGGTGTAGCTTTCGACTTCTTCAATATCTCCGGTTCACTCTTTGTAGATAATAGTACGGAGCCAGCTCTTCGTTCTTCAGCACAAGGTTTGTTTATGTTGATGACCAATGGTGTTGGTGCAACAGTAGGAACATTGGCACCTCAAGCTATTGTAAATGCCTATACACATCCACAGACTGTGGGTTCAGATACACTGACAGTAGGTGATTGGCAGTCTTGTTGGTTCATCTTTGCAGGCTATGCCTTTGTTGTTGGTGTCTTGTTTTGCTATTATCTTCCGTCCAAAGAAAAAGTTAATTGCTTACTAATTAATGGTATAGAATCAATGAGTAAAGTTCAACTTATATATGAAGGAATATCACAGATAGTAGGAGGTCCTGAGTTAGGACTCCTCGTTCTGTCTGATCTTACACATACAAGGCAGATTGCAATTGTATGTGATAAGCGTATGGAGGTTGAACTTAGCTTGCGAACAGGTGAGAAACCTGTAACAGAAAGACTATTGCCTGAAGTGCTTTGTAGTGTGAATCCTTTGATGACAAGTGAGCATTACGAAATACTCTTTAATTCTATTATCGATGGACAATACAAGGCTCTCTTAGTGAATAAAGACGATTTAACGCTTACACCTATACGTGCTTCTGATGCTGTATTGTTGGCACATGTGGCAAAGTTGAATATCTTTATGGAGGAGCATCTCTTTAAACGTCAAAGCGTGGATAGCAGTACAAGTCAGAATAAGATGGCTTTACCTTTAAATGCTCTAAGTTTTGAGATGCTACATCATGCCTTGGAGAAAGCTATAGAAGACGAGAATTATGAGCTTGCTTCTATGCTCAGAGATGAAATGAAGAACAGAGCAAAGGAGCCTTGATTACAAAACTAATTAAGAACTATAAGCCCCATACTACATTCTTTCTTAGGAAGACGATGTTATAAAACCAGAGAATGAAAGAAGCAAGATATTTTTATGTCCCTAATGCAGCTCTTGAAACGGGGTTGCCTGCAGAGGAGGCCGTTCATGCAACACGTGTACTTAGATTAAAAGAAGGTGATGAACTTTTCCTTATGGATGGTGAAGGTTGCTTCTATCAAGCTGAAGTTGCATTGGCAACCTCTAAGAAGTGCCTTTATACAATCAAAGAGACACTACAGCAAGAGCCTTTGTTTTGGCGGAAAGATTCATCTTGCCATTGCTCCAACAAAGGATATGGGACGTATAGAGTGGATGACAGAGAAGGCTACAGAGGTAGGTTTTGATGAGATTAGCTTCTTAGACTGTAAGTTCTCTGAGCGTAAGACTTTACGTGTAGATCGTATAGAGAAGATTGTAGTTTCAGCAATGAAGCAAAGTCGAAAAAGGCTGAAACCTATCGTAAACCCTATGACTCTTTTTCATTCTTTTTATAGAGAACTGTTCTAACAATGGACGAAGTATATTTGCCATTGTTATCATGAGATTCCTCGAACAGACTTCTTTACCGCTATTACACAAGAAGGCTCGTCTTCGTCCGAAGAAGATATTACCGTATTAGTCGGTCCAGAAGGCGATTTCTCTATTGATGAAGTACGTTTCGCTTTGGAGCATGGATTTGAGAGTGTAACATTGGGTAATAGCCGTTTACGCACAGAGACTGCAGGACTTAGTGCCGTTAGGATGTCACAGCTTGCACGTAGAGTGTAAGCTGTTTTTGTGTGTATAAAGTTTGAATAGATGTTGCAGACTTCTAAAAATAGATATGTGTAATTGTAATTATCATACTCCGCACCATTGGTATTAAGCCTTCGCACAATGTATGCTAAGCCTCCGCACATGATGTGCGGAGCATCAATACGACAGCAAATAATGGATAGAATCGTCCTTTATGGACATTAGTTAAAATGCAACAAGACAAATAATAGGTAATAGAACACTAATAATCAAGTTATATGATAAAAAGTTTATCGAGTGCAATAGAATTGTTTTTCATTGTTCTCCCGTGTTTGTATCAAAAAAATGCTTAATTTTGCAGCATACATTTAAATAACGTTATTATTTATATTAAATTTTTAGCTAAACTATGCAGAAAAGATTACTTTTCTTGATTACGTTGTTGCTTGCAATGACAACTACTGTCATGGCACAGGTTACAACTTCAGGAATCAGCGGTAAGGTTGTATCTCAGGGTGAAGATGTTATTGGTGCTACCATTACTGCGACCCACCAACCTTCAGGAACTGTTTACCGTGCTGTGACGAACATCGATGGCCGTTACACTATTCAAGGTATGCGCGTCGGTGGTCCTTACAAGGTGACCGTAGCCATTGGTCAGAAGACAAAGACTTTTGATATCGTGACACTCCGTCTGGGTGAGACGGAGGATACTCTCTTGTTCTCTCAAGACGACACCAGGAACTTCAGAAGTTGTTGTAAAGGGTAGTGCAGGTGTCAACGCAACCAAGACTGGTGCTGCACAGAGTATCAGTTCAAAACAGATTGCTGATATGCCAGGTATCACGCACGGTATTGCCGATGTAGCTCGACTTAATCCACAGTTGACAACAACAAATAGCGGTGCAATGTCTTTTGCTGGTACCAGTAACCGTTATAACTCTTTCATGATTGACGGTGCTGCCAACAATGACGTGTTTGGTCTTTCTGGTGACGGAACGAATGGCGGTAGAGACGTTGCACAGCCTGTTTCAATGGAGACAATTGAGCAGATTCAGGGTGAACGTTGCTCCTTTCGACGTTCGTCAGGGTGGTTTTACTGGTGGTGCTATCAATGCTATTACGAAGAGTGGTACCAACATTTTCCATGGTAGTGTTTATGGTTTTGGCAATAACCAGAACTTAGTTGGATCAAAATATCCTCTTGCTGATGGTGGTTATGCTCCAAAGTTCAATAAGCAGCAAGAGTATAATATCGGTGTAACCTTGGGTGGTCCGATTATCAAAGATAAGTTATTCTTCTTTGCAAACTATGAAAAAACCAACAAAACCTATCCAAACCTTTTATACTTTAGGGCTCTGAGCAGTCAGCTGTTGATGCAGCAAAGGCAAATGATATCTTGGTTAAGATTGCTGATATCGCTAATCGTCAAGGTGTAAACTTCCCAACAGCACTTTCTAACAGTGATATTTTACACAAAGAGTAATAAAGGTTGGTTTGAGCTCGACTGGAATATCAATGAGACTAATAAAAGCTCTCTTCGTTGGAGTCTTGTTGATGCAGTTCAGTTGAATAATGCTGGTTCACGAACAGCTGTTAATGGTAGTAGCTTTTCCCATTTGAAAAGTACTCCAATTCATTCATTGCAGAGTTGCAGAGTCGTATCTCCATCTGTTGCTAATGAGGCTCGTGCAAGCTATGTACGTGTAAGAGATAATCGATGCTATCTCTGGTGAATATCCTAATGTTACTATCAATAACGTCGGTGGTGGCGCAGTAAACTTAGGGTATTGACCGTTCTTCTATGGCTAACCGCTTGGATCAGGACATCTATACATTGGAAGATAACTTGACCTGGTATAAGGGTAATCATACCTTTACATTCGGTACTCACAACGAATTGTATAAGTTTACAAATCTCTTCCTTCAGGATCTCTTTGGTAGTTATACCTTCAAGAACTATGATTCTTTCGTAGCTACTACAATGATTATGTTAATGGAACTATCGATCCAAAGAAGTCATATATCAACTTGTATCGTTATGGTCATGCAATGTTGACGTAACAGGTAACCCACGTTGGGAATCTTCATTCGGTGCGGCTCAGTTGAGTTTCTATGCACAGGATAAGTGGGATGCAACCACAAACTTCCAGTTGACTTATGGTTTTGCGTATGGATATTCCAATTATTATGGATACCCCTACAGCAAATGAGCCATTTGCTCAGTATGCAGAGACAAAGGGATGGAATGTTAAGACTAATCAGCGTTTGCAAGTACTCCTCTTTTCAGCCCACGTGTAGGTTTCCGTTGGGATATCAAGAAAGATCGCAGATTTATTCTCCGTGGTGGTGCTGGTGTTTTCACTGGTCGTATACCTTTCGTTTGGATTAGCAACAACTATGCTAATACCGGTATCCAGGTTTCATCATTTAATGTTAACTCTCAACTGGCTTGATTTGTTGCTTGACCCTAATGGACAGGGAGGCAAATGCTAATAAGTTGAAAGGCATTAGGAAGTCAGACTATCAATGTTTACGATCGTAACTTCAAGTATGCACAGAACCTTCGTTTCAACCTTGGTTTTGACTTTAATCTGTTAGGTATCAACTGGACAGCTGAGGCTATCTACTCAAAGACATTGAATGATATCCTTTATGAGAACCTTGCTTACGAGCAGACTGGTAAGACCTTTGGTGAAGTCTATGGTAGTGCAGGTGCTCCAGTAGAAGACAATCGTCCACTTTTCTCTAAGGTAACAGCTGGAAGTCCTTATACAAATGTTTATAAACTCAGCAATACTTCAAAGGGTTATACAATGAACTTGAGCTTTGAAGGCTGAGAAGCATTTTCGACTTCGGACTTGACTTGATGTGCAAGTTATACTTGGACAAAAGGCTATGAGTGTTAATAATGGTAGCTCATCTGTTGCAGAGAGTAACTGGAGATATAATTATACTCTATCGTAACCCTAACGATCCAGAGTTGGGCTATTCTGCTTACAATATTCCTCATCGTATTCAGGCTTCTGCTTATTATCATGTAAACTATGGTGCACAGAAGCAGTGGCAAACTACTGTAGGTCTTATCTATCAGGCTAAGAGTGGCTCTCCATATAGTATCTATTATTATGGTGACGTTAACGAAGATGGTGCTAATGGTAACGACCTCTTCTTTATCCCAACAGATGCTCAGATTGATAAGATGCAGTTTGAAGAGACTAACTTCTCTGCTAATGCACTTACGAAAACAGTCTTTGGTGATAACTTTACTGCACCTAAGTTGACTGCTGATATGCAGCGTGCAATGATGAAGCATTGGATTGGCAATGACTCTTACATGAAGAATCATCGTGGTGAATTCTACAAGCGTTATGCTGATAACCTCGCTTTCGAACATCACTTCGATGTTCACTTCGCACAGAAGTATAGCTTCAAGGTGGGTGGTCAGATTAATTCTCTTGAGTTGAGCTTCGATATCATCAATGCTGGTAACATGCTGAATAAGAACTGGGGTCATACCTATGGTGATGGTTTCGGTGTTTATTATAGTCCAGTTAACTATCAGAGAAATGGTCGCTACCAGTTCACTGGTGGTTATGCAACACGTAACTATAGCGATTACTATAGCCGTTGGCGTGGTCAGCTCGGCTTGCGTTACACATTCTAATCTGTAAGATAAAACTATATAAAAAGCAGAGACTCTTGTTGGGGTCTCTGCTTTTTTTGTTACCTTTGTGCTTGATAGACTGCATTCGGTAATCTGTGAGTAATCGTTCATAGCATCCATTTGCACTATCTTTATATAAGAATTAAAAACCATACATTATGATTATTGATTTTGACAAGATTACCGAAGAGCATATTGAAGGCTTTAAAGGCGGTGAAGGAAAATTAGATGTGCGTGCTTTTGTAGATGATCAGGCACGTATCATGTACTCAACCTTGCGTCCTGGTGCAAATAGTGGAAAGCATCAGCATGTTGGCTCTTTTGAGGTTATGTATGTTATTAGTGGTGAACTGACTGTTCATTATGATGATACAACAGAAGTAGCACGAGTAGGGCAGTTACATTATTGTCCAGAAGGTCATTTCCATTGGTTTGAAAACTGTACAGACCATGATGTAGTTTACCTTGCTATTGTTCCAACATTGAGATAAAGACGAATTCTTTTCATGAAAAATATTTATTGTCGTGAAGAAAATATTTCTTTTCATGAAAAAAATCTTTTCTTTCATGAAAAGAAATTGTTAACGACGATGTAATATAGTCTCAACCATCTTAGTCTTTTCGCTTAAATAGTAGGAGAATGTAGACTATTTAGTCTACCCTTAAAAGCCTAATATTCCTCTGATTCACAGTATATTATACTACAAATCATTTGCTTATATCTGCAAGTTTTTGTACCTTTTACATTATAAATCTTGCAGATATTTATGCTTAAACGTACATCCAAACAAACTCTCTATGTTCTCTTCTTTAGAGGACATGCTTAGTCATCAACATCCCTTTTCCAACTTAGTAATAAGATTAATTGGGAGTGTTTTGAAAATGCTTTTTCTCCATTGTATTGCAATACTAATGGTCGCCCCGCTCATCCTATTCGCTTGATGTGTGGTCTTTTAATCTTAAAACATTTGCGTAATGTTTCAGATGAAATGGTGGTTTCTCAATGGAGTGAGAATGCTTTACTATCAATATTTTTGTGGTGGACTTGAATTTATGCCCAAACAACCCTGTGACGCTTCCGAGTTAGTTCACTTCAGAAATCGTATAGGGTGAGGAAGGTATGGAGTTAATATTAGCAGAGAGCATCCGTGTTAATACCGACCATGATGACGAAGATCATTTTGATACGGCTTTCATTGATTCTACCGTGCAGGAGAAGAATATAACCTATCCTACAGATGCGAAGTTGCATAAAAAGATAATCAAAAACGTTCTGAAGATAGTTCATGACAAGTGTCTTCCTCTACGACAGAGTTACACGCGTGACGTTGAAAGGGATTTACTGTCTCAACGTTTTCGTAATCATCCCAAGAATCGTAAGAAAGCTCTTACAGGCAGATAGACAACTAAGAACCATAGCAGGGAAGATTGGTAAGAGAATTAGAGCGTAATCTTGAGGGAAAGAAAGGATATGAGAAGATGTTTGAACTATATTATAGAGTTCTTTCTCAGAATCGAAAGTCAAAGAACAAAGTATATTCTCTGCACGAACCAGATGTGGTTTTGCCTCAGCAAAGGTAAGGAACATAAAGCAATATGAGTTTGGTAATAAAGTATCTATTCTTCGCTCATGGTCAGGACTTATTTTGGGTGCATGTTCTTTTAGGAATGAATATGATGGGCATACTATCGAAAAGACGTTGGAACAAACCCAAAGGATGACAGGAAAGCAGGTTGATAAGTTAGCAGGAGATAGAGGGTATAGAGGTGTAAAAGCAGATTGGGCAGACAAAAGATACTCATTCCAGACACTCCTAAAGCTAAAGATAGCTACTACCAAAAAGAAAAAGAAACACAAACTATTTTGTAAACGAGCAGGTATAGAGCCAACCATAGGACATCTTAAAGCAGACCATCGATTATCTCGCAACTTTTATAAAGGTGTGAAAGGAGATGCTATCAATGTATTATTAGCGGCGGCAGCATATAACTTCAAAAGAGCTATGAGAGTTCTTTTGGACCTTATAAAAAGAATCAGCATAGAGACATCAGTACAGGCTTTATGCTGAAATATAGTTTTCAAGGGATGACTATTTATGGTTATTAGATGGATTGATTATGGCATGGAATTTTACATTATACGTACGTAAATACTGTTGTATAGTTGTATTATTGTTGGATGGGGACAGCCCAAGCAATATTTTAAGCTAAAACGATGAGAATTAAAAAAAGCCTAATAATGACAACGATAACTTTATTGACGGGATTGGGTGCTAACGCCTCTGATGCCGATAGCTTAATGGTGATGCGTGGTTTTCCTACGGATGAAGTCGGAATCGAACATGGCGTTTCTGCTTGTTATGCAGGTAGAATTGATGACCAACTTGTTATGGCTGGTGGTTGTAACTTTCCTGTAAATACGTTGGCTCCTGATAGTAAGAAGGTTTATTACAGTGGGATTTATGCTACCAAAACTGACGATGGAAATCAATTGAATTGGAAGTTGGTTGGTCACTTGCCTGAACCTTTGGCTTATGGTGTTACTGTGACTTGCGACAACAGTATGATTGTTGTAGGCGGAATGAATAACGACGGAAGCTATGGAAAAGTTTATCGTGTAACTCTTGTTGATGGTAAAGCTGAAGTTTCGACTCTCCCCTTCTATGCCTTGCTCAGTGGATAATATGGCTGGTGCTTTAGTCGGTAAACATCTCTATATAGCAGGAGGAGCAATGGATGGTAAGGCTTCTAATCGTGTTTTGCGCCTTGACTTAGATAATATCTCAGCAGGATGGAAGGACATAAAGTCTTTCCCCAGTATGGTACGTGTGCAGCCAGTGGCAGGGAGTATGGGTGATAATCTTTTCTGTCTTTTCGGTGGTTTCGCTCCTGCAGCAAATGGTGAGGAAGCAAAGTTAGCGATGGATGGTTGTGTATATGACGAGACGACTGATGAGTGGGAGTTGGTTGAAGGCCCTAAAGACGACCAAGGTGAGCCTCTATTCGTTGGAGGTGGTACAGGTATAAACCTAACTAAAGACCAGTTTTTAGTAATGGGAGGCGTTAATAAAGACGTTTCCTCTCAGCTGTTAATCATCCTCAACCAGATTATTTGAGTCATCCTATTGAGTGGTATCGCTTTAATCCATATACTTTATACTATAACAAAGATGGCTGGAAAGTTCTTTATAAGAGTTCAGAAACGGCACGTGCTGGTGCAGCCTTGGCGCAGACCGATCATGGTTTGTACGTGATTGGTGGCGAGTTGAAGCCAAGAGTGCGTAGTAATCAGATAGTAAAGTACCCGAAACGCTAATATCTATTGGAGAAATTAAGCTTCTAATTTAAGTAATTTATTAATTGCCCATTATTCTCTATGACATTCATTGCTTACTTATGTAAGATGATTGATATGCGGGGAGGGCTGTAATCTTTTATGAAAAAATACTATCCTTGGGTACTTGTTGCCCTCCTTTGGTTTGTAGCCTTACTGAATTATATGGATCGACAGATGTTGTCGACGATGCAGGAAGCTATGAAAGTCGATATTGCAGAACTAAATCACGCTGAGGCTTTTGGTGCATTGATGGCTGTTTTCTTGTGGATTTACGGTATTGTAAGTCCATTCGCAGGTATTATTGCCGACCGAGTTAATCGTAAGTGGCTTGTTGTTGGTAGCATCTTTGTATGGTCTGCTGTGACTTATCTTATGGGTTATGCTAAGAGTTTCGACCAACTTTATTGGCTCCGTGCCTTTATGGGCATTAGCGAAGCACTTTATATTCCTGCAGCTTTGTCGCTCATTGCCGATTGGCATGAGGGAAAATCACGCTCATTAGCGATAGGTATTCACATGACAGGACTTTATGTTGGTCAGGCTGTTGGAGGTTTTGGTGCAACGTTGGCAGCGATGTTCTCATGGCATGCAGCCTTTCATTGGTTTGGTATTATCGGTATTGTTTATTCACTTGTATTACTTTTATTCTTGAAAGAGAATCCTAAGCATGGACAGAAAGCGGTTTTACAAGGTGAGACTAAGTTAAGTAAGAACCCTTTCCGTGGCTTGTCTATTGTCTTCTCGACGTGGGCTTTCTGGGTAATACTCTTCTATTTTGCCGTGCCAAGTCTCCCAGGTTGGGCAACAAAGAACTGGTTGCCAACGCTATTTGCTAATAGTTTGGATATTCCAATGTCAAGTGCAGGACCAATGTCAACGATAACTATCGCTGTATCATCGTTTATCGGTGTTATCATGGGAGGTGTTGTTTCTGACCGTTGGGTACAGCGTAACTTGCGAGGACGTGTCTATACCAGTGCCATTGGACTTGGTCTTACCGTTCCAGCCCTTATGTTATTGGGTTTTGGTCATAGTCTTGTAGCTGTCGTCGGAGCAGGTTTATGCTTTGGTATTGGCTATGGTATGTTTGATGCTAACAATATGCCAATCCTCTGTCAGTTCATTTCTTCAAAGTATCGCAGTACTGCTTATGGTATTATGAACATGACTGGAGTCTTCGCTGGTGCTGCTGTTACACAGGTATTAGGCAAGTGGACTGATGGTGGTAACCTTGGTAATGGCTTTGCTATCTTGGGTGGTATTGTTGTCTTAGCTTTGGTTTTACAGCTCTCTTGCTTGAAACCAACAACCGACAATATGGAGTAACGAATCACTTATAATTGCTTATTATTATCACATATAATCGCCTTTCCCACGCATACAACCCCCTTTTAGAGGATTAAAGGTGGAGGGCAACAATGTTTATGGAAAAGATTATTGGATTAATTGACGCACCGTTCACGCCATTCTATGCTAATGGCGATGTCAATCTTGAACCTATTGAGGCTTATGCAGCCATGTTGCAGAAGAACGGTTGAAGGGAGTGTTTATCAATGGTTCATCTGGTGAGGGCTATATGCTCACAACTGAGGAGCGTATGCAGTTGGCTGAACGCTGGATGCAGGCAGCACCAGAAGGTTTTAAGGTTATTGTACATGTGGGCAGTTGTTGCTTGCGTGAGAGCGTACGTTTGGCAGAACATGCAGAGAAGATTGGTGCATGGGGTATCGGAGCTATGGCTCCTCCATTCCCAAAGATTGGTCGTATCGAGGAGTTAGTGAAGTATTGTGAGACGATTGCAGCCGCAGCTCCCTCACTTCCTTTCTACTACTACCACATCCCAGCATTCAATGGTGCATTCTTATCTATGCTCGAACTCTTGAAAGCAGTCGATGGTCGTATCCCTAACTTTGCAGGCATTAAGTACACCTTCGAGAGTCTTTATGAGTACAACCAGTGCCGTCTTTACAAGGATGGTAAGTTTGATATGCTGCATGGACAGGACGAAACGATTCTCCCAAGTTTGGCTCAAGGCGGTGCAAAGGGTGGTATTGGCGGCACAACCAATTATAATGGTCGTGAGCTGACAGGTATTATCGAGGCATGGAACAAGGGTGATATTGAAACAGCACGTGAGAAACAAAACTTCTCACAAGAGGTCATCAACGTCATTTGTCACTTCCGTGGCAATATTGTTGGTGGTAAGCGCATCATGAAGTTGATGGGTTTTGACCTTGGTCCTAACCGTGTTCCATTCCAGAATATGACGGATGAAGAAGAGGCACGCATGAAGAAAGAACTTGAAGAAATCGGTTTCTTCGAGCGTTGCAATAAGTTCTAACAAACATAATTCAGCCCAATATTTCCTTTTATTCTTCCTTTCAATGCATGTTGATTTGTAGGAAGAGTGGGAAATATCGGGCTGTTTTGTTTGTCTATCAAGTCGTTTGCAGTAGTCTATCAATTATAGATAGTGATTTCACCTGCAATCGATTGATTCATGTATTTGCGAATTGTTTCGGTGTCGTTGTACTTAGCTTGCAGATACATCAACTTTGTTACAGCAGCTTCAACCGTACTATCATAACCGCTAATAACACCAGTATCCTTGAGTTGATAACCCGTATCGTAACGATTCATCTCAACTTGTCCGCTGATACACTGACTGATATTAACCACAATAACGTCACGTTCTGAAACCTTACGAAGTATGTTCATAAGCCAAGGTTGCTGTGGAGCGTTTCCACTTCCGTATGACCGCATGACAATACTTCGCAACTCTGGTGCATCAAACATGTGACGAATCAAATGCTCCTCAATACCAGGGAAGAGAGAAGATAATCACATTGTTATCCAACTCGAAGTGTGGCACCATTGGCTTTCGTAAAGTCTGGCTTTAATATACAGTGTTCATTAAAGTTGAAGTTGACACCAGCCTCGCAGAGATGAGGATAATTAAAAGTGTCAAACGCATTAAACTCGTCTGCATTCTGCTTCGTTGAGCGGTTGCCTCGTAGGAGATGACCGCTAAAGTAGATACAAACCTCTGGTACCATTGGTGTGCCATCCAAGTGATGAGCAGATGCCAATTCAAGACTTGTCATGAGGTTTTCCTTACCGTCCGTACGCAGCTGACCTATTGGAAGTTGTGAACCTGTAAGGATGATTGGTTTTGTGAGGTTCTCAAACATAAATGACAAGACTGAAGCTGTGTAAGACATCGTATCTGTACCATGCAAAAACAACAAAACCATCATACTCATCATATCGGTCTGAAATAACTTTCACCAACTGCTTCCATCGCACTGGTGACATATCAGAAGAGTCGATAGGAGGGTCGAACTGATAGGTATCAACCTCCGTAGGGATTAGTTTGAACTCGGGAACGTTCTCAACAAGATGATTGAAGTCTAATGGCTCCAATGCGCCTGTCCGTTGGTTATGTCCCATACCAATGGTGCCGCCTGTATAAATAAGTAATACTTTGTTGGTTCTGTTCATCGTGCATTAGTTTGTTATTTTTGCAAAGATAAGAAAAACATTTAATTCCCATCGTAATTTTAAAAGATAATTTTCTATATAATGTTGTATGGTAAGCAAATATCTTATATGTTAGTTGTTAGTGGCTTGTTTCATAAGGTAATGTCCTTTATCTTATCGTTTTCTTTTGCTATATTGGGGCTCGTTAAGCCTTGTTTTGTAGGTAAGCACCAATGGTGTTAATGCTTAGCACTAATGGTGCTGACGCTCCGCACCATTGGTGCTGATGCTTAATTGCGATGTTATATATCTCCTTATTTTTGGGGCGGAAACTATGTTATTAGCCCTTTTGTAAGGCTTCCTACCGATGTGTTTTTTCCTTTACAACGTTTGGTTATCTCTTCTTTTATGCTTACCTTTGTTTTTTTAACATGATCAATCACAATATTACCAAATCAACTTTCGACTATGGAGAAGAAATATTTTGCCCCTTCAGAACTGATTATAAATGAGGATGGAAGTATCTTCCACTTGCACTTGAAGCCAGAGAATCTTGCAGATAAGGTTATTCTTGTTGGTGACCCTGGACGTGTGGCACTTGTTGCTTCACACTTTGAGAATAAAGAATGTGAGGTTTCTAATCGTGAGTTCTGTGCTATCACAGGTACTTTTAAGGGAAAGAGAATTACGGTTTTGAGTACAGGTATTGGCTGTGACAATATTGATATCGTTTTAAACGAATTAGATGCGCTTGCTAATATCGATTTCAAGACACGTACAGAGAATGAGCAGTTGCGTCAGTTGACACTCGTACGAATCGGTACTTGTGGAGGATTGCAGCCTTACACACCTGTTGGTACTTACATTGCGTCTGCCAAGAGTATTGGTTCGATGGTTTGTTAAACTTCTATGCAGGTCGTAATCAGGCTTCTGACCTTGAGTTTGAAGCAGAATTCAAGAAGCAGGTTGAATGGGATTCGCAGTTGGGAAATCCATACGTGGCTTGTGCTGACAAGGATTTGCTTGACACTATCGCTGCTGATGATATGGTACGTGGTGTTACGATTGCTTGTGGAGGATTCTTCGGACCACAGGGACGTGAACTTCGTTTGCCATTGCAGGACCCTAAACTGAATGAGAAGATAGAAAACTTCTCTTATAATGGTATGCAGGTAACTAACTTCGAGATGGAGTCATCGGCTCTTGCTGGTCTTGCAACGCTTATGGGGCATAAGGCTGTAACGGTTTGTATGGTTATCGCCAACCGCCTTGCCAAAGAAGCAAATGCAAGCTATAAGAATACTATCGACGGCTTGATTGAGAAGGTGTTGGAGAGAATATAAGGGATCATTCTTTATGAGCAAACAAGAAGATAAGATATCAGAATCAGTTTTATCCACTCCTCGGTCTATTCTGTCAGGGGGTGGTGAACCTATATGCTCTCTTGCTACTCAGCCGGGTGGAGCTATAGGTGTTATCCGTGTGAGTGGTGAGAAGGCAATAGAAATAACGGACAAAGTGTTTCATGGTGTCCGTGGGAAAACACTTATCAGATGCGAAAGGGAATACCTTACATTATGGTGAAATCCTTGATAAGGAGGGAAATACCATTGATGATGTTCTGGTTAGTGTCTTCCGTGCTCCCCATAGTTATACGGGTGAGAACAGTACGGAGATATCTTGTCATGGCTCTGCTTATATTCTTAATCAGGTTGTAAAGGCACTTATTGATGCGGGTTGTCGTCAGGCTCAGCCAGGAGAGTATACACAGCGGGCTTATTTGAACGGTAAGATGGATCTTAGTCAGGCGGAAGCTGTTGCCGACCTTATCGCTGCTTCAAATCGTGCAACGCATCAAGTGGCATTGAGTCAATTGAAGGGTCATTTTAGTTCGGAGCTTTCACTCTTGCGCGAACAGCTCTTAAAGATGACTTCTTTGTTGGAGTTAGAACTTGATTTCTCTGACCATGAGGAACTTGAGTTTGCTGATCGTACAGAACTGAAAGCACTGGCTGAGACAATACATCAAAAGATAAGAACACTTACAAACTCTTTTGAGACAGGTAAAGGCATTGAAGAAAGGTGTGCCTGTAGCCATTGTTGGTAAGACAAATGTGGGTAAGTCCACTCTTTTGAATTGCCTTCTTCATGAGGAGAAAGCTATTGTTTCAGATATTCATGGTACGACACGCGATGTCATTGAAGATACAACAGAAATCAAAGGTGTTACCTTCCGTTTCATAGATACAGCTGGTATTCGTCACACTGATGACCAAATTGAGAAGTTAGGTATTGAGCGTGCTTATCAAAAGATGGATGAGGCTGCCATTGTTTTATGGGTTGTTGATGAGCAACCAACAGCAGAAGAGTGTGCTGAAATGCAACGTCTGACGCAGGGAAAACACTTGATAGCTCATCTTCAATAAAATCGATAGTAAAGCGGTAGAGCCTAAGCAAGTAGATAATGACTTACATACGGTCTATATATCAGCAAAGTTAAAGCAAAATATCAAGGCTTTGGAGGAGGCTATTTATGAAGCTGCTGATATTCCAGAGATAAACGAGAATAGTGTTATCATTACTTCTGCGCGTCATTACGAGGCATTAACGCATGCTGATGAATCTATCTTTACGTGTCATTGAAGCTCTCGACTTTGGACTTAGTGGTGACCTCGTTAGTGAAGATTTACGCATCTGTCTTCATCAACTCGCTGATATAACAGGTGGTCAGATTACCCCACATGAAGTGCTTGGGAATATATTTAAGCATTTCTGTATCGGTAAATAAGATAAGCAAAAACCGTACTTAGTTACCCTCGTAATTAAGTACGGTTTTTTATTTGTTAGAATATTGATTAGTTGTTGACGATAATCAATTCTACTTTAACTTCTTACTCATTCTTCCGTCAGGAGTTACTCTCAGTTCGATAACGTATGTTGTGGCGGCATCAGGGATTCCGATAATAACATAATAGTAGAGTGCTTTTGGCATCAGCATGCGTGAAATACATCTTACGCAGGATGCTGCGAGAGAGAAAACTCTTGAGGGATAAGCGACTGGAACTCCTGCTTACGGAAGTCATGTGCGAAGACAGGAGTACCATGATTGTACAATCGCAGTGATGCAACATTATCAAGATAGATGTTGTCAACTTCTACTCCGTTATCGTTATAAGTCGATTTAACCACCTTGTCGGAGGTCGTTTGTACATGAATTTTACTCTGGAAATAACCTAAATCTGTACGGATAACGGTATCTTGTGATTGCTCCAAGAAGGTGTTCATAGCGTAAACATGATAGTTAAAGGCTGAATAGAGCGCTTTTATCATTACTCTTTATCAACTTTACTTCATCACCATTTTGGTTGGCAAATTTCAGTAGGTGAGCAGCCTGTTTTTCTATCTTATAGCCATGAATGTTTTGACCTTGCAGGTAGATTGTGTCTTGATAAATCCAGAAGCGTACAGGCATACTTGCAGAGTCAGGGTAGAAGATGCTATCTCCCTTTACCAACATAGCAGGATCACTGTTCTCTCCATTGGTCCATAAGCCCTGCAACATCTCTTTAGCCTGCTTGTCCTCATGTTGCTGTTGATAATCTGCTCCACGATTGTGGCAAGCCGTTAAAAGAACCAGTAACGTTAATATGCAGACAAATAACTTCTGTTTCATCTTTACTGATACATAGTCGAACGTTCCGATTGTACGTTCGTAGATAAATTTGTTATGTCGGACGCATTATCACTGCGCCCGATATTATAAATGATTTTGGTGTTTATTCAAATACTTTTGCGTCCTTCAAAGACAGTCCCTTGTTAAGGTCTTTGTCTGAAAGTATGACATCCTTTGCATCGATAGGCCACTTAACACCTACAGTCTCATCATTCCAACGAAGGCTTGCTTCAGTCTGTGGAGAGTAAACATTATCCACCTTATAAGTAAAGATTGCCTCATCAGAAAGAACGAGGAAGCCATGTGCAAAGCCGCGTGGTACGAAGAACTGACGCTTATTCTCGTCAGACAACTCAACCATAACATACTTTCCGAATGTAGGTGAGCTCTTGCGAAGGTCAACAGCCACATCAATTACCTTACCTTTGATGACACGCACTAACTTAGCCTGTGCGGTATCGCCCTCTTGGTAATGTAGTCCACGCAGAACACCATAGCTTGATTTAGACTCATTGTCCTGTATGAAATCAACATGATAACCAACGTTTTTGTCGAATTCAGCCTGTTTGAATGATTCAAAGAAATAACCTCTGTCGTCATTGAACACCTTAGGTTCAATAATCCAAACGCCATCAATTTCTGTCTTAATAAACTCCATAGCTTTATTTTTAGTTCTTATTGCAAAGATAGTAAGTTTTATCGATTATCGGAAGGATTATTCCCTTTCATTATTCAAATAAGAATTTAACGTTGGGGACTTGCCACTTCCAAATAAATTACTTAATTTTGCAAGCGTGATAAAACTCGACCGACATATAGAGATACTTCTGTTGGAGAATGACTGTGTTATTGTCCCAGGCTTAGGTGGCTTTGTTGCCCATCATGTTTCAGCAAGATATGATGAGCAGGATGGCTTGTTTCTGCCACCTTATCGCACACTTGGCTTTAATGCACAGTTGCGAATGAACGACTCTTTGTTGGTACAATCTTATGTTGATGCCTATGAATTAAGCTATCCTGAGGCTTTAGCACAGATAGAAAAAGAGGTTGATGAGATTTATCAAGCATTAGATGAGGAAGGATTATTTGAGCTAAATGATCTTGGAAGTCTATCAAGAAATAGTGAAGGTAATTTAGAGTTTGAACCTTTTGAAAGTGGTATTCTCACGCCATTGTATTATGGTTTGAGTAGCTTTAACTTCACTAAGTTTGTTACTGAGAAGCAGTCTGCACCTACAACGATTGAGGTTAAGACACAAAAGCAGGGTGTTGTCTTTGTTGATGACTCTGATACTGCGAATAAACGTCTTAGCATCAGTATGCGTGCCGTGCGCAATGTAGCTGCTGCAGCAGTCTTCCTTACTGCGGTCTTCCTTGTAGCTTTCCCTGGTTCTAACCGTCAAGGAGCAAATGATAAACAGCAAATAAAGAGCGGAGTTCTTTATAATATCTTCGATTCAGACGATACGTCAAATGCTTCTCAGCAACTAAATACGTTAACACCTACCAATCAAGTGTCAGGTGTAAAGCTGCAGCAGACAACTCCTACTATTACTTCTCATTATTGGGCAATCGTTATGGCAAGCCACGTAACAGAAAGTAATGCACGTGCTTTTGTACATAAATTGCAAAAGAGTGGACTTTCTGATGCGCGTGTCTATGAAGGAGCTGAAAGCATAAAGGTTCTTTATGGCTATTTCTCAAGTCAAAAGGAAGCTTATGAAAAGATGAAGTTTATCAATAAAACTACAGATTTTAAGGAAGCTTGGGTGATAGAGATAGGAAAGTAAGATAGGCTCACATACAATGAAAGGGTAGGGCAGATATATTTTTCTTCCACATAGAATCCAATACAATAAAGTTTAGAGAGAAGGCTTTTCATTGCTTATTTATGTTTAGCCTTGTATGTTTCTCCATGAGAGCCTCTTTATCCTCTTCTGAGGTGAGGGGCATTTTTATTAAAATTACTTTTATTATATATGAAGCGTGTAAGATGTCCGAAGTGTGATAACTTCATAACTTTTGATGAGACAAAATATAAGTCGGGACAACGTCTTGTTTTCCAGTGTCCTCAGTGTAGTAAGGAGTTTGGAATCCGTATAGGAGTTTCTAAACTTCGTAAGACACAAAAAGAGGAAAACGATGCTCCAGTAGATGAAGAATCAGAGAACAAGTATGGCTCTCTTCACGTGATTGAGAAACGTCTTTCATTTCCGCCAAGTAATTCCTCTACAGATGGGTGAAAATGTTATCGGACGTTATATGAAGGGAAATCCAATTAACTGTCCGATTGAGACGGTTGACCCAAGTGTTGACATGACGCACTGCTCTATTACTGTTAGTAAGAATAAGCATGGAAAATTGCAATATGTGTTGCGTGATGGTCCTTCTTATACGGGTACGTTTGTTGACAATGTGATTCTTGGCGACCGTGAGCGTCGTGTTATTGAAGGCGGTACGCTCTTTACGATTGGTGCCACAAGTATTATTCTTCATACTCCAGATGAAGATTAAGTGGTGAAAATACTTTACAACAATTAGGGTGATTTACTCTTAAAAGCCTAAGAATGTACGTCTTTTTGTCGACTTTGTAACTATCAGAATATCAGTTTGTTGTAAAGTTGTATTCTTAAAGGTGCTTAATAAGGGTTCAAAAGGGCGTTAGTTAGACTCCAAAAGGGCATCTTTTAGAAGTCAATTGGTGCTTAATTCGAATGCAATTAAGCGTCAATATAAATAGGACTTGTGAATTTTTATTACAAAACACTTAGTCGTTCAGTATTTACAAAACAATAGAGCCAACTTTTACAGATGCGTAAAAGTTGGCTCTATTATTTTAATTTGTTGTTTTATTTACCAGTCATGACACCTTCTATATATAGTCGGGTCACTTCTACTTTTCCATTTGTTCGTACGGTAATACTCTTCTTGAAGTGTCCAGGGAACTTACCAGTTCCGTTGTATGTCACGTCAATCGTACCTTTCTGACCTGGTGCAATCGGTCTCTTATCGTAGTTAGGAATAGTGCATCCACAACTTGCAACAATCTGATTAATTACCAATGGCGCCTTTCCAACATTTGTGAATGTGAATGTTGTTTTATGCACTGGGTTGTCGTCAGAGAAAGTACCGAAGTCGTAAGTTACCTTATCAAATTTAATTTCTGCCTGATTCTGTGCTACTGCAAATGTCAGTCCGAAAACTAACATCACTGTCATTAATAAGAACTTTTTCATGTCGTCTTTGTTTAATTGATATTTATTAAGTTCGATGCAAAAGTAATGAGAAAGTTTATAGTTTCATTAAAATTTCACAATAATTAAGGAGATATTGTTATTTTAACGCCTTTCAGATAGCAGACTTAACAATAATTCCACAGAACTTTCTTTATATTTTTTTATAAGGTGTTTCCCATTTTTAATTTAAAGTTCGTATCTTTGCAGGAGATTATCAAAACCAAACAATTACGTTTGATTTCCCTTTTGGGGATAATTGCAGAAGCGAAATATAATAAACATATAATAAGATATGTATAGAACAAATACTTGTGGAGAGCTGCGCCTTTCGGATGCAGGCAAGGAAGTGACCCTCGCTGGATGGGTACAGCGCGCACGTAAAATGGGAGGTATGACTTTTGTCGACCTTCGTGACCGCTATGGTATTACCCAGTTAGTTTTCAATGAGGCCGATAATGCAGACCTTTGTGGCGAAGCTAACAAGTTAGGACGTGAATATTGCATTCAAGTTAAGGGTGTTGTTAATGAGCGTCAGAGTAAGAATAGTAAGATTCCTACAGGTGATATAGAGATTATTGCTAAGGAGTTGAAGGTGCTTAGTAGCTCAGAAACTCCTCCTTTCACAATTGAAGATAACACAGACGGTGGTGATGACCTCCGTATGAAATATCGCTATTTAGACCTTCGTCGTGAGGCAGTGCGCAAGAACATGGAATTACGTCACCGCATGACGATTCTTATTCGTAACTTCCTCGATGCTGCACAGTTTATGGAAGTTGAGACACCTATCCTCATTGGTTCAACACCAGAGGGTGCACGCGACTTCGTTGTACCATCACGTATGAACCCAGGTCAGTTCTATGCACTCCCACAGAGTCCACAGACATTGAAGCAGTTGTTGATGGTTGCGGGTTTTGATCGCTACTTCCAGATTGCTAAGTGTTTCCGTGATGAGGACTTACGCGCCGACCGTCAGCCAGAGTTTACACAGATAGATTGTGAGATGTCATTCGTTGATCAGGATGATGTTATCAATCTGTTTGAGGAGATGGCACGTCATCTTTTCCGTGAGATTCGCGGTGTAGAGCTTCCTAAGTTGGAGCAGATGAAGTGGCATGATGCTATGAAGCGTTATGGTTCTGATAAGCCAGACTTGCGTTTCGGCATGGAGTTCGTAGAGTTGATGGACGACTTGAAGGGTACAGGTTCATTCTCTGTATTTGATGAGGCTGCTTACATTGGAGGTATTGTTGTTCCTGGTTGTGCTGACTATAGCCGCAAACAACTCAACGAGTTGACCGACTTTGTGAAGCGTCCACAGGTAGGTGCTCAGGGACTTGTATTCATTAAGTACAATGCAGATGGTACTATTAAGAGTTCTATTGATAAGTTCTATACAGAGGAGCAGTTGCTAAAAGTTAAGGAAACAACAGGTGCTAAGGATGGCGACCTTGTGTTGATTCTTTCTGGTAACAATGTTAGAAAGACACAAGTTCAGCTTTGTTCTCTGCGTCTTGAGATGGGCGATCGCTTAGGACTTCGCGATAAGAACGTATTTAAGTGTCTTTGGATTGTTGACTTCCCATTGTTCGAATGGAGTGATGAAGAGCAGCGTTTGATGGCTACTCACCATCCATTTACAATGCCTAATCCTGATGATATCAAGTTGTTGGATGAGCATCCAGAGCAGGTACGAGCAAAGGCATACGACTTTGTATGCAATGGTATCGAAGTTGGTGGTGGTTCACTTCGTATTCACGATACTCAGTTGCAGGAGAAGATGTTTGAGGTTCTCGGCTTCACACCAGAGAGTGCTAAGGCACAGTTTGGCTTCTTGATGAATGCTTTCAAGTATGGTGCACCACCTCATGCAGGTCTTGCTTTCGGTCTTGATCGCTTTGTAAGTATCATGGCAGGTCTCGATTCAATTCGTGATTGTATCGCATTCCCTAAGAATAATAGTGGACGTGATGTCATGTTGGATGCTCCTTCGTTTATTGATCAGAAGCAGTTGGACGAGTTGGAAATCAAGTTAGATTTGAAGGCATAACACTCTTTTCGGTTGACTTAAGTCAATAAAATCTCGTTGAAGGAGTTAAAGCGTTCATTATCTGTTACTTTTCGTCGTAAGTATTTGACACATTGGAATATTTGATGTACTTTTGCAACAAATAAATAGCATTCACCAGAAGAAAGCTAACAACTCTTTTGTATGTTTGCATTATTTAAGTAGATTGATACATATAAATAATTATTCGATTGTTTGAACTATACTTTAATTGTGTAAAACTATGACAGAAAAGAAAGAAGTTAAGTCTGCTCCTAAAGCAGCAAAGAAGGCTCCTGCTAAGAAAGCTCCTGCTAAGAAGTCAGTTGTAGCTATTAATGCAGAGAATGTCGGTTTTAAGGCTGGCGATGTTTACAATGCTCTTGCTGCTGAAGCCAAGGCTTTGACAGTTGCTGAGATTGCTAAGGCTGCTAATATTAGCACTGAGGAGGTTTATCTTGGCATTGGTTGGCTCTTTAAAGAGGGCAAAGTTAAAGGTGAAAACGACAAAGTTGCTCTTGCATAATTAGAGTAATTATTATAACACAGGAGGGGGAGTCTGTATGATAAAGGTATAGGCTCCCTTTTTGTATGCAATACGATAAGGAAATATTACGAGTTCTTGCTGAAGCAGGAAACGAGGGACTTTCTGTTCAGAAAGTCTCCCGTCATGTTTTTAATGCTTGTAATTCTCTTTTCAATTCACTAAATCAAGAAGACGTACACAAGTATGTACAGATGTATCTCTTGAAGAATAGCAAGTCTTGCAACTCTCTTATAGAAAAGAGTAGGAAAGGAGTTTATAGGCTAAATGAGAATAATCAGTTATCTCAACAACTGATTCTTCAGTTTCATGACGAGGTAGAAACTCCTAAAGAAAGCCTACTGAAGATAGAAGTCTGAATCTGTTTGATTTCTGATTTTATAGCTTTATTACTGCAGTAATCCTTGCTTTAGCATCACTAAAAAAGAAAAAGCGACATTAATAATTGTCGTTATTCATTTTTATTTGTATATTTGCAATCATATTAATTTTTTGATAATAAGTTATGGCGCAAACTGATAATCATCTCGTCATTATGGCAGGTGGCGTAGGAGGTAGATTCTGGCCGATGAGTACTGCAGACTGTCCTAAGCAGTTTATTGATGTCTTAGGAGTAGGTAGATCACTTATCCAGTTGACCTATGATCGTTTTGCAGGTGTTGTTCCTTCTGACAATGTGTGGGTTGTCACGAACCAAAAGTATGTCTCTTTAGTTCATGAACAGCTCCCAGAGATACCTTTGAATCATATCTTGAGCGAGCCTTGCCGTCGTAATACAGCACCTTGTATTGCATACGTGAGCTGGCGTATCAAGAAAGAGAACCCAAAGGCTAATATCGTGGTGTCACCAAGTGATCATATTGTGACCAATGAAACTGAGTTCAAACGTGTTATTTCTAACTGTTTGAAGTTTACTGCAGAAACGGATGCTGTGGTTACTTTGGGTATGAAACCAACACGCCCAGAGACGGGTTATGGCTATATACAAGCTGACCTTTCAACAGCTTCAGCGCGTAATCGCGAGATTTATCGTGTTGATCAGTTCCGTGAGAAGCCAGATTTACCAACAGCAGAACAATATATCAAGCAGAATAACTTCTTCTGGAATGCAGGAATCTTCATCTGGAGTGCCTCTACTATTGTCAATGCTTTCCGTATTTATCAGCCAAGTATAGCAAGAATTTTCGAGCGTATCATGGATGTCTTAGATACAGCCGATGAACAACGCGTGATTGATGAGGTTTATCCAGAGTGTGAGAATATCTCTGTCGATTATGCTATTATGGAAAAGGCTGAAGAGATATTTGTATGTCCTGCAGACTTTGGATGGAGTGATTTAGGAACTTGGGGTTCATTGCTTGCCCAGACACAGCATGATATTTATGGTAATGCTGTTATTGGTAAAGATGTTCATCTGTTTGATAGTAAGAACTGTATTGTTCATACAACGGAGGAGCGTAAGGTCGTTATCCAAGGTCTTGACGGCTATATCGTAGCTGAACAGGATGGTAAATTGCTTATTTGTCGCCTTTCTGAAGAGCAGCGTCTGAAGCAGTTTACAGGAGAAGGATAGGCTTATTCAATTCGAATTCGTAAATTAAAAGCTTGCGTAGGTACTTGTTTTATAAACGAGACCTACGCATATCTCTTTTATAACAAGAGGGTCAATGTGAGATGTACTAATAGCTTGTTTAACGATTAAGAAGGCTGTTGTCTGATTGAGTTAACCAACTTTTTGTTCTCTTTCTGATGTTCTTTTGTGTCTTGTTAGGTACCCGCACCATTGGTGTTCACCCTCCGCACACCTCGTGCGAAGCCTTCGCACATTATGTGCCAAGGATAAGGAGGATGTTTATTAACCTTATCTTATATAATAAGACTTTATTGATTAAGATATAAAGGAAGTCATTGTTAGACGGCTTAAAACCCAAAAATCATGGTTATGAAACTAAAACTCAAGCATATTTTATTCTTTGTTTTCTGTTTTCCATTTACGCTTTTTGCACAAGCTCAACAGCTTGTCAGACTCAATCCACAGCATTACTTTCAGCGTACAGTTCCTAAAGGAAACTATAGCGGGATTGACATGGTTGGGTGGTGATCGTTATGCAGTGGTTTCTGATAAGACGTCTGAAAGTGGCTTCTTTCGCTTTCGTATACAGATAGATTCTGTTAGTGGAGATATTAAAGACGTTGTGAATGAGGGCTTCCAATCATCGGGCGAGTTGAATAAAGATGAAGAGGGCATAGCTTTCTTTCCTAAAGACAGCACGTTGTTCATATCCCGTGAAGCAGATAATAGTATCTTAGAATATGGAATGAATGGTAAACTGACGGGTCGGAAGCTTACTATTCCCTCCGTTTTCAGTATGGCTATACCTGCTTATAGTTTTGAAGCACTAACTTACAATGCCCATACGCATCGTTTTTGGACGACTTCTGAAAGTACGTTGAAAGATAGATGGAGAACAAGCTAATGCAAAGAATCAAGTGAAGAATAGACTTCGTTTTCAAAGTTTCGATGACTCTTTTCGTTCCTCAAGAACAGTATGCTTATTTGATGGATGCTGCGGAGAGTCACCCTTCTGTGTCTAATTATGCAATGGGTGTACCAGCAATGGCAGCCTTTAGATGATGGAAAATTACTTGTTTTAGAGCGTGAATTCGTGGTAACCTCAAGTAAAATTGGTTCGTTTGTAGAGAATAAGATTTATTGTGTTGACCCAGTGAAGTCTATGACTATCAGTCAAGAAAAAGCACTTGATGCGGATAGTCCGTATATGCAGAAGACTTTGATTGCAACGTGGAAAACCTCATTAGGACTGCTTCGTCAGAATCTTGCTAACTATGAGGGTATGTGTCTTGGCCCCCGCCTTGCAGACGGAAGCCAAGTTATAGTACTTTGTGCTGACAGCCAAGACCAATATGGTGGTGTTCTTCGTGACTGGTTTCGTACGATTATTATTCGATGAACCCCATTCAACTTTGTGCTGCTTTTATTTCATCTTCTTATGAAGTTTGCGCAAAGCCTTATCACGAATCTGGCGTACACGTTCGCGTTTTAATCCCATATCCTCCGCAATCTCAGCCATCGTATAGTGTGCTCCAGTCAATCCATAGATATAAGTGATGACACGTTTCTCACGTTCATCAAGTACATCTAATCCTTTTTGGATTTCATTACTGAGGATTTCTTGGTTGAGATGTTCGTCAGCGTGCTTGGCATTTTCATTCTCAAGGATATGCTGAAGTGTGAAGTTATTGTTGCTGCCTACAGGTACAGGCTGGTCAATAGAGATAGCATGTGAACGCTTCTGTTCAAATCTACTTGTCTCGTTCTTAGGAAGTTTATAGAGTGTTGCCTGCTCTTTGATAGCCTCCTCCATGGCTTTACGGATGTAGGGAGCCGCAAAGACAACAAAGCGTACACCTTTTGAGCCATCAAACTTCTGTGCGGCATACATCATACCAATATTTCCCTCACTGATAAGGTCGTCTTCACCCAATCCTCGGTTACGGTATTGATGAGCCAATGAAACAACAAACTTCAAGTTAGCCTTGGTCAACTTCTCCAAAGCTCTTGCGTCACCAACCTTTATCTTCTCTGCTAACTCCTGCTCTTCTTTATCTGAAAGAAGCTGCTCGTTAGCTATGTCTTCTATGTATTTCTCGTTTGAAGTCATAAAAAAAGTGTTTTGGTAGAATATTATTATATAGGGTTATACCTGCTGTGAATGGTTCTTGTTGTTCTTCTTTTTCTTTGACATACCACTTAACAAGGAAGTAAAAACAAACAACAATTACCAAGAAGATAAGACCAAACTTAATATACTCTCCATACTCTAAAATCTTCTCTTGGAGCTGATCTTCTGGTACAAAAGAGTGCATGTAATGTCCTAAAAGTGCAAGAATAGTGTGCCATGAGGCTGCACCTATAGTAGTATAAAGCAAGAACTTCCAGTAGCTCATCTTCGCCAATCCTGCTGGAATGGAGATAAGATGACGAATACCTGGCAAGAGACGGCCAGTGATTGTAGCCACCATACCATGCTCATCGAAGTATCGTTCGCTCTTTTCGACTTTCTCTTGATTCAACAAACACAAGTGTCCCCACTTACTATTGGCAAACTTATAGATGATAGGACGACCAAGATACCATCCTGCAAGATAGTTAATAGTTGCACCAACGTCTGCTCCTAAAGTGGAGAAAAGAATTACCAACCATATATCAAGGTTGCCTGCGGCAGCATGATAGGCAGCTGGGGCAACAACTAATTCTGATGGTACAGGGATAACCGTACTTTCAAGAAGCATCAAAATAAAGATGGTGCCATAGTTGAGATGTCCGAGCATGGATGTGATAAAACTCATAATGATATGTTATTAATTATAATTCTGTTTGTTATAAAATACGAATATTGGGGTAGTCTTGTGGGCTTGTTCCTTCTGGATAGAGGTCTGATAGTACCTCTATACTCTCCTCTGGATTCCTTTCAACGGCTTGTCGCAAGTATATATTGAACTCCTTTTTTAGCTTTAATTCATAACAACAGCGTGCGAGGTATGCGAAACCGATGTCCCAGTCGTCATCCATTTCAGGCAATAACGTACTAAAGATATTGTAAGCATATTCGACATATCCATTGTCAAAGGTTGAAATACCAATGTGGATGAGTGTCAGACTCTTACTCTTTGTTTCTGCTAATGCCAGATGATAATATCGTTGCGCTTCTGAAGCATTGCCCTGCATGAGATGTATATGTCCGATAGTAACATCAACGACAGTTGTATCTTGATTATGGCAGAGCTTCTTATAACGCTCGTAGTATTTCAGAGATTCCTCATAATTCCCAAGTGTAAAGAGTCCGTTGGCCTTGTTGAGGATAGCTTCTTCATCATCAGGGTTGATAGCTATGGAGTATTCACTTGATGTGATAGAGTCCTTTATGTCATTCCTTAAAAGCTGATTCTGGGCTAACTGATTCCAGTAAGGACCAGAATAAGGGTTGGTATCAAGTAACTCATTGAGGATTGATTCACTCTCTTTATACTTCCCACGGCTTTTGAGAAGACGCGCACGAAGTTCCTTATAATCGTTATCTTCTGTCTTTGTTGAGCGGCTCAACCACTTCTCTACATATTCAGTTTCCTCATAATCGGAAAAGAGAGCAGCAACATCAAGGACATAATCTTCGCGGTCTTCTTGTGAGATAACCTCGTCATACTGGCTTTGAAGGAAGTCATCTGCTTCGTCTGCCTTATTATCAACAATCATGATTTCAGCCTTAAGATAGAGATAATCTAAGTCACTCTTGTCAACAATCATCTCTGCTATCTCGTTAGCAATCTCTGGGTCTTCGTCGATGAATAATGCTAAACGTGCCTTGAAAGCAAGTGGAGTAGTGGCTGTTGGATACAAGCGGGTGGCATAATCGATAGCGTCTAAAGCCTTATGATCTTCACCAATATAGTGGTAATATTCAGCAACATCAGTCAGTTCCTCTGGGTCGAGGAACTCGCTGATGTTGTCTTTTTGCAGTTCTTCATATCTATGAAGGACTTGCTTGAATTTATCACTCTGATAGTATATATCCAAATCTTACTTTACTTTAGTTATGCTTTGGCCTTCTTTGCCCAAGTATCCTTCAAGCCAACAGTCTTATTGAACACGAGATGATCGGCTGTTGTATCTGGGTCAAGCATGAAGTAACCTGTACGCTGGAACTGTAGGTAATCACCCGGTTTCTTCTCAGCGAGATACTGCTCAACGTAGCACTCTGTGTGTACAGTAAGGCTCTCTGGGTTGAGAAGCTCACGGAAATCACGCTCATCAGCAGCAGGATTCTCTACGTTGAACAAGCGGTCGTACTCACGTACTTCTGCCTTTAAGCAGTGGTCAGCACTAACCCAGTGGAGAGTACCCTTCACCTTACGGTCAGCACCCTGCATACCACTCTTACTGTCAGCATCATATTCTGCTTGAATCTCAATGATATTGCCCTCAGCATCCTTAGTACAACCAGTACACTTAATGATGTAAGCGTTCTTCAATCTTACTTCCTTACCTAGAGACATACGGAAGAATTTCTTTGGAGCATCCTCCATAAAGTCAGCACGTTCAATCCAAAGATTCTTTGAGAAGGTGATAGTGTGTGAACCATCTGCCTCATTCTCTGGGTTGTTAATAGCCTCCATCTCCTCAGTCTTTCCTTCTGGATAGTTGGTAATAACAAGTTTTACAGGGTCGAGAACAGCGCTAACACGTGTAGCCTTCTTGTTCAAATCATCACGTACTGCAGCCTCCAACAATGCTACATCATTGAGTGCATCGAACTTGGTATAGCCAATAGAATCAATAAAGTTACGGATAGACTCTGGAGAATAACCACGACGACGCATACCACAGAGTGTCGGCATTCGTGGATCATCCCATCCCTTAACGTGATGTTCATCAACCAATGTATGGAGTTTACGCTTTGACATTACTGTATAAGTAAGGTTCAAGCGGTTGAACTCTATCTGTCGTGGGCGGTTATCTGATAGGTTGTCATCAGTGCCATCACTTTCTTTTAAGAAGTCAATAAACTTATCATAGAGAGGACGGTGAGGCACAAACTCGAGTGTACAGATAGAGTGGGTAACACCCTCAAAGTAGTCACTCTGTCCGTGTGCAAAGTCATACATTGGATAACAATGCCACTTTGTACCTGTGCGATGATGTGGAATCTGAATGATTCGATATATGATTGGATCACGGAAGTGCATGTTAGGATTAGCCATATCGAGCTTCGCACGAAGCACCATACTTCCCTCAACAGCCTCTGGTGTGTTCATCTGCTCAAACAAAGCAAGGCTTTCCTCGATAGGACGATCACGGTATGGTGATGCAGTACCAGGTGTTGTTGGTGTACCTTTCTGTGTCGCAATCTGCTCAGAAGTCTGCTCATCAACATACGCCAAGCCCTTCTTAATCATCCAAACAGCAAAGTCCCATAACTTCTCAAAGTAATCACTTGCATAATAAATGTTACCCCATTTGAAACCAAAGCCAGCTAATATCATGAAGGATATTCTCTACATATTCGTTGTTCTCCTTGCTTGGGTTTGTATCATCAAAACGAAGATTACAAATACCCTTATAGTTTTCAGCTACACCAAAGTCCATGCAAATCGCTTTTGCATGACCAATATGAAGATAGCCATTTGGCTCTGGCGGGAAACGTGTCTGAATACGTCCTCCGTTCTTACCCTTTTGCGAGGTCTTCCTCTACCAGTTGTTCTACGAAGCTCAAGCTACGCTTCTCCTCATTGGTGTTGTTCTCTATCGTAGTCATATTTTTCCTATTTATTATTATGATGCAAAGTTACTCATTTTTTCTTGTTTATGATGCACTTTGTTCTAAATAATAATGTATATTCTTTTATGCAGTTTGAATTTAGTCATGCAAAATACTTTCCGAGTAATGTTTTATAATGTTTTGTACATTTTTCCGTAACGAAATAAAACGATTTTTCTTTATCTTTTTAAAGTGTTTAATAAAAGTGAATCAGAAACGGCTTTTCAGCGATAGGTGTATGTGTGATAACAAATGTTTCGTTATTAATAAAAAAAGTTGCATAAAAGTTTGCACATATAAAAAAATAATGCCCTATCTTTTGCAAACGTTATCCTGAATACAATCTTTTTACCTTAAAGAAACTAATACCTATTGAGATTGAATGCCCATCGCTGTGAAGCGTAGGGCATTTTTGTTTTTAGTAACTTTTTGGTTACTGTAATTTTTGTTTTACAGTATTTTTGTAGATTTGTTTTTAGGTTTCTTAAACAAAGTCTTATATTTTTTTCTTTATAGTTCTTTTTAAGCGGTTCTCAGATTTATACTTAGGTGTGATTGTGACTATTCAAAGTATATTTTAACGCTTCGTACCAACCTTTTATTATTCATTTTGTTGTAGAATTGTAACTGACAAGAAAATAAAAGATATTCGGAAACAACGCAAAAACAAGAATTCCTGAAACATTGTGGACCAATGACCGATTTGAGTTTAATCCACCTACCTAATTGTTTGTATTTTTTTCAATATTCTCTTGTCATCTTGTAGTTTTGTCATATAGATATTGTAACTTTGCATAAAACTTAATTAGAATGAAGAATATATTAAAAGAACTACGACGTAAGGACCACCCACGTGTGTTGGGAGCCTTAGATATATTTAAGTTTATTGGTCCCGGTTTGTTGGTGACCGTAGGCTTTATCGACCCGGGAAACTGGGCAAGTAACTTTGCTGCTGGTTCAGAGTATGGCTATGCATTGTTATGGGTAGTAACCCTTTCGACAATTATGCTTATAGCTTTACAGCATAATGTTGCTCATCTTGGAATTGTGACAGGACTCTGTCTCAGTGAGGCAGCAGTTAAGTATGCACCTAAATGGATAGGTCGTCCTATCATCTTGAGTGCAATTCTTGCCAGTATCTCTACCTCTTTAGCAGAGATTCTTGGTGGTGCTATTGCACTACAAATGCTCTTTGGCATTAGTATTCCTACAGGCTCTGTCTTAACAACAGTGGCTGTGTTGATAATGCTTTTTACGAATAGCTATAAGAAGATGGAACGTGCCATCATTGGCTTTGTGTCAATGATAGGTCTTTCGTTTGTTTATGAACTCTTTCTCGTTGATATTCATTGGCCTGCAGCTATTGAGGGTGCTTTCGTTCCGACAGTCCCACAAGGTTCTCTTTTGATTATTATGAGCGTGTTGGGAGCGGTTGTGATGCCTCATAATCTTTTCCTTCACTCTGAGATTGTACAGAGTCGCGAGATCTATTTGGAGGGTGACGAACGTATCAGTCACATGTTAAAGTATGAGTTTGTCGACACACTTTTCTCAATGATTGTGGGTTGGGCTATCAACTCTGCGATGATACTCTTGGCAGCAAGTACGTTTTTCTCTCATGGTCAGCACGTAGATGAACTGTCTCAGGCGCAAGCAATGCTACAGCCACTTTTGGGTAATAATGCTGCGAATATATTTGCTATAGCCTTACTATTAGCGGGTATTTCAAGTACGATAACCAGTGGAATGGCTGCGGGTAGTATCTTCTCTGGACTTTTTGGTGAGTCATATAATGCAAAAGATACGCACTCTATTGCTGGAATTGTCCTCTCATTAGGTATTGCCCTTCTGATGATATTCTTTATTGGTGACCCATTTAAGGGATTGATTATCTCACAGATGTTCCTTTCTGTTCAACTTCCTTTCACCGTTTTCTTACAAGTGGGTTTGACATCTTCCAAGCGTGTGATGGGTAAGTATGCCAATAGTAAGTTGAATATGGTCTTCCTTTACTCGTTGGCAGGCATTGTCACCTTACTTAATATATGGCTTTTGATAGAGAGTATATCATAGTGTTGATGTCTTGCGAGGTGGAATATTGTAAAATAAATTCACAGCTTTGAAATTAAAAGATGCTTAATTGCGTTCCAATTGGGCGTTAATTGAGGTCCAAAAGGGCATTAGTTGCCATGCAACTAACGCCCTTTTGCAATGCAATTAAGCACCTTTTATAATGTTCTTTTGCAACTCTTTGATGCCCTGATGGTTATGAATGTAGTCTTTTTTGATGTTTCCAAGGTAGAAGAAGCTTCTTTCCTCTCTTTTTGTGTAATGATTTTTCAAATCAGCTATACGCGTTTTACTCTTATAAAAACCAACTTCTAAGGATTAATCCCACATTATATAATATAAAGAAGACGGGAATGATATAACCATACCATTCCCGTCTTTTATGTTGTTTGCTATTAATCTTAGATAGACTTGTAGCCGTTCGTACTGTTATGTGCAAGCAAGTCTTTCAGATTTAGCTCTCTGCCACCATGTGCTTCGTAAGCTTCTCTCATTTCTTCCTCGCCCTCAGCCTCTTCTTCAGAGTGAACGAAAGTAACGCACTTGTCTTTAAGTTCTGCGACTACCCAGCCAATCAGTGCGATGATTAGCAGTGCAATCAGTCCTGTCATTGGAGTTATCATAATTGATTTGTTTTTTATTTCTGATGCAAAATTACATTAAGTTTCGGAAAGGACCAAATAGTCTGTTAGTTTTTAGTAACTTTGCAGTATTAAACGTGAGATGTAAGAGGTATAGATTTATAGTATTCTTGATTATAATACTTATTTTTATTCCTGTTCAATCTGTTTATAGTACTAATGATAAGGAAGTTCTAAACATAATATATTAATGAAGAAAATCTTTTTATGTTCATATTTTGCTGAGGTTGCTTCAATTTTATCCGAATCTGTTTCAGTTCCGTTGAGAGGCAAGACTGTAGCATTTATCCCTACGGCAAGCATTCATGAAGCGTATATGCAATATGTGGAAGAAGCCAGAGTGGCATTTGATTCTCTTGGACTTATTGTTAAGGAATTGGAAATTACTCAATGTAGTAAGAATGAAATAGAAGAGGTCCTGACAAGCTGCGACTGTATCTATGTATCGGGTGGCAATACGTTTTTTCTCTTGCAGGAATTGAGGAGAACTGGTGTCGACAGGTATATCATAGAGCAGGTGGAGCAAGGAAAACTATATATTGGGGAATCTGCTGGAGCGATGATACTTGCTCCTAACATTGAATATGCAAAGGGTATGGATGACTGTTATTCGCGGGTGTCAGGAATGGAGGATTTTGTTGGTCTTGGACTTGTTGGATTCTATCCTGTCGTACATTTCGATAGTTTTCCTTTTGAAAAGGCTGCACGGGAAGTTGTCAACAAGAATAACCATCTGCCCTTGAAGATTATTACAAATCAGCAAGCTATTGTTGTTGTGGGAAATAATATCGTAATAAAAAAAAGAAAATAATTTTTATTGGCTGAGATAATTGGCTGAGCTGTTTATTTTATGCTGTACTATACTATAAAAAAATGACAAGAAAAGAAAGATATGATTATGCACTGAGTTATTTTCGCAAGAATGTTGGGCATGTTTCGACTGAGCTAAATTTTGGTTCAGCATTCCAACTTCTTTGTGCGACACTCCTTTCTGCTCAGTGTACGGATAAGCGAATCAATGCGATTACGCCAGAATTGTTCCGTCATTATCCAGATGCAAAGGCGATGGCAGAGGCTACAGCCGATGAGATATTTGAGTATGTGAAGAGTGTTTCTTACCCCAATTCAAAGGCAAAACATTTAGTTGAGATGTCGAAGATGTTGGTTGAGAAATTTGATGGTGAGGTGCCTTCTGACCCTAATGCACTCGTTACGTTGCCTGGAGTAGGGCGTAAGACGGCAAATGTTATTCAAGCAGTGTGGTTTGGTAAGCCAACACTTGCTGTCGATACGCATGTCTACCGTGTCAGTCATCGTTTGGGGCTGGTCCCTTCAACAGCTAACACGCCTCGTAAGGTTGAGGATTATCTGATGAAGAATATCCCTACAGAGGAGGTCTCGGATGCCCACCATTGGATATTGCTTCATGGGCGTTATGTTTGCAAGAGTGCTAAGCCTGATTGCGAGCATTGCCCCTTTGATGATATCTGTCCAAAGTTGTTGGAGAATAGTAAGTTGTAGGATAGGATAGTTGACGAGTTAACGAGTTTACAAGTTAACGAGTTAATTGATGGTAGGTTTATAGTTGACGGTTGACGAGTTAACAAGTGAATGAATTGATAGTGTAAAATTAAACAAGATAAAACGTAAAGTTAATGAATACAAAGAAGATAATGCACTTCTTGAAAGGTATTGCTGCGAACAATAATAAGCAATGGTTTCAGGAGCATAAGGCTGAATACGATGAGGTGAAGGCTGATTTTGAGAACGGAGTTGACCAAATAATATCTTGTTTGGCAACCTTTGATGATGAGGTTTCACACTTGACGGCAAAGGATTGTACCTATCGTTTCTATCGTGATATACGTTTCTCACCTGATAAGAGTCCGTATAAACGCCACTTGGGTGCATACATCTGTGCACGTGGTAGAAAAGCTTTGCGTGGTGGTTATTATATACATCTTCAACCGGGTAACTGCTTAGTAGCTGTTGGCTGCTATTGGTTGCCTACGAATATATTGACTTCATGTCGCAATGAAATCATGGCAAACATTGATGAATGGCGTAAAGATGTAGAGAATGAGGACTTTCTTAATTTGTTCGGACGACCTAATGAAGGTGAATGGACCGACGACAAAGTAAGTAAGAGAGGCTTTGGACTTGCAGCTTTAAAGACGGTTCCAAAGGGATTTCCAAAAGATTATGAGCATCTTCAGTATCTTCGAATGAAGGATTATTGCTGTTGGGTGTCTGTGCCCGATGACTTCTTCGAGGGCGATGGCTGGGTTGAGCAGTTAGAACATATCTGTAAGACAGGTAAGCCTATGATGGACTTTATTAATAATGTGGTAGATGATTATGAATAAAAACAAATAAAGAGGAACGCAAAGGCATTCCTCTTTATTTTTATATGTACTAAAACGCTTTGGCTAATGAACCCATTAGCCAAAGAGATAACAGATTACTTCTTTCTTAACTCTTCAAGACTTGCCTTCAAAGCGGCAATCTTCTCTTCAGAGTCACTCTGCTTCTTGCGCTCACGTTCGATAACAGCTTCAGGTGCATTTGCTACGAACTTCTCGTTTGAGAGTTTTTCTTGATACCTGTGAGGAAGCCTTCAAGATGCTTGAGCTCCTTCTCCTGCTTCTCAATCTCAGCTGCAACGTCAATCAAGTCGCCCACTGGAACTGCGAAACTATCGGTACCAACCATGAAACCTGATGCGTCACCACTCTTCTCAGTTACCACTTCAATAGCCTTCAAGTTAGCCATCTTAATGATTACACTGTTGTAAGCCTCGTAGTTGTTCTGACCGATTACGTTCAAATCGAGCTCAACCTTTGGAGCAATGTTCTTCTGATTGCGTACGGTTCTCACACCGCTGACAATTGCCTTAACCTGCTCAATAGCCTCGATGAGCTTTAATTCCTCCTTGCTTGGTGCATCAAGTTTGAGTTCGTCACGCATGATACTCTCGTTATCCTTGCGCTCATAGATGTGCTGCCACAACTCCTCAGTAATGAAAGGCATGAATGGATGCAACATCTTCAAGAGTGAATTGAAGAATTTAAGGGTTGCTTCGTAGGTAAGCTTGTCGATTGGTTTGCCATATTCTGGCTTAATCATCTCCAAGTACCAACTTGAGAACTCGTCCCAGAAGAGGCGGTAAACAGTCATCAAAGCCTCTGAAATACGATAGCTCTTGAACTGCTCGTTCATCTCAGCATTTACTTCCTTCAACTTCGCTTCGAACCATTCAACAGCAATCTTGTTTGCCAATGGCTGCTCAGCATCAGTTGTCTCCCAACCTTGAACGAGGCGGAAGGCATTCCAAATCTTATTGTTGAAGTTACGTCCCTGCTCACAAAGTGTCTCGTCGAAGAGGATGTCGTTGCCTGCAGGAGCAGAGAGCATCATACCCATACGAACGCCATCAGCACCATACTTCTCAATTAACATGATAGGATCTGGTGAGTTACCAAGACTCTTACTCATCTTGCGGCCGAGCTTATCACGTACAATACCTGTGAAGTAAACATGCTTGAATGGGAACTTACCACGATACTCATAGCCTGCCATAATCATACGTGCTACCCAGAAGAAGATAATATCTGGACCTGTAACAAGGTCGCTGGTAGGGTAGTAGTAGTTGATTTCTTCGTTGTCAGGGTTGTTGATTCCATCGAAGACAGAGATTGGCCACAACCAACTTGAGAACCAAGTATCCATGCAATCGCTCTCTTGTTCAAGGTCGGCAGCTGTTACTGAAGGATTAATCACCTGTGCCAACTTCAATGCTTCTTCAGTAGTTTCTGCCACAACGGTGGCATTCTTGCCTTCTGCATCTTTGAAGTAGTAAGCAGGAATACGATGACCCCACCACAACTGACGGCTGATACACCAGTCCTTGATGTTCTCTAACCAGTGGCGATATGTGTTCTTATACTTCTTTGGGTAGAACTCAATATCATCGTCCATGACTGGAGCGAGGGCGATATCAGCAAAGTGCTGCATCTTTAAGAACCATTGTGTAGAGAGCTTTGGTTCGATAGGTACGTGTGTACGCTCTGAGTATCCGACTTTATTATCATAGTCTTCAACCTTCTCCATCAGTCCTGCAGCCTCCAAATCCTTTGATATCTGCTTACGTACATCCATACGGTCCTGACCAACATACAAGCCAGCAGCCTCAGAGATAGTACCATTATCGTTGAAGATATCAATAGTTTCCAAACCGTGTTTCAAGCCAAGTGTATGGTCGTTAACGTCGTGAGCAGGTGTAACCTTCAAACAACCAGTACCGAACTGGATATCAACATAGGTGTCTTCAATAACTGGAATCACACGATTTACCAATGGAACGATAACATGAAGACCCTTCAACCATGTGTTCTTAACGTCCTCTGGGTTGATACACATAGCTGAGTCACCCATGATTGTCTCTGGACGAGTGGTCGCAACAACAGCATAGTAACCCTTCGCATCCTTATGCATTACGTTGCCTTCATCCTTGCGTTCAACCTTTGCTTGGTCTTCTTCAGCAACATAGTATTTAAGGTGATAAAGCTTAGAATGCTCATCTTTGTAGATTACTTCTTCGTCAGAAAGAGCCGTCTGAGCCTGTGGATCCCAGTTAACCATGCGTACACCACGATAGATGTAGCCCTTCTTATAGAGGTCGCAGAACACTTTGATAACACTCTTGCTACGAGTATCGTCCATGGTGAAAGCAGTACGATCCCAATCGCATGAACAACCAAGTCGACGCAACTGCTTTAGGATAATGCCACCATGTTCGTGTGTCCAATCCCATGCATGCTCAAGGAACTGCTCACGAGTGAGGTCAGTCTTCTTTATACCTTGCTCTGCGAGGCGGTTCACAACCTTTGCTTCTGTAGCAATACTTGCGTGGTCAGTGCCCGGTATCCAGCATGCATTCTTACCTTCCATGCGGGCACGTCTTACCAAGATGTCCTGTATCGTGTTGTTCAACATGTGGCCCATGTGAAGCACACCCGTTACGTTTGGTGGAGGAATAACCACAGTGTAAGGCTCGCGGCCATCAGGCTTAGAACTGAAAAGCTTGTTGTCCAGCCAATACTGGTACCATTTTGATTCCACTACTTGTGGATCATACTTGCTTGCTAATTCCATTGTCTCGTATATTATTATTTCTTTATTATCTTTAAAATTACGATGCAAAAGTACAAAAAATCCGCCTAAAAAGCGTATCTTTGCATCAATAATAGTACACTGATGAGTACTTTAACGTTTATGTTTAACTTTAAACATCAAGACTTTGCATACTAAAGAAGATAAACTGAAAGCTTTTTCCCGACTTTTAGACATTCAAGAACGACTCCGAAAGGAGTGTCCATGGGATAGTAAACAGACTAATGAAAGCCTCCGTCCCAATACGATTGAAGAGACCTTTGAATTGGCTGATGCGCTCTTAAAAAATGACTCAAAGAATATCTGTAAAGAGCTTGGAGACGTCATGGAACATGTTATCTTCTATTCTATGTTGGGTGAAGAAAAGGGGGACTTTGATGTTGCTGATGTCTGCAATGCGCAATCCGACAAACTTATGTTTCGACATGATTTTATCGATTGGACGGGTTGGAGTGTGACACGTTCTGATATGGTAGTTAATGCTGCAGGACAAGTAGTTTACAAAGATGAAGAAGAACAGGCTGCTAAGAACGCACAGTCGACAACTCCTAATACTGCTTCTCAGGTAGAATCAACATGGGAACAGCGCAAGCAACGTGAACGTGACGGAAACACTTCGGTACTCTCTGGTGTGCCCAATTCACTGCCAAGTCTTATTAAGGCTTACCGCATCCAAGACAAGGCACGCAATGTTGGTTTTGATTGGGAAGAGAAGAGCAGGTCTGGGATAAGGTATATGAAGAATTAGAAGAGCTGAAGAATGAGTTGATGAAGGAGGATAAGCAACGTTCAACAGAAGAACTTGGCGACTTTTTATTCTCTCTTATTAATGCAGCACGCCTCTATCATTTGAATCCTGATAATGCTCTTGAGCACACGAATCAGAAGTTTATCAATCGATTTAACTATATTGAGGAAGCTGCTAAGGCAAAGGGAGTTACGATAAAAGACTTAACTCTTGCTGAAATGGATGAGTTATGGAATCAAGCTAAGGCTGCTAACAATTAAAATTACGATAAAAATTAAGGAGTGTAAATATGAAAAGAACCTTTTATTTTATCATGTCTTGTTTATTCTTGCAGTAGCAATCTCTTGTAAGGATAGCAAACCTAAGTCTATGATGTCTGAAACTGAAGAGGCTGAAGACTCTGTTGCCACAAATGATAGTACTATCTATGGTACCATGGTGGATGGTGGTATGAACTCTATTGTTCTGCTTACCGATCATGGTGATACACTTGAATATCTTGTAAACCCAAATGATACATTTGAAGTTCTTAAAGGTGGAAAGATTAATGGTGACCGATTTGCCATTATTGGGTATAAAGAGTATGGTGATAATTTTATGCGTTCAGCGATTAATCTTACCTCTTTGTTAGGTAACTGGAGTAGTCTTGATCGCAACTTTGAGATAAAAGAAGGAGGAAGCGTTACTTCAAGCTTGCAGTCTGAGAAGAATCCATGGACAGCATGGAAAATATGGAATGGTAAGCTGATTTTGTCAAAAGACACCTTTGACGTAGAAAGTCTTGGCGCGGACACATTGTCATTAGAGAATAAATCGGGACTTTTTGTCTTTACAAGGGGTAAGTAAGTTCTTCGCTATACTCTCTTTAAAGAGATTGTGACGACTATTATTAGAAAACGAATCTTTTCATTCCTCCCTTAAAAGGGTGGAATGAGAAGACATGGGGTAGTCTATATGGAACCATTCAAAGTACATATTCTTGGTTGCGGTAGTGCGTTACCAACTTGCAACATAATGCTTCTTCCCAAGTTGTTGAGCTTAGGGAGAAGCTTTTTATGATTGATTGCGGAGAAGGAACACAGATACAACTTCGTCGGTCGCGCATACATTTCTCAAAGGTTATTGCCGTTTTTATTAGCCACTTACATGGTGATCATTGCTTTGGCTTACCTGGTATGATTTCAACCTTTGGTATGACAGGGCGTACGGCTCCGTTACATATCTACGCTCCCGCTGCTTTTGAGCCTATACTTGACCAAACATTGAGTTTCTTTTGTCAGGGCTTAGAGTTCGAGGTAGTGTTCCATGCTGTTGATACAAAGCAGAATAAGGTGGTTTACGAGGATAGGAGTCTGACGGTTGAAACAATCCCTTTGCAGCATCGTATTGATTGTTGTGGTTATTTGTTCCGTGAGAAACCAACACTACCACATATTCGTCGTGACATGATAGACTTTTATCATATTCCTATCAGTCAGATTAATAATATAAAGGCTGGGGCTGATTGGGTAACGCCAGAGGGTGATGTGATTCCTAATAGTAAGCTAACAACCCCTGCTGCACCTGCTCGTAGCTATGCTTATTGCTCTGATACGCGATATATTAAAACACTCCATAATCTTGTAAAAGACGTAAGTACGCTTTATCATGAAAGTACTTACGCCGCGCAGGATGCTGATCGTGCTCGTCTTTATTGGCATAGTACGTCGCAGCAAGCAGCACAGGTGGCTCGGGATGCAGCTGCAGGGAAACTTCTTTTAGGGCATTACTCAGCCCGTTATGGTAATGAACAGCAGCTATTAGATGAGGCGAAAGAAATATTTCCTAATACTTTCCTGACACAAGAAGGTGCAAGTTTTGATATATAAGTCGGTTTGTTAGAGTTGTTTTGATGCCATTCTATCTGCTATAATATTATATAAAGAGGTTGCATACACCTTTTTATATAATATAAAAACCTTTTAGGCTCTAATGACCGACTTGGGTTAAATATCTACCAATTATCATGTCTATCCATCTTTTATAAACAAGTTGTTCTTATATCGATAGACATTTGTAAGCTATTTTCATGCAATTCGAAATCAATACATGCTCTTTTGGCTTTTTAAAGACGCCTAATTGACTTGCAATAGGTGCCCTTTTAAGACGCTTATTAACGCCCTTTTGAAGTCCAATTAAGCACCTTTTTCTTGCGCCTTTTTTTATAACTAATTGATTTTCTGTTGGTTGCAGACTTGCTTTTTATACGTGTTTTTGTCCTTATTTATAGATATTTTATTTGAAATTATGTAATGATTTTTCAAGGTTTTGTCTGCGAATTATCAACATAGAAGAAGAAAGAGGGCTCTATGTTGGAAGGTGATAATAAAACAGGTAGTTTGACAATCTTGCCTATGTTTTTCTTTGATGTTTAACTTTGACTTCCAGTAAACCGATACGAAAAACATCCACATATTTAACGAAAAATCCTGTTAATCCTCCTTCTCTTCCTCCTTTGAAGATTGGAATGAGGCAAAACGCTCTCCCCTTACAAATATGATAACACCACTCAAGACCAGTACTAATCCACCGAAAAGAAGCTCGTTCCCATTGAAGTGGAGAATGACATGGAGTGCGAACAGAAGCAGACCTAAAATAATGTCTGCAATGCCTAAGTATTTGATATATCTTTTCATACAAAAAGTGTAAATATACTATTTATTGGCGCAAAAGTACAAAAAAATATTTGGTCAGTTGCATAAAAAATTACTACTTTTTGCACCGCATTATGCGAAAGCAGGTGTAATTTAATTCACAATTTTATATTTTTTTAAGTAGTATGAATCAATACGAAACCGTTTTTCATTTTTGACTCCCGTTTTGTCTGATGAACAGATGAAGAAACGGTCGCTAAATTCAAGAAACTGCTCACCGACAATGGCGCTGAGATCTTGAACGAGGAGGCTTGGGGTTTGAAGAAGTTGGCTTACAACATTCAGAAGAAGTCATCTGGCTTCTACGCATTGTTAGAGTTCAACGCAGAACCAACAGTTATTGACACTCTCGAGACCGGCTTCCGTCGTGACGAGAAGGTTATTCGTTACATCACCGTTAAGCAGGGACAAGTATTCTGCAGCTTATGCTGAGAAGCGTCGTGCTAAATGGGCAGCTAAAAAGGAGGCTTAAATCATGGCAGAGCAGAAATCAGAAATCCGTTATTTGACCGCACCTTCTATCGATACAAAGAAGAAGAAGTATTGCCGTTTCAAGAAGAGCGGTATTAAGTACATCGATTATAAGGATGGCGAGTTCTTGAAGAAGTTCCTCAATGAGCAGGGTAAGATTCTTCCTCGTCGTATTACAGGTACTTCTTTGAAGTATCAGCGTCGTGTGGCTCAAGCTGTTAAGCGTGCACGCCAGATTGCGCTCCTTCCATACGTAACCGATTTGATGAAGTAAAAAGGAGGTCAATAGATGGAAATTATTTTGAAAGAAGATATTATCGGTCTTGGATACAAGAACGATATCGTTAATGTGAAGAACGGCTATGGCCGTAACTATCTCATCCCAACTGGTAAGGGTATCATCGCTTCTCCATCTGCAAAGAAGCAGTTGGCAGAGAACTTGAAGCAGCAGGCTTCTAAGCTCGCAGCTCTTAAGGCTGAGGCAGAGAAGAAGGCAGCTCAGTTGGATGGTGTAGAGCTTGTTATTGCAACTAAGGTATCTGCTACTGGCGTAACTTACGGTTCAGTAAATGCAGCTACTGTTGTTGAGGAACTTGCAAAGCGTGGTATTGAAATCGATCGTAAGATTGTTACAATGCGCGATATGAAGAAGGTTGGCACATCTGAGGCTACTGTACACTTCCACAAGGAGGTTGAGGTTAAGATTCCTGTAACTGTTGTTGCAGAGAACCAGCCAGCACCTGCTGTTGAGGAGGCTCCAGTAGAGCAGCCAGCAGAGGCACCTGTAGCTGAGGAGGAAACTCCTGCAGCTGAGTAATTTTATATTGACATTTTGCACTGTAAAGCAGTAATGTTAGATAATAATCCCTTTCACTTTCGGGTGGAGGGGATTTTTTAGTCATTATGAAACGAATTGTACTTACCGGCGGACCTTGTGCCGGAAAAACGACAGCACTTGTCAAGATCATTGAGCATTTCTCAAGTCTTGGCTATAAGGTGTTTATCATTCCAGAAGTTCCAACGCTCTTCTCTCAGGCGGGTATGGATTATCTTACAGATAATGCTGCGTTCTTCTATGAAGGAGAGAAGGCAACATTGGAGGTTCAGCTTGCTTTGGAAGATAAGTTTACGCGTATGGCTGAGACCATTGATAAACCTACGATTATAGTATGTGATCGTGGTACAATGGATATCTCTGCTTATATGAAGCCAGAGATGTGGAAAGAGATTACAGCTGGTGTAGGAACAACTTCCGAGGAACTTCGTGCTCGTTATGATGCAGTTCTTCACCTTGTGAGTGCTGCGGATGGAGCAGAACAGTTCTATACCACTGCTAATAATGCTGAACGTACAGAAGGGCTTGAGCTTGCACGTGAAATGGATAAGAAAGTCATTCAAGCTTGGTCGGAACATCCGTACTTGCGTGTAATCAACAATCACGAGAACTTTGACACGAAGATTAATCGTGTTATACAGGATATTTCTAATGTCTTGGAGATTCCACAGCAGATTGTCGAGGAGCGCAAATACATTGTTCGATTGACAGTGAGATTCCTGATGCTATCGAAAGTGAGATTACACAGACTTATCTTACCTCAGAACCTCGCAGTGAGGTGCGTCTACGTCGTCGTACTCTGAATGGTGTTTCGATTAATGTTCGTACAACAAAGAAGACTTTACCGAATAATGAACAGGTTGTTACTGAGCGACAGATAGATAATAATCTATATGAATCATTGATGCGTCAGGCAGATCCTTATCGTCAGTCTATCCACAAGATTCGCAAGACCTTTATCTGGCGTGGTCAGTTCTTTGAGCTTGACACTTACCTTGCTCCAACCTCTAATCTTCAAATTTTGGAGACAAAGGGAATCGTTGACCATGAAGATGTGAATTTCCCTCCATTTATTGAAGTACTTGAGGACATCACTGGTAATACGGAATATTATAACTACAATTTAGCTTTGAAGAAATAAAGAGTTAATGTTTTCTGTGTTAAAGAATAGCTTTACCACTTTAAAGTAAAAGAAATGCCGTAACACTTTCTGAGCGTTACGGCATTTGTATATTTAGTTTTCGTAGGAGTTTACTTCTTCTTTGCAGCCTTGTCGACCTTCTCCCAGTATTTCTTACCTTTTTCCTTCAACTTAGTTGTGAAGTCCATTGCGTCTGCCGCAGCCTGTGCTTCATCAGCAGGAGATGCGTAAGCGTGGTGGAATCCCCTTAACCTTATTCCACTCTCCGCGTGTGAAATCAGGCACCTCTACAGGAATGTTGCCATTGTCCATAGAGATAGAACCTAACTCAGCTAAGCAGCACCATTCTGCCAAGTCATAAACGTCAATGTCCAAAGGAAGACCATTCTGTAAGCAGTAAACCAAACGTGAATCCATGATGAAGTCCATACCACCATGTCCACCAACTTCTTTTGCCTGCTTCTCATATTTAGCAACGATAGGACTCTCATACTTCTCTATCAATGCTTTGGTGTCAACCTGTGAAAGATAAGAGTGACCTGAAAGGTTGTCAGATGACGGAGTAACACCTGATTTCTTCATCTCCTCAGCAGAAAGAGCAAAGCCTTCAAAAGGATACTTATTGGCAAAACCCTTTGTTCCAGTGAGCTGATACATACGATTGTATGGCTGTGGGGTCATTACATTATGATGAATCTCAATAACTTTTCCGTTTTCAGTGCTGATAAGGGTGGTTGTTTGGTCACCATTACGGAACTCTTTACAAGGTTCACCGGTCATCTTTTCAACCTGTTTCTTACCGTTAACCGACTTTGTATCCATTGCAACAAGCGTATTCATCTTGTCACCTCTGTGGATATTCAGAACCTGTGCGATAGGACCTAAGCCATGAGTAGCGTAAACATCACCACGGAACTTTTGGTTGTAATCCAATCTCCAGCCTAATTTGTCTTGTGCATCCTTCTTCCAATATGCATCCCAGAATTTAGATAGTTCATGACGATAGGCACCCTGAACATAAAGAATCTCACCGAAGACATCTTTCTGTGCCATGTTTAGTGAGTTTAACTCAAAGAAGTCATAGCAGCAGTTCTCAAGCATCATACAGTGCAGACGCTTCTTCTCAGATATATCGATGAGTTTCCAAATTTCAGTAAGGTTCATGGCAGCAGGTACTTCTACGGCAACGTGCTTACCATTATTCATAGCCTCGTAGGCAACAAGGAAGTGGTGCTTCCAGTCTGGAGCAATATACACAAGGTCAATATCCTTACGCTTGCAAAGCTCCTTATAGCCATCCTCGCCAGAGTAAATGTCGGCTGCAGGCATACTTGCTTTACGCAGATATTCTTGACATCTCTCAGCTCTGTTACGCTCATAATCGCAGAGAGCCATTACTTGGATGCCAGGGATGTGTGTCCAACGCTCTACAGCATCATGACCGCGCATTCCTAAACCAACAAAAGCTACGCGAACAACCTTTAACTTAGGTGTCGTCATGTTCAATGCACTTTCCTGTCCAGCTGCACGTACTGGAACTTCTGTTACAGCTTTTCCATTGGTCACCTTGTATGGCCAATTGAATTGAGCCGATACGCTTGATGGTAAGAGTAAGCTACCAAGAATAAACGCAGCAGCTATTGATTTTCTGATACTCATTGTTTTTTTAGTTATTTGTTTATTGGTAAATTTTTGTATTCTAATATTCAAAGTATTTGTAGGCAAAGATACTAAAAAAATATTTAAACAAAAAGAAGTATGACTTTCCCTTTTTTTCCTAATGATTTAGCCATTGTTTAGTAAGACTCAACTATTCAATGTGTTATGTATTATTGCTTACGTTTATACTTAAATTAGTTTATAGGGCTTTTATGCTGTCGACAAAAAAATCTCGAAGTTGTTAATCATTAGTTTCTTACTTATGTTATAATGACAAAAAAGGTTCTTTCTTTCGTTTTCTTATCGATATGTTGATGCTTAGCACGTGTGGTGCGGATGGTGAACACCAATGGTGCGGATGGTAAGCACCACATGTGTTGATGGTCAACACTTATCAAATAACTATACCTATTTAATATGAATAATTGCTGTTTTGGTCTAATGATGGGCTTGTATGACAATGCTTGTGATACAAAAAAAGGAACTCCTACATTGAGTAAAAGTTCCTTTGTTGTGTCTATATGCTTATTATCCTTCGCGTCTCATCTGCTCAATCAGCTCTTTCTGACGGTCAGTGAGGTGGTCAGGAAGTTTCACATTGTAGGTGATAATAAGGTCGCCGAAGGTACCATCACCTCGGTCATAACCCTTACCACGTAGGCGAACCTTTGTTCCACCTTGTGTCAATGGTTTTACCTTCAGTTTTAGTTTCTGCCCTCCTGACAGTTGGATGATTACCTCACCTCCTAATAAAGCGGTGTAAAGGTCGATGCCAACAGTAGCCTCCATTTGTCCTGTAGGACGTTGGCTTTGCGTTCTACCAGTGTTGAAACCAGATGAACGACGACGTCCACCGCCTCCGAAGAGGTCTTGGAAGAAGCTGCTAAAGCCACCTCCGCCATTACCGAAACTATTAAAGTCGAATCCGCCAAATGGGTTACCTCCACCTTGTCCACCTTGGAATCCACCAAAGCCACCAGCATTTTCATAGGCTTCAGCATTACGCCACTGTTCTCCGTATTTATCGTATTTAGCTCGCTTGTCAGGATCACCAATAACTTCAAACGCCTCGCTCAATGCTTGGAATTTAGCTTTTGCCTTTGGGTCGTTTGGATGTAAGTCAGGATGAAACTGCTTAGCTCTCTTTCTATAAGCTGCTCGCACATCTTTTTGAGGGATGTTGCGGTCAACACCAAGAATCTTATAATAATCTATAAATGCCATAATATTTCTTCCTTAATTAATGTTTTAATACCGTACTTAAGGTAGCAAATAATGTGCCATTAGTCCATTCTGTCACGATAATCCTCGTATGTATATTTGCGAAGCATCTCGAGTTCGTTATCTGTATGGAGTAGGGCGATAGCTGGGTGACTGATACCATTGAACATATTTGTCTTGACAGTCGTGTAGTGGAGCATATCTTCAAAGATAATGTTCTCGCCTACTTCCAGTGTATGGCCGAAGTCCCACGAACCCATCCAGTCACCACTCAAACAGCTGTTTGCACCTAATCGGTAGGTATATTCACCCTTTGCTGAACCATCTTCGTCGACAAGTTTTGCATTACGGATGGTTGGGTGGTAAGGCATTTCAAGACAATCAGGCATGTGACAAGTAAAACTTGCATTAAGGATAGCTGTCTTTATACCATGATCCTCTACTATATCAACAACTTGTACTACCAGTGGACCCGTCTGCCAAGCAAAGGCACTGCCTGGTTCGAGGATAACTTTAAGCCACGGATAGCGTTTACGGAATCCTCGTAAGACATGTATCAGGCGTTTAACGTCATAGTCTTTGCGTGTCATGAGATGACCACCACCAAAGTTAATCCACTTTAGTTGAGGGAACCACTTGGCAAACTTCTCTTCTATATGTACTAAGGTACGCTCGAAGACATCGCTGCCACTTTCACAATGACAGTGGATATGAAAGCCATCAATGTCCTCTGGTAGCGTTTCTGGTAGCTTATCGGATGATATTCCAAAGCGAGTACCAGGCGCACAAGGGTTATAAATGAGCGTTTCCACCTCTGAGTACTCAGGATTCACACGCAAACCGAAACTCAACTTCTCATTTTCAATCTTGGCACGTACGTGAAAACGCTCGTGTTGTGTCAAGGAATTAAATACAAGATGAGAAGAACAGCGAGCAATGTCGTCAATTTCATAATCCGTATAGCCCGGTGAGAAGGTGTGTGTGGGTGCTCCAAATTCCTCAAAGCCAAGTCGAGCTTCAAAGAGAGAGGAGGCAGTTGTAGCCTTGATATACTCACGAAAAATAGGAAACGTACGCCATAAAGCGTATGCTTTGAATGCGAGAATAATCTCAACATCAGCCTCTTTTTGCCACGTGAGCAATGAGGGTTTAGATTTTCTCTGAGCCTTGCCTCTTCCAGCACATACATTGGGCGAGAGAGTTCGGCGTATGTTAATGGATTTATTTTCATGGTGCAAATATAAGGAAAAATTTGCAGTTATGGGAAATAATCTCTACCTTTGCAATACAAATAAACTAAAGGCATGAAACTGGTCATCATGACTAAGTCCACGTATTTTGTGGAAGAAGATAAGATTTTAAGTATGCTTTTCGAGGAAGGACTTGATAGTCTCCATATCTCGAAGGCAGATACTTCCCACTTTATTTGGAGCGTCTTCTTTCACTTTTTGCCTTCTGAATATCATCGTAAAAATCACAATACATCAGCATTTTAATATGAAGAATGAGTTTTTCTTTGGGTGGTATCCACTTGGATAACTCAAGTGTTGCTGTGCCTCGTGGCTACCGTGGCTCTCTAAGTAGAACTTGTGATGATGTAATGCAGCTAAAGGCTATGAAGAAACAATCGGACTATGTCTTTCTAAAGAATATCCACCAACCTCGTGAACAAGCGGAAAAAGAAGAGCGTGTTCTCTCTGATCTTGAATTAGACGAGGGCTTATAGGCAGGGGCATTCTTGGGCGACATGTTTATGCAATGGGCGGTGTGACGATAGACGATATACCTATTCTTCGTGAGCTTGACTTTGGTGGAGTAGTGGTTCGGAACGACTTATGGGATAAGTTTCGTATTTATAATGAACAGAATTTTAGCTCTATCATTAATCACTTCCGTAAGCTGCGTGCCCTCTGTTAATGATACAGAGACTTATAAAGATTTATACGTTATCAATATAAACAACTAAAAAGAAATGAGTGAAAAATAACTCTTTTTTTGGTATTCTCTGGTACAAAGACGAGATACCTTGCTGAGAAAATCTGCGCCAGCCTTGGCTGTCCGCTTGGTAACTTGGTGATGACCCGCTTCTCTGACGGCGAATTTGTCGTTTCTTACGAGCAGAGTATTCGTGGTAAGGATGTCTTCCTTGTACAGAGCACTTTCCCAAACTCTGACAACCTTATGGAGCTTCTCTTGATGATTGATGCGGCTAAGCGTGCTTCAGCTCGTCACATTATCGCTGTTATGCCTTATTTTGGTTGGGCGCGTCAAGACCGTAAGGATAAGCCACGTGTCAGCATTGGTGCGAAATTAGTAGCCGACTTGTTGAGTGTTGCTGGTATCGACCGTCTGATTACAATGGACTTACATGCAGATCAGATTCAGGGTTTCTTCAATGTTCCTGTTGACCATCTCTATGCAAGCGGTGTTCTTCTTCCTTATGTTCAGGGCTTACATTTGAAGGATCTTGTTATAGCAAGTCCTGATGTAGGTGGCTCTAAGCGTGCTAATACTTACGCTAAGTATCTTGGTTGTCCATTGGTTCTTTGTAACAAGACTCGTGCACGTGCCAATGTCGTTGACACAATTCAGATTATTGGTGATGTGAAGGATAAGAACGTTATCATCGTTGATGATATGGTTGATACAGCTGGTACTATCACCAAGGCAGCTGACGTTATGAAGGAGGCAGGTGCTAAGAGTGTACGTGCTATTGCTTCTCATTGTGTGATGAGTGGTCCTGCTACTGAGCGTGTAGAAGCTTCTGCATTGGAGGAGATGGTTTTCACAGACTCTATTCCATATACAGCTCGTTGCTCAAAGGTAAAGCAGATTTCTGTAGCTGATATGTTTGCAGAAACAATCCAGCGTGTATTGAACAATGAGAGTATCTCAAGCCAGTACCTTATATAATAAGGAATAACGTAAGATAAGTCTTTTTTATAAAAGAATATGTCGTAATGTTGGAACGCATACTTTATGTGTTCCAACATTTTTTATTTGTGCTTATTCTGCCCAAAAGATTGCTTTGGACTGATGGCGTTTACTCATTATAAGTCAACTTCTTTCCTCCTTCTTTCCCATATCCCTTCTTTGTCATTTCACTTGATGTATGTCAATAAACGTTGTTTTGCTGAAAATAATCGTGATAAAGTTTTGTTGTGTGCGCAAACAGTTGTACCTTTGCATCGTCAAAAGACAAATATAGATTGTTTAGGTTAGTAGTAATAGATTTAGGTTTTTAGTTATTATTTTAAGGTAGAACAAAAGAGATTGTTCAGGTTAGATTTAAAATAGGTTTAGTTAAGGTAATATGAGATTGATTAAAGGATAACAATGACGCAAGATGATTGGGGAACGCCGTGAGGCGCGAACCAAAAGTCAAGCTCAAAGAACTCACAGAAATGTGGGTATTAAAGGGCACAGCAAATTACATGCTGTGCCCTTTAATTCTTTTGTAATTCTCTCTTTGGCTGTGTTATTTAAATATTCAAGCGGTGTGTGTGTTGTCTTCTGTCTTGATGAAGTCTTCCAAGAAACATATAGAAGTGATGTCTTACGTAATGTTGTAATGGTATAAAAGCATCTATCTACTTGTTGTTTCCCAACATTCTGATGATGCGCACATGTTGTGCGGAGCCTTAGCACATAGTGTGCGGAGGCTTAACACCATTCGTGCGGATGGTAAATACCATTTGTGTTGAATGTTCTTTGTTTTGCAAAACATAGTCAAAGTGATCACAATTTGAGGTTGTAAAGGTATTATATCACCCACTGCAGACATTAGTTTGATATTGAACATACTTTTACAAAGAAATAAGATATAATCAAGTGTCTGCCTTTTTTTATAGTGACACATCTTGAAAATTTAATTATAAAAAGAGAACTTTATCCTATTAGTTTAAATATCATATTCCCTCACTTTGTTCAAATTTCTTTATCATTTACAATGGATTTCGCCCCTTCTCTGTAAAAGTAAATGCTTACAAACGTAATTTTGAGAACATGGCTTAAAAATGTTTTATAAATTTGTTGTTCTCAGTTGAAATCGGTATCTTTGCATATAGGTTATTTTAATTATAATAAACTAAAAAAACGAGAAACGTGAAACATAAATATATCATCATATTGTTACTTCTTCTTCCTTCGTATCTCTTTGCACAAAACATAGAGATAGGAACTTGTACAACAACGGATGGAGGAACTTATCATGGACAGATGTTCCGTGGTAAACCAAATGGTAAAGGAAAAACAACTTATAAGAAGGGTAATGTCTATGAAGGCGATTATATGAAAGGTTTACGCCATGGACAAGGAACCTATAAGTTTGCAGATGGTGAGAAGTATGTAGGTCAGTGGTTCCAAGATCAGCAACATGGGCAAGGTGTTTACTACTTTGCCAATGGTAATCGTTATGATGGTTTATGGTACAAGGACTATCAGCAGGGACAGGGAACAATGTATTATTACAATGGTGATAAGTATATTGGTAATTGGGATCATGACAAAAGAAGTGGTGAAGGAAAGTATATTTTTGCTAATGGAGCGTTTTATGAAGGCTCGTGGAAGAACGATATGAAGAACGGACATGGTAGTTTCAAATGGCCTGACCGCTCATCGTTTACAGGAAATTGGGTGAATAACCTAAAAGAAGGTAAAGGAATTTATATTTATGCAGATGGTGATGAATATAATGGAGAGTGGAAGAATGACCTACAGAATGGTAAGGGAATCTATAAATTCAAGGATGGCGAAAGCTATGATGGTGAATATTTAGATGGCGAACGCACAGGACAAGGCATCTTCCGTTATAAGAATGGCGACCAGTATTCTGGCCATTTCCTTAAAGGACTTAAGTCTGGCTATGGCACAATGTCATGGAATAATGGCGATATCTATGTAGGTTACTGGGAGAAAGACATGCAGAACGGACAGGGTAAACTGACCAAGAAGAATAAGGATGTGTATGAGGGGGCAGTTCCGAAATGGTTTATTAGAAGGACTAATCATCATTCACTATGCTGATGGCAGTAAGTTTCGTGGCAGCTACCACAATGGCAAAAGAAATGGAACAGCTGTTGAGGAGACTGCTGATGGTGTTCGTTTTGAAGGTAACTATCGTGATGACCACCGTGATGGAAAGTTCATTGAGCGTGATAAGAATGGTAAAGTAACTGCCAGCGGTTATTATGAAAGAGGAAAACGCTATACGAATTAGCCTTTACAAAATATAACAAATAACATAAGCTTATCTACCATGGTTACAAAGAAGACCACAACAAAGAAGGCTCCAGTCAAAAAGACTTCTGCTAAAACGACAAAAGTGAAGGAGCCGTCTCACATAGGCCTTGTAAAGAATGATGCCTATTTGGCTCCTTATGAGGATGCAATTCGTGGACGTCACGAGCATGCTCTTTGGAAGATGAATCAGCTTACTCAGAATGGTAAGTTGACACTCTCGGATTTTGCAAACGGCCATAACTACTATGGTTTGCATCAGACAGCTGACGGATGGGTATTTCGTGAATGGGCTCCTAACGCTACTGAGATTTATCTTGTTGGCGATTTCAATGGTTGGAATGAGCAAGAAGCCTATCAATGTCACAGGATTGAAGGTACTGGTAACTGGGAACTTACGCTCCCACATGATGCTATGCAGCATGGTCAGTACTACAAGATGCGTGTACATTGGCAAGGTGGAGAAGGTGAGCGTATCCCTGCTTGGACACAACGTGTTGTTCAAGATGAAGCAAGCAAAATCTTCTCTGCACAGGTATGGGCACCTGCTGAGCCATATGTTTGGAAGAAAAAGACCTTTAAGCCACAGACCTCTCCACTCCTGATTTATGAGTGCCACATTGGTATGGCACAGGATGAGGAGAAGGTTGGAACATATAATGAGTTCCGTGAGAAGGTATTACCACGTATAATTAAGGACGGATATAACGCCATTCAGATTATGGCTATTCAGGAACATCCTTATTATGGTAGCTTTGGTTATCACGTTAGCTCTTTCTTGCAGCCAGTTCACGCTTCGGAACGCCTGAAGAGTTGAAGGCACTCATTGATGAAGCGCATAAGAATGGCATTGCTGTTATCATGGATATCGTCCACTCTCATGCTGTTAAGAACGAGGTGGAAGGCTTGGGCAACTTAGCTGGTGATCCTAATCAATACTTCTATCCGGGTGAGCGTCATGAGCATCCAGCATGGGATTCGCTATGTTTCGACTATGGTAAAGACGAGGTTCTCCACTTCCTTTTGTCTAACTGTAAATACTGGTTAGAGGAATATCACTTTGATGGTTTCCGCTTTGATGGTGTGACTTCAATGCTTTATTACAGTCATGGATTAGGTGAAGCATTCTGCAATTATGCTGATTATTTCAATGGTCATCAGGATGATAACGCTATCTGTTATTTGACACTTGCTAACTGTCTTATCCATGAGGTAAACAAGAATGCAGTAACGATTGCAGAGGAAGTGTCGGGTATGCCAGGTTTAGCAGCTAAGTTTAAAGATGGTGGATACGGCTTTGATTATCGTATGGCAATGAATATCCCAGACTACTGGATAAAGACTATCAAGGAATTACCAGACGAGGCTTGGAAGCCATCTTCTATCTTCTGGGAGATAAAGAATCGACGTTCTGATGAGAAAACTATTTCTTATTGCGAATCACACGACCAAGCGTTGGTGGGCGATAAGACTATTATCTTCCGATTAGTAGATTCAGATATGTATTGGCATTTCCGTAAGGGAGACGAAACAGAGATGACTCATCGTGGCATTGCACTGCATAAGATGATTCGTCTTGCCACTATTGCTGCTATTAATGGTGGCTATCTGAACTTTATGGGTAATGAGTTTGGTCATCCAGAGTGGATTGATTTTCCACGCGAAGGAAATGGATGGAGCCATAAGTATGCCCGTCGACAGTGGAACTTGGTTGATAATGAGGAATTATGCTATCACTTGCTTGGCGACTTCGACCGTAAGATGTTGGAGGTAATTACAAGTGAGAAGAAGTTTAATGAGACTCCTATACAAGAGATTTGGCACAATGATGGCGACCAGATATTGGCATTTAGTAGGGGAGAGTTAGTCTTTGTATTCAACTTCTCACCATCACATTCTTATTCTGATTATGGTTTCTTGGTGTCAGAGGGATCTTATAATGTAGTATTAAACACAGATGCCAGAGAGTTTGGTGGCTTTGGTTTTGCTGATGATACAGTAGAGCATTTCACAAATAGTGACCCTCTTTATGAGAAAGATCATAAAGGCTGGCTCAAACTTTATATACCAGCTCGTAGTGCTGTAGTATTGAGAAAGAAATAAATTCATGATGGAAAGTAAGTTTATGCGTGCTATTTGCACAGTACTATTTTGCTCATTCACATTCTGTTATCTGTTTTTCTATCAAGCAGATGTGATGACTGTAGTACAGCACTTGGCTTCAGGAAGGCAAACCTTCTATGATCCAATGTTGGGTGCAGTGCTGATAACATTTACTTTAAAGTTACTCCAAATGGGTGTAAGCTCATTGTTTAAGTTGAAGAAGCGTGGCTTTGGCTTGACTTACTTTCCATCTTTTCTTATTCTTACAATCATCTCTGACCTTCGTCCTACAGCCAATAGCGTAACGTTTGGCAATTGGTTATGGATAGCTCCTTTACTATTGTTAGTTTGCACTTTTGTAATGTTTGCTGTCAAACGCTTTGAACCTTATGAGCCAGAATCGCGCAGCTATGGTCCGTTTTCACAGATGATTTGGATAAACCTATTGCTTTTTCTTGGCTTTTTCTTGTTTATAGGACTCTTTAGTAATAGTGATAGGTATTTTCATCAACGCGCTAAAGTTGAAGCTTTGATTGATAAAAAGGATTATGCAGGTGCATTGGATGTAGTACGAACAATGCCGCATACAGATTCTGTAACATCTATGCTAACCGTCTATGCAGTAGCGCGTAGAGGTCATTTAGCAGACAGTCTTTTTCATTATCCTTTGGAGGGTGGGGCAAGTACATTGCGCCCAGGAAAGGTACATTCGTGGCTACAACCTGATAGTGTACTCTATAAAGTTACCCGTAATTCAGCTAACTATCAGTTGACAGGTTTCTTGTTAGATCGCAATCTTAATGACTTTGCTCGCTATCTTCCACAGTATTATCCTGCAGATAGCCTTCGTCCACGTTATTATAAAGAAGCTCTCAAGATTCTCTCGCTTAAGAACCGAGGATTAAGACTTATTGCACCTTATAAAAAAGGTAGCTATGCTGCCTATTATTATGCAAAGTAGCATTCTTCTTTATACAATAAATTTAGTCTAAAAATATCTTTACAAATATCGTAAAAATATTCTTTTAAAAATCGAATAAAACACTATTTCTCGGGATATTTGTAACTTGCAGCGTATCAGTATGTTGTAAAGATGCTTGCGAAGCGGTGCTTAATTGGACTTCAAAAGGGCGTTAATATGACCTCAAAAGGGCATCTTTTGCAAGCCAAGAGGGCGTCTTTTCGAGTCCAATTAAGCATCAATAAAAATCTACGAAAGAAAAAATCCTTACATAATCGCCAATTTGTTGACTTGCTTTTAGCCCCAATAGCCTTTAAAATCTTAAATAAGGTGTTGTTTGTTTTTGTAACGACGGTTCAATAGAATGTGTACGTTATAAATATATATAGGTGGTTTTAGGATTATAATAGATGTTAGTATGTAATTCGTCTAATACGGAAACGTGATTATTGTGACCTTAATAATTAATTGTGATAAAATAGTCTATTTATGTAATGGGCTGTTTATATTATTTTCAATAATACCTAAATATGGTGAACAACCTGAATAAAAGGGTGAGTGTTGTGGTGTGACTTAGGTACATAATTTCAATATATTTAGGTATTGTCATTTAATTCAGAAAACTCTACCTTTGTATCCAAGTTATAAATATATTAAATAATAACTCAATGATGAAGTTTATATCTGGGATAACTTTTGCCGTACTTCTTTCTGGTACGACCGCAGTACATGCACAAGTAAATGCAGCCGATTCTGTTATGACACATGCTAAAGGCAATAAGTTAAGTCTTGGCGGTTATGGTGAAGCTGCTTATTCTCGCAATTTTTACAGTGATAATGGTAATCGTTATACGACGCCAGGTCTTTATAAGAAGGATCCAAGCCATGGAAGATTTGATATTCCGCATGCCGTTATCTATCTTGGTTATGATTTTGGAAAAGGTTGGTCTGTAGGATCAGAGATTGAATTTGAGCATGGTGGCTCTGGTTCTGCTATTGAATATGAGGCAGACGAAGCAATTGAGTTCGAACATGAAACAGAGAAAGGTGGAGAAGTTGAACTTGAGCAGTTCTGGCTTCAGAAATCATTCAGTAAAGCATTTAATATTAGAGCAGGTCATATTGTAGTTCCATTTGGTTTAGTGAATGCACATCATGAGCCATTAAACTTCTTTACAGTATATCGTCCTGAAGGGGAAAACACAATTCTTCCAAGTACATGGCATCAAACAGGTATTTCTTTCTGGGGTAAGGCAGGCGATTTTAGTTATGTTGCACAGATGATTGCAGGATTGGATGCTTATCATTTTAGTCGTGCTAACTGGATTCAGAAAGGTACATCAAGTCCTTTCGAGTTCGAGGTTGCTAATAAGTATGGTTTTCTTGCACGTGTAGACAATCATACTATTCCTGGTCTTCGTATTGGTGTTAGTGGCTATGTTGGCCAGGCTATGCACAACAACGTTCCACATGATAGTGAGAAGGGAGAGAAGAAGAAGATTAAGGGTAATGTCTATCTTGGTAGTTTAGACTTCACTTATAATAAGTATAATTGGATTGCACGCGGAAACATTGACTATGGTTATGTAAGCAACGCGCAAGAGATTTCACAGCTTTCATACCCTAATGTACAGTATGTTAAGCCATATGAGTCAGGTAATGGAAAATACTTCGGAAGTCATGCAATGGCAATGATGTTTGAGGTTGGTTATGATATCTTCTCTCAGATTCACAAGTTGCGTGAAGACAATCAGAAACTTTATGTCTTTGGACACATCGAGCACTATGACTCTTACATCCATGCTGTAACTAAGCAGTGGACTAATAGAACCGTTCTTGCAACAGGTATTAACTATTATCCTATCCCACAGATTGCTATTAAGGCAGAATACAACTATCGTAATCTGAAGAAGGGATACAATGATGAGCCAGCAATTAATATTGGTATCGCTTATCAAGGATTCTTCCTTTAAAAGACAAAGAATAAAGATCGAATAACCATTATTAAAAAAAAAGATTGTAATGAAAAAAGTAACAAAACTTGCTATGTTCCTTCTTGCAGGAACATTAGCTACAGGTTTCGTATCATGTAGTAGTGATGATGATGAAGTTATTAACACAACAATTCTTACACCTGAACAGCAATCAGCTTTAAGCCAGGCTGAAAGCGAAAGTAGAGCAAACGCTAATAAAACAGAGATGGGTAAGGTTGTTGCCAACTACATTGATGAAGTTGTTAAACCTACATATTTAGACTTGGCAAAGAAATCTGATATTCTTTATAAGGCTTGCCAAAATCTTTATCAGAAGCGTAAAGCAGGTACTTTGACCCAGAATGACATTGATGCTGCTTGTGAAGCTTTCAAGGCTGCACGTAAGGACTGGGAGCAGAGTGAGTCATTCCTCTATGGTGCTGCATCTGATAATGAGATTGACCCACATATCGACTCATGGCCACTTGACCATGATCAGTTGACAAGAGCATTGAATAATGCAGATGTTATCGCAGGTATTAATGGAGAGAATCCAGCCAAGTATGTTTATGACAACAATGGAAATTTCGACTCTGTGTTAGGTTTCCATGGCTTGGAGTTTGTACTCTTCCGTAATGGTAAGAACCGTACAGTAGCAGCCTTCAATGCTGAGAAAGAGACAGAAGCAGGTCTTACAAGTGTAAGTACAGTGAACGAAGCAGCCTTTGCAGCAGCTGTTGCAGGTGACCTCCGTAACATGACTTATCTCTTGGAATATGGTTGGTTAGGTACAACTATCCCAACATCACATTTGAATCAGCTTGCAAATGCTATGTGGGTAGTCAATGGAACACGTCACAGAGGACTTTCTGCAAAGTTAATTCCATATCGTGATTATTCACAGTTCGCCACAAAGGAGAATGGTATGTTTGCTTCATGGCATGAGACACTGAACAATATCTTTATTGGCGGATGTAGTGGTATTTGTGAGGAGGTCGCTTCACAGAAACTTGGTCAAGCTTATCGTAAGGCTACAGGTACTGGTACTGCAGACGATGCAGCTAACTATATTGAGTCACCTTACAGTAAGCGTTCATTCCAAGACTATCAGGATAACATCTATTCTATCAAGAATTCACTCTATGGAGTTCGTGGTACAGAGAACATCTCTACTCCAGTTCAGTACTCTATTATGAACTTTTCTTGAAGAACAATAACTATCCTAAGTACAATGAGTTGAACAGCGCTCTTAACGAAGCAATTGCAGCCTTGGAGACAGCTAAGAAGAGCGGTATTGCATTCATTGACCAGCCAGGTAATCCACAGGTTAAGACTTGCATTGATAAGGTTGATGCTTTGAACGAAGCGCTTAATGCTGCTGGTACATGGATTAATCAACAGACAGATAAGTAATCCAACTCTTGCAAATCTGAAAAGCAAAGATAATATAAAGATAATTTAAAGAACGTAGCTTTGTCTTCTTTAGGACAAGGCTACATTTCAAACGTACATTTAAACTATAAAACATTATGAGACACAACAGCTATAGCAATTTTTTTACTTGCTGGAGCACTATTATGTTTGTTTGCTGCATGCTCAGACGACAATGTTTCACCAGAAACACCACTGAAGCCATCAGAGCCTGAAACGAAGTACATTGGTCAAGCGGTAGGTAACTTCTCTGCTGACGAATGGTATCCAGGTGGTAAGCTTGGCACAACTGAGAATACTGCTGCAGGTGGTTATGAGGACAACACACCAGCCATCGACGAACAAGGACTAACTGATCTCTTCAATCAAGGTGATATGATGGCAAGTGCTAAGTATACCCTTAGTACCGAACCATACAAAGGTTGGGGCCCTGTAGCTTCACGTCGTTCATGTGAGTATTGCCACTCTGGCGGATATAGCCATGGCCATAGTCGTAATGACATGGAACCAGTAAAGGGCAATGGTTACATCGTTTCTGTTTATACTCCAGATGCTCCAGGAAGCAATAATGGTACACCAATTGACCAGTTGACTACCTTTACGATGCTTCAAGCTGTAGAGCCATTCTTGCCACCAGTAGATCCAAAGCAGATAAAGATTACTTGGCATGATGTTACTTCAATGCCAAGCGGACTCCCAATGCAGTTCCCTGATGGTGAGAAGTTTAGTCTTCGTTATCCTTCTGTTGCTATTCCACAGTCTGCTTTCAACACAGACCCAGTGCCAAGCAACTATGAAGTACGTTTGATAGCTTCATGTAACTTCCAAGGACTTGGTTTGATAGATGCAATCTCTAACGAAGACCTGGAGAAGCAATACAAGGCAGAAGGACAGCACGTAGAGTTGAACCCAGAGTTCTTCGATAACACGACAAAGCAGTTGAAGCCTGAAGCATGGGCAAGTGATTATTTTGGAAACAAGTTCATCAAGCGTTTCAACTACGACTTACTTGATGGCTGTCTTGAGAATGATGTAGCTTTGTGGGATGAGTTGAACATCTTACGTTCAGATATTAAGCATATCTGTTCTACAGAGCCATGGGCAAAGGCGATGTCTGAGAATGAGAATGTGATTAGTTACATTCAACAGCATGGTAGCAATCCTAACTCTTACGTACATCCATATTACAATGATGGAACCCGCGAAGGTATAAAGAAGGCAGTAGGCTATTTGCTTTCTCCAAACGATAATGTTGACTTGTATAATAATCCTTACTTCAACTTCAAGCCAGAGGTGAGCGACGACGCTTATCATGCATTTATGGTTTGGCACAGAGGTATTGCTGTTCCAAGAGCAAGAAACTTGAACGACAAGGACGTACAGCGTGGTAAGGAACTCTTCACAACAGAGTTAGTTGTGCACACTGTCACAAGGCTTCTTGGACAACAGGTGCAGACAATCATGGCTCTTCTAAGATTCTTGGTAATAAGCAGTTGCCTAAGTATGCTAATCAGAAGATTTATCCTTACTCAGACTTTATCCAGCATAAGTTGGATATGAAGAATGATATTCATGGTTCATGGTGCCGTACAACACCTTTATGGGGTAGAGGTCTGTCACTTATCAACTCTGGTGCAGAAGATCGTCTCCATGATGCTCGAGCACGCAATGAGATTGAAGCAATCATGTGGCATGCTTATAGTAAGAACAGTCAGGCTTATAATGCTGCTGTGAAGTTCTATAAGTTGCCTAAGGCTGATAGAGATGCAGTGGTTAAGTTCATCCGCTCTATCTAATTTTTAGTAAGTAACAAGAACATTTATAGGAAGAAGATGTAGTCTCAGAAGGACTCATCTTCTTCTTTATTATCTTACAGATGCGAACAAAGAAGACGCTTGAAATTATTTATGTTCTCCTTGTAATGGTGATGGCAACGGGGACAATCATTGGGAAATATACCAGTCTTGATTATGTTTCAGACAACATCTTCGGGTCGTGGTGGTTTTGTTTGTTGTGGGCTATTGGTACTGCAGCAGGCATTGTTTATTTTCTAAAGCGAAAGATTCGTCGGCCAATTGTTATAACATTACATTTGTCTTTTGTTGTAATTCTCCTTGGTGCATTGCTAACTCATCTCACCTCTAATAAAGGTGTGGTACATCTTCGACAAGGGAAAGCGATAGATACGTATATTACCAAGGATGGTAACGAGGCTAAACTACCATTCAGTATTCAACTGAACAAGTTTACTGTATCTTACCATGCTGGCAATATGGCTGCAATGGATTATGCATCAATTGTCACACTTATCCAAGGAGATAAGCATGAACAGTATCAGATTTCAATGAATAATATCTACTCAGGATATGGCACACGCCTTTATCAAAGTAGCTATGATGAAGACATGAAAGGTAGTTATCTTTCTGTTAATTCCGACCCGTATGGAATTCCTGTTACTTATTTAGGTTATGCCCTTTTGTTTTTCGGACTTATTGCGATGCTTATTGACCCTAAGGGAAACTTCCGACGTTTGCTCCGTAAGGAAGCAATAGCTGGCATCATGTTGGTGATGGGCTGTTTGAATGCAAGTGCGCAACCTGCATTACCACGTCAGACTGCTGACGAGTTTGGAAAGATATTGATTGTATATAATGGACGAATTTGTCCTATAGAGACATACGCTATCGACTTTACCAAAAAACTTTATGGTAAGAAAAGTTACAAAGACTTTACTCCTTCTCAGGTTTTAACGGGCTTTATGTTCTGGGGACAAGAGTGGATGAAGGAGCCTATCTTAAGACTAAAGGGAGCTGAACTGCGTAATAAACTGAACTTAAACGAATATATTTCTCCTATGAGTTTGTTTGGACAACAAGGTTATATATTAGGACCTTACCTCCAAGATGCACATAACCAGGAGAATGACAATGTATCAAAGCAGTTGCTTGATACGGACGATAAGATGATGCTGTTGATGGAATTAACGCAAGGTAAACCACTCAGAATCTTCCCTTATACGTCTAAAAGTAATACTGTTGACTGGTTTACACCTACTGATAGATATCCGAAATATATGCCAAAGGAACAGCAACAGTATATTCGATCTATTCTTCCTTTAGCGGGGCAGCTTGCCAGACAGGGGAAAATAGATATGCTGAACGAGCTTATCTTAAAATTAAGAAAGTACCAATATAGATATGGTGGCAATACTATTCCATCTGATACAGTGATTAAAGCAGAGGGAATCTACAATCATTTCCCATTTGCAACTATACTTTTCATTTTTAATTTGACAGCAGGTTTACTCTCTGTATTATTCCTTGCACATAAGAAAAGATATAGATTTTTTACCTGGTTAATGTCTCTCTCATGGTGCGTTCTTACCTTTACGTTAGCGCTGAGATGGGTTATTAATGGTACGATTCCACTTGCTAACGGCTATGAGACGATGTTACTGTTATCTTGGCTCATCATGCTTGTATCTGTTTTGACGACAAGGAAGCTACAACTTATGACAACTTTCGGATTACTCATGAGTGGTTTTATGCTTCTTGTAAGTCATCTTGGCGAGATGGATCCAAGTATTACGCCGCGTATGCCTGTGCTGAATAGTCCACTATTAAGCATTCATGTAAGTATCATCATGATTTCTTACGCACTTCTCTCTCTTACGTTTATTAGTGCGATAGCCTATTTCCTTACTTGTAATAGTAAACGAGAAAGCGTTATGGCTGCTAATCGCCAGTTGACCGTTCTTTCACAGATTTTTCCTCTATCCAGCCATAACAACATTAGGATTAGGAATATTTATTGGAGCTATATGGGCTAATATTAGTTGGGGAAGCTATTGGGGATGGGACCCAAAAAGAAACGTGGGCTTTGATTACGCTTCATGATTTATGCTATCCCTTGCACACCAATTCATTTTCAGCATTAGGTAAACCAAAGAATTATCACCTCTTTATGTTACTGTCATTCTTTAGTATACTTATGACCTACTTTGGTGTTAACTATATCCTTGGTGGTATGCATTCTTATGCTTAAGGTGTACATGTGTGTTGTACTCATATGTTTATTTAGAGTTAAGGAGGGCTTCGCACAAATGGTGTTGACCATTAGCACCATATGTGCGGGGCTGCAACACCAGATGTGCGGAGTAGTCGTACACTAATAGATAAGGACAAGAAAAGTTAGTTTTTGCTGTTGCTTACAAACGAATAAGGTCTGAATGTTTCGCACATTCAGACCTTATTCGTTTCTAATGTTTTTTATGTCTCTACAAGAAGTAGTTCTCTAACTCCTTTATCGACTCCTCTGTTATGTCATCAATATTCTTTATAATCTCACCTTTCTCCATCAATACAATTCTATTACTGATATCTGTTGTATGGTGTAGATTGTGACTTGATATGAGAATAGAAGCCTTATGTTTCGTTTTATACTCTATCAAAAGTTTTTTAAGATGATTCTGACTACTTGGGTCGAGGAAGTTGAAAGGCTCATCAAGGATAACGAACTTTGGACAAGAGAGTAGGGCAGCAACTATGCCAACCTTCTGTTTGTTTCCTGCAGATAGTTCACGGATATATACTTTTCTGCCAAGAACCTCATCGCCAAGGAAGGATTGTAAACTGTTGAGTCTTTCTTCCATCTCCTGTTCTTCAATGTTATTGACTTTTGCAATAAAGGTAAAGAACTCCTTTGGCGTAAGAAACTCTATTAAAAAACTCTCATCAAGATAAGCAGCTATATAACTTTTCCATGCGTCTTCAAGATGAGAAACTAAAGTCATATTGCTGTTAAGATTTGCTTTATCCTGTTGACTGTTTTCGTCAGTAAGACAGAAGTTTACGATACCACTGTCAGCTTTGATTAGATTAAGAATCAGACGAAAGAGAGTTGTCTTACCAGCGCCATTATTCCCAACAAGACCAATAATCTCGTTGGAGGGAAAACAAAAATCGGGGATAAACACAGCTGTCTTATCCCCGAATTTCTTTATAAGGTTATTAACGGATATCGCGACCATGACAATTCTTAAATTTCTTACCACTACCACATGGACATGGGTCGTTTGGACGTGGCATCTTGTCTGCACGGTATGGAGTGTGGTTTACTTCCTGTGCGCCTTCGCGGGTGTCATGCTGTGCTGCAGCAACCTGATTAGGGTCATTTAGTTCCACCTTCTCCTCTCTGTACTGCTGGCTATGCTCCTCTGGCGCAGCCTCCTGAATGTCCTCAGCTGGCTGCATCTCTGGAATCTGACCACGCATGAGTACACTTGCAGTACGATTGTTCATATCGTCAATCATGTTGTCCCACAACTTCACACTCTCCAACTTGAAGATGAGCAATGGGTCTTTCTGCTCGTAAGAGGCATTCTGTACAGAGTGACGAAGGTCGTCTAACTGACGGAGATTCTCTTTCCAATCATCATCAATGATATGGAGAAGAATAACCTTCTCAAACTGCTTAACAACAGACTTAGCCTCGCTCTCGTAAGCTTCCTTCAAGTCGCATGGTATGTTGTAAACGCGCTTACCATCTGTAATTGGAACCATGATACGCTCATACATTGCGCCTTGATTCTCATATACCTGCTTGATGATAGGCCATGCAACAGTCTGGATACGCTCAGTCTTGCGTGAGAAAGCCTCCATTGCGGCCTGGAAACTGCGCTCAGAAAGTTCAGAAGTGTTACCACCATTGAACTCTTCCTCCGTGAATGGACATTCCATAGCAAGAATCTTCAAGAATTGTTCCTTGCAACCCTCATAGTCATTGTTCTCAATGATGTTTACGCAACGGTCCCAAATAATGTTAGAGATATCCATGCCGATACGCTCACCCATCAAAGCGTGACGACGCTTCTCATAGATAACTGTACGCTGCTTGTTCATGACATCATCATATTCCAACAAACGCTTACGGATACCGAAGTTGTTTTCCTCAACCTTCTTCTGGGCGCGTTCAATACTATTTGAAATCATTGAACTCTCAATACGCTCACCCTCTTCAAAGCCGAGTCTATCCATTACCTTAGCAATACGCTCTGAACCGAAGAGACGCATCAACTTGTCTTCAAGTGATACATAGAATACTGATGAACCTGGGTCACCTTGACGACCAGCACGACCACGAAGCTGACGGTCTACGCGACGGCTCTCGTGACGCTCTGTACCGATGATTGCCAAACCACCAGCATCCTTCACTTCCTGAGAAAGCTTGATGTCGGTACCACGACCTGCCATGTTGGTAGCGATTGTTACTGCACCAAGACCATCTACTGAACGACCTGCCTCGGCAACAATCTGAGCCTCCTTCAAGTGCTGCTTAGCATTCAATACTTGGTGTGGAATCTTACGCATGTTAAGCATCTTACTCAAAGCTCACTGATTTCGACAGATGTTGTACCAACAAGACAAGGACGACCTTGATTTCTCATTGCCTCAACCTCATCGATAACAGCTGCATACTTCTCACGTGCTGTTTTATAAACGCGGTCTTCCATATCCTTACGTTGGATTGGACGGTTGGTTGGAATCTCAACAACATCGAGTTTATAGATGTCCCAGAACTCACCAGCCTCAGTAGAAGCTGTACCCGTCATACCTGCAAGTTTGTGGTACATACGGAAGTAGTTCTGTAAAGTAATCGTTGCGAAAGTCTGTGTCGCTGCCTCTACCTTTACATGTTCCTTTGCCTCAACAGCCTGATGCAAGCCATCGCTCCAACGACGACCTTCCATGATACGACCAGTCTGCTCGTCGACAATCTTAACCTCACCATTCAAGACAACATACTCATCGTCCTTGTTAAACATGGTGTATGCCTTCAAGAGCTGTTGCAATGTGTGTACACGTTCACTCTGAACACCATAGTGAGCCATCAACGCATCTTTCTGGTCGATATATGTTTGCTCATCAATAACCTTATCATCCTTCTGCTTCTCAAGCGCAGAAAGCTCTGTGGTAATATCAGGTAATACGAACAATTGGTCATCCTTTACCTGTGCAGCTAACCATGCTGTACCCTTGTCTGTGAGGTCGCATGAGTTCAACTTCTCGTCTGTCACGAAAGTAGAGAGGTTCGATTGCCTTTGGCATCTCACGGTTGTTATTGGCCATGTAATACTCCTCTGTCTTCAGCATACCAGCCTTGATACCTTCCTCAGAGAGGTATTTAATGAGGGCTTTGTTCTTAGGCAGTGCCTTAAATGAACGATAGAGGGCAAGGAATCCTTCCTCTTGGAGCTTCTGGAAAACCTCTTTATTGTTTGCATTCTTCTGTGCCTCAGCTAACTTGTGGCGAGCTTCTGAAAGAAGTTCTGTAGCCTGCTTGCGCTGAACCTCATAAAGGCTCTGTACCAATGGCTGGAATTCTTCAAACATCTGTACGTCACCCTTTGGTACTGGACCACTAATAATAAGAGGTGTACGAGCATCGTCAATTAACACAGAGTCAACCTCATCGACAATAGCATAGTTGTGCTGACGTTGTACGAGGTCGGCTGGTGATACTGCCATATTGTCTCGCAGATAGTCGAAACCAAACTCGTTATTGGTACCGAAGGTGATATCTGCTTGATAAGCCTTACGACGTGAAGGAGAGTTTGGTTGGTGTTTGTCAATACAATCAACTGAAAGACCATTGAACATATAGAGAGGACCCATCCACTCAGAGTCACGTTTTGCAAGATAGTCGTTGACAGTTACGACGTGAACACCATTACCAGTGAGGGCATTGAGGAATACTGGAAGGGTAGCAACAAGGGTTTTACCTTCACCAGTAGCCATCTCGGCAATCTTACCTTGATGAAGAACTGTACCACCGAATATCTGTACGTCATAGTGAACCATTTCCCATTTAAGGTCGTTGCCACCTGCTGTCCAGTGGTTGTGGTAGATAGCCTTGTCGCCATCAATAGTGATAAAGTCCTTTGAAGGGTCTGCAGCCAACTCACGATCGAAGTCGGTTGCTGTTACGATTGTTTCCTCATTCTCAGAGAAACGACGTGCTGTATCTTTGACAATAGAGAATGCTACTGGCATAACCTCATCGAGAGCCTTCTCATAGTTGTCAAGAGCTTCTTTCTCAAGTTTATCTATTTGATTGAAAATAGCTTCACGATCTTCAATCGGTGTAGCTTCAATTGTTGCACGAGTTCGGCTATCTTCTCACGTTGTTCCTTACCTGCATCCTGGACATACTTCTGGATTTCCTTTGTCTTTGCACGCAATTCGTCATTGCTGAGTGCTTTTAATCTCTGGATATGTAGCCTTTACCTTATCTACGTATGGCTGTATAAGCTTCATATCACGTGTTGACTTATCTCCGAAAAAGTGCCTTTAATATCTTATTGAAATTCATTTCTTCTAATTGAGTTTGTTATTTATATTAGAGGTTCTCCCTCTTTGTTTACTTCTATATATCTATGTTTTTGTAATATTGTTTATTACGCTAAAGGAAGTAAACTGGGGGCACGAATCTTGATTCCAGTCCTTAAGGAAGGATTAGGAAGGAATAGTTGTGATTCCTGATTATTATTTGATTGAGATGTTAAAGCTATAGAATAATTGTCATATAAGTCTGTCACAAAGACTGCTTTGCTTTGTGCAGGCTCTGTTTCTTCGTCTTCTTTAATCTGCTTAAAGGCTTCAAGAACTGACAGAATCTCCTGTTCAACGCCCTTAAACGCTTGTTTATGACAAAGATCTTCGATGTTGACATCACCCAACGCAATCTTTAGCGCAGACTGATAGCTCTGCGCCTCGACTCCTGTTGCCGTAAGTACGACAAGTAAAGCGGTGATGTATTTATTCATTATCTTTTATTTCTTTGAACTACTCACGGTTGGCGCAACCGCTTTATTAATCCGCAAATGTACTATACAATGTAATAGCAAGAATGATGCCACAATTAATATTGGCAGTGGTATTTCTTGGAATAAACTTCCGAAAAGTCCTAAAATGATAAGGACTCCCCATATTTTCCACCATATTACCTTCTTCTTTTTAATAGTACTATAAAGGAAGAACAATGGTAAAGGATTAAAGAATAATAGGATGAAATTCAAGCTAACACATGGATGTTGTGAGAAAATCATAACGAAGAAGATAATTCCCATGAGCCCCGATGTAAGCATTAAAGCTAAGTCCCACGCCCAATAAACCTGCTGTCTACGATAGCTAAAGAGTATCATTACAAGACTAATAACTGCAAATATGAGTGCTATAGATAGCGGAGAAAGTGGAAAAGCTGGTTCTGCCACTTCTGTTTCAGCATCCAATAGTACGTTAGTCTCCTTTACCAAAGGCTTTCCGTTGTATCTTGCTTTGTCAAAGTCACTCCTTAAGTTCTCTGGAAGAAACTGCTGTTCAGACTTTGTTGTCTTACGATCAGCATTCACACCGAGTAGGAGGTCTTCTCCGAATTGTGACCATTCATATTTATTGTTCCATTTATGTATCATAGAACGGAACGTTGCATCTTCTTCTGCTGGTGGATAAACAACCTTTCCATGGAGGTGATTAACGAGCATATCACGTGCCCTTGTGGTACAGTTGTCAAAGAAGTAGTTGTAGCGATAAACTACATTTTCAGGCTTCATGTTCTCCTGCAAAGCTTTATAGATAACCTCTTTATCTTCAGCTGATAAATTAAGAACCTGTTCGACAACTCCTCGCCCTTCATAACTATATTGAGCAAGGAACATATCCATAGGTTGAACTCCCATGCGATAGTCTGTCATACCAAGAACAAAACGAGGGATAAAGTAGGTTTGGTCGAGGGAGAAAATACCATAGTTGATGGCAAGGTCTTCTCCGCTTTCTTTGTCGTAATATCGAATAGCGGTATGACCATATTGTGCCCAAACTTCTTTACCAGGTGAACAAGTCAAAAGGGATATCTGAATACGATCAGGATTAGTCATAGACTGAGTCCCCGCTGTAGCGTTAACAACAGACAGGATGAAAGTCAGTACAATATATAATAATCCCTTTTTCATTTTCTCCGCAAAGGTAGTAAAAAAGCATGAGAGCACAAAGAAAGCTTATTAAAAATCAAAATCCTTTATTGTTTTTCTGCAATATAGATTTTTTTTAATAACTTTGCGCCAATATATTGTTTAGACATATCGACAGAATAAGAAAAAAAGAAAGCGAATGAAAAAGATAATTGCAGCAGCGTTCCTTGCAGGTCTTGCAGTACAGGTGTCAGCTCAAAGCGGAACTAACTCTCCATATAGTCAGTATGGATTAGGTGCTTTGACATCTCAGGCAACAAGTTTTAATCGTGGTATGAACGGATTGGCATACGGATTTCATGAGCGTAATCAGGTGAACTATGCGAACCCTGCTTCATACGCTTCTGTTGACTCTCTTTCATTCATATTTGATGCAGGTGTTAGCCTGAGTTGACTAATTTTGAGGAAAAATGGTAACAAGGTAAATGCTAAGAATGCTGATATTGAATACGTTGTTGCGTCATTCAGAGCTTTTTAAGCATGTAGGGTGTTAGCTTTGGTCTTTTACCTTATACAAATGTAGGTTACAACTTTAGTAATACTCAAAATGTCAATGCTTTCCCAAGTACATCTTCTGTAAATGCTACGTATTCCAATGCTTATAATGGTAATGGTGGTTTACATCTTGTTTATTTAGGTGCTGGTTGGGAGCCTTTTAAGGGTTTCTCATTTGGTGCGAATATTGGTTACTTGTGGGGAACATTGAATCGTAATTCGACAAATACCTATAGTGACAGTTATGTTAATACATTGTCAAAGAATTACTCTACACAGGTAAAAAGCTACAAGGTTGACTTCGGTGCACAATATACTTATGCTGTAGATAAGAAGAATGACTGACCTTGGGTCTTACTTACTCTCTTGGACATAATTTAGGGACAGAGGCTGAGTGTAATTTGATTTCAACAAATTCACAAACAAGCGTTTCTGATACAACTCGTTATGTTGTATCAAACTCTCTTGAACTGCCTCATACTTTCGGAGTTGGTTTGATGTGGAATCATAATAACCGTCTGAAGTTCGGTGTTGACTATCAGTTGCAGAAGTGGGCTAAGCTAAAGTACCCACAATTAACCACAGTCAATGGTACAACAAACTATAATCTCGTTGATGGACAATTCAATGATCGTCATAAGTTCACACTGGGTGGTGACTACTGCAAGGGCGAACGCTATCGTGGTTTCTTTAGTCGTATGCATTATCGAGCAGGTTTTAGTTATGCCAGTCCTTATCTAAAGATTAATGGTGTAGACGGTCCACGCGAGCTCTCTGCAAGCCTTGGAGTTGGTATTCCAATCCTCAATGCTTACAATAATCGCAGTATGTTGAATATCAGTGCTGAGTGGGTGAACCAGAGTGTTTCGGGAATGATCAAGGAAAATATGTTCCGTATCAACGTTGGTTTCACATTTAATGAGCGCTGGTTTGCTAAGTTCAAGGTTGAATAATATGCGTTCAAGCCTTTATTCATTTTTTATTGGATTAGTATTATTTACAGTGAGCTATGCTATGGTTTCCTGTTCTGAGGAACGTGAGCATACCGCTCCTGCTATTCATGACCGTGACTCGGTGCCGGTTATGACTACATATGGTGTCAATACACTTATCTCAGATTCAGGCGTTATCAAATATCGTATTGTTACTGAGCGTTGGGAAATTAATGAGAATAGAAGACCTTCGCGTTGGACTTTCAATAAAGGAATCCTACTTACTCAGTTTGATTTGAAGAAGCATGTAGTGGGTTATATTCAATGTGACTCTGCTGTTTACTTTGATAAGGACCGTCGTTGGGAACTAAGAGGGCGTGTAAGAATCCTTACAGCGCAAGGGCTTAATTTCTATAGCAATGAACTCTATTGGGATGAGCGTAACCATGAAATGTGGTCATATTCTTATTCACACCTCAAGACACCTGATAAGGAATTGCAAGGAAACTGGTTCCATAGCGATGAGCAGATGACAAATTACGAGATACGACAGACAAAGGGGTGGGGCATCTTCTCTAATAATGAGTTTATGTCGCCTGCTGGCTCTCCTCCCTTTACGCCTATTGATACCACACGTGTTGATAGCATGAAAGGTCCTGTAGTTAAACAAAAGTAATAATTGTAGTTTGATAAAACTTAAATATTCTTCCCTACCATGTATAATCTCTCTTAAATAGATAGTTTCGTGTTGTTTTAAGCGTTAGTAAGTTTATCCTTACAATCCTTACTTACAACAAGTTGTTCTCCTTTCATTAATCTATTGCATTGCAATTAGTGCTCCGCACCATTGGTGCTAAGCCTTCGCACGACATGTGTGGGGCATCAACACAATCATAGAATATGAGAAAATAGGTTCATAACTGTCATATATAGGAAGAGACTTAAGGCTAACATGTACGGGAAATGTTTACCAAGTCGCACTAAATAGTAATAAGAAATTGGATATAAATTTAATTATAGGAATTATAATAACAATGGTTCTCTCTGCATTCTTTTTCAGGAATGGAGATTGCCTTTGTTGCAAGTAATCGTCTTCTTGCGGAGATGGATAAGGAGAAGAATGAGTATTGCACAAAAAGTGTCTAACCATTTATTATAATAATCCGAATGGTTTTTGTATCTACGATGCTTGTAGGTAACAACATTGTTCTTGTTATGTATGGTATCTTCTTTGCTCAGATATTTGATACGACACTGTTTGCATCGTTTGATTCAGCAACGCGTGTGATATTAGATACTTTAGCATCAACACTCGTCATTCTTTTTACAGGAGAGTTCTTACCTAAGACCTTGTTTAAGAGTAATCCTAACCGCTTACTTACCTTTTTTGCCCCATTGGCATATGTCTTTTTATTATTCTTTGGCCTATTAGTCGCTTTTGCAACCTTTCTTGCGCGAGTCCTTTTTGCGTCTTGTTGGTGTAAAGATGGATGAGAAAAGAGTCTGATGGTACGTTTACGAGAGTAGATCTTGACCACCTCGTACAGAGTACTATTGAGAATGCTAAGAACGAAGATGAAATAGAAGACGAGGTAAAGATATTCCAAAATGCCTTGGAGTTTCAAGATACGAAAGTGCGTGATTGCATGGTGCCACGTACTGAGATTAAGGCTGTTGAAGAGAATTGCTCGCTCGAAGAACTACAGCAAATGTTCATAGAAAGTGGCAACTCTAAGATAGTTGTTTATAGAAGGGGATATCGACCATATAAAGGGTTATATTCACTCTTCTGAGATGTTCCGTTCTCCAAAGAATTGGAAAGACCATATCCGACAAATGCCGTTTGTGCCAGAGACGATGGCTGCACATAAACTTATGCAGGTTTTTCTTCTCCAAAAGAAAAGCTTGGGAGTCGTTGTGGACGAGTTTGGCGGTACCAGTGGTATTGTTTCATTGGAAGACATTGTAGAAGAAATCTTCGGTGATATTGAGGACGAGCATGACAATACAAAAGTATATTGCAAAGCAGATAAATGATAACGAGTATGTCCTTTCGGCACGTTTGGAGATTGATAAAGTGAATGAAATGTTCAATCTTGATTTGCCAGAGAATGATGATTATATGACAGTCGGAGGCTTATTGTTACACGTCTATCAGAGTTTTCCAAAACTAAACGAAATCATTACTGTGGGGCAATACGAGTTTAAGATAATCAAGAACACCATGACAAAAATAGAACTCGTACGGCTAAAAGTCAATGGTACAGAGTAATTTCTGAATGAAAAATTATGATACTTGCCCTTTTTTTTGTATTTTTGTGGGCAATTTGTCATACTGAATAGAATAATTAAAATCAAATAATAAATCTAAAATGGCAGCATTAGGAAAAATTAGAAGCAAAGGCGGCATACTGGTAGGCGCTATCGGTCTTGCCTTGTTTGCATTCTTAGCTGGAGATGCAGCTCGCTCGTGTGATGGAATCAAGGGCGAAGCGCGTCAGCAGATTGGAGAAATCTTGGGCAAAAAGATTAGTGTCCAGGATTACCAGAAGTTGATTGATGAGTATCAGTCTGCAATTAAGTTTACTATGCAGCGTGATAATCTCACCGATCAGGAACTTAATCAAGTAAAGGACCAAGTTTGGCAGCAGCTTGTAAGCAATCGTGTTATCGAGGCTGATGCAGAGAAGGTTGGTCTTACTGTAACAGAGCAGGAGATTCAAAACGTATTGAATGAGGGTACTAATCCAATGTTGGTTCAGACTCCATTTGTGAACCAGCAGACTGGTCGTTTTGATGTAAATGCTCTAAGCAGTTCTTTGATAGCTATAACAAGGCTAAGGCTGCAAAGTCTCCACAGGTAGAGCAGATGCAGGCTATCTATGACTACTGGCTCTTTGTAGAGAAGAATCTTCGTGCTCAGTTGCTCGGTCAGAAGTATCAGGCACTGCTCGCAAGTTGTGTTCTCTCAAACAAGGCTGAGGCTAAGATGGCTTTCAAGGATAATAACGAGGAAAGTCAGATTCAACTTGCTTCTTTGGCTTACAGCACTGTAAAGGATGCTGATGTTAAAGTGACAGACGATGACCTCAAGGCTAAGTATGCAGAACTGAAGCCAGCTTTCCGTCAGAATGTTGAGACACGTGATATCAAGTTTGTTGACTTCCAGATTAAGGCAAGTGCTGCAGACCGCAGTCAGGTTGTTAAGGAGATGAACGACTTCCAGAAGCAACTTGCTTCTGCAGAAGATCCTGCTGCTGTTGTTAGCAAGAGTGGTTCTGAGATTCCTTATCTTGGTCTTCCTGTAAGTAATAAGGCTTATCAGCAGTATCCTGATATTGCATCAAAGATTGATTCACTTTCTGTAGGTACAACTGGTGTTGTTGAGAACGCTCAGGACAATACTCTGAATATCATCCGTGTACTTTCTAAGGCGCAGTTGGCAGACTCAATCCAGTTCCGTCAGATTAATATTGCAGCTGCAACTCCTGATGAGGCTCGTGCTAAGGCAGACTCTATTCAGAAGGCATTGGCTGGTGGTGCTGATTTTGATGCACTTGCAAAGCGTTATGGTCAGACTGGTGAGAAGGTATGGTTTACTGGTCAGCAGTACGAGATGGCGCCAAGTATGAATCAAGACAACCGTACATTCGTAAACGCTCTGCTCAATGGTGAGGTGAATGCAACGCAGAATCTTGCTCTTACGCAGGGTAACATTATCCTTCAGGTACTTGATAAGAAGGCCTTTACAACAAAGACAACTGCTGCTGTTATTAAGAAGGTCGTAGACTTCTCTAAGGCTACACGCAGCAATGCTTACAATAAGTTCTCTGAGTTTGTTGCTAAGAGTTCTACTATAGCTGACCTTGAGAAGAATGCTCCTAAGTCTGGTTATCAGGTTCAGTCACTCAATGACATCTCTACGGCTGAGCACTATGTTGGTGGTATTCCTGGTACACATGACGCGCTGAAGTGGCTCTTCGAGGCTAAGCAGGGTGAGGTTTCACCTCTCTATGAGTGTGGTAATAATGATCACCTCTTGGTTATTGCGTTGACTGCTGTTCATCCACAGGGCTATCGTTCATGGGATGATGCTCAGGTAAAGGAAATCCTCAAACGTGAGGTTATTAAAGATAAGAAGGCAGAGAAACTCATGGCTAAGCTCAAGGGTGTAAACTCTATTGCAGCAGCTCAGGCTAAGGGTGCTAAGGTTTCTTCTGTTAATCAGATTACATTTGCAGCTCCAGCATTCGTACAAGCAACTGGTTCTGTAGAGCCAGCTCTCTCTGGTGCAGTTGCAGGTACAGCAGCAGGCAAGTTCTCTAAGGCTCCTGTAAAGGGTAATGCTGGTGTTTATGTGTTCCAGGTAGTAAAGAAGTCTATGCGTGCAGGTTCTAAGTACGATGAGACTTTGGTAATGCAGCAGGCTGCTCAGGCAAATATGCAGTTGGTTGGTAACTTTATGCAGGATCTAATCCTTAAGGCAAAGGTTGTTGATAACCGCTACCTCTTCTTCTAAGAGATAACTACACCTTATATATAAGACGGATGTACTATCAAAGTATATCCGTCTTTTTTTCTTTATATAGCTTTTTGTGGCTTTAACAAGTTGAATATCGTGTTATAATAATTATTTCTTTGTTGCTCTCATTTACCCCAATCTTTATACATTTCTGCACATAATATTTTTGAAATGTGCTTATAAATATGTATCTTTGCACACAGATTGAAATATTGTGCAATGGAAAAAGATTCGAGTTTTAATGAATTAATAGAGAAGAGTATCATCGAACATTGGGACCGTGATGCTCTAACAGATTATAAAGGCAAGACCCTTCAATATCATGATGTTGCAAGAAAGATTGAAAAGTTGCACATTATGTTTGAGGCAAGTGGTGTAAAACGTGGTGATAAGATAGCGCTATGTGGAAGAAACTCTTCTGCTTGGGCTGCTTCTTTCCTTGCAGTACTCACTTACGGTGCGGTAGCTGTGCCTATCTTGCATGAGTTTATGCCAGAGCAGATTCATAACATTGTCAATCACTCAGATGCAAAACTTCTTTTTGTAGGTGATGTCGTGGTGACTCAGATTGACGCCATGAAGATGCCAAACTTGGAGGGAATTATTTATATTCCAGATTACTCATTGGTAGTAAGTCGTACGGATAAGTTGACTTATGCACGTGAACATCTCAATGAGGAGTTTGGACGTCGTTACCCTAAGTACTTCCGTCCAGAGCATATACATTACTATCGTGAGCAGAGTCCAGACGAACTTGCTTTGATAAATTATACCAGTGGAACCACAGGTCGCTCTAAAGGTGTAATGCTTCCATACCGTTCTTTGTGGAGCAATGCTGATTTTGCTAAGCATGTTTTAGGCCATGTAATTAAGCCCGGAGATAATGTTATCAGTATTCTTCCAATGGCTCACATGTATGGAATGTCTTTCGAGTTTATCTATGAGTTCCTCTCAGGTGTTCACATTTACTATTTGACACGTATCCCTTCTCCTGCTATTATCTCTCAAGCACTTCAAGAGGTAAAGCCTGTTATTATGATTGCTGTACCTTTGGTAATTGAGAAGATTATTCGTAAGAAGGTATTCCCAAAGATTCAGAACAATCGTATGCGTCTCCTGCTGAATATGCCAGTAATTAATAAGAAGGTACGTGCAAAGATTCGTGAGCAGGTATATCAAGCCTTTGGTGGTAATCTTTACGAGATTATTATTGGTGGAGCAGCTCTAAATGGTGAGATCGAGAGCTTCTTACGTCGCATAGAGTTCCCATATACTGTAGGTTATGGTGCAACAGAATGTGGTCCAATTATCTGTTATCGTGATTGGAAGACTTTTAAGCAAGGCTCTTGTGGTCAGGCAGCTTTACACCAGGAAGTACGTATCAATAGTTCTGATCCAGTAAACGTACCAGGTGAAATCTTGACCAAGGGACCCTAATGTTCTTCTTGGTTACTATAAGAATGAAGAAGATACAGGTCAGACGATTGACAAAGATGGTTGGTTCCATACCGGTGACCTTGGTTTTGATGGATGAGGATGGTAACGTCTTTATTAAGGGACGTTCTAAGAATATGCTTCTTGGAAGTAATGGGCAAAAATATCTACCCAGAGGAGATTGAGGATAAACTTAATTCTCTGCCTCTCGTAAGTGAATGTTTAGTTATTCAGAGTGGTGAAAAGCTTATTGCCTTAGTTCATCCTGATTATGACGAAGCTCAGAACTTAGGACTCAATGCGGATGACCTCAAGAATATTATGGAGGAAAACCGCACACAGTTGAATACAATTGTACCAGCTTACTGCAAGGTTGCTGAGATACGTATTCAAGAAGAGGAGTTTGAAAAGACACCAAAGAAGTCAATCAAGCGATTCTTATACACAGAATAGTTTTCTAATCTATTAGAATATCGGGGATATAAATCCTCTTTTATCCAGCATTTTATGCAACTATGGGTAGAAGGGAATTTATGTCCCTCTTTTGTTTTTACCCTTTTGATAGATTGATTTTTAGTTGAGGAATTCTAACTTTGCCCTTTATTATAGTATGACAATAGTTAGCAATGTAAAATAAATTCACATAGCCAATTTGTAAAGACCACCAAATAGCTTGCAATTAACGCCTTTTTGGCTTGCAAAAGGTGCCCTTTTGGAGTCTTATTAACGCCCTTTTGAAGGCTAACTAACCACCCTTTAAAAGGCTATCTTGTAATATCTTGAGTGTCAAATGATTACAAAGGTGTGGTGTGAAGCTGTTTTTAGGTGTAAAATAGGATGTTGATTTGTGGGGTTTGTAATGTTTTTTCTTTCCTTCTAATATGCACTCATCAGACTTATTTTAAGCTGATGAAATAGAATTAATCGGCTATGATTGACTCTGAACTTTAGAAAGAAATATGCATTGACAGACAGTACTATAACATTGTTAGCGATCTGCCAGTATCCCATAATAATCGTTTTGCCCAACGGAGAACAACCAATGCGCTGACAACGGCTACAGCTGAGTCAATCCAAGTAATGTTCCAAAACATGGCACAGAGTATTCCGATGATTGCTCCAATCTCTGTTAGAGCATCTGAAAGGACATGGAGGTAGGCTGCATGGCTATTGTAGTCTGCTGCACCATGATGTCCATGGAAAGGATTGAAGCACTAATAGTGTTTGCTACCAAACCTATTCCTGCTGTTGTTAATGCCAATTCATAGTTGTGGATTTCTCCATGTGAAGATAATCGTTCTACTGCTTCTACGATAATAATGATAGCTGTGAGAATCAGAAATATACCACTTGTGAAAGCAGCTAAGTTTAGTATCTTTTCTGTATTGTAATGGGTTGCACCCTTGTTTTGTAGGTAGCGTACTAACACGTAGGCAGCCCAGTTGAGTCCGATAACCAATACGTGTGAACCCATGTGAACGCCATCTGCAAAGAGTGCCATTGAGTGGGAAGATAGTCCCACAACAATTTCAGCAAGCATAACACAGAAAAGCGAAGACTACCACAAAGGCAGTACGTTTTTCTTGTGAAGAACGTTCTATCTTGTTTGACATTGTTTTCTTTAATTCCTAATGTTTAGTTATATATGCTTATGAATCAAGATTAGAAGCCATAACCCTAATCTTTAGTTGTTTTATAATTCCGAAATGAATGAAGGCATTACGTATACCGTCCTCATCTACACTTGTTGTGACATAGTCAGCTACATCCTTTACCCCTTCATAGGCATTTCCCATTGCGACACCGATACCAGCTGTTTGGAGAATCGTCATGTCATTGCCACCATCACCGAGCGCAATACATTCTTCCAAACCGATACCAAGGTGCTTTGACATCTGCTTCAATGCGTTCCTTTGTCAGCTCCTTGTACAGTAATATCGGTGAAACTTGGATGCCAACGTGCTGATACACAGTGTGGCATTGATGGAGAAATGGCTTCTCATCTTCTTCACTAAAGAAAAGGAGTTAGCTGCAGAACGGCTTGGCTAAGTAGCGGCTCTACAGGTTTATTGATATCGATGTTGTTAACACCCAAGGCTTGGACGAAGATTTCGTCAAAGATAGGTTTATGATTATGAAGTGCAACAACATCTCGACCACATACCAAAACAGCATAGTCGCGACGGCTGGCATCCTCAATCATTGCTCGTACCTCGGTTTCGGGAATAGGCATCAAAGTGATATCTTCTTCGCCAATAAAGGAACGTGCACCATTAAAGGTGATATATCCATCAATAAGATGTCGGATGGCATCAATGTTATTGATAATAGCTACAGGGCGTCCTGTGGAGATGAAAATCTTCACACCTTGTTCTTTTGCCTGCTCAATAGCCTTTATCGTAGATGCTGGAATCTGATGCGTCTTAAAGGATACTAACGTACCATCTATGTCGAAGAATGCAGCTTTTATTGCCATGATGAATCACTTTTAGAGTACAAAGGTACAAAAATATCTTGTAATCAAGTGAATTTATGGCTATGCAGTCAGTCTAAATAAATTAAATACTGCTCCTTACGGCTCGTTCCTTATTTTTATTGTACCTTTGCACTCATGAGTAAAGGTAAGTTAAAGAAATTTGCAGAGATGGAAACGTTTAAGAACGTTTTCCAATATCCTTATGGCGTTATCAGTGAAGTTCCGTTTGAAATGAGAGGGCATTGGCGTGAACAGTATTTCCATAACGATAACCCGATTGTACTTGAGTTGGGATGTGGTAAGGGTGAATATACTGTTGGTTTGGCACGTGTTTACCCTAATATCAACTTTATTGGCGTTGATATTAAGGGTGCTCGTATCTATACAGGTGCTAAACAAGCTTTGGAAGAAGGGTTGGATAATGTTGCTTTCTTGCGTACCAGCATTGAGATTATCGACCGTTTCTTTAGCGAAGATGAGGTGCAAGAGATATGGCTTACCTCTCGGACCCTCAGATGAAGAACGATGCATAAGCGTCTGACTTCTACGCTTCTTCATGAATCGTTATCGTCATTTCTTGATAGATGGTGGTATTGTTCATCTTAAGACGGATTCAAACTTCCTCTTTACATATACTACCTACATGGTTAATGTGAACCAATTGCCAGTTCTGTTCCGTACAGAAGATCTCTATGGTAATGAGTTAAGCGAGGGTAGGGTAGCTGAGAATCAGATGGATGAGAAGACACGTGAGATTCTTGGTATTCATACTTATTATGAGAATCAATGGATTGAACGTGGATTGAACATCAAGTATATGAAGTTCCAGTTACCAAGAGAAGGTGAACTGGTAGAGCCAGATGTTGAGATTGAACTTGATGATTACCGCTCATTTAAACGTACGAAACGCAGTGGATTGACTACGAGTAAGTAGCGTTGTTCTGATGTTTGCGTGGTAGAAACATATATATATGAGTTTTGAAATGGATAAGTTTCACTATCCATTTCGTCTTTTTGACTTTTCTTGCCCATATAGTTATCTATGGGTTTAAAAGCATAAAAAGACACTAACTTCTATTTTCTTCTTTTGAAAGAGACAGAAGTTAGTGTCTTTATTATTTTGTTTGTTTTATCTTTTCAAGCTTATAATGTATGTCCATCAAGATAATCTTGAAGAACGATCTTATAACTATCTGAGATTGGAAGGATAGAATCTCCGATTACAACGCGGAAACGATCAATGCCATCAATCTTCTTCATGTGTACGATGTAGGAACGATGAATGCGCATGAATTCAGGTTTAGGAAGTGACTCCTCAATCTTCTTCATGTTCATTAGACTCATGATTGGCTTATGGTCGTTAGCAAGATAAATCTTAACATAGTCCTTCAATCCTTCAATATAGAGGATGTCATCAAACATGATTTTAACCAGTTTGTACTCGCTCTTCACAAAGATAAAGCGGTCGTTCGACGCATTCTCTGTCTGACGAGTACTTTGGAACCAGTCTAAAGCCCTGTTTGCACCAGCTAAGAAGTCATCATAGCTAATTGGCTTCATAAGATAATCAATTGCATTTGCCTTGTAACCATCGATAGCATATTGGCTGAATGCAGTTGTGAAAATAATCTTAGTTTCCTTTGGTAGAATCTTTGCAAACTCCAGTCCACTAAGTTCAGGCATCTGTATATCTAAGAATATGAGGTCAACCCTATTCTCACGGATGGCTTTTACGCCTTCTACAGCACTATTAAAAACACTAATTAAGTTCAAAAAGAGTGTTTTCTTAGCATAACTCATAAGCAAGTCTGCTGCTAAAGGTTCGTCGTCAATGATTATACAGTTTAGTGTCATAAATGATAATTTTAGATGAATATGTATTTCTATTACTATCAAATCCCTTTCTCCCATTTGTACTTACCAGGGTAAGCAAAGTTCAAGACAGCGCTCTACTTGTTTTGAGACCTATGCCGTGACCGTTCCTTTCTGCCTCTCCCTTTGGGTTATTACTGTTTTGTATGGAGAATATTATTTGCTCATTATTTGCATCTAACTTTATGTGAATAAAGTTCTTTTGCTCTGGATTAATACCATGTTTAAAGGCATTCTCTAACAATGAGATAAATATCATTGGCGCAACATGGATGTTACAATTAGATGGGATGTTACACTCGCGTTTGATTTCTACATTCTCTGGTATGCGTATCATCATCAAGTCGACATAATTGTGTAAGAACTCTACTTCTTCCTTCAGGCAGACGTAAGGCTGCTGGTTGTCATAGAGTATATGTCGTAGCATCTTTGAAAGGTCGATAATTGCCTTCTGCGCCTTTTCTGTATCGAAAGCTGTCAGCGCGTAGATATTATTCATTGTGTTGAGCAAAAAGTGTGGGTTGACTTGCTGACGTAAGTTTACCAACTCAGCTTTTGTCATTGCTGTTTCTGCCTCACGCTTTTCCTTTTCAGCCTTTGACCAACGCTGTGCCATTAGTATCGATGTTGCAACACCAGCACAGATACTTAGGTTAAAGACATTACGTATAATAAAAAAGATGTGTGGGTATACGTACTTGTTCTCTTTGTTTTCTACAAAGATTTGGTATGGATAAGTCATCAGGTTTTGCTCACCTGAGATATAGTATAACCATTCGTGCTGTACAATAGATAAGAAAAGTATGAGCAGTGTATTGATTACCCAAAACTCTTTCTTCCGTCCCTTTAATAACATGGGGGCAAGTACAAAATAATTGGTATATGCAACTGCCATCATTGAAAGGGGAATGATATATATCGACAAGTCGTTTTTGCCATGATGTATGTCCTTGCGGAGCGTACAAAAGTGGTATGAGGAAAAAGCGGAAGTCAAAATGATAATTTGGTTCCAAAAAGCTCTTAAATATGTCTGTTTGTTTCCTCATTTATTACTTTTATTTGTCTTTACAACTATATCTGCAAACAAAGGTAATAAAACTTTTTGTAAAATAAAATGTATTGATTGAATATGTGAGTTTTTTTTACATTAACCTATTGTTATATATATACAAAAGGTTTTTAATTAACTTATTTTTATAATAAAAACAACCCTAAACAACACTGAAATAGCTTTCTTTACTCTATTTCCTACGTTGTTTAGGGTTGTTAAATCTATGACAATAAATATTTACAATATCTATTTTGTAAAGCTGTTTAAGCGTGCTATATATTTGCCAAGAATGTCAAACTCGAGGTTTACAATAGTGCCAATATGAATGTCAGCAAAATTGGTATTCTCTCGTGTATGAGGAATGATAGCTACCTTAAAAGCTGTTATCTGTTGGTTCGCAAACAGTCAGTGAGACACCATTGACCGTAACTGACCCTTTTATCAACAGTGAAATAGCCACGTTGTGCCATCTCCCGGTTGCACGGATATTCAGAGGTGAAATAGGTACTACCATCTGCATCTTCCATATTAACACACTTAGCTGTTTGATCAACGTGACCTTGTACGATGTGTCCATCTAATCTACCGTTCATAATCATTGAACGTTCTATATTCACACGATCCCCCACTTTGAGTAAGCCTAAGTTCAGAGCGTTCAAGGGTTTTCCTTCATGGCTGTCACCGTATAGGTATCGTCTTGGAAGCGAACGACTGTAGAGCACACTCCATTGTGTGCAATACTTTGGTCAATCTTCAATTCCTTTGTAAATGAACATTGAAAAGTGAAATGGATATTCTCCTGTTCATGTTCAATCCCTCTAAGGATTGCCATCTCTTCTACAATTCCTGAGAACATTGCTAAATTTCTTTTATTATCCCCTTTAAGAAAGCCTAAATGATGGTATAAGTATTGATAGATAATCTTTTATAACTTCACAGGCTACTTATAGGAGGTTAAGTTTTACATAATTACTATACGCTTGAATAATTGAAAAAGGTGGGGAATCACTTGGAAACCCCACCTCAATCCCTCTTCTTTAAAGAAATGGGAATTAGAAAAAGTCGTATCGACGATGTGATGAAAAGTCCGAGTATCAATGATAAGAGAGCTCCTCGTCTTTGTAATCCACTGACCTTGCGGCTTAGTCGCTGAAATGCGATTTATGTGGCCCGCCATTAACAAAAGAAGTCATCTCGGGTTTTCTAATTTGTTTGATGACTATCGATCGAATCGATACGACTAAATCTGTATCCTTTCTGCGTGCAAAGTTAGCATAAAGATTTTTATCCTCCAAACATTTTATACTTAAAAGTATTTACTTCTGGAGGTGAATCCCTTTGTTCTTTGTGTTGAAAGGAGCAGAAATGATAATGTTCTTTTGTGTATAACTTTAATCGTTTATTGGTTTTATAACCTTCTTTTGACAATAATTTGCCCTCGTTTTAACCATATATTAGAAGGCGTTAAACCCTCCGCACAATTGGTGCTAAGTATTAACACCATATGTGCTAAGCCTCCGCACCATACGTGCTAAGTATTGACACGTTGATAAAATGAGGGAAGAAAGGCTCATTATTGTCATTTTAGAGAATGATACTAATATCCCTATTTTTTAGAGGAGTGCATCTTGTAGAATTTCACTTAACGTTGGATGGATATGAATGATGTCTCGTATCTTATCCAGTTTAGCATCATAATTCATTAAAGCTGCAACTTCTTGAATAAGGTCGGCAGAGTGAGCACCATAGCAGTGTGCACCTAATATAGAGCCATCTTCAGCTATAAGCACCTTTATCATACCTTCAGTTTCTTCCATGCTTAAAGCCTTACCATTGGCACGATAGAAACCTTTTCGAGTAGAGTACTTGATTTCCTCAGCTTTACACTGGTCTTCAGTCTTACCTACGCAGGCTGCTTCTGGATATGTAAAGATCGCAGATGGCATGATATCAAGGCGGATGTTATCGTCCTTTCCAAGAATATGATTGACAGCACGGAAGCCTTGGAAGGTTGCAGCATGTGCTAACATTTGGCGTGCATTGACGTCACCGATAGCATATACACCCTTCACATTTGTTTCCATATTGTCATTGACAACAATACTCTTTGCGTTTACTTCTATACCAGTCGATTCAATACCGATATTGTCGAAGTTAGCTTGACGACCAGTAGCAATCAATACAAGGTCGGTATCAATTCTATCTTCTTTACCCTTTTTGTCGAATACAACGGTTGTATACTCCTGTCCACTCTCTGCAGGTGATAGGATTTGTTTTACTGCACTCTGCATGTAGAAGGTCACGCCTCTTTTCTCTAATGTCTTCCTTAAGCGTTTAGCTATATCGCTGTCAATAGGAGGGAGGCATTCCTTCATAAATTCAATAACTGTCACTTCACTACCGAAAGCTGAGAAAGCTGAAGCAAATTCCATTCCGATAACTCCTGCCCCAATGATTGTGAGGCGTTGAGGAACCTTCGCAATAGAAAGTAATTCCGTGGATGTGACAATGTTTTGTGCTGTTTCAGACTGGCTCAAGAAGTCTTCTTCACTCATGAAAGGTGGCATCTTTGAACGTGAACCAGTCGCAATGATGATATGCTCAGCCTCTATTTGTTCGCCATTTACTTCAACAACATGGTCAGAAACAAAACGAGCCTCACCTACAATAAAGTCTATACCAGGCTGACTAAGTAAAGTGCTTACGCCCTCTCTAAGTTGATTGATAACTCCTTCTTTCCTCTTCATTACCTTCGCAAAATCGAGTGGGGGAGTCGTTTCGTAAAGAGAAGAAGTCGTAAGGCGTAACTCCGCATCATGTGCAAGGCATTTCGTAGGAATACAACCAGCATTCAGACAGGTTCCACCAGGCTGTGCTTTCTCAATGATTGTCACTTCCAAACCATTCTGAGCAGCATAGGAAGCGGTTCGGTAACCACCAGGTCCCGAACCGATTATTAATCGTTGTCTTTTCATATTCAATCTCTTATAGAGTTACTGTGGAGATACGCTATACATTCTCCTCTACGTCGTTGATAAGCTGACGATAAGTAAGGATTGGATGTAGCTGCAAGAACATCATCTACACGTCCAATAGGTGTGTTGTATGGTGCTCCTTAACAAGCTCTGGGTTCTCAAGAGCCTCTTTAGCAATGGTATGCATCACCTCTATAAATCCATCAATAGTGTCCTTGCTTTCTGTTTCTGTTGGTTCAATCATCATAGCCTCATGGAACAGAAGTGGGAAATATATTGTTGGAGCATGATAGCCATAATCAAGTAGGCGTTTAGCAACATCCATTGTCGTTACACCGGTACTCTTATCCTTCAAGCCATCGAATACAAACTCGTGTTTACAAAGTGTGTCAATAGGAAGTTCGTAATCATCCTTTAGACATTCCTTGATATAGTTCGCATTTAGAGTTGCAAATGGTCCAACCTCCTTGAGATGCTTCTTGCCAAGTGTGAGAATATAAGTATAGGCACGAAGAATAACGAGGAAATTGCCGAGGTAACCGCTAATACGAATATTATCAGATGAGAACTCTCCTGTCGTATCTGGATTGTCAACAACAAAACCATCCTTTGTCTTCTTTACATGTGGCTTTGGCAGGAATGGAATTAGTTTCTCACCGACACCGACAGGACCAGCACCAGGACCACCTCCACCATGTGGTGTAGAGAATGTCTTGTGTAGATTGAGGTGAATAACATCAAATCCCATGTCTCCAGGACGTGCTGCACCTAATAGTGGATTGAGGTTGGCACCATCATAGTATAGCAGACCGCCACAGTCATGTATGAGCTTAGCAATCTCTGGAATATCTTTCTCAAAGAGACCTAAAGTGTTAGGATTGGTCATCATCATACCCGCAATGTCATCACCCAAGAGAGGTTTTAAGTCGTTGACATCAACAAGTCCTTCAGCTGTACTCTTTACTTCCACAATCTCTAAGCCACAGACTGCAGCAGAGGCAGGGTTAGTACCATGAGCAGAGTCAGGTACGATAACCTTTGTTCGCTTTGTGTCACCACGCTGTTGATGGTAAGATGCAATGAGCATCAAACCTGTTAACTCGCCATGCGCACCAGCGTATGGGTTAAGCGTGACTTCTGCCATACCCGTAATAGAAGCAAGAGCACGTTGAATATTGTATTCAACCTCCAGTGCACCTTGGACTGTTTCAATAGGTTGGTGAGGGTGAAGGGCTGTAAGCATGGCATTGAAGCTATCTCTTCGTTGATGACAGGATTGTACTTCATCGTACAAGAGCCCAAAGGATAGAAACCATTATCAACGCCAAAGTTATTCTCACTATGATTAGTGTAATGACGTACAACCGTCATCTCATCACATTCTGGTAGCTCTGCATCTTTCTCTCGTTTGCAGAAGTCGGGTAAAGGATGATGGCCAAAACGATTCTCAGGGAGGCTGTAAGCACGTCTTCCTGGATGTGACAACTCAAATATCAGATTGCCATATAGTTTATTATTCATTGTTGCGTAGATTTAGAAAAACTTTGTGTGACTATAATAATCCGACGAGTGTATCAATCTCCTCTTTCGTCCGTTTCTCTGTAACGGCAATAAGGAGTTTGTCATCATCAACCTTGATACCTGGGAGAATGCCCTGTTTGATAGCCTTGTCGAAGAAGGTGTCGCGTTCCTCCATTTGAATAAGGAACTCATTAAAGAAAGGCTTGTTGTGGACAAGCTTAACTTTTCCTGTACTAAGGAGTTGTTCGCAAAGGTAGTGTGCACCATCATAGCCTATCTGTGCTGCTTCCTTTATACCCTCTTTTCCCATCATACTCATGTAGATAGTGGCATAAAGTGCCATCAAACTCTGGTTAGAACAGATGTTTGACGTTGCTTTCTGACGGCGAATATGCTGCTCACGTGCTTGTAGGGTCAGTGCGAATACACGCTGTCCACGGCTATCGCATGTCTTACCCACGATACGACCTGGGAGCTTACGCATAAGCTTTTCAGTTGAACACATGTAGCCAGCATATGGTCCACCAAATGCCATTGGTAGTCCAAGACTCTGAATATCGCCTATGGCAATGTCTGCACCCCATTCTCCTGGTGTCTTTAATAAAGCAAGGTCAGCTACAACACTGTTAATAATGAACAGTGCCTTTTCTTCATGACAAGTATCAGCAAAGCCTGTAAAGTCTTCAATAATACCATGTCGATTAGGCTGTTGTACGATAACTCCAGCCACACCACCTGCCTGCAATTGGTTCTTTAAGTCTTCGTGTGAAGTCTCTCCATCAACCGCCTTGATTGCCTTGAGCTTAATGCCATGAAAATGTGCGTAGGTCTTTAATACGCCAATGATATTCTTGCATAAAGTCTCAGAATATAATACAGTGTCAGCCTTCTTGGCATTATCAAAAGCCACCATCATAGCTTCAGCAGTTGCTGTAGTGCCCTTCATACATAGAAGCGTTGGCAATATCCATACCAGTAAGTTCAGCTTCATCATACTTTTGGAACTCAAAGATATAATGGAGTGTTCTTGTGATATTTCAGCTTGATAGGGGGTATATGATGTAAGAAACTCCGAACGACTGAGAAGATTCTGAATAACACTTGGCGCATAGTGGTCATATACACCTCCACCTGCGAAGCAAGTAAGCTTGTCATTCTTTTGTCCAAGTTTCTCAAAGAAAGCGCGTATTTCTAACTCGCTCATCGTCTCAGGAATATCATAATCTCCCTTGAAACGGATGCTCTCAGGTACTTCAGCATATGGGTCTTCAAAGCTTCTTTATGCCAATACGGTCAAGCATCTGTCGTATATCCTCACCTGTGTGAGGTAAAAACTTATGAATCATTTGTTTAGGATTGAATAGGTTAGTAGTAGACTGATATAAATATAAATAAGCGTTTATAAGCGATGATAGGCTTTTTCTATCATCACCTATTTGCACACTTTATAAACGCCCATATATTTATTTCGTAGAACTTTATTCTGCACAGAATTCTTCGTAAGCTTTAGCATCCATAAGATTCTTCAACTCTGCAGTATCTGTAAGTTCAACTTTTATAATCCAGTTTTCGTATGCATCTTTATTGAGCAAGTCTGGTTCATCTTCCAAAGCCTCATTAACTTCAATCACCTTACCAGAGACTGGAGATTTGAGGGTCTGAAGCAGCCTTAACACTCTCTATTGCACCGAAATCTTCATCTACTTCAATGTCATCGTCTACATCTGGCATATCAACATATACGATGTTACCTAAAGCGTGCTGTGCATAATCGGTAATACCAATATAGCCAATACTACCAACTACTTTTACGAATTCATGTGACTCTGAATAATAGAGTCCTTCAATTACTTTTTGCCATAATATTATTTTTGATTGTTTATTAGCTTTATAGATTTTTATTTCTTATAGTGATTCTCATAGAATTTCTTCTGTAACAACAGTGCCTGGGGAAAGTCTTCTTGCGGATTTGGATCTCAAGTCTATCACCCATCTGAACGGAAGCATCTACCAATGCGACAGCACAACTCTTATCAACAGAGATGAGGTGGTAGCCCGTGGTGACTTCACCGACTTCAACACCATCTTTCAGAACCTTGTATCCATGACGAGGAATAGCATTATCGTCTAACTCAATACCACGGAGACGCTGGCTGACACCTTCCGTCTTTTGTTTCAAAAGGGCTTCCTTTCCGATAAACTCTTCTTTATCAAACTTCACGAACATTGATAAGCCTGCCATGACTGGGGTTATCTTATCAGAAAGTTCATTACCATAGAGTGGCATGCCTACCTCAAAAACGCAAGTGTCTCAGCAGCCCTAATCCACAGGTTTTACGCCAGCTTCAATCAGTTTATCCCATATCTTTACGATATATTCAGGTGTGCCATAAACTTCAAAACCGTCTTCTCCAGTGTATCCTGTACGAGAAACGATAACCTCAGTACCATCTTGCTGAAGGCGCTTAACCTCATAGAACTTCAATTCTTTGCAAGCAAGACCGAGCACATCTTCTAACATGCTTTCAGCCTTTGGACCTTGAATTGCTAACTGACCATAAGCTTCGCTCTTGTTTTCAATAACAACATCGAAACCTTCTGCGTTCTGTTCAATCCATGCTACGTCCTTATCAATGTTGGAAGCATTGATTGTCATGAGGTACAAGTGGTCGTCAAGTTTACAAATACATGTGTCATCTACAACTCCACCATCAGGGTAGCAAATCATACCGTAAAGCACCTTACCCGCAGCAAGTCCGTTTACGTCATTTGTAAAGATATGGTTAATAAACTTGTCTGCTTCGGGACCTGATACTATAACCTCTCCCATGTGAGACACATCAAAAACTCCGCAATGTTCTCTTACTGCGTTATGCTCATCAATAATTCCTGTATATTGGATGGGCATGTCAAAGCCTGCAAAAGGAGTGATAAGTGCGCCTAATGCTACGTGTTTGTCGTATAGACATGTTCTTTTGTTTGTCATATTGTTTAGGTTTATAAGTTTGGTTCTTCGTTTGGTAGCTTGTAAGTATATGCTTAGGTAGACCTATTTGCAAAGTCTGCTTGCAAATATAGGAAAAAGCCGTGAAGAGGCAAAATAAAATATAATATTTTGATGTTAATAAAGTTAAAGTGTAAAAAAGTTCAATTATCTGTATCTCACATTAGGTTGATTTCGATATTTATTTGTATTTTTGTATTTCCCAGAATAAAAAGATGTATCAGTTTAATGAAGAAACTTCAACAATTATTTTTGTTATTAGCCTGCATATTGGTTTTGGCAGTTGCGGCTGTACAACGTGATGGAAAACTATTGGGTAATCGTGTGTTTAGTAATGATAACAAGGAAACAAAAACCAAGATAGATACCCTTCGTACATTAGATGATGGTAGGGTTGTTATCAATACCACTTATTTAGCAAAGGATGTAAAGGGCTTTGGAGGTGCAGTTCCTTTAGAGATTTATCTTAAGAAAGGAAAAGTTCAGCAGGTAAAGGCATTACATAATTCTGAGACCCCCGAATTCTTCCAAGAAGCCAGTGAATTGTTAAATCGTTGGAATGGTAAAACGACCGAACAGGCGTTGGCTATGAAGGTTGATGGCGTAACTGGAGCCACTTTACTCTTCAAATGCTATTATTGGAAATATAGCGCAGGTTTACAGTATGCGGCTAAGAATGTGAAAGAGACTTCATTCTTAGATAGACTGGACTTACGAGCAAAGACGATAATTGGTTTTATTGTTGTTCTTATGGCAGCTATTATTCCTTTGTTTGTTAAGAACAAGCGTTATCGTGTCTTCCAGCTCTTATTGAACTTTGTGGTTTTAGGCTTATGGGGAGGAACATTCATTTCATGGTCTGTTCTTGTTGGTTTCATGTCTGGTGGTATGAATGTATGGATATCATTGATTCTATCATTATGTTGATAACAGCGCTCATTTATCCCCTTTTTGGTAAGAAGAATTACTATTGTACACATGTTTGTCCGTTAGGCTCTGTACAAGAGTTGGCGGGAATGACAAATCATAATAAGTTGAAGATGAGCAAACAGACTGTACAATATCTTGAACATTTCCGTAAACTATTGTTTTGGGTGTTGATGATCTTGATGCTTGCAGGTGTTTGGTCACAGTGGATGGATTATGAATTGTTTGTAGCTTTTATATTTAAATCAGCAGCTTGGGTAATTATTCTGATAGCTGTTGTGTTTATTTTGCTGTCATTCTTTGTACCACGTCCTTATTGTCGCTTTGTCTGTCCAATGGGAAGTCTATTAAAGTTGCCTACAACTAAGGTTACGAAATGGGTGTAGTGTAGGAATAAGACTTCCCACATCTATCTGTAAGTAAATAGGCAAGGATTATGTTTCTGTTGTGAAAAATATTGACATTAAGTGGTTAATTCCCCTCTTTGAATGGTCAAAAATCACCTCTATGTGATACGTTCGTAACCTACAGAGAATCAGATATTTGTAAAACGTGAAAGTAAAAGGTGCTTAATTGGACTTCAAAAGGGCGTTAGTAAGACCTCAAAAGGGCATCTTTTGCAAGCTTATTGGGCGTCTTTTAGAAGCTGAAAGAGCATATTCTTAAAAGTTGGGAATGAAAAATTAGGACAAATGCTCTTATATAAATATCTCTTCAAATGGGTAGGGGATTTGACTATGTGTTTGCCGTATATAAAATAAGGAGGAAAGGTTAAGTTAATCTTTCCTCCTTATTCCTCATCTCCTTTCAGAAAGTTTTATGGGGCTTCAGTAATTTGGAGTGATAAGGCTTACCTTATTATATAAGGGCTTTAGTTTCTCACTATATATTTTGGATGAATCAGTTTTATTTCTGTTCTTCTCCTTCTCAAAACTCCCAGCTTGCGAAAGCCTGTAGAAGAAGCATTTCAAGACCATTCTTTACAATAGCTCCATGCTCACGCCCTTTTGTCATAAATAAGGTTTCATCAGGGTTATATAGTAGGTCGTAGAGTAGTGTGTGGCTGTCCATAGCCTCGTATGGAAGCGATGGGCATACCTCCGTATTGGGATACATGCCGAGTGGAGTACAATTAACAATCACATTATACTCACGAATAATCTTAGGGAGTTATTTCTTCGTAGGTTAGAACATCAGCTCGTTTTGTACGTGATACGAACTTCGTTTCCAGTCCGAGCGACTTTAGTCCATAGTTGATAGCCTTTGATGACCCCCAGTTCCGAGGATAGAGTGCGCTCTTATGGTGGCGTTCAAGTAAAGGTTCAATACTACGTGTGAAGCCAATCACATCGCTATTGAAGCCTTTAAAGTATAGTTTATTGCCTTTGTGGGTGAGCACGAATAACATTTACAGCACCAATAGCTTTAGCTTCTGGACTAAGACTATCAAGATAAGGAATTACCTGCTCCTATAAGGAATGGTCACATTCAGTCCACGTAATTGAGGATTAGCATCAATTACCTCTTTGAAATCCTCTATAGATGGAATTTTCAAAGTTGATATATTGGGCATTGATGTGTTTCGTTCTCGAGATTTCTCATTGAAATAGCCAATGAGAAAGAATGCCCTAATGGGTAGCAATTAGTCCGTACTTGTCCATATCTTTACCTTGTTCTATAAATTATTTTATCCATCCGTTACATCGAACGATATTCTACTTACAAACGAACTTTCCTGTCACTTCTGTCATTCAAATCAGTTGTGTAATGCTCTGTATCATACGTGTTTAACTTGAAGTGTTAAATGTGACAGGAAAACGAAATCAAAACTATTATGATAATGTGTCTAATAATTTTCTCTCTGTCATATTAGGTTTTTGTAGTCTATATCTCAAGAAGAATCTATTTCTCTGCAAAATACATTGTACAGATACCGAGATGTCAATCGAGCGGAAGAGCATCGCAAGCCTGCTTTTTGGAATATCTCCATCATCTTTTCTGCAGCGATGGAAAGCCTCAACAGTCTTGTTAAGGTATTCGTATGCACTTTATCTTTTGAGATAAACAGCATAGTTCATGAGATGTGTTTAGAATAGATGCGAGAAGGATTGTTTCATTGAGAACTTAACAGGTGTTGTCAGCTCTACAATGCTCAAGTGTCCACCGCTTCTTCAGTACGGCAAATCTCAGCAGAGTCCTTATCAAGGGTTCTGGAGGTTACGAATACCGAATGCAGCTGTCACAGCATCAGAACTAGTGTCAGGAAAAGAAGGTTTGAGACAGTCTTCACTTTACTGAAACGAAATGACATCACTTAGTCCTGCAGCTTTTACCTTCTCGACCGATAGCCATCATACCTCAGAAATATCTGCACCGATAAGATGTTCTGGCTTCAGCTCTTCTGGCTGCAAGAATGGCAAAGTCGCCAGTACCTGTAGCAATGTCAAAGCATCTGCTTTTGGACGGAAAAGGCTGCAACTGACGAATAAAGCTTTCTTACGCATCACCTTATCAATACTTTCCAGAAAGACGATGATTTAGGGTGTCATAAGTTGGTGCGATGTTATCAAAACATCTCTTCTATTAGTTTTCCTTTCTCGCCCTCTCCATCACAGGGCTTAATCTTTCCTGCTCGTACATAATTCTTTTTAATTCATAATTCATAATTCTAAATTCATAATTATGATTACTATTCTTGATATGCTATAGGGGCATATTAAGTTAATCCTGAATAGTTCTAATCAAATTAAGAACTTAGAATTATGAATTTGTATTTGTCATTTTACTTTCTTGAAGCCAGATACTGCTTTACATTCTTCTCGATGCGTGCAACTTAATATCGCCATCTTCAACAGCCTTGTCAAACTTTCTCGCCCTGTAATATGCTCATCAAGCTCAATATAGCGGTCCTTCAACTGTCTCAGCATATTCATCTGTAATCTCAGAGCATGGTCTGTCTGGCTCATTCATAAGTTGTGCTCGATAAAGCCACTGACAGAAGGAATTCGCTTAAGCTGCTTCTGAAGTTCCACCACTTCTCAAGTTTCTCCTCGTAACGCTTCTGCGTAGAAAGTAGCGGCTTGAGTCTGGTGTGTGAATCTCATCAATGAGGTAGCACTGACCATCACGCTTGCCAAACTCATACTTAGTATCAACAAGTATCAAGCCCTGCTTTGCAGCAATCTCCTGACCACGTGCAAAGAGCTTACGGGTCCAGTCTTCGATGATTGTATAGTCTTCTGCAGATACAATACCCTGCTCAATAATCTCTTCCTTAGAGATGTTTTCATGTCGTGACTTCGTCAGCATAGTGGTTAGAGTTACGATTGGCTCTGGGAAAACGCTCGTTCTCGCATACCATCAGGGTTTTACGCCGCAAATCTCGCGACATCCGTCCTTATGGGCGCCATGCAGAACCTGTATAGAAGTTGAGCGGATAATCGTTTCAACACAAGCCTTCACACTTCAGACCAACAGTTACCATTGGATCAGGAGTAGCTAACTTCCAGTTAGGACAGATGTCTGTTGTCAGGTCAAGGAACTTGGCAGCAATCTGGTTCAATACCTGTCCTTTAAACGGTATTCCCTTAGGCAGTACGACATCGAATGCTGAGATTCGGTCGGTAGCTACCATGACGATAAGATCGTCGTTGATGTCATCCCCATCACGTACTTTGCCGTGATACACTCTTCCTGTCCATCGAAATGGAATTCAGTTTTTGTTAATGCTTTCATTGTTTTATGTTTTATAGAGTCCTATCTCTTGTTAGCCTTATCGTGTGCTTCGTGTGCGTTCACGATACGTAACTAATTGTGTCTTACAATGTCTTTTATCAAGATTGACGACCGAGATACCATCACACCATTTAGAATCGAAAAGTGCTTCCTTTAATCCACTCTTCTCTGCATGTGGGAAGGTCAATCTGAGTCAAGTCACCCGTGATAACCATCTTTGTATTCCAGCCAGACGTGTTAAGAAACATACGTATTTGTGCTGGTGTTGTAATCTGTGCTTCGTCGAGGATCACTACAGCATCACTCAGTGTTCGTCCTCATGAATGCCAATGGGCAATCTGAAATGATATGTTTATCCATCCTATCCTGTAGCTTTACAGCTGGAATATGCTCCTCTAAAAGCATCACTAAAGTGGTTGCAGATGAGGGTCAATCTTATCCTTCATGTCACCTGGGAAGGAAGCCAAGTTTCTCACCAACTTCAGGCTGGGCGTGATAAGATAATCTTGCTTTGCAGCTTTCTCTTTAGAGTGCCTTAACAGCCAAAGCAATACTGAGATAGGTCTTACCCGTTCCCGCTGGTCCAACTGCAAATATCATATCGTTTTCTCGAAGGCATCAATCAGTTGCTGCTGATGTTCGAACGACCTTTAATAGGTCTGCCCGATACAGAATAAACAGGACGTCTTTACCGCATCAGCTTTGGTCTTACGACCTTTCACGATATCAGGATGTCCTCTTCTGTAATGAGTGTTATACCGCTCCACATGCTTACGCATGGTTTCAATATCTTCTTCAATCTTTTACCATCTCTTCCTCATCACCTAAGATGCGGATAACATTGTCTCTTGCAACAATTCTCAACTTAGGGAAGAGTGATTTTATCATTGGAGGTGACCATTGCCAACCCCATAGAAAGACTACTGGGTCTATATCTTCAGAACTATATGCTTCTCTATCAATTTTCTACTTTATATTTGTTCATAAAGTTACTATAAAATAATGATACTTACAAATTATTCTTAATTCATAATTCGCAATCATCAAAAACTTATTACCTTTGTATCAATGAAACAAAAGAAAGATAACAAAGATCGTATTGGGCTTCATTGCCCATAACTTTTCTTTTAGCCATCATAAGGTTACTACTTTTCAGATCTGTCGCTCATGATAGGATGAAAGCATTATCCAAAGTTGATAGTGATAGCGCATGTCGCTGGAAAAAGTTGATTCAGCTAAGATTAAAGCTCAATCAGCTCAAAGTAATGTTAAGATGTCTCATTTCTTTACATCAGATGGATCACAGACCGAATCGTTGGTGTAAGAGATTATGAAGAGCTTTCCTGACTCGCAGCCACAACAGCTTGATGCTGCGTTGCGTTATATGGTGCTGAAAGCCTGTTGCTGATCGTGCTGATGCTGAAGCGTAGAGCGAGGTGGTATATGTTGGTAGTAATCCATATTATAATATGGAAAGAGTTTGAATAGTAGCATACCATACCTTGTGCCACGTGCACTATCTTACTTCAAAGATATTGCCGTAACTTTATGGATAGCTTGCAGACAAAGGGGTGCCTATCAATAAACTTTTAGTTTCAAGCGTATTGAGAACAAAAGGAAGATGTTGAGAAACTTCGTCGGTCTAATCATAATGCAACAGAGAATAGCTGCCACTTGTATGGTACAACCTTTGATATACTTACAATAAATATGCTTCAGTTACTCGTCCTGTGACAAATGATACTCTTAAATGGGTTTTTAAGTGAAGTGCTTAACGACTTACGCTCACAAGGGCGATGCTTTATTAAAGCATGAAACATCAGGGTTGTTTCCATATAACAGTAAGATAATTTTAGTATTGAAAGCTATCATATCTTGAAATGCTTTTATGGGAGCCATAGCGGGATGAAAAATAATCGTTGTGAGTATTAATATAATTATCAGATTATTTGGCTGTTAGAGAAATAATTTTGCAGTCGCTGTCACGAGATGACAGCATTAAGTCAAACCTTTAAAATATTTATTAAAAATTATGGCAACAAAAATCAGATTGCAGCGCGGTGGTCGTAAGAACTATGCTTTCTACAGCATCGTAATCGCTGACGCTCGTGCACCACGTGATGGTAAGTTTGCTGAGAAGATTGGTACCTGACCTAACACCAATCCAGCCACAGTAGATTTGAATTTTGATCGTGCTCTTTACTGGGTTGAGACAGGTGCTCAGCCAGACACTGCTCGTAACATCCTTGAGGGTGAGGGCGTTTACATGATGAAACACCTCCGTGGTGGTGTTAAAGAAAGGGCGCATTCGACGAGGCTGCATGCCAGCGAAGTTTGATGCTTGGAAGCGAGGCTAAGGTTGCAGCTACAGAGGCTGTTGAGGAAGAAGGTAACCGACGAGAAGAAGGCTGCTGCTGCTCAGAACCTCGAGGCTGAGAAGAAGGTTAACGAGGCTATTGCTAAGAAAGGTTGCAGACAAGAGGCTGCTGCCGTTGCAGTACAGGCTGAGGCTGAAGCAGCACAAGCTGCTGAGGATACTACTTCTGAGGCTCCTGCAGAGGAGGCACCAGCAGGCATAACCCTCGCTCGCTATTAAAGCATAAGTCCATAGACTCTTCAGAGTTTATGGACTATTGTGATAGATTCAAAAGTGTTACAATAGGTAAGCATTCCCACGTAAATAAGTCATTCTTGTCTTACTAAATAAAGGTAATGATGTCCGATTTTTTCATATACCGATTTTGTAAAGGAACCACTAAACGGCTTGCTATTAACGCGCCTAATTGGCTTGCAAGATGCCCTTTACAGAGAGCCCTAACTTCAACATACGGACCCTTTTGGTAGGTCACCTTTTATACCTCCCTTTGCACACATTTGATAACTAGTGACTTATACAGTGCGCTAATGACTCGCACCAAGCCATTTTCTACCGCTGTTTCTTCCATCGTTTGTCAATGTATTTAACTTTGTCTTGCGAGCTAATGTCACCTGGCGATGCAAGGTAACGAGGGCTTTATTTCGAATACGTAACCCACTATGACACCGACGAGGAGGAATCGAGACCATGGCACCATAGCGTTTTATTATAGATGACAGAAAGATATCAGAAACCTGTGTCGTACGATCTCTGTTGCTCTTTATACCATAGGTATCTCCGTCTATAGCTATTAGTCCTCTTTGCTACTCCGCGTACCTTATTAATAAGGGTCTACTTTGTCACTCCATCTGCAAGAACCGTCATAGCTTGTTCCCTTTTCAATACATGTGTCGTTGAGAGCTTGATTACCTTGCAATGTGTTACTAATGTAGCTCAACTTATCATGATGCGTCATTAAATCTCCTATATACATACTCTTCTCCTTGCAGGAAGACTCGTCGTATGATAGGTGTTGTATAAGCGTATGGGATAAAGTCCCTATAGGAAAGGTTGTGTCCTGTAATAAAGAAGTTAGCCACGCTTCCACGTGTGATAGAACCATATTCTTTACTCAATCCCATTGCACATGCTCCATTCAAGGTTGCAGCATTGATCGCTTCTGCTGGCATTAGGCGCATCTTGATGCAGCCAAGAGAGCGATAAACGTCATGTCTCTGATGGAGTAGAGCCCGAATTATAATCGCTTTGCAAGTGGCAATCCTCGATCTATCATCTTTCGTCCCTAAGTAAAGGTAGGTTAGGAAGAAGGGTTCCTGGAGCGCAGTCGGCATTTGTTTCGCTATTCTTTAGAAATCTCAATCTCTTATTCCAGTCACTTACTACTCTCAGTGGTCAACTGATGGAGCGTTATATTCTACACCAACCTCTACGCCACCTGATGATTCTAACTCGTCGGCGTGTCTTGGGTCGCATACCATATGCCGCGCAGCTTTTAAAGAATCCATTGCGGTTTCTTCTGGCGTAAAGAGCAGTGTCATAGAACACATCGATGAACTTCAGCTAATTTCTCAGCACCCACAGCGGTATCATTTTCGTTGATGATTAACTCAGCGTAGGCCATCTTGTCTACCTTTTATATTCACGTGAGCAACGGCATGTGCACCAAGGAATAGTTTTGCACGACTTTCCAGCCGTGTTGTCTCTTTGATACGACCGGATAACACGGGCATCTTTCGATCATCTTCCTGTTGAGTCCATAACCACTTTTGTCTCTACACATGCCTGTTCACTTTCCTAATAATCTGTGCATGCAGCACGAGCATCCTTGATGAGAAGGATTCGTCTTCACTCTCAGTTCATGGACGTCAGCCGAGTTAAAGGATACCACCACGTTTGCCAATTTCTGCATAGCTGAGTCCACGAATCTTGTCCAACAAAGCTCTTTGCTCTCGACTACCAGCAAAGACGATGTGGGTATGGGAGTCGCCTGACGAAGGATGAGTTTCCCGCTTCGGCATCAACAACTTCTTCATTATCAGAGAGACAGATGAGTGCTCGCTCTTGCACCGTAATCAACAAAATGTCCGTCCTCTGTAATAAGGTAGAAAGCGTCGGCAACGTGTTTGGTTCTGTCATCTCTTTGCTTTAAAGACTCTTGGGCTGTAACTCCCTCATGCCCTATACCAACTTAAGTAAGCCGATGTTTTTAACTATTAGTCTTTTCATTTTCAAGTGTTTCCTATAATCTATAAGTGAAAGTGTGAGATGCGGATATTCCAATAAGAGCTATGTCCAAAACTGTAGACAATCTTGATACAACCCTTTATGACTTATCTGTTGCGTAAGAAGTCAACAGACTTGGCGATGTGAGGAATTGCCATAAACTCGATGCTGTGTCAATGAGAAGGTGCACGTTCTCACGTTGGCCCAACATGGATGGCTTCAATCGTAGGAGAGGAGACTTTCAGCAGACGAGCGGAGACTCAAGTGCTTGTGCAGCATTGAAAGAAGTTCGTACTAGCAAGTACACGCTCGTATTCAATACAACCTGATGAGGCTTTGTTTGCCGCATGAGCACCCATGCAACATGGTCGTCCTGCCCTTGTGAAGATGGAATACTGTCAGACAGATGCGGGCGTACCGACAGTCTTACTCTGGCTGACAATAGATGCTGCTGTGTAGTGTGGAATCATAAAACCACTGTTTAACACGCTTAGCCACAAAGGCACTTGGTAGGTTTATCGTGATTACAGAAAACGAGCTTATAGATACGGCGTTCAGAGATATTGCTTGGTTCGCATAGAGCGATAGCAAGGGAAGTCCATTAGCTGTGCAGTGGTTCTCCGTGGAAGTTTCCTGCTGAGATAACAAAGGTCTTCTACATCAGGACAAACGGTTGGGTTATCAGTTGCAGCGATTCACTTCAACCTCCTGACAAACAGACTTAACGCAGAGCAATAGTGTCCTTTGATTGCGCCATGTACCTGTGGCATACAGCGGAAAGAATAAGGGTCTTGTACGTTGACTTTAGGCTGTTTAATAAGCTCACTACGCTAATGGTTCTCTTATACCGTGCTGCAATTGTCAATCACGATCGCTTGTGATGACGAACAGCGTGAGACGGCGTGTGTGGATGGTTCAATACGTCCATCGGACCTCCAAGGAGACGTTAGTGCCGATGACATCAGCCCACTCGCTCAAACTGATTCACTTTGTAGAGTGCCCATACAGCAAAGGCATTCATGTTCTGAGTTCCATTGAGTGGGGCAAGACGCTTCTTTAGACGCAGGTTCGATAACCTCCCATTTCATCTTCTTAAGGATGCTCAGAGACCGAAGATTTCGCCTTTGTATTCAACTTCACCCATACCGATAGAGTGGTAGAGAGAGGAGGTGGGCAAAGGAACGAGGTCGACCTGACGCACCCTAACAGATCCTTGCATATATACAATAGGATGAGATATCGTTGTTGAAAGAAAGTCTGTCAGTCGCTCGGCGGTCAACTCAGCGCAGGCTGAATAGCCGTAACTGAGCGACTGAATGTGAGCAACAACATTATCTTTACAATCATCGTGGAACGCGGTCTCCACTACCACAAGCATGAGACGTCACGAGGTTTCTGCGGTTGTGAAGACTATCCTTGTCGATGGTATCTTACAGAGAGGCCGAAGCCTGTTGTCACACCATAGATAGGGTTTCTGATTCTTTAATCTTGTCGAGATACTCTCTACAGATAATTCGTTGACGTGCATCTTCTCAAGAAGTTCAAGCTTTGTGCGTTCTTGATTATCTCGCCAATCTGCTCAATGAACAGATGCTCGACACTGATCTGATAATTTTTGTTCATAGTTTCTAAGGATTAGTATAATGAGTTAAATGATTAAAGCAGTGTTTATAACATCATCGTCCAACGAAGTTGGGTAGGTAACACAGAGTCCTGGTACGTTCCATCTCTCTACGTATGGCGTAATAAGACCCGTGTTGCGTGCCCAACTACGACGACACGCAATACACCACTGTTGACATCCCAAAGGAGCATCTGACCGGATGTGACGCGGTCAGAGTCTTCGCTACCATCAATCCACCATACCGAAGCCACCATTGATAACTTCTCCCCAGCCAACACCACGCCACCATTGTGGATAGATACCCATGTTTGCACCACGGGAAAGAGTCACGTCGATAACATTCTGACAGCCATGTCGGCTGCAGAACTGTGAGACCGTCATAGATGTTTGATGTCTCACGGAAAGGAGAGTCTGTTCCCGACACATCATGGTGATCACGTCCTGAAACGATAGGTCGAGAGATTTCTCCCCTACGTATTGCTTCATTGACAAGCGAGGCAATCTTGGTTGCGTCAACTTCCGAGTCAGCATAAAGGATACGGGCCTGAGAACCAACAACTACGTGGTTCTTTCCTCGCTTCTTTTATCCAATAGATATTATCGTCAAAGTTGACCGATAGATCTGGGTTGCCGTCTTTGCGTGTTTCCTCTAATACCTCTGTTGCAATGCGGTCGATGTTTCTGAGTCCTTTATGGGTCACCTGATGAACAAACCCAACGGAATGGTCCAAAGCCACTAATCGAAGAACATTGGTCCCCATAATATCTTGTACATAAGAAGGATAACGGAACTTGCCGTCAGCAGCCTTCATGATGTCCACTCCCGCGACTTGACTCTAAAAGGAAAAGCATTACCATAGTCGAAGAAGTACATACCTTTCGCTGATCAGCTTGTTAATAGCTGCCACCTGACGACGTAAAGACTCCTGAGACTTTCTCCTTGTAAAGCACCGCTGGTTCCTCTGCGTCATACGTTTAGATTCTTCCAAAGAAAAGATCCGACTGGATAGTATCCACCAGCCCAAGAGTGTGGAGGAGGGTCAGATCACTTCCTAAAGTCAGCGTGTACATCTTCTGCTGCTAAGCGTTCCCCAAAAGGTCAACAACATGACCACATAAGCCATAAGAACTGTGCCTCTCCTCCAACGGCGCTTCAATGCCTGCGGGATAAGTTCGTCCAGTGAGGTGTACGGTTCGTCAACCCAACCTTGGGTGCTAACGTTTTCTGTGCTGCCAATGGGTTTGATTTCTGCATCTAATACTTACTACCCGCTATGTTACGCCAGCCTTTGGGTTGAGCACCAGACATACCGCCTAAGCCAGAAGTAACGAAGGCGCATACCTTTTGATGCTTGTCTCCGCGCTTCAATCGTTTGCGATGCAGCATTTGGGAACAGTAATGGTTGTGCCGCGAACGATACCTTGTGGACCAATATACATATAGCGAACCTGCGGTCATCTGTCCATACTGACTTACGCCCAAGGCATTGTCACGTTCCCAATCGTCGGGCTTAGAGACAGTTTGGTGTTACCACCATTTGATTACCACCACGACGCATTTCTTATGAGAAGGAAGAGTCCGAGCGGATGACCAGAATACATCGCAATGTTTGTTCATCGGTCATCTCGCTCAAATGCTTCATCACCAAGCGATATTGTGCCCAATTCTACGGAATACGGCACCATTACCTGCGTATGTAATCAATTCGCCCAGATGCTGTGCAACAGCTTATCAAGAGTTGTTCTGAATCATCATCATGATGGCTGCCGCCTGTTTAGAAGTTATGAGGATGATCGATCGATGGGACGCGCATACATCTCATAAGTGCGAGGCGGTACTCTATAGATTACGACCATATTGGCGTAACTCCTCCGCAAACTCTGGTGCTAATGTTGCATGGAAACTTCTTTTGGAGAATAACGCAGGGCACTGCGCAGTGCAAGTTTCTTCTCTTCTTGTGTGAGAAATGTCCTTGCGCTGGTGCGTGATTGATAGAAGGGTCGTATGCTTTGTGGCTCCAGGTGGCGTGTCAGCTAGCACCTGCGCGGATGTCTTTTATAAAATTCTTCTTTTGTCCATAGATTGCTTAGTAGATCTAGTTTGGGTTGTAGTTGTTAAAAAGGTTTCTTGGCGTAAGTGTAATGGTTAAAAGCATGCAACAGCTTTAGCTACGATTATATATCTAATATCTTATGAGTTTTTAATCGGGCAAGCAGTGTACCTGCCCAGTTTATTGATATATAATTAACTTTCGTTGTGGGATAGCTAAAGTGCTGTTTATCTCCTTGTTTATAAGGAATATAGCCTTATAACGTAAAGACATTATAGTTTAGCCTCAACTATCTTCATTATCTCTGCCTCAGCTTCATTGGCTTGAGCAATCCAACTTGTTTGCCTCGGCCCAACTAAATGTTTCTGCTTTTTCTTTGTCTTTCAAGCCAAGAAGCATTAATCTTCACATTCGGACCTGCACGAGTACAGCAGCACGAGCTGCCAATACACAACACCAGCATCTGGAAACACTGTTGGGATTACGCTTCCTCTGCCATTTGCACAGCAAAGTTCAAACACCATGTATAAACTTCATCGTGTGCAAGGAACTTCTGTTGCGAAGAGTGTTGCTTCTTGTATCGCCTGAGAACGTGCAGCCTTTTCCTCATCAGTGCTCATAGGAAGTCCAAAAGGCAGACATGATTCGGTTGAAAGCTTCTGTGTCTTCATCAACGAGTGCCATTAAGTTCAGCATGTCGCCTGACCCTTTTCAGCGTTACTGAACTCTTCCCAGCGTGCGTCAACCTGCTATGGCTGGAGAGGTTGCGTCTACCATTGTACCTAAAGCAGCACCTAAAAGTTCCCATATAAGCAGAGATAGTGCCACACTCCAGGTGCTGGAGATTCGTGAAGTCTCATTGGCAAACTCTTTGACAGTCAAATCAATGAGCTTTGGTGTCTTGTGAGCATCTTCAGCAAATATTCAATGACTTTTCTCCCGTGGATTGAAGGTTTCAAATCGTCTAAGCCCATTGACATAATGGCAATCATGATGATGTCTTCTTCTGGAATACCCTGTTGAACGTTGCTGGCTAACTTTGAAATAAGTACCAGCTTCAAGAGGGTAGCCGCTTAGGAATAAGACCTACTATTTCAGGCTCATGTCACGCGTATGCCACGGTTCAGTGCACGGCGACAAACCTCATCAAGGAAGGCAATGTGGAGCGGTGTGATATTGATGTCAGTTATGTTCATTGACGCCTGTGCGATTCCATATTCGTCAATGAACCAGCCAATAGCCTTTGTAGCTTTCAGCGTGCGGTTGCATGATGATTTCGCCCTTTTCGTCCTTCATTTGATGCCACAGAGCGAACCACGCTTCCGCATGGGACGCCTTTTCTCTCACATCAAATGCTATTGCGTGGCACGACGTGTAGAGGTTGTGTTGAGGGTTGAGGAAGTTTGTTGCTATCAAGAAAGTCGCGTGCACCGACAGCTGTACTTTAGCCTGTTTCGTGCTAGCTGCTCATCGCACTCACAGTGCACCATAGTCAGGTGCCTCTGCTGCTGCTTCGACGCCACGCTGTGGAAGTCCCTTCATACTCTCACCCACGACAAATAGCAAGATTCTTGCGTTCTGGGTCTTGGCACGCTTCCTCAACAGTAGCAAAGAACCTAGCAGTTCATTAGCGATACGCTCTGCCAACTGACGTGCCAATGCTGCACATTCCTCTAAGGTGATACCAGCAACAGGGATAAGCGGACAAACATCTGTAGCACCCATACGAGGGTGAGCACCCATGATGCTGTCTTGCATGTCAATAAGTTGCTGCAGCTTTCTTAACACCAACGGAAAGCAGCCTCTGCAACTACTGATGGTTCGCCAACGAAGGTTACAACCAGTACGGTTAGTTTGCTTCTCCAGGAGTCAACATCCAGTAATTTAACGCTCATTTAACGCGTTCACTTTCATCAGTAATCTGTTTGCAGTGCATCTTTGTTTCGTCCTTCACTAAAATTAGGGACACTCGATGAGTTTGTTTTCTCGTGCCATGCTCTAACAAATATGAGATTCAAACAATGATAGTTTAGGTTTCGAGTGTAAAAATACAAATTAGTGTAATTCGAGACTTTTAATGCAAAACTATTTAAACAAACTTTTAGTTACACTTCATTTGGCAAAGTAATGGGAAGGTAATCGTATTAAATAGGTTTATAAATACAGTTATTAGGCATAGAAATAGGAGTGATTAAAAGAAGGTGAAAATGGTTTTTCTAAAATATAGAGTGATAAAGCCATTATATAATAAGATATACAGAGCAATTCTAAGTTTCTTGCTGGCTTAGAATCGCTCTATGCGATATTTCTTAAAACTCTAAACGTAAGTAGTAAATCTTATCACTTCAAACTACCGAAGCCGCCTTTTGTTAGAATTTTTCATATCGTTTTTAAAAGACCGCAAATGGCTTTGCAATTAACGCCCTTTAGCTTGCAAAAGTACGCTTTGAGGTCTTACTAACGCCCTTACGGACCCATACAAAGCACCTTTTTAAATCTATCTTTTCAACTGATTGATAGCAAATAACACAAGGTGATAAAACTTGCTTTTAAGTTATTTCCTTCTTTAAATATTTGTCAATATATTTCTTATCTTTTGGAGTCAAATCTCACGCGAAACCACGGGGAGTTGTGGGGTTTTATTGCTTAATCAGTCATTAGACCATAATGTATAATTCTTACAAGTGTATTGACTGATTGGGTTAAAGATAAATAGCCACACTCAGTACCCGATGATGTAGGAGTAAAGGAGTATAACTGCAGTAACAACAGGAAAATAAAAGGAATATTCTTTTAATTCTAAACTATCGTCCTTCGTAACGATGGGATATAGTTCAACAAACTCTCCTTGATCTTTTCCCATCGTTAATAACCTCTGCAATCTTCTCTAACAGCACTCTATCAGTGAGAACCTGGTCCTGTATAATGGTTGTGCTAAATCGGTTTGTCATTAGCACCAGGGTGGATATTGAAGATTTCAACAGGTATGTTGTTCTTCTCAAATTCCATATATAATGCTGGTCATTGCATTCTGTGCTGTTTACTGGCTACGTAAGCCATTGGATGCCAGTAAGGACTTACTTCAGATGGTACGGTTATGTTCACAATTCTTCCTTTGTTTGCAGAGAGTAATGGGGTAAGTGCCTTTGTCAAGCAGAATGTTCCGACATAGTTTACTTGTACGGTATCTGTACATCCTTTAGCTCTGACTCATAACACTGCTTCCATATCGCCAGGAATACCAGCATTGTTTACCAATAGTTCTAGATCATGATATTTCTGCTACTTCTTTGCTGTTTGCTCAAGAAGCATTGTCTGATAGATTGTGTTGCCGTCAATCACGTCCACTCCTCAACTTTCAATGACTTCATCCTTCCTCGGCACGCTCACTATACGCGCACCAACGATTACTGCCAGCCACTCTTGCCTAAAAACTTACAGATACCATAGCCAATGCCTTTGTTAGCACCTGTTACCAATACTTTTGCCATATTTGTTTTTCTATGTTTATCCAGTGTGATATATTTGCTTGCAAAAGATACATTATTTTATTGAAGAATAATCTTTGTGCTAGGATATAATTACACCAAAAGACTTTATTCTTTATATAATTTTAATGTGTGTGTTCCTTGCTTTGATCATCATATAGCTTTATCTCTTTCTTATACAGTTTTTTTTACGTACCTTTACATTGATAATTCGTCTATTTTTTAATAATTAATCATAATCTAATGAAGTTATTTGAACCAATGGTTCTTTTTTATTGATGGCAGGACTCTTACTTTCTTCTTGTATTAAGGAAGCGGTAAATGGAAGCAGATATTTCCAGATGTTATAGTTGACGGTACAACACTGGTCCGTAAATATATTATACAAATAATGATACTATTCTATGTCAATGGTTGGGAGGCTTAACTAACTTGGCTCAATGTTTAAGCTCACTGAAGATTGCTAAGATTGAGCCTGAGAGTCGATACTAAGTTAAACTTTAGACAGCCTCAGAGCTATCTGGTGACCTCTACAAGACGGTCAGTGGAAGAAGACTTATAAGGTGTCATTTGTAAGTAATGATGTTGCAACTGATTACCATTTTGAGACGCTTAAGGTTGATTCTACCAGTAGTATCATGCACCGTTGACAAGACGGATGATAGTAATCTTGCAGAGTGAGGTAGTGGTAACTCTGGTGTGTCATTCCTTATGGGTGATAGTAAGGCAACTGAATACCCAACAAGTCGAAGCCGAAAATGGTTATGTGGGTAAGTGTCACCAAAGCTGACAACTGTTACTTTGAGTTTCCTTGGTGCTATGTTCCAGCCCAATAGCAGCAGGTAATCTCTTCTGGGTGATTTCCAAATTGATATGGAAGTAACCCAGCAAAAGATCAACTCACTTTGGTCGTCCATTCTACAAGATGCCTAAAGGTTGATTGGCTACTATAAATATAAGGCTGGAAGAAGTTCCAAGATAAGGATAAAGAAGGATATTAAAGGGCATGTAAGGATAGTTTGGCAATTTACGCAGTACTCTTGAAACAGGCGACAGGTGGAGTATCTTGATGGTACCAATTCATTAACCAGTGACCGTGTTGTCCTCCTTGCACAGCTTAAGAATGCAAAGGGAAACAGACGAATGGACGTTTCTCAATCTCATTTGAGCCTGTAGCAGGTCGTACTGTGAATGATGAAGTTGAAGATGGGTAAGTATAGTCTTGCTATCATCATGTCTTCAAGTAAGGATGGCACCTTCAATGGTGCTGTTGGCAGTACCTTCTGTGTCGGATATGTGAAGTTATACTCTGAGTAGTAGTTGTTGGAGTTGACAAGTAACGGTTTAATGGTTTGAGTTAACACAAAGATATTAAAGATAAAATAAGACAAATGAGACAACATATTATTGCAGTTGCAATCATGGCAATGAGCTGCGCAACGACAGTCTTTACTGGCGGAATGCTTCTGCTAAGCAATTTGAGACAAAATGGATGGGAATATGAGGTGGAAGGCTGGTGTAAACATTGAGCTGGGTGCATCTCACTTCCTATGCCTGTAAGTAGAGAGATAAGTGATTTATAGCCCAAGTTCAATGGAACGTTAGAGACAGTCATAAATGGCTCAGTAAGGCAAAGTAGAGGTGTTTCTACTGGTTTGAAGTTTGAAAAAATTTGTGGTCTTTCAAACAGCCCAAAAACATAACATAAAATTCTCAATGATGGTAGTCGTGTGGCTGGTTACTGGACGGGTTATCATAAAGGAAACTATAATACAACCCTCCTCACTATTCCTGTAACTATCGTGATCGCTGGGAAGGGGTGCAGTGCAGGGCTTTACTCTTCTATCAAGTTAGATGAGTCAGTTTACGGGTAACGTAAGTGATGGTTATCTGCGTAGAAATTGCTCCTGTGGGAGAAAACTTTACTTTGCTGATGGCAATACAGCGTCATATAGTTTCTCATCTAACCTCCGTATATTAGGGTGGTCGATTAGGTACATATGGCGCGCTTTCAATCACTTCACAGTCAATGTTCCGAGTCTTACATGGGCATTCAATAACATGCTGAAGCTTGATTTCCAAGACGTTGGTTCGGACTTTATCCAATCTATCAACTCAGTTTGGTGTCGTTTTAGGGTTCTTCCGTTAAATGTATGCTTTTCGTATAAGCACAACGGAAAAACCGAAGTTACTCATTAAATAAAAGCATAAGCTAAGACAGCCAACTTCCTGTTTATTAT
>BNJU01004574.1_pt1 | contig 186756 bp, 252 predicted proteins | sample 8539281 | NCBI WGS metagenome assembly BNJU01 (sample SAMD00202456, study PRJDB9452) | human saliva metagenome | isolation source: human saliva | place: Japan | reverse complement strand
AAATCACTATGGCAAAAAGAAAGCCAAGAAGGTAAACCGAAAAAGGGTTGCCTCGCCTCATAGAGTTGGCGATGACGCAGAAAGCGCCTATGGTAGGAGGAATGATTCTTTCTGCCCTGGCTACGATTGCGTCGTTTCTGCCCCTATCTGGCTATTTATTTTATCATTCAGGAAATTGTGGGAATCTACCCGGATTTCAGTACACTGACGTTCCAAAGGTATTGGGATACGGCGGATTGGCTCTCGGCGGGGTTCTTTTGAATGTGCTGCTTTTACACTGCGTCCGTGGCTCTTTTCCCACATCGCGGCCTATGGCACGTTGTATCAATGTAAAATCAATTATGTATCCCATATCGCCAAGCTCCTCTGGGTATCACTTAAAAAATGGGAAGCGGTAGCTGCGGAAAAATTATGGACGATAACATTGAAAGTTTGGAGGGATTTATCGCCCATGATCTTCCCAATATGATTTCCGCTTTTGTCGCGCCAATCGTTATGCTGGTGTTGGTATTTGCGGTAGACTGGCGCTTTGGTTTAGCAACATTCGTGGGAATTATTGTTTCGTTCCTTGTGTACGGTGTGACCACTGGCGGAAATAAAAACAAAAATTGATGGAGGACTATCAAACTTCTTTTGGAGGACATGAGCAACGCCTCTGTGGAGTACATCCGGGGAATTGCAGTAATCAAAGCGTTTAAGCAGACGGCGTTCTCTTTCAAACGTCTGCATGATTCTATCAAGAATTACACGAAAACCGTTATCCCATACTCACTGAGCCAGGAATTGATGACGGCAGCCTTTACAGCCGCCCTTAACGGAATTTATCTATTTATCATCCCGGTGGGCATTTGGATTGCAGCTCCACAAATGATTATCAGGCATTTGTAGCCCCCTTTATCTTTTATCTGATTTTCGTGCCGGTGATTGCCTCAATTCTCATGAAAGTGTTGTATGCTTCTGTCAATGCCATACAGGTAGGTAATGCTGTGGGAACACATGGATCAAGTTTTGGCAGAACTCGAGATTCCGGAAAAAGGGCACTTCTCAAAAACCGTCTACATACAATGTTGTTTACGATAATGTAACCTTTTCCCTATACAGAAGATGAGACAAATGCGGCATCACAATCCGTGTCCTTTACTGCACCACAGGAAAGGTTACTGCGATTGTCGGCCCGTCCGGCGGCGGTAAAAGTACCATTGCCAGCCTGCTTCCACGTTTCTATGATGTGGAACAAGGGGTTATCCGTATCGGTGGAGTAGACATCCGTAATATGAGTACCGGTGATCTGATGGATACCGTCAGCTTTGTATTCCAGGACAATTTCTTATTTAAGCAGAGTATTCTGGATAATATCCGCATGGGAAATCCAAATGCAACTGAAGAAGAAGTTATAGCTGCCGCCAAAAGCCGCTCAGTGCCATGAATTTATTTCCGAGCTGCCGCAGAGCTATCAAACCGTGTTTGGTAAAGACGGAGTCAAACTTTCCGGTGGACAGATTCAGCGCATTGCCATAGCGAGAGCCATTGTGAAAAATGCTCCTATCCTGGTATTGGATGAGGCAACCTCTTTCAGCGACCCGGAAAATGAACATCTTATTCAGCAGGCTCTTTTTCGAGTTGATGAAAGGCAAAACGGTCATTATGATTGCACACCGTCTTTCGACAATCCGTAATGCTGACCAAATCCTTTGTAGTAGACCATGGAAAAAAATTGTCCAGTCCGGCACACGATGAATTGATGGCACAGGCTGGCCGCTATCAGGATTTGTGGAATAATTATACTGCGGTGTTGACCTGGAAGTTCAGCGTAGGAAAGGAGGCATAGGTCATGATGAATTTGAAAGAAATGTTTCAGCTCTCAGACCGCGGAGCAAAGGATTTGAAAAAAGGTATTTTTGCCTGCACCCTCACAAATCTTTCTCTTATGCTATCGGTGGTTGTCACAATCCAGATTTTTCTGGAAATGTTAAAACCGCTGACTGGCAAAAGAAGTTTCCTGGAGCAAGATGTGGATTCTGTTCGGGGCTGGTGTCTTATCGGCAATCATTCATTTTTCTGTTGCAAAAACGATTATCGGAAAACGTATGTGTCATGCTATACCGCTGCGGAGGATTCCCGTATCCGTATTGCGGAATTGGTACGCAAGTTCCCCATGAGCGTGTTCAACAACAAAGACTTGACAGAGCTGACCACGAATATGATGGGGGACTGTGCCAGCATTGAACACTCCATGAGCCACATTGTGCCGCCGTTGATGGCCAATGCAATTTCCTGTACGCTGATTTGCGTTTGTGTAATGATCTTTGACTGGCGCATGGGGTTGTCCATTTTCTGTACGCTGCCCCTGTCGTTCCTCATTATTTTAGGAAGCAGAAAACTCCAAGAGCGCGGCAGCAAGAAACAGGTAGAGGCAAAACTGAAAGCCTCTGAAGAAGAACAGGAATATTTGGAAGGTATCCGTATTATAAAAATCCCTGCCATCTGGATGGTGAGAAGTTTTCCAAACTGAATGACGCGCTGAAAGACTTAAAGAAGCAATCCATTCACATGGAATTGGGCACAAGTGTGTTTATCTCCATCGCGCAGTTCGTTCTTCAGGCCGGAATTGGAATTACAGTTTTTGTGGGCGTCCATCTTTTGACAGGCGGCAGTATCACCATTTTGCCGCTGCTGCTTTCGCTGGTGATTGTATGCCGGATGTACGGACCAATCCTGACGATTCTCACCCTGCTTCCTATGCTGTTCCATACCTTAATATCCACCCAGCGAATGAGAGAACTGGCTGGTATTCCCGTAATGGAAGGCCGTACAGATGTACCTATTAAAAACAATAATATTGTTTTTGACCATGTCAGCTTTTCCTATAACAAGGAACCTGTTTTGAAAGATATCAGCGCTACTATTCCAGAAGGAAAAATTACTGCGCTGGTTGGGCCTTCCGGTAGCGGAAAAAGTACCATGTCTCGCCTGATTGCTCGCTTTTGGGATGTGAACAGTGGCACAGTTGCAATCGGCGGTGTAGATGTGAAAACCCTCGATCCTGAATACCTCATGGGATATATGTCCTTTGTATTTCAGGATGTGACCCTGTTCAACGATACTGTCTGGAATAACATCAAAATCGGAAATCTGGAGGCAACGGATGAACAGGTTTTGGCTGCGGCAAAAGTAGCCTGCTGTGATGAATTTGTAAAAAGGTTGCCGGATGGATATAGCACTCTGCTGGGAGAAAACGGCTCTACGCTTTCCGGCGGTGAACGCCAGCGGATTTCCATTGCCCGCGCACTCTTAAAAGACGCTCCGATTATTTTGCTTGATGAAGCGACCGCTTCCCTCGACCCGGAAAATGAAGTGTTAATCCAGAACGCTATTTCTCGGCTGATAAAAGGGAAAACTGTCCTGGTTATCGCTCACAGACTTCGCACCATTGCAGACGCAGATCAGATTCTGGTATTGAATAATGGAAAAATAGAGGAAGCCGGAGCCCATGAACAGTTGATGTCAAAGAACGGCTTGTACCAACATCTGTATCAGATTCAGTCAAAGAGCCAGAAGTGGGCGGTCTGAAAGTTATTGTCAGACGGATCATTTTTGGCCGGCAGAGTGGAAAGCGAAAATATATTATGATACGCTAAAAAGAGTTAGTTATATCTAATCTGCATATCATAAGGAGGTGTGCCTTTGGAGCCTACAGCAATTCTCCCCGCCTATATGGACGAATTAAAAACGCAAGGAAATATCCGGGTGTTGACTCATAGTGAGCAACGCATTGTCTATCAAATCGATTGTGTAGATGGTACTGGAACAGTAGAGGTAATCACACTTTTTCCCGGTGTAGTCCTGCAATTCCATAGCTTTCATTGTAAATCATTTCATTTGTCGGAAAGTAAAGAGGTTGGGAATAGCCTGAAAATCAACTACTGCACAGAGGGACGCATGGAAGTGCGGATGTCCGATAACCTGTTTTTGTTTATGGAACCGGGAAATTTAAGCGTTGATGTGCGAAAGGCGCAGGACAGCTTTCAGTTTCCCTGCGGCCACTACCATGGAGTAGAGCTTTTGTTTCATTCTTCTACACTAAATAGGGACGCGCCTGAATTGTTAAAAACCGTCGAAGTGGATGGAAAACAAGCCCAGCTCCGATTTTGTAAGGACGCACAAAGCTATGTTGTCCGGGCGGATGATCGGCTGCGCAAGCTATTTGAAGATATGGGAAATGCTCCACCGGAGTGCCGCACACCATATTTACAGATAAAAGTAACAGAATTGTTGCTTCTGCTTTGTAAATCGGATATGCCGGAAAAAAGCGATGAAAGCTCTTTTATGACTATGGGGCAGGTTCAGATCACCAAGCAAGTCATGGAAATTATAAGCGCCGATTTGAGCAAACATTATTCGATTGAAAATCTGGCGGCTCCATTTGGAATTAGTCCATCCTCTTTGAAAAACTATTTTCAGGGAGTGTATGGAAAAAATATTTCCACATGGCTGCGGGAGGCAAGAATGTCGGCAGCGTCTATGGCGCTGCGGGAGAGTAATCAGCCCGTAGCAGAAATCGCGGCTAAAGTAGGATACGAAAACGCAAGTAAGTTTTCTGCGGCGTTCAAAAGTTTTCTGGGAGAAACCCCATTGGAGTACCGGCGCCAAAGCCGGTGTGAAATCTAAATCATCTTTTTTAGGAGGTACATAAAAAAATGAACGAAAAACAAATACAAAAAAATCGAAGTGGCTGGTGTCTGCGGGCGTATTTATTGCCTTGTACTTTGTCGTATTTTTGATTATTGAATGTGCTGTATGCCGGTGCCGCCCCTTTATCTTTGTATGTCCAGCTTGATTGCTTTGGTAGCCGCTCCGGTTTATCTGATGTTGTTGGCAAAAGCGCCTATGCACGGTCCCATCTTTATTGCGGCTATTCTGCCCTGCCTGTTCCTTTTACTCCAGGGAAATATATGGGTGGTAGCTGTTACCGGCGCTGTAGCGGGGATTCTGGCAGAGGTCATCGCAGGTATTGGAAAGTTCCGCAACAATAAGCTGAACATTCTAAGCTATCTATTCTTTTCTCAGAATTTGCTGGGCGGTTTCCTTCCTATCTGGATTATGCGGGATTACTACTTTGCTGACACACTGGAACGTGGTATGAGCGCAGATTTCTGCAACACACTGGAAGCTATGACGCCTATCTGGGTTTTGTTCCTGATGATTGCAGGAACCGTTATTTTTGCTTTGATTGGCTGCATGATTGGCAAGAGGATGTTCAAGAAACACTTTGAAAAGGCTGGAATGGTATGATGGAGAAACGGGAAGTAAAATTTGATCTGCGGACAAAGTTCATGCTCATATTGGTTGTGAATCTCTTTTTACTTCTCAGCCATTCCGTGATTTTTGAATTGGTTTTGGTATTCGGCTGTCTGCTGCTCATTACCATAGACGGGCAGGCAAAGAGCGCCTTTCACTTTTTGATTGTCTTTTTGATTATGCTCGGTATCGACCAGCTTTTGACGCCCTATATAAACGGCTTTTTCTTTACTTTGGTATCCTTTATCACAGTAGCATTGAGAAAGTTTTTGCCTTGTTTTATTCTAGGGAAATGGATTTTGACGAAAACAGAAGTCAGTGAGTTTGTTGCGGTTATGTGGAAGCTGCGGCTTCCACAGACCGCAATCATTCCGTTATCTGTAGTGTTCCGTTATTTTCCTACGATCAAAGAGGAATGGGCTTCTATCCGGGCTGCGATGAAAATGCGGGGAATCCATGTCTCGCTGGAACATATTATGGTTCCGCTTTTGATGTCCGCGGTGAATGTCAGCGAGGAATTGTCGGCAGCGGCATTGTGCCGCGGATTAGACAGTCCAGAACCGCATACCAGTTTGGTACAGGTAAGATTCCGCTTCTCTGATGTCCTTGTTTGGTGTATTACAGGAGCTTTGGCGATTGCTGCGATTATCTTGAAAGGGGTGGGTATTTTATGATTTCGTTTCAAAATGTTACATACCCTATCAGGAAAGCGGGGGAACCCAAAAGTCTGGATTCCATCAATCTGGAGGTGAAGGATGGGGAATGTATTTTACTTTGCGGGAAAAAGCGGATGCGGAAAAACGACTATAACCCGTCTGCTCAATGGTATGATTCCCAATTTTTACGAAGGAAAATTACAAGGAACTGTCATGGTGGATGGGAAAAATCTTTTGATCTTCCCATGTATGAAATCTCTAAGCGAGTTGGCAGCGTTTTTTTCAAAATCCTCGGACGCAGTTTTTACACTGTCAATACCACCAGCGAGATTGCTTTTTGGCTGTGAAAAACCTCGGAATGGAACCGCAGGAAATCGCTGAACGTGTGAAACAGACAGCAAAAGATTTACAAATTGAGTATCTGCTGAATCGGAATATTTTTTTAATTTGTCCGAGGGGAAAAAACAAATCATCGCCTTTGCAAGCATTTATGCGATGTCCCCGCAAATCTATGTTCTGGACGAGCCATCCTCGAATCTGGATATTCAGGCGATTGAAAAGGTGAGGAAAATTTTAAGCCTGCTCAAACAGCAGGGCAAAACCGTCATCATTGCGGAACACCGCACCTATTACCTGAAAGATCTGATAGACCGTGCCATATATATGGAGGATGGCAAAGTTGTCGGGGAATATACAATGGCAGAATTAGCTCGTTTGACCTATGAAGAACGGGTAAACAGCGGGATTCGGACGGTAGATTTACTGTCTTATCCGATTACAGCTCACCATGCGCGTTCATCCAGCCATACCATAGAACTAAAAGATATTCATTGTTTTTATGGGCAAACGGAGGCTTTGTCTATCCCTAAGCTGTCTATCCCATCGGGCAGGATTACTGCAATCATCGGCACCAATGGGGCAGGAAAAATCCACTTTTGTTTCCTGCATGTGCGGGCTTATGAAAAAGACAAAAAGGAACATTCCTGCTGGATGGAAAAACAAAGTGCAAAAAGAGCGGGTACGGGATAGCTACCTTGTCATGCAGGAGGTGAATCACCAGCTTTTCTCTGATAGTGTTAGAGAAGAAATTGTGCTGGGAAGCGGCGAATCTTCAGAAAAATAGTCTGCAAGAGATTATGACTGCACTGGATATTTCTGCTCTTTCAGAGCGCCATCCTATGACTTTTATCCGGCGGACAAAAAGCAGCGGGTTATCATTGCTTCTGCCATGTTCTGCGGGAAAAAAGATTTTGTATTTCGATGAACCTACATCCGGCCTCGATTTTTAGCCACATGATACAGACTTGCCAGCTATTAAAACAACTCCAGAAAGAAGATGTTTTTCTTTTCATTATTACTCATGATTACGAATTGATTGCTTCTGTCTGCGATAGCGTGATTCATGTTGAAAATGGACAGGTACAGGAACAATATCTATTAGACAGTGTTGGTACTGAAAAACTTCAAGCATTTTTCTCTCAATTAGAGGAATAAAAACAAAAAAGGAGGTGCACCGTATGCCCTTAACATCTTCTTTGGAAGATTGATATTGTCAATAATGGTTGACAGATTTTCCTCAAGGATTTACAACCCTAAGCTGCTTCCTGTAAAGATGAATCGTATTGTTGTCTCTTGACCATGGGTGGAAGGCCATCATTTGCGGAACAGATTCGACGGTTATTCCAGTAGCTCATGTAGTAACGCCAGATAAGCTCTTTTAGCTCTGTTACAGTCATCTTCTCGGTGTCATAGCGGTCATATAAAAGTTCAGATTTCATTCTCACCCACATGCTCTCACAACGAGCATTATCATGGCAACGCCCACCATCATTTTATCAGTGGCTCTGTTGACCTGAAATCCCGCTTGAGCAGATCATCCGATTTACGAGCAGCCTTGTCGGCTTTCGTTATTCCATTTGGCTTACGCTTTGTACGATGACTGATGCCGATTTCTTTCATTACTCGATAGACGGTCCGCTCACTCGGGATATCGATATCCTTCGGCTTCTTCTGCAGAAGAGCATCACGCATCCTGGAACGACCATAGGTATCATTACATTCATCTTCCTTTAGGATATCCCGCATAGCATCGGCCAGCTTCTGATATTTCCAAGGCCGATCCTTACGTTGCAGGTATTTATAGAATGCCTGGCGGCTCACATGGAGCATCCGACAGTAGAATGTAAGTTTCCCTTTAATCATGCCGCCTTCTGTCTTAACAGCGATATGTTTCAGTCTTTCATTTTTGCTGACTTCAGGCGGCTCGCGGCAAAAAAGCGCTGGCTTCCTCCAGGAACTCGTTTTCTTCTTTAAGATGACGAATTTCCTTATCCTGATCTTTGACCTGCTTACGTAAGGTGATCAGCTCCTCATTCAGGGTCATAGCACTTTTTGGGGTCTGGGATCCCGCTCTAAGATCCAGATTTCCGAGCCTATTAGCGCGTATCCATGTATGGAGCGTGTTTTTTGGGTGCCTAGTTCACGTGCAGCTTTTGCTTGGCCAATCTCTTTTGCCAGCTTAACTGCCTGGATTTTGTACTCCTGATTGTACTGTCTGTTAGTTGTCACCGTAAACGCCTCCTTATTCTCTTAAATTATAATGAAATCCTTGAGAATAAGATGTCAACTTTATTTATACAGCATCAAACACCGCTAGGCAGAGCAGGAACACAGACATAATCAGTCTCCAAGGAAGAAGCGCTGGGACGATTGGGAACGATGACTGATTTAGCAAACCGGGCGGAGAGAAAATGTAAAACAATCTCCGCCCGGCGGTAACAACTAAGCATTCAGGACACGAATATTGTGCATTGAAAGTTCGTTTTTCAAATTACACATCGTGATATTTGCTTTCTTAAAATGCTTGTGCGGTATCGAATTTGCCCGCAAAAGGCACTATAATAATTGTCAGGAGATTAGTCATATCTAACCCAAGAATTAAGAACACAATCTCTCAAAACAAGGAGAGCACAATGCAGGAATTAAAATATTTGATAGATAAGGAAATAATAAGGCGAGAAGAAGCCTTCATTACGGACATCATTTATCCTATGAAGAACGGAAGGGCGGATATTCATTTGTATGATGTGTTTCCCGGTGTTCAACTGATGATAACAACTTTTGAAAGTGAAACCTGTTATCAGGATGGTATGGAGCAGGATGTCATCAGCATAAACCATTGCTTCAAAGGGCGGTTTGAATGTGTTTTTGACAACAGAAACTGTGCGTATATGGGTGAAGGCGATATTGCAATCAATAATGTTTTACATTCTCCCATTGCCTCATCCTTCCCTTTGAATTATTACTCCGGTTCCACCATAATTCTTTATCCACGGCTATGCAAAACAGTACCGGAATTGAACAGCTTCGGCATAGATACAGATATTTTGACCAGAAAATATTCCCTGGATACTCGTTGTATGGTGTTTCGACGTAATGAGAATGTGGAACATATATACAGAGAATTGTATCGCAGCCTTACTCAACCGGAGTTGCCATATTTGCGCCTGAAAATATTGGAGCTGCTGTATCATTTTCCAGGCCAGGCAGACTGTTCTGGAAGAAAATCACGAATATATGGCGAAACCATTGACTGAAAAAATTAAACATGTCAGGAACCATCTGATTGAAGATTTGGAACATTCTGTCAGCCTCAAGGAGCTGGCGGCAGAGCATGAAATCAGCCTGACGCAACTGAAAACCAGCTTCAAACAGGTTTATGGCGAAACCCCTTATGTCTATTTGAAAAGATATAAGATGCACATAGCTGCAAAACTTGCTGTTGGAAACAAAGCAGCGTGTAATCGAAATTGCGGCGGCAATGGGGTATCAGAATCCAAGTAAGTTTACAGAGGCGTTTTTCTCCGTCATGGGAAAGAGACCTTTGGAATATCGAAAACAGAATGAAGAACAATAGATTGGAGTGTCATGTATGGCACTCCATTTTCTTTGACCTTTTGGATTATTTTTGTATTGCTGCGACTGTTCGGGGTAGATGAAGCAGTCGTATCTCGTTTAAAATGTGTTGTGGTTAGCAGATGCTAACTGCATACTGCATACTACATAAAAATGAAATGGCTTGGAATCTCCTGCCATTTTCAAGAAAGCGAAGGTGTCGTTATGAAAATAAAACTTACTACAAAAGACTTAATTTCCGCAGGTGCATTCGGAGCAATCTACCTTGTCCTGCTCACTGTATTATCGTCAATGATACTGCCTATCGTTCCAATACTCTATCTGGCAACACCGCTGATTGCCGGCATTATATTAGGCTCGGTGTATATGCTGTATTCATTGAAAGTCCCCCGCACCGGCTCTATTTTTATTCTCGCTGTGCTTGTAGGACTGATTACCTCTATGGCTACATTTTATCCGCTGATTGCCGCTATCGTATGGGGCGTGATTGCAGAACTTATCGTAGCCGGAAAACGCCGCAATTCTGCCAAAGCTCTTATCGCAAGCTACTGTGTGTTTAACCTGACCTCGATGGGCCCGTTCTTTGCAATTTTGATTGCGAAAGATGCGTTTCTTTCCATCTGCACTACATATTATGGGGCTGAGTATGCTGCTACACTCGATTCTCTGACTCCGAATTGGATTATTGTAGTATTCATTGCACTGGCTCTGTTGGGCGGACTTCTGGGCGGTCTGTTCGGTAAGCGTATTCTGAGCAAGCATTTTGTGAAAGCCGGTATTGTTGCGTAATGACGCAGAAAAATTCAAGAACTGTGTTAGATCCGAGAAGCAAGCTGGCGGTATTTGTCGCTGCTTGCTTCTCGACTTTTTCAGGTATGACGTATATTCAGGAGATTGCCCTGCTTCTGTTTTGCGGTATTACAATGCTGATTTGTAAAAAGTGGCGGTGGGCGTTGAATGTTTCCATTACATTTGCAGTTATGTTCTTATGTGACTTGTTTGTGGTGGGAAGATTGTCCGGCCCGCCCCAATATGTAGCCCTGTTGTTGTGCCATGTGCTTCGGTTTTTACTTCCTCTGTTTGGCGCCTTTTATATTGTCACGAAAACCTCAACCGTGGGACAATATATCAGCGCGTTTATGGCGATGCACCCTGCCAAATGTGGTCATTATTCCCATAGCGGTCATGTTTCGTTTTGTGCCCACGCTGACAGAGGAATGGCAGGTCATCACACAGGCAATGCGTCTGCGTGGAATGGCTCTGTCCATAAAAAATGTACTGCGCCGCCCTCTGTATATGCTGGAAAAATATGTTAGTGCCGTTTCTTTTGCAAAGTTCGGCGATTGTGGATGAAAATGTCCGCAGCAGTTATGGCTCGTGGATTTGATAAAGACCATCCCCGAAGCAGTTTCCTTTGAAGTGAAGATGAAGGCGCTGGATTGGATATTTGTTGCAGTTTCCGTCATTGTCCTTGTATGGAATCTGCTTTGGTGAGAGGGGAGGATTTTTATGGTAACATTTGAAAATGTATCATTTTTCCTATCAGACGGGTATGGAAACGCCTGCTTCCTCTGTAGTATTAAAAGATGTGAATCTGCACATCAAAAAAAGGGCGAATGTATTGTCCTGTGCGGAAAAAAAGCGGCTGTGGAAAAACCACAATGCTGCGTCTTGTCAATGGGCTTGCACCACATTTTTACGCTGGAAACCTACAGGGAGCTGTAAGGGTACATGGCATGGACATCCCCTCGTCTGATCTGCCGAAAATCTCAAGATTTGTGGGAAGTGTTTTTCAAAATCCACGGACTCAGTTTTTTCACATGGATACCACAGGGGAAATGGCATTTAATCTGGAAAATCAAAATATGCCAAGGGAGAAAATGAAAAGGCGGCTTGAGGAAGTCGCTTATCATCTGCATTTGGAGGAACTGCTGGAACGGGACATTTTTGAACTGTCCGGCGGGGAAAAACAGCAGATTGCCTGTGGCTCTGTCTATGCGTCCTTGCCAGAGGTGGTGGTATTGGATGAGCCTTCGTCCAATCTGGACATGGAAAGCATACAAAAGCTGCAAAAGCTGATTCGCACCATGAAAGAGGACGGAAAGACAATTTTAATGTCCGAACATCGCCTATGGTATCTTAGCGAAATGACTGACCGATATATCTTAATGGATAGCGGACGGATTATCAGGAATACGAGCCGAAAGAAATAAACGCACTGACACAGCAGGAAAGGACTGCTTTGGGGTCTTCGTGCAGTCAATCCGCAGCAGCTTCATATCATGCCCGAAACCGCGAATCGAAATTTGAATCAGGAACCGGCAATCGAAATCCACGGTCTGACCTTTAACCGTGGGCAGCGCCAGGTATTGGATATTCGCCACCTGGCAATTCCAAAAGGAGCGATTGTTGCGGTCATTGGCGAGAACGGTGCAGGTAAGTCCACGCTGAGTTTATGCTTTTGCGGGGCTTCTCAGGCATAACGGAACGATTATGATAGAAAGGAAAAACAGTTCCGAACAAAAACTGCCGGAAACAGCTTTTCCTTGTCATGCAGGAGGCAGGACACCAGCTTTTTAGCGACAGTGTAATGGGTGAGCTTACGCTAAACAATCCTTCTTTAACAGAGGAACAGGCACAGGCGGTACTCCGTGAGTTAGGGTTGGCGGGATTGGAAAACAGACACCCCGGTTCTCTTTCCGGCGGACAGCAGCAGCGGCTTTCTCTTGCAACAGCGATCTGTAACCGACGTCCGGTCATGCTGTATGATGAGCCAACCAGCGGACAGGATGGGGACAATCTGCTTCGCACTGTAGAAATCATACGAAAAGCGAACGAGAATGCCGTATGCTCTCTTATCGTATCCCATGACCCGGAGCTGATTGCCCGCTGTGCCACACATATTTTACATATTCATGCAGGAGAAGTAAAAAAGCTCCTGCCATTAGATGAAAGGGGGAACACCTATATGTGGAAAGTATTTAGAGAAGATGCACAGACAAGAAAACCGCAAAAAACCGGTATTCCAAGATTGTTGGAATTTACGGCTCCATTTGGTTCCATGCTCCTTCTATCCCAGCTTCTTGCCGGAACGGGTGCACTATTGCTGTTAGCGCCGTTTCTTTGTGTTTATTTTGCCGCAAGGGAGCTTTTTGGATTTCCTGCTTGGCGGCAGCATAGATGCGTCTGCGTTGGCGTATTGGGGGCTTTGGGCGCTTGGGTTTGAACTGGCAGGCTTGATTGTCAATTTTATTGCCCTGCTTTTTGTCTCACAAAAGCTGCTTTTTCATACGGAACAGAATTTGAAAATGGCAGTATTGGAACATCTGTCAAGGCTGCCTCTGGGATATTTTGAAGAAAACAGCAGCGGAAAACTGCGGAAAATCATAGATGAAAACAGTAAACAGACAGAAAGCTATCTGGCACATCAGCTTCCTGACCTCGTAGGGGCACAGGTGTCTATGGCTGCTGCGGCGCTTCTCATGCTTGCGGTTGACTGGCGGATTGGACTTCCCTGTGCTGGTGCTTATGATGATCGGTTTTGCGTTTCAAATGTCTATGATGGGTGAAGAAACCATGAATTTTATGAAACGCTATCAGGATGCGCAAGAGGACATGAGCCATGAAGCGGTGGAGTACGTCAGAGGAATTTCCGTCATTAAAATCTTTGGTCAGTCCGTTCATTCGCTGCGCCGTTTCAAAGAAGCCATCCATGCCTACCGGGATGACGCCTTAGCCTATACGATGGCCTGCAAGCCGGGGGTATGTGGCGTTTAATACTGTAGTAAACTCCTCGTTTCTTGCCTTGATCCCGGCAGCCTTGATTGGTATGGCAGCCGCGGCAGATTTGAAACATTTGCACAAAACTTTTTTTATTCTATTTGATTTTTGCACCTGCCTGTGCAGCTATGCTGAACAAATTGATGTATATGACCAACTACAAGATGCAGGCTGTGGAATCCATGCGGCGCATTGATGAAATCCTGCTGACAAGGGAGCAGGCAGAGCCAAGAGAGTTCAAACTGCCGCAGGGTAATGATGTAAGATTCGACCATGTGACCTTTTACTTATCCTACAGGCGAGGCCCCTGCCATTTTCCGATGTCAGCTTCCTTGCGAAAGGCGGAACCGTGACTGCTTTTGGTGGGACATTCCGGCTCAGGCAAAAAGTACCATAGGCTCTTTAATTCCACGGTTTTATGATATTCAGGAGGGTGCATTTCCATCGGAGGCGTAGCACTTTCTTCCATGAACAGGAAGGCGTTGATGGAAAGAGTTGCCTTTGTATTTCAAAATCCAAAGCTGCTGAAAGCAAGCATTGAAGAAAATGTCCGGGGCGGGAAAAAGAACGCAGCCGCAGAGGATATTTTGAACGCTCTGCATTTAGCTGGATGTGATGATATTCTCGAAAAAACTCCCCGATGGAATCCATACGATGATTGGAGGAAAAGGTGTATATCTTTCCGGTGGCGAAATACAGCGGCTCGCTATTGCGAGAGCAATATTGAAGGATGCCCCTATCATCGTTTTGGACGAGGCCACCGCTTTTGCAGACCCGGAAAATGAAGCACAGATTCAACAGGCATTGAAAGAACTGACAAAAAACAAAACGGTAATTATGATTGCGCACCGTCTTCTACCATTACCGATGCAGACCAAATCATCGTGATGAAGGGCGGACAGATAGCGGAGTACGGCAGACATGAGGAATTAGCTGCAAGACAGGGCGAATATGCCCGTATGTGGACAGAATATCAGAAGTCAATTCGCTGGCAGATGGATAACGCAGGAAACACCGCAGGGGTGCACCATGATGCCCTGAAAAAGCGGGCAGGGAACAGGAGGCTGCAACATGCTGAAGAATTTACTCCGGATTGAGCGATGACGGAGTGCGTGAACTGAAAAAGGGGTATCGCTGCCACAGCGATTTCCAATTTAGCGATTATGGCTCCCTGTTTCGCTTTTTAATGATGGTAACGATGGCGCTTTTAGATAAAAATATGTGGCGGCGAAGGTTTTACCCTCCGGTCAGATGTCATTTTTGCTGATGGCAATAGGGCTTTGTGGAATTATCTTTTAACACAATGGGTGCAGTACCATCTTACCCTATACGGTTGCCTATCGAGAAAGCGCAAACCGGCGAATTACTCTGGCAGAAAAGCTGCGGCGGCTTCCGCTCTCTTTCTTTGGGCAGCGTGACCTTTCCGACCTTACGTCCACGATGATGGGTGACTGCTCAAAACTGGAACGGATATTCTCAAATGCAGTTCCGGGGCTGTTTGGAACAATCGTGATGTTCCTTGTGGTTTCCGCCTGCCTGCTCTGTGTCGATTGGCGTATGGGACTTTGCATTGTCCTTCCCGTTCCTGTTGCCGGTGTGATTGTATTTGCCGGAAGAAGGATGCAGCAGAATGCGGAGGAAAAGAATTACGATGCCTATCGTGCCGCTTATGACGGTGTGCAGGAGTATCTTGATGTAGTTTCTGAACTTCGTTCTTCTGGAACGGAGCAGGAATATTTAGCCGGAGTAAGAAAAAAACTGGACAATGTAATTGCGTGTGCATTTCGCAATGAGCTTGTTCCCGGTACAGTAGTTACGCTTGCACAGTTTGTCCTTCGCTTCGGCCTGGTGACGGTGTTGCTTGTAGGCGGGGTTTTAATGACACAGGGAAGCCTCTCTGTTAATATGTTCCTGCTTTATCTGCTGATAGCAGGCAGGATTTATGAGCCGTTTGGCTCCTGCTTCATGCTGATGGCTGAAATGTTCTCCGCACTGGTCAGTATCCGCCGGACAAAAGAAATGGAGGCTACTTCGGAACAGACCGGTGCGAATGTATGCAATAATCAAGGCTTTGATATTGAATTTTCCAATGTGGAATTTTCCTATAAGGATACCCCTGTGTTGAAAGGCGTTTCTGTAGCAAAGCAGGGGAAATTACTGCGCTTGTAGGACATTCCGGCAGTGGAAAATCAACCGTATCCCGATTGGCAGCCCGCTTTTGGGATGCAGATAAGGGAAAGGTTCTGCTCGGCGGCGTGGATGTAACGACCATAGAGCCGGAGGTGTTGTATCGAAACTACTCCATTGTTTTTCAGGATGTTACCCTGTTTGACAATACCATAATGGAAAATATCCGGCTTGGTCGGCAAAACGCCACGGATGAGGAAGTGATAAAAGCTGCTAAAGCAGCAAGGTGTGAGGAATTTGTCTTCCGCTTGCCTGAGGGGTATCAAAGCAGAATCGGAGAAAACGGCTGTACCCTTTCCGGTGGCGAACGCCAGCGAATTTCCATCGCCCGTGCGATTTTGAAGGATGCGCCGGTCATTATTCTGGATGAAGCTACCGCATCTATGGATGTAGAAAATGAAAGCATGGTGCAGGAGGCGTTATCTGAACTTCTGCGCGACAAAACTGTACTCGTGATTGCTCACCGTATGCGTACTGTGGCAGGGGCAGACAAAATCGTGGTGCTGGAAGATGGCAAGGTTGCAGAACAGGGCAGACCGGAAGAGTTGATGAAGCATGGTGGTATTTTCAGCAATATGGTAAGGCTGCAGGCGGGAAGCTAATAAGATCATCTGTCATATGTTATTGGTTAAAGGACAAGGCAGCACCCTTTTTGCGTGCACTGCCTTGTCCTTTACTATTGATTTTTGGGAGATGTGGGGCAAATCCGCATCCCTTTGAAGATTGGACGGGAGTCCTTAAACGAATCGGAACCGGCGTGACCTGACACGCCGGTTCCGAACAAAACACTTTTTACTTCCTTATGGGACGCTGCCTAAAGCAGAGTCGTTTTTTTCTCCGGGGAATGCTTCTTTTAAGCTTCTTTACCTATCTTTTCTTCCATGCCAAAAGCCATGATATTTCTTTTGCACTATTAAACTGCGGAAAAGCACAGTTTGTCATCTGCCTTGTGATAAGCGAACTGACACAATACTGGGATTTAAGCTTTTCCCCAATGGAATTCACACCCATCATAGCTTCGCCAAAAACTCTGTCGCGGTCAGTGCTGTAACATCACTTTCCCTGAAGTCCTTCTTATTTCTTGTAATAATATAATCAGCATGGATCCTCTTCGCCGTAGCCGACTGAATGGCATCTTCAAAATCATCCCACTGCATTTCAGCAGCTGAACTCATATCGCTAACATTAAGATTCTCAAATGTAAAAATGAGCGACAGTTTCTTTAGAACTTCGTTTACTTTCTCTGCATTCAATTCTTTTCGCATCACATAAACCAGATTAGCAAAAGTTAAAGCTGAAACATACCCCTCCGCCTGCTTCGTCTCACAGATCTTCCAGAGTCTAACAGAATCTTCAAAGTAGGGTATTCTTCTCTGAAGCACATCCAAAAGAATATTTCCGTCAATTAGTAGCTTCATACTTCTCCTTCAAACGTTGTTCTCTTACCTTGTCTATATCCGTATCACCTTTCAGTATTCCTGTAAGAGAATCCGTTAAATAAGATACTGCCTTTCCTCGCGGAATAAGCCGACCTACCTCTTTACCATTTTTTGTGACGATAATCTCACTGCCCTCCTGAACCATAGCAAGATACCTGCCAAAGTTGTTCTGCATCTCCGTTGCTGTAGCAGTTGCTGTATTTCCTATCATAGTACCACCTCTCTTTTATATTAGCTAATACCAATATATACTTTTTTAGCTAAAATTCAAGATTTCTCTCATAAAAAAAGCACTGCAAAAATGCAGTGCTATCACCTTCATAGAAAATCAAACGAAGAATCTGATCTTCTATTCATACGTTCTAAAATTACTCCTTCAGGTACAGCAAATAATCATTTTTAAAAAAAGCCAATAATGCCATCATTGGTGTATACGTTGCTCTCCATAAATCTGAGCAATCACCGTATGTACGTATTTTGCCATCTGTACAGTATTATTCAGTTCAAGTGCTTTTGGATTAACAATTTCCCCAATACGAATACTCACATTAGCCGGGCGAAAGCTATGAAAACGCTCATAACACTCCTCTGAATTATAGAATGAAACTGGAACAATACGCGCATTTGCCTTAAAAGCCATTTTAAAACTACCGGGTTTAAATTCCTCCACACCGTCTTCCTTCGTTCTTCTTCCCTCCGGAAAAAAATAACGACTGAATACCCGTTTTCTATTCTTTGAATACCTTGATTAATAACTTCTATTGACTTTTTGATATCATCTCGTTCTAAGAACAAACATCCTATATCCCGAAACCATTTACCAATAAATGGAAATTTTTTTAATCTCACTTTTTCCCAATGAAAATCAATGGTTTTCTCCATTATTGCAATCATTATTAAGCTGTCAAAATTACTTCTATGATTTCCAATATAAACCACGGGTTCATCATATATGGTACAGCCTTGAATATCCATTTTTACGCCTAATAATTTGAGCATTTTTTTCTGCTATTTTTTTAAGCTATAGAAAATTTGCATCATGTTCAGTTTTTCTTGTCCTTGTATTTCAAAATGATGAATCAATCTGACCGGATAAGAATATAACATAGCTCCAACAAAAATACAAAAAAATGTAACAATCAATCTCATAGCAGTCTCCACTCCATCGCATCTCTGCAAGCGACATAAATAGTAATAAAAGTCTCCATAACTGACTAACGAAAAGTCTAAATTTTCAGTATTGCATAAGTAACAACTTTCATTTTAAATATCTTTGCACTGTTTTTAATGCTAACTTCTGCAGTCGCTGCAATCTCTTAAGAGGTATTATTGTTCTAAAATATTTCTATTTTCATTAATCCTTACCTCTCCATCATGGCATACTCGTAAATATTTAAAGGAAATGGTATGACTGTAAGCATTCCATATCTTACAAATTCCACCCCCATTAAAGGTAGCAGTTCTTTAAAAATCAAAGGACTTCCCTCCACTGCTTCTATCTCCCGAATCAAGCTTGCCCGTTCCATACTATACTTCATGCCGGAGCCAATCTCTCCCACACAAAAACCTTACTAGCGAAGGAGAAAGGGCGAAATAATTAATATCTAAGGTGCTGATAAATATTCTTTTTCTAGCCTCTTTCTCCTCGAAGATAAGCATATAGTAAAATGCCGGTATTTTTCAAAAATATATTTCACGATAGCTTTCTTTGTATTTAGCCCTCTAAACATCTCTAAAATTTCCGTTTTGCTATACTCTCTGTCTCCCTGAAGTCCAGGAAGAATCTGTTCCACTTCCTCTCGTACTTTTTTCTCCTCGATGGATTGCAGGATATCTTGGAATAAAGCCATAAGTTCCGCCCCGGTAAATCTACTGCTACCAGATACATTTTCCAGTAATTCTCCCAAGCTCATAAAAACTCCGAAGGCTGAATACACTTGTATCTTTAATGAGATTTATATTTCCATTAGCATCCTTGATAAGCCCAAGCACTCCGGAATAATTTCCCAAGCGTATTCCTCATCCGCACTGAAATAATCCATATAGGGCATCATACTCGTTCATGCTAAATAAATCTCTCTGCATTTCTTGAATGTCAAAGCTTCCATCCGGATGAATAGTCATAAAAAAATATCTTTTTTCCAGGACAATGCCAAAAATCCAGTCTGCCGCAAACGTAAAATCCGCCCAGTTTATCATACTAAGCTTCCCTTTTGAATGTCTTGTTTAATACATAGTTCCTTTACAATATTCATCACTGCCACCTTTGCTTTTTAAGCTGAAATTCTCAACAGTAATGTGTTGTATGGCATATCCTTTAGCTTTTCATTCCATAGGGGTCTAACGCCTTACAAGAATCTTCTTTGCTCCGGGAACCTATCTCTTTGGATAATCCACATACAAAGTCCTTCTCCTCGTAAAAGTCTTTCTCCTCATAAAAATTTTTTTCATGAATGTAACGAATATTCAATTTTGCTTTAGAAAGCCTTTTTCCTAAAGTACATCTTGCTCCGGGAATAAACTGCTGTATCTCTTTTCCCTAAGTCTTCCAAATAAGAAGCTGAAGTAGAGCTTTGAACTTCATCCAAAAAGATTAATGCCGGATAAACGTACTTTTTCAGTCAATATCCCTTTGTAGCCTTCCAATTCCTTTCTTTTTGTATGCAATTTTTCCTCTATCGGATAATTCCGAAGAGATAATTGCAAATACTTTGAAAACTCGGCTTTTAGCAAACGAAACAGTTCATATAGAAGGCCAATTTTCGTGCAGGAAAAGGCTTCGTAATTACTGAAGTCAAAAAAGCTGATACTGCCTCTTTCACCTTCTACCGGCTTTTGAATGAGATTTGAAGGATTGTTTAGCCTATCCTTAGGCACTCTGCGCAAGGTATGATGATGATAGGAAAATTCATACTGAGGGTATGCAGAAAGCTTTCGCTTCTCAAATTTCATTTTTCCCTTCAGCTTTAAAGAATTCATTCTATGGGCTAATAAATGTAGGCGTAGATCCCTATCAATCCGGACTTCCATACAATCCAATCCCCATAACATTCCTTCCGCATCTTTCTTCAACCATGCAGGCTTATAGCAAAGTAGTTTTCCGCTAAGATTATTATAAGAGTACAGCCCTTCCTCCGGATTGTATAAAGGATTAGATAAAGCATTGAAAAACAACTGCACCAACAGATATGGTTTTAAATCTTCAGCAAAAAGCTGTACTAAAGAAAAAGCCTCTCCTCCTTCATACGCTCTTAAAGCCTTAATCAATGCGGTTTGCGTGATTCCCTTTGAGGAGCACATCATATAGAAACTTTTTCCCTGCTCAAAAACAATGGAACGCAGATAGGGAAGTTCTTCTACGTCCAGAAATGCTGCCCCTCCCGAAATATATTTTTCTGAAATCTCTATCCTAAAAAAAGAGTAATCTTCATTAATGGCAGAAAACTGAAACTCGGCATTTAGCTCATTGGTGTTTAGTCGTTCCATTCCAAATACCTCTTTTCTTTAATCTGTTTAAGCATCTCCATATCCAGGGTATGCAAGTCACTTCGATACAAATACGGAATCTCCACTATTTTCCCATCCGCACTGCTCTTGGGGTTTAGCCTTCGGTCATAGAGAATATTGATGACAATAGCCCGTTTTCCCCTACAGCTTTCCAGTTTATACAGAATTTTTTCTTTTTCTTCCGTCGCATCTAACCACTTACTACCTTTCCATAGCTTAAAATCAATATAAATTCCATTTCCCAGATGAAAATCAAACAACTCGAAATGCTCTTCAGGAAGCTCTAGTAGATCTATGGGAAAATATTTTTCCAGTATATATTTTCCTACCACTTCCCCAAAGCCCCTTTATAGATGTTATTAAACAGTGGAGGAGTCAATAAATATTCATTGGGTACAAAAAGCCGTGGCATATCCTCTTGCCTGAAATATTCCTCTAATCCAGAAATATGAAAAAGCTCCTGTAACTGCACTTCTTCCTCCGACATTTTTCTGCGGAAGGCTGTCATCGAATTTTACAAAAAAATATTTTTGCTGTAATCCCCTTCCTGTTTTATAGGAATAGCTTGCTCGCTTTTCAGGTGCTCGAAAAATAAAGCCCGGAAAGATATCCCTGCTTTTAAAAATTCTTCCTCGGACAACGTTGGTTTCTTAAGACAAAGAGCTCTTAAATCTTTCCAACCCTGAATACTGTTCTCGCTCCAGCGTCGTTTTAAATCATGAATAATCTGCATGGATTTCAAAGAGCTGTGATTCGCTAGATTTTCAAGCCGCTGTACAGGATTTCCCGGTTTTTTTCTGTCTTCCTTATAAGCCTTGGATAGTTCTATAATCGCTCGAAACTCCGGATTCAGCCTTCTTTTTTCCACTTTAGATAAGTCGTATTTTCTAAAAATGTCTTCATCCACATAGACATGAATCTCCTTGTTTTTTAGTCCGGTACGACAAATTCTTCCGACGGCTTGAAGCAAGTTCTTGATAGCATAATTATGAAGGGATGGACAGTCATACGGGATATTTTTTTTGCTGAATCTGCCAAGCCCTCCGGAAAGATTTCTAAAGGCCTCTTTGATGAGAGCAAGACCATCTATACGAGAAAGTTCTCCCCTCTCCATCAGAAATTCATCTTGAAAAATGAACTTGACCATATCTTCTTCAGAAATGCTGTTATTCATATCCAAATTTACGATTAAGTGGGTGGGGGCTTCCAGATAAATACCGTCAAAGTCCTTTTCATCCTGAGCATATCGGTTAACCTTTACAACTTCCAGATTCTCAGGCACCTTATATTGCAGGTTTTGTCCAACACCAATGGTATTATAGGAAGATAAAACAAAGATCTTTTCTCCCTTAGATAGTCGCTCTTTTAACTCTGCATTGCTTTGCTCATAGCCCTCTGTACGAAGGCAAAAAATCAAATCCTCCCCGGCTTTTGGCAGTAGTTTCTTCCCTGCCATCTTTGCTTCTTTCAAGATTTCTGTCGCAAATTCCTTAATCAGATTTATGTCAAAGGATTCTTTATCTTCCTGTGCAAGCTTATTGTTAAGACATAAAAAAGATCTCAGATTTTCGTTATAAACAAATTTCTTCAGCGCTTTTATTACCCGTAAAAAATTGACTGCTGCATACTTGTTTTTTCCAGAAAAAATATCCTCCAGTTTTTCCGTATATTTTTGAATGATAAGGGGATTGGAAAAGATGTCCTTTAAGTTATCCGGGAAATTTTCTTCATAGGAAATCGCTTCCGTATGAATCTTTAGCTTCTGATATCCCTCTATAAGTCCTTCAAAATGTCTCTCCAGCCTTTTTTGATCTGCCTCATCCATTTCATAATACCCGGCTTGCAGCATTCTTTGCAAATACTCTAAATCATAATTTCCCAATACTGTATCCAAGCTACCGTTGCAGAAATACCGATCACCTTGTACTTTTTCGCCATATGAAGAAGAACCTTCTCCGGAGAATTTTTGAAAATCATAAAAGTAAATTTGTGAATTTGAGTTATGGTTCAAATCGTCCTCAAAAAAATAATAGTGAAACCCTCTCTCATAGACAGAGCGTTCAAAACTCCTTAGGTTCTCCTTCTCTTGCAAATTATTTTGATGATCCTTTTCCTTTTTCCTAAGCTCTGTCCTGATAAAAACTAGGGGTAATAAGTATTGTGTGTAATCTTTATCAAGATGAAACTCATTTAAAACGGAAGCCACTGCATTTTCAATAGTAAAAATCATCTTCTCTTCCTTTTTTTCTCCTCCTTTAATTGCATATAGTTTTCGCTAAAGTTCCGGAGATGTATTGAAAATAACTGATGCGTGCTTTTACTGCGCTGTAGCAAAGAAATAAGCTCCGCATCTTCCTTCTCCGGCTTTTCTTTTGTAAATTTCCAGCCAGTTCTGTTTCGCTTTTATAGTTTCACCTTCACTTGCATAAAGGATTTATCTCCGGAGAAAATAGAGTGGAACTGTAAATCTTGAAAAAGAAAAATTTCTACTCTTGTCCTGTGTACTTTCTTCTCTAGTCCTAAAGCTGTATTGCATACTAAAAATTATCATGCGTTTTGCTGAAAGCTCTTTTCTAAATCTTCCAGAATTGCTACACAGGTTTTGGCTCCGAATCTAAATACTGTCTCGTAAAGTGTGAATCGGTAGTCAATGCTAGGGGAAACTCTTTTAATTTCAATGGGGAATAAATTTTTGTAAACAAATCAATAGAGTTAATTTTATGTTCACAGCCGTCCTTAATAATCTGCTGTAAAAGGCGGGACTTCGTCGAATCAAACTCATCAATAAAAATGACCGCATTGTCAATAATCTTATGGGTATAAAAAAGGTATGAAGGCTCAATCAATGTAGAATTCTCAAAAAGAATTTTGTCCATAGACAAAAAAATAAAATTCGTTTTTTTCTCTGGTAAAACAGCAGGATAAAAGCTCTCCGATCCATTGATACTCATTGGCTATTGCTTTTAATTTCTGTCCGGAAGTTTTAAAGGAATTTAATTCATCAATCAGTAATTTCCGAAAAGCCGGTTCCTTCTTTTTCCGAATATCATTTTCAATATCTTGATAAAAAGTCAAAGCGGATTCTCTTTTCCTTCTATCGGATTCCTCATTTGCTTATTCAGATACTGGATAGAACTGAGCAGGGCTTTAAACTCAGGACTTTGATGATGTGTTTCGGGATATCCTCTTGATATGCAGTATATACAGACTGAAGCCTATGGATAAGAACATCTGCATTGGCATCAATTTGCATACAAAGCTTATCAAAGTCACCGGTATTTCCCCTTTTGCTAAAATGCTTTCTCAGCTCATCAAAGGGAAGATTTTTCTTTAGATTGGTAATAAAGAAAAATTTAGAATCTTTGTATTCCTCTTTGTTATAGTTTTCTGCAATAAATTCTAAAACATTAAAGGTCTTTTCCTGATCCTGTTGTCATATCAAGAAGAAATAAGCCATTTTCTCTGGACTTGCAAAACTTATCCATTGCCTCCTTCATCTTATACACCCTCCTTTGCGTATCTCGAATTTTCCATATTTGTTTGTAACAAAAAAGCTCTAGTAGACTGCGCTTTCCACAAGCTAGTCTCTTAGAGCTTATTATATCTTTTCTATCTTGCCCTGGCTATATCCGTATCTAGCACGCTTTACCAACTTCTTTATAAAGTTCTTTTAAAGTAGCTTTGCCTCCCTTAGCATACATCACTTCTATTATCCTCTCTTTAGTGTTTTTCCATCTTGCATACTTCTTTTATGGTATGCTCTTAAGCCCCCAAACACCTTTTGCCTTTTCCTCTACTGAATAGAACAGGTCTTCATTTTTTTCTATGTACGCATCGGAATCTGAGGAATGAGTTTCAATTATATTTCTTATACTAGATTCTATTACTGATCCACGCATTCGAAAAACTCCTTGATAAATTTCCTCTAAGGTGGCTATACCTCCTTTATCTTTCATTACTTCTATTATCATCTCTTTTTAGTGTTTTTCATCTTGCTACCTCCTTTATGATATGCTCTTAAGCACCAAATACCTTTACCTACTTCTTCTACAGAATAAAAATATATCCTCCTTCTTTCCTTCTTGATTATAAATTTCATCCATTTCACTAAAGTGTGTATTATTTTCATTAGCGTTTCCTCTCCTATATTATAATATTTTCTTTTATTCTAATATTTTCGATAAAGCTTCCAACTTATTTTTAATTTCTTCAAACTCTTTAGGGCTCATCTCAGTCAAATTATCGATCATTATCTTTTTAATATTTTCTATGGTATTTTGAATTTCCTACAAGCAAGTGATAAAATTTCATTCTCACTATTTTGTTCTTGCTCTATTGGCTTACTGAACTCATATTTCCCTCTCTGTACCTGTCTCAAGGTATTTTTTTGTTTTGCTGCGCGATATATAATTCCTGAGATTTTACCTGGTGTAAAAACCATACTTTTCAAGAGCTGCGTGAATTTCACTCGTTGTCACCTCCTTCTGGCTACTTGAAATCTCTTGTAAATACTCTAAAAGTTCTTTAAATCCTTCAGGTAAAATATCTTTTCCCATAGTGTTCTCCTTCTTTTGGTAAAATTTTTGTTTTTTTCATATACTACGCATGATATCATCTAAACTTTCATTTGTCAACGAATTTTTTTAAAAGTTTTTTTATTTTATTTATTCGCAATGTTTTGAAGCTTTTTGCATTCTTTTTAATCACTTGAATTTTTTTCCTTTTATAGGTATTAAATCCAATATTTTATCTTATCCGATATACATGCGTCATAAAGCATTGACTTTATTCAGCACACATAGTAATCCACTAATCCTTTTACTATTTTGAAAAATACTGGATATCTTCAACTCTGAATTATGGGGCAATCACCCATAAAATCTTTCAATTACACGCCCTCTGAAGTTCCATCTCTCTCCCATGAAATAATTTCACTGTGCAATTTTTCCGCACAGTTATTTTTATAAGATTTCAACATTTTTAAAGTTTCGAATTTTTGATTTAATGTTTCTAAACATTTTCGCTTACTGTGTATATGTGATTCTTAGATTCACCTGTTTGCTTGTATAACACAATGATAAATCAAAAATTAAAGCTGATGACATAATCGTTCTTTATATAAAAAAACAGCCACTATTTCCAAATGAAAAACATTGGCTGTTTTTCCTTTTCAAAATCCTCATCAATAGTTCTCTCTAAGAAAACAACTTCTCTCCTAGATCAGACTCTTCATAATCTTCTTCGGTATACACATCATCACGGTTCTTTCCGGATCCACCACCTGACAGAAAACGCAGGTCTCCCACGGCGCTGAGGAGCATTCCTGCTTCGTTCAAGGAGAGTCCCAGATTCTCCTGTACTCTTTTCATTCATGATACGTACCGCATGGAAAACCGCTTTTTCTATCTCTTCGTGGGAGTAGATTACACCGCAAAATCCTCTTCATTTTTCCAGCATAGGGGTTTCAATGCTGATTCCCTTAATCACGGACAGTCTGACCTTCACCTCTGCGGAAATTTCCACACCGCTAACCATCACTTCTCCATCTCCCATAGCAGCGTGCACATCTCCTAAGGAGAAGATAGCGCCCTCATGGAATACAGGAAAATAAAGGCTTGCCCCAACTTTAATGCGCTTGTTGTCCATGTTTCCGCCGTGGCAGCCCGGTGTACCGCAGTTGATGGAAGCATTTTTCCGGCGCAACACCGATAACACCAATCATGGGCGTAACATCAAAAACAAGCTTGTCGTTGAAAATGAACCTTGCCCTCTTCCACCTTAATCCGTTTTACAGACTCTTCTTTCACCAAAGAGCCAAGAACGCCGTTATCCGGAAGGGCACACATTACCCCTGTTTATCCAAAGCGATTTCCAGGATTTCCACCTTGAGGACATCTCCTGCCTTTGCATTCTGCACATAGACAGGGCCGGTGGCGGGATTGATACGATCCCAATTCAAAGCGCCGATGCAGCTTCCCTCTTCACTAAGCTGATTATCAAAGCAGTCGTGAGTACGAAAAATGACGGTTTCTCCGTCCATCACCTCCGCAACGCATTCATTTTTACTGTCAAAAGGCAAATACCCTATTATTTTCAATGATTTTCATAGTTTTACCTTCATCCGATTTTCCTAGGGCTGATTCGTACTTTTGATTCCATACAAATTTGAGAAAAACGGATGATTCTCCTTTCTGTCAAAGCATTTTTACATGTATCTTGTATGATACATTAGATACGAAAAATTTTGCATGTTATTCTTTGAAAACAGATTGAACAGCCTTCAAAAAAGAAAGAAGAATCCTGCCCAAAGCCCCCACCGCCGTGCTATACTGGAGAAGTCAGAATACAAGAAGGAGCGTAAAGCAATGACTCTTACAAAAATGGAATGTCCCAACTGTCACGGTACCTTGCATATTCCGGAGGGAATGAAGGAAAGGATTCGTGACCTGTGAATATTGTAAAACCAAAGTCTACATCGAGCCTAGTAAGCCGAATATCACCCAGAACATTCATATCGATAATGTCAATATGGGGCAGCAAAGAAGCACTCCTCCGGCAAGGCAGGAACTCAATGCCGTGCAGACGGTTGCCCTCGTTGGCATACTTCTATTTATCACCTATACTGTTTTCGTCAGCAATACATTTCGTGCGCCTCATAAAAAGCGTTACTCTGACGACGACGAAATTTCGGACTGTACCGGAGGATGAAACCGTAAAAAGCTTGCAGAAGCAGCCTTCGAAAGAGCTTGAAGGATATTACAAGGAGGATTACAACTCTCTTTACTTTCCTGTCCATTCATAAAGTCAACAGTAGGTTCCGACCAAACGGAGAAGTGGGCAGTTTGACTATGCAAAGTCTATGAATGAGGACGGCACGGCCAAGGATCCGGAAACGCTTTATTTTCCTATCACAGATACCATCGATGAAGCGGATATGCAGGTTTTTACAGGCCTGATTAAGCTCTCCCTGGGATATCAGGTACATTTCGACTATAGTGCCAACTCCGATGCGAATACCCTGAAGAGTCTGACCAATCTCCGCTATTTTTCCGGAGAATATGAGGATTTTCGGACTCTCGCGAAGCTTTTCGCGAATCCCGAGCAGATTCTTGGTCTTTACAACATTACTCTGGACGATGATGCTACCGGCGATTCCTATTCCGACGAGAATACAGAAGGGGAAGACCAGGACGCGCCCTTTAAAGCATTTTCTTCTCTGGAAGAACTCACCCTTCATATCGATGATGACTATACGAAGGGCTTCTGTTCCTTCGAAACTTTCCGAAGCTCAAGACGCTTGCTCTGGAGCTTAATGCAGACAAAAGCCCCATGGATCTTTCTCCCTTTCCTCTTTAAGCAGCCTAAGCAGTCTGGATCTCTTGGGAACAGGAGATAGTTCCGTGGAAAATGTTGCCGTACTTTCCGGCATGCCCCAGTTGGAGCGGCTTTCCTTACGGAATTTAAAGGATGTAAAGGACTTGAACTTCGTGCAAAACATGCCGAAATTAAAATCCCTAAGTTTAGTAGACCTTTCAATTTTTGAATCTGGACGGTTTATCCGGTCATCTTTCCTTAAATAGCCTCTCCATTGACTGCTCTTCTTTGGAAAAATGTCAATGCCCCTCAGCACCCTTAGTTCTTTACAGACGCTTTCCTTCGGGTATCACACGTATCAGCTTCCTGATTTACACGGCTTAAGCGCCTTGGAAAATGTGAACTGCTATTCCCTGGATCGGGATTCCATTGCCCACATGCCTTCCATAAAGACGCTGACAATCCATAACTATAGTATTGAATACAGTGCGGATTTTCTGCAGGGAATGAATGCATTAACGGATTTAACCATTGTGGGAAATGGCATTATCGGTGCAGTGCAGCCGGACTTGGGAATCTGTCCTTCAATCCTTCCCGCTCTTACACATCTGGAATTTCAGGATTTGCCTTTGATAAATATACGGATTATACCCAAACTTTTACAAATAACGGGCTAAAGAGCTTATTTTCTCTCGATACAAAAGTCGCTCATCCAGTGACTATCCTGTTCTTCCCGTTTCTCTAAGCCACATGGAGGACGACAACACGGTAGAGAGCTTAACCCTGACAAATGCAACACTCAAGAATTTGGATGATGAATCGGATGATTTTTCCACTAATGCAAAATCTTTCCTCTCTCATTACAAGGCCCTAAAGAGTCTGAATATCAGTGACAATAAACTGCAAAGCCTGGATTGCATGGATGTACTTTTAGTACCCTGGAGGAGGTGGATTTCTCGAATAACTATATCTCCGACATTTCCGTTCTTCGGAATCTTCCCAACCTAAAGAAAGTGAAAATGAGCGGAAACCCCATCGTAAATGCGGAGCTGCTGCCGGACGGTGTAGAAGTAATGAAATAGGCGAATACTCAAAGAGCCACTGAGGTCTCCCTTCAGTGGCTCCGGTTTTCCTATGCATTGATAGCCATTAATCCACCTCGATCAAATCATGTTCCTCTAATGTGCTCTTTCCTGAACGTACACTCTCGATACGTCTTTTTATCTCCTTTATATTACTTTCACTATAAAATGGATCCACGGAAACATCAAAAGGAATTCTATGTTCCCTTCCCACCTTCTTTGCAAAAATGGTAAAAGCGGCACTCATGCTGAGTCCCAGTTCTGTACATACCTGCTCCATATTCTTTTTATCTTCTGCATCCAAACGAAAATTCACATTTACCGCCTGTCCCATAGCTTCTCTCTTCCTTTCTTACTTTCTTATCGAAAAATTTTGTTTTTTTCTATTGTAACGCAAATGTAATGAATTTTGCAATGTATTTATTTTTATAGTTTTTTTCAAGAGTGCTGTAAGCGATAAAAATAGATTGACTAATTTTTGTACAGGTGGATTTTTATGTTTTGCATTACAGATTACTTTAATGACTTTAAAACATTTTCTTAAAAACGGAAAGATTGCTATAATTTAATACATGTGATATTCTTTCTACAGAAGCCAAATGTGAACTTGTAAAACAATATATGAGGAGAAAAATGAGAAAAAGAGCAAAAAGCATTGGCATTACTTCTGGCATTATCTTGCAGCTTTTTCTACCTATGTTTCTGCAGCAACTATCGCAAATGAGACGGTACTGTCTGAAGGAATAAAAGCAAAGTTTTCCGGAAGAAAAGAGTACAAGTTCTTCTGAAAACGTAATGGAAGAAAAATGCACTTGAAGAAGATGCACTTGAAGAAAACGTAATGGGAAAAATGTAGTCGAAGAAAAAATGAAATCGAAAAAGAAATTTCAGAAATAGAGTCTGAGACTACAGAAGAAGCATTTTATGGGAAAAAGAACTTTCCGGTGTGCTTGTTACTGTGCAGGCTGATTCCGGGGTATTTCCAAAAGGGTGCGACTTTAAGGGTAAGAAAACTTTCTCGAGGAGAGGAACAGAAAGTGGATTCCGCTGTAAAAGAGAAGCTCCAGGAGGATAAAGAAAATCTTCTACAGAGCATCATTTTTGATATCAGTGTGCTGGATCAGAACGGAGAAGAAATACAGCCGGATACTGCAAAAGGAGAAGTGAAGGTCAGCTTTTCAAAGCTTTCTTTTCTGGAGGAAAATGCGGAAAAGCAGATTTCCGTGTTTCATCTGGACAGTGTTGATGCAGCGGCAGAAAAAGTTAGAGACAGAAAAAAATAGAGGAGAAAAGAAAATGCAGTAAAGGTATCGGCAGAGCATTTCTCCGTATTTGCCGTTTCTTTGGTTGAGAAAAGAAAGCTCTTGGAAAGAGCTTGCTTATTTGTCAGATACGATAGCGGTGGAGTTAGGGGAACTAATCACTATCCATGAACTGCTTCACAGTTATGTTTTACGCTGCAGAGTGATACCGAGACGAATCCCACCGTTATTGGCATAAAAGCATGACGCTTATGGACAACTCGCCATTGAGGCATTGCACGAAGGAACAGCCAAACTGCTTGTAACCCAAAAAGAAATGGCGAGGGGAGCTAACAAAAGAATTTAAGATTATCGTACAGAAGGCACCTCTAAGTGGAAGACTAGGAAAGCAAATTGAATATAGTTTTAAGCTGGCACCGAAATGATATGACTCTGACACTCCGTGGAAGAGGGGAAACGGATGCAATTAAAGTGGCTCCTGGGAACCCTATAGGAATAAGATTCGCAAAGTGATGATAGAAGAAGGGATAGAAAAGCTGAATGTGGGGTGTCAGCCTTTGGACATATGGACTATTTGGAGACAGTGAGTCTTCCTCTACCCTTAAGGAAATACCGTACCATGCCTTTTTATGATTCGAAAAACTTAGGGGATGTCACGATTCCGGCTTCCGTGCGGAGGATTGGAGAGGAGGCATTTTACAAGTATAAGGGAAATGGAAAGAAAAATACGATTATCAATCATTCTCCGGTATTTATGAGTGAAAAAAGGAGTCAGGCACTATAATCCGGATTATACTTCTGTACAACAAACTGCCAAGGAAGATGAAAAATGGAGAAAAAGAAAGAGAATATTTCTTTTTAAAAATGTGAATTTTTTTATACGCTCCCGGAAATCAATAAATATTTTTTTGAGTTGGAAGTAACAGGTAATCCATTTATAAACTTTTTATCTGTATAAGACAGAAGATCCAAACGAAATGGTTGGTATACAGAATTTTACAGATGACAGTGGAAGATTCAAGAAGAGTCTGCGTTTGGGATATCTGACGTACGATACCAATGCCGGGTTCCCTGAAGTCAATAAGATATACATTTCGTATCTATTTGATTTTAGGGACACAAGTACACTTTCCTTTTTACCGGGGCACACCTACTATTGTACATTTTTAACGGATCCGGGATACTGCATAAGCCCATCTAGTGAGACACAATTGTTGCAAAAAGTGATTACGGTATCGGATGATACCTGCTTACCAAGTGTAGACGGGAATTTTAGCTGGCAAAATAACAGGAGAAAAGAAACCCTATACGGTTACAATAAACGGCAGCGGACGGATGCAGGGTCTTAATGCAAACGGAGAACTTCGCTCCTGGAATAAGCTCTTGAATGCTCTAGGAACGAGAGCGCATCTGGAATTAAGGGGAAATATTACTGCCTTGGACTCCCATGCCTTGGCGGGCGTCGATTACATTAAGAAAGGCTTAGTGTTGCCGGATTCTATCGTAGAAATAGGGGATTCTGTTTTTTCTAAGAAATCGATAGAGGGCAATCTTGTCTTCCCGAAGAATTTAAAGAAAATAGGGAATTCCGCTTTTCGTAATCTTTCTTACAAGGGAGATTTATCCTTACCGGCCGGACTGGAAAGTATCGGGGAAAGCGCTTTCCTTGACTTGAAAGAGGCAAATACCATCACGATTCCCGCCTCCGTTACGCATATCGGGGCAGGCGCTCTATAAAGATAAGATGAATTTTAGGGGAAAGAATCGTATAGTAAATCACTCTTCCTGAAACTTGGTACACGATATGTAAACCCGCTTTTTACGGAGTACACAACCGATGATTCCGGGGAAGCGCCGATTCCTTCTAATTCCGGAAGCGGCAGAGGCGGCTCCGGCGGAGGCAGCGGTTCAGGTGGCAGTGGAAGTTCCGGCGGAGGAAGCAGTTCGGGCGGTAGCAGCGGGACACCGATGGTTTTAGGGGCAGACCGCAATCTGCCGTCCAATGTAAACTGGCAAAGAGACGCAAAGGGCTGGTGGATTTTAAATCCGGATGGAAGCTACCCGAAATCACAGTGGTTATGGATGAATAATCGTTGGTACTATTTTTAATCAAGAAGGCTATATGTTCACCGGTTGGCTTTTTCTATAACAATGCCTGGTATTATTTTGAAGAAAAATGAAGGCAGTGAGCAGGGAAAAGATGAGCCTTGGCTGGAAGGAGATTCGCGGCTTCTGGTATTACTTCAGTGAAGAGGTCGGTGCGGAAAAACGGCAAGATGCGTACCGGTTGGCAGGGAGCTTAAAGGTAAGTGGTACTATCTGAACCCTCAGGCTGGAGCGGAAAACGGAAAGATGCTTTACAATACTAAGGTTCAGGGCTATACCCTTGGCTCGGATGGTGCTTTGGCAGACAGCGTAGGCAGATTATGAAAATCATTATTGCAATAGATTCCTTTAAAGGCAGCCTCTCCTCCAAAGAAGCGGGCGAGGTCATAAAAACCGGTATTTTACGGGTAGTTCCTGATGCGGATGTTGTGATTTCTCCTCTGGCGGACGGAGGAGAAGGCACCGTGAAACGCTGGTGGAAGCTTTAGGGGAAGCTTGGAAACAGTCCGGGTAAAAAGGGCTGTTGTTTCAGGAAGTGGAAGCTCATTATGGTATTCTCTCTGAATCGGAGAAATTCCAAGCGGAAATAAAATCGGATACCCACTGGGAAACGCTGCCTGAAAATCCTCAAAAGCACACTCAGAAGCACCGTCGGAAACAGACTCGCAATATTCCCCAAATGATGGGAAGCTTGCTATCATGGAAATGTCCCAAGCTTCCGGCATTACCTTAGTGGCTCCGGAGAAAAGAAATCCGTTAAAAACTGGTAGCTACGGTGTGGGCGAAATGATTTTTAGATGCCTACCACAAGGGTTGCAGACGCTTTTAATGGGAATCGGCGGTTCCGCCACAAAATGACGGTGGAATCGGAATGTTAAGCGCTTTAGGCTTTCGTTTTAGCAAAGAGAACGGAGAAGAAATCTGCCCTATCGGAGAAGGCCTGAAAGACTTGGCTAGAATAGATGCTACTTCTGTACCGAAGGGCTTATTACATTGTTCCTTTCAAATAGCCTGCGATGTGGAGAATCCTCTATACGGGGAAAAATGGAGCAAGTCTTGTCTATGGATTTCAAAAGGGTGGAAACAAGGAACTGCTCTCTCAAATGGATCTTTGGATGAAGCGATATAGCGAGCTTGTAAAAGAATATAACCCTGCCGCCAATCCGGAAGCTCCGGGCTCCGGAGCCGCCGGAGGGTTGGGATTTGCCTTTCGCAGTTTTCTTCAAGGAGAATTAAAATCCGGTGTTTCCTTGATTTTGGAAGAAACCAAGCTTTCCGAGAAAATGCAGGGAGCCGATCTTGTGATTACGGGAGAAGGAAGGCTGGACGAACAATCCTCCATGGGAAAAGCCCCAATCGGTGTAGCAAAGCTGGCCAAGGCACAGGGAATCCCTGTTCTGGCCTTTGCAGGAGCTGTAACAGTGGGGGCAAAAGCCTGCAACCAAGCCGGAATAGACGCTTACTTCCCCATCCTGCGAGAAATCACCACTTTAGAAGACGCCATGAATAAAGAAAATGCTCGGAGAAATTTAGAGGACACCGTTGAACAGGTGATAAGGCTCTACCGCCTACGGCATAAAAAGTAATAGAAAAAAGAAGCTGTAAGAATCACAATAATTTTCTACGCAATATAGGTCTGTACTCGGGGAACGCTCTCGCTAGCCTCGCCCGGCGCAGTGAAGGACTGCCCTCGTTATAAGAAAGTGCTCTGATACAGTGTGGGTCTATAAATGGGGCACGCTCTCGCTAACCTCGCCTTCGTAACAGTACTAACTTCAAGCTTCGCTTTGCTTGCTTTCAGTAAGTACTGACGGGCTCAGATTGCCCCTATTACAGACCCACACTGTATCATTCGCTTCAATTATTGATTTTTTACAATCCTTCACTTCGCCGGTCTTTCGCAAGTGTCGGGCTCAGACTACCCCTCATTCAGACCTATATTGCCGAAAATTTCTTTATTTTGATTCTTTCAGCCTCTTTTTTTTATGCCTAAGCGATGCCTAGGCGCAGACGATGACATCCTGTTCTGAATCATCTTTTGGGGAGCTCTTTCCGGTTTAAAAAAGAGAACTGCGAACAGAGCAATACTTAGCTTAGCTTTTCAGCAGGATTGCTTTGGAATACGGGGCAATCTGAGCCCGTCAGTACTTACTGAAAGCGAACGAAGTGAAGCTTGAAGTTAGTACTGCTACGAAGGCGAGGTTAGCAGGAGCGTGCCCCGATTCCAAAGCTGTCCTGCGAAAAGCGCTTTGAGTAGGTTAACTCTTCACAGTTCTCTATTTAAACTATTTCTTTTTCGGCATGGAATGTACCGCTTCTCCAAATACATCCTCCAAAGCCTCTCCCACTCCTTCATTATAGGTTGGGTGAGCTCTCATAGCCTTCAGCAGCTGCTCAACGGTAAAGCCGTTTGCCACAGCATTGCCAAACTCTCCAATCATATCGGTGGCTCTTGCGCACATCATTTGCACACCTACAACCGCATGGCTCTTGCTGTCGGACAGAATCTTGATAAATCCGCGCTCTTCCTTGGAAATCATGGATTTTCCGTTTCCGCTCATCATGAACTTACCCACATTGATTTCTAAGCCCTGCTCCTTGGCGATAGCTTCCGTAATTCCAACGGAGGCGATTTCCGGTGAGGTATAAACGCAACCGGGCACCACATTTAAGTCAATGCTTCTCTTGTGTCCCGCCAGCTCCTCCAGGAGGCAAATGCCCTGTGCGGAAGCAAGGTGTGCCAGCTGTAAGCCCTTAATCAGGTCTCCGATGGCATAAACCCCGTCCATGGAGGTCTTGAAGTGCTCGTCTACCACTACTCGGCCTCTCTCCATTTCCAGTTCAACCCCTTCCCCGAAGAGTCCCTGGGTATTGGGCACACGGCCTACTGCACAAAGCACATACTGAGATGTTACTTTTACCGGCTCATCCTTCTCGGTATAGAAGCAGGAAACGCCCTCTGCTTCCTTTTCCACCTTCTCTACCTTAACGGAGGTATGGATATCGATGCCTCTCTTCTTTAAAATCAGCTTCAAATTCTGAGAAATATCCTTATCCATGTTGGTCAGAATACTGGGCAGAGCCTCCAGAATGGTAACCTTGGTTCCTAAGGAGGCGAAAATGGAGGCAAACTCCACACCGATTACTCCTCCGCCAATGATGCTTAAGCTCTTCGGCACTTCCTGCAACTGGAAGAGCTCATCACTGGTTAATACGCCTTCACTATCCAATCCCGGAATCGGCACTAATGCCGGCTTGGAACCAACAGCTAAAATCACATGCTTTGCCTGATAATTTCCGACACCCTCTCCACCACTCACAGTAACGGAGCCATCTTTCTCCAGGGTTCCCAGTCCCTTCAGGTAATCAATTCCATTAGACTTAAAGAGCTGCTCCACTCCGCCTACCAGCTTATCGATAATGTCCTGCTTATATTCCAAAATCTTGCCGTAGTCATAGGAAATATTCTCGGCAAAGATACCGTACTCCTTCGCATTTTGCATTTCTCTGTAAAGCTCAGTGGCATGAACCATGGCCTTTGTAGGAATACAGCCTCTGTTTAAACAGGTTCCTCCCACTCTGTCCTTCTCTACTACAGCTGTCTTAAAGCCCAGCTTTGCAGACTTTAATGCCGCTACATATCCGCCGGGACCGGCTCCTATGATAATCACATCATAACTCATAATTCTTACTCTCCTAATATTTGCTGTCTCACAAGGTTCTCAGAGCAATACCGGCTTAGTATACTTACACTCTCCGCCTTAATTGCTCTCTCCCTTAGCGCCCATTTATCTTTTTAGCAAGAAGAGCTGTTACATAAAGACTCCTTCAAAGAAGAACCTAAGCTTTTGCTTGTTTCGATAAAGCTCTTGCTTTTTCAAACAAAACTCTTGTTCACTCTCTCTTTTATCCTTATATAACAGCTCTCTAATCATCGACTTTATTTTACTTTCTTTCGAAATAATGTATCGACTTTTTTGCCTTTATCTCCACTCATAGTGAAGCATCAGTTCTTTTTGCTTTTACTTCCACTCATAGTGAAGCATCAGTTCTTTTTGCCTTTACTTCCACTCATAACGAAGTACCGGCTCTCTTGCCGCCTTTACTTCATCCAATCTTCCTACCGGAGTAGTTACAGGAGCATCATGAAGCGCCTGGGGATTGGTCTGAGCTTCCTCATAAAGCTTTCTGAAAACAGCTACAGCATCGTCCAAAGTTTCCTTGGACTCTGTCTCTGTAGGCTCAATCATTAAAGCTTCATGAACGATAAGCGGGAAGTACATTGTGGGCGGGTGCATTCCGTTATCCAACAGAGCTTTGGCAATGTCCATTGCAGAAACCCTGTCTTTTTGCTTAAGATCCTCTAGCTCATAACGAACTCATGCATACAAATCTGATCATAAGCCATGGTATAGAGATCCTTCAGCTTATTCATCATGTAGTTGGCATTCAGCACCGCATTCTTACTAGCCTGTGGAATTCCTTCTTTTCCTAAGGTCTTGATATAGGTTAATGCCCTAACCACTACCAGGAAGTTTCCGTAGAAGGCCTTCATGTCTCCGATAGACTTTGGAGCCTTCACAAACTTCTTCACTGCATCTCCGTCAACCAGATATCCGGGCATGAAATCAGCAAGAAGCTTCTACATCCAACAACTCCACTTCCGAGCCCGCCGCCGTGAGGTGTGGAGAAGGTCTTATGAAGATTCAAGTGAATAACGTCAAATCCCATGTCTCCGGGACGAACAACGCCCATGATAGCGTTTAAGTTAGCACCGTCATAATAGTTTAATCCGCCGCAATCATGGATTAACTTGGTAATCTCTAAGATATTTTCATCGAAAATACCTACAGTATTGGGGTTGGTCAGCATTAAACCGGCAACATCATCCCCTAAAACCGCCTTGAACTTCTCCATATCTACACAGCCGTGCTCATTGGAAGGAATGGTTACTACCTTATAATCCGCCATGGTTGCAGTAGCAGGGTTAGTTCGTGAGCAGCGTCAGGAATAATAATCTTATTTCTTAAAGTCCCTCTACTCTCATGGTAAGCCTTAATCAACATGATTCCGGTAAACTCACCGTGAGCACCTGCTGCAGGCTGAACCGTTAAACGATCCATACCGGTTACTTCACAAAGAAGGGTTTCAATCTCCTGGATTACGGAAAGGCAACCCTGTACGGTATGCTCCGGCTGCAAGGGATGAACCTCTGCAAAACCGGGTAAAGCTGCCATATCATCATTAATCTTCGGATTGTACTTCATGGTGCAGGAACCTAAAGGATAGAAGCCGTCATTTACACCTCTACACTTTTTAGCAAGTTCTGTGTAATGTCTGCTGATTTCTGTCTCTGACAGCTCCGGCAAATGTAATTCAGCCTTTCTTTGATCCTTTGCAGGAACATCTACCACTTCCACATCACAGGGAGGGAACAAACTGCAATGTCTGCCGGATTTGCTTTTCTCGAAAATAAGCATTACTTCACCTCCTTTAAGATTTCTACTACACGGTCCATGGAAGCCTTATCATTAACTTCCGTACAGCACCATAGAATTCTCTTATCATCCAAAGGATATCCGCCAAGGATACCTTCCTTCTCTAAAGCTTCCAATGCCTTCTTAGAGGATAGGTCGGACTCTGTTACGAATTCATTGAAGAAATCCGCCTTATACTGTGGCTTAAAACCGATCTTTTCTAATTCCTTGGCCAGATAATGAGCCTTGGAAGTAGACAGACTTGCCGCTTCCTTTAAGCCTTCCTTACCTACAGCTGCAAGGTAAACGCCAACAGCTAAAGCACAAAGTGCCTGGTTGGAACATACGTTACTGGAAGCCTTTCTCTACGGATATGCTGCTCTCTGTACCTGCAGAGTCAATACATAACCGGTTCTTCCCTGATGATCCTCTCGTAGCTCCTACGATTCTTCCGGGAAGATTTCTCTTCATCGCATCAGTGGATGCCATGAATCCAAGGTAAGGTCCTCCGAAAGCAATGGGAAGTCCTAAAGGCTGTCCGTCACCGACCGCAACATCCGCTCCATACTCCCTGGGAGTCTTAAGAACACCAAGAGAAATGGGATTTACGCTCATAGCAAACTTTGCCCTCACCTCATGAGCAATCTCTCCAATCTTCTCTGCATCTTCCAGATTGCCGTAGAAATTCGGATGCTGGATGAAAACTGCAGCAGATTCCGCATCTGCCTTAGCCTTCAAAGCCTCCACGTCTGTCACACCGTCCTTCTCCGGAATAATCTCTACTTGCATACCATTACCATGACAATAGGTCTTGATGGTTGAAATCGTGTCCGGATGCATCAGAGCGGAAAATCAAAGCCTTGCTTTCTTTCTCTCTGCACATTGCTACTGCCTCAGCTGCAGCCTCAGCCCCGTCATAAACGGAAGCATTGGATACGTCCATGCCGGTCAAGTCGCAGATCATGGTCTGATATTCAAAAATAGATTGTAAAATACCTTGGCTGGTCTCTGCCTGATACGGGGTATATGCCGTCAAGAAATTCTCTTTACCAATCACGCTCTTTACGATAGAGGGAATAAAATGACGATATGCTCCGGCACCTCTGAAGATAACCGGGAACACTACGTTTTTGTTTGCCAATGCAGACATATCTCTACGTACTTCCAACTCGGATAAACCGGCAGGAATAGAAAGCTCGTCTTTTAATTTTACTTCCTGTGGAATATCTCTAAACAGATCATCAAAGGAAGAAAAACCGCTTTCCTGCAGCATCGCCTTCTGCTCCGCGTCGGTATTGGGAATGTATTTTCCCATAAGTCCACCACCTTTCTTTCGGTTAGGGTCTTCCTTAAAAAGATAGGGGAGACCTTCCCATTCTATCCCCTTAAGGAAGGATTCGCATTCTGTCTCTATTACAGAGTCTTTAAGAACTCCTCATACTCTTCTGCGGAAAGAAGCTCTTCCTTCTCTGTAACATCCTTTACCTTTTACGAACCAAGCCTCATAGGAGAGCTGTTGATGCTTTCGGGAGCATCCAAAACAGCCTCATTGATTGCACTAACCACACCGGTTAATGGAGACAATACATCGGAAACAGCCTTTACAGACTCTACGTCAGAGAAAGCCTCTCCCTTAGTTACACTGTCCCCTTCTTCAGGAAGATTTACAAAAACCAAATCTCCTAACTCGGACTGGGCATAGTCGCTAATTCCTACTACGTACTCTCCGCCTTCTTCCTTTACCCACTCGTGATCCTTGGAATAAAAGTAATCCCTTCTGAACTGCCATCTTTTTCCTCCTTAAAAATAAGTAGTGTTGATTAAACTGTTTTCTTTATAAAAATAGATCTTCCCGGAAGAAAATCTGATTTTAAAAATTTGCCTTTTCTTCGAGTATTGCGCCTAAATCCTGCAACTCTCTCTTGAAAAATGTTTTGCTTTTATTTCTCTCTCTTGTAGAAGGAAGCGCTACCACTTCTACATCCACCTTACGTCCCCGAACGTCTACCTGAAGCTGAGTACCGACCTCTGCATACTTGGGATCGATTAATGCCATTCCTACCGGATAGTTTAAGAATGGGCAGTGGGTTCCGGAGGTGGTGTGACCAATCATCTGATCTCCCGCCAAAACGTCCTGATGCTCGCGGATAATACCTCTGCCGGTAACCTTCAGGCCGACTCTCTTAATCTTCGGCTCTCCTTTAGCTTCAATAGCAGCCTTTCCGATAAAATCAGGCTTATCCATCTTTACCGCAAACTTTAATCCGGTCTCAAGGGGAGTGATTTCATCGTCCATCTCATGACCGTAAAGAGGCATAGCTGCTTCCATACGAAGGGTATCTCTGGCACCAAGTCCGCAGGGAATCAGTCCCTCTTCTTTTCCTGCTGCCAAAAGCTTATCCCACATTTCCTCCGCCTTGCTACTGTCCAGATACAGCTCTACACCGTCTTCTCCGGTATAACCGGTCTTGGAAACAATACAGGGAATACCGTCAACCGTAGCATTAAATACAGCGTGGTAATATTTCTGAGGAATATTTTCTTCGGAGGTCAGCTTTCTGATAATATCCATACTGCGCCTTTGAAGGGCAATCTGGGCATAATCATCGGAAACATTGGTGAATTCCACATCCCCGAACTTATGCTGTACCATCCAGTTAAAGTCCTTCTCACGGTTGGCAGCGTTTACAACGATGAAGTAGTCGTTCTCTCCTTTCTTGTAAACGATTAAATCGTCTACCACACCGCCGTTTTCATTACACATCAGGCTGTATCTTGCCTGTCCGTCCACCATGTTCTCAAAGTTATTGGTTAAAATCTTCTGAAGATTTGCCAATGCATCCTTTCCTTTGCAAAGTACTTCACCCATGTGGGACACGTCGAAAAGTCCGGCTTCGGTTCGAACAGCCATATGCTCCTTGATTACTCCACTCTGCTCATACTGAACAGGAGAAGAACCAGCGAAAGGAACAATCTTTCCACCTGCCTTCACATGCGCTTCATACAACGGTGTCTTTAATTCCATAAACTGCCTCCTTTGTTTTATGGTGATTTTATCATCATGCTTTTTTTCCCCATCGCCTGACCCCCTAACATCAGAACATCCGGGCAAAAAGTAATTACTCTATCTTTTTATTATAAAAAATTTTTCTTTTTTTCAATGTATAAAAAAATAAAAATATATGGGTTTTCTCCGGTTCATCCTACTTGTCTTCTACGGCAAAGCCCTTTATACTAACAGATCTGCAATCTCCGACACGGAAACTGATAGAGCTTTTCCTTCCAAACCTCTTTCCGTAAGCCCCTCAAAAATAGAATCCCTATCAAAAGTACCAGTCCCACGAAGGCTTTTACAGAGTTCCTCCGAATCCAAGGTACTGAAGAAGTCTCCGGATATGGAAGCCTCCCGGATTTTGCCCTTTTTGTACTTCCAGAGCAAAATGCATTTTCCCTCCCGGAAAGCGTCCGGTCTTTTCCATGTTAAACTTCGGATTTTTTTCCGTATAAGCTGTCCCAGTTTTGAAAATGGGTCTTAGCCAGTTCCTTGACTCTAAGCAGTTCTTCCGAAGAAAGCTCCAGACGATTCGCTTTTATTAGCCTCTCCCAAAAATGGCGGAAACCATCAGCTCCTTAAAGTCCTCCGGAGAAAGCTTTTCCTGCAAATGCTCGGAAATGTTACAAACTCTCTCCCGTACTGATTGGATGCTTTTGGAAATAATTTTGTACTCATCCACCGTGGTAGAGTTCACCATTTTCTCAATGTCCGTGGAAAAAAGCAGGGATCCGTGGTGGACAATGCTTTCCCCAGATGATACTGGGCATTTCCGGAAAACTTTCGCCCCTCGATACAGAGGTCGTTTCTTCCGTTAAATTCCGCCTTCACGGAAAGCTTTGCCAGAGCATCCAGGACGGGACTTAGGTATTTTTTAAACTCTATTCCCTCTTCTTTATAGCGATCAATGAAGGTAAACTGCCAACCTCCCAGGTCCGTGTAAATGGTTCCTCCACCGCTCATGCGCCGTACCAGATTCATCTTCTGCTCTCTGGCATAGGGGAGATTCACCTCCTCCGCAAGGTTTTGGTATTTCCCCAGCATCAGGGTGGGAGTGGTCCTCCAAAAAAGGAAAACCGTGTCTTCCAGCTTCTTTTCTTCGGCTAAGTAATATTCAGGCCAAAGTTTTCATAAACATCCGTGGACTCTAAATCAATATAAACCATGCACATCCTCCAAAGCTTCCCAAGCTCTGTAGGAGCTTCTGGCTAAGGGAGCGGAGGCCACATGATGGAAGCCCTTTAAAAAGAGCATTCTTTTTATAACGGGCAAAGTCCTCCGGAGTAGCATATCTTGCTAAGGGGTAGTGTTCCTTGGTGGGTTGCAGATACTGTCCGATGGTCAGGATGTCGCAGCCGGTTTCCAGCACATCATCCATCAATCTGTCAATCTGCTCCTCCGTCTCTCCAAGCTACCTACCATAAATCCTGTCTTTACCCGGATATCCGGGGAGTGCTGCTTACAGTAGCGAAGTACCCCTAAGGATCTTTCATAAGCCGCCTGAGGACGAACCGCCTTCTGCAATTCCTTTACCGTCTCCACATTGTGGTTCAGAACCTCCGGCTTGGCCTCCAGAACAATGTCTAAGGACTCCGTCCTTCCCTTCATATCGGAAATCAGGGTTTCAATGGTGGTGCCGGGGCAAAAGCTCCCTGAATCACCTGAATGGTTTTCGCAAACTGCAAGGCTCCTCCATCCTCCAAATCATCTCTGGTGGAACAGGTTAAAACCACGTGCTTTAGATGAAGCTGCTTATGCCCTTTTTACCACATTCATAGGCTCTTCTTCGTCCACCGCCTCCGGCCTTCCGCAGGTCACATTGCAAAAACGGCAATTTCTAGTACAAACGCTTCCCAAAATCATAAAGGTCGCTGTATGCTTCCTATAGCACTCTCCCATATTGGGACAGTTGGCTTCCTTGCAAACGGTATTCAAGCGAAGATCCTTCATCAGGGCCGCCACCTCTTCGGTAGCCTCCTGATTGTATCGAACCTTCAGCCAGTCCGGCTTCTTCCCTAAAGAAGGAGGGGCAGCCTGTAAATCCTCCGCTTTCTCCAATGTCTTCTCCATATCTTGCTCCCTATCTTGCCTTACACTGTCTCTTCAATCAAAGCGACCTTCTCCAATACCCCTACCGTATCGCCTTCTTCACAGCACTGCTCTACCAGGGTGCCCTCGAAGCCGGATTCCACTTGGGTAACCACCTTGTCGGTTTCAATCTCGAAAATCGGTTCCCCCTTCTTTACCGGATCTCCGACTTCCTTCAACCAGGCACAAACCACTGCCTCCTGCATCTCCGGTCTTAACTTCGGAATCACAATTTCTTTCTTCATCTTCTACTCCTTCTATAATGCAAGTCCTATTAAGACTTCTCTGACTTCCTTACTATCCTGCGGCTTAAGCCTTCCCGCCAAATCGGAAAACTTTTCTTCAAAAAGCTCTAAAGAAAATGGCTGTCCTTGGAAAAGTGCTCTGACTTCCTCTTCTGAAAAATAAGGGGATTGGATCGTAAAATCTTCGATTCTTCCCTTCCGCCTGATAGCTTATCCGGATTTTTTCTCCCGGAAAATGCCTTCCTTCTCAAAAGAGAAATGAGGGGTTTTTCCATAGATCCATTCCCAAGAATGGTATTTTTCCCGGCAAATCCTCTCTACCTCCGCCTTTTCCGCCTCTGTAAGAGCTAAGGCTTCCGGCTTAGCTCCCATGGATGCCATTAAGGCTTCCATAAAAGCTTTCTATGGGAGGAACCTCCGTAAAGGGACATCCTTCCTTTCCTAAGCCTTCCCAGGATTCACTGATATTACAAACCTTGCAGATTGCCGAGGGAGAAGCCTTCGACTGAATGTGAATACTTTTATTCTTGGTGGTAATCTCATCCAAAAGACTTAGATCCGATGCATAGAGCAGGGTACCATGGTGTAAAACCCGTTCTCCGGTGACCTTCTGGGCACTGCCGGAAATCTTCTTTCCTCCTATGGCGATATCGGAGCATCTGTTCTTCTCCGCCTTAATCCCCAGCTTTTGTAAAGCAGCAATCACCGGAAGGAGAAAATCGTCATACTCTAAAAATCTTGTTTCTTTTTCTTCATGAGGCTGTAATTCACATTGCCCAAGTCATGATAAACCGTACCTCCGCCGCTGCTTCTGCGAACAACCGGAATCCTCTTTCCTTTAGCCGACGCAAGCTTACTTCCTGGCTGATGTTTTGATAACAGCCTACGATAACTGCCGGAGTATTCCGCCAAAGAAGAAAAAAATATCCTGCTCCGTTCTATTTTGAAAAAGATACTCTTCCAGGGCTACTGATTATAGAAGGGTACTCAGGGAGGGATTTATAATTCCAATCATAGGGCTCAGCTCTTTCTATTCCGAAAAATTCTTTCTATTTTTTTCGGAAAAACAGTGAGATTTTTTTCCTCTACAATGTTCATTATAATCATTATTTATAAAATGTCGATATAATAACGCTAAAATTTATAAATAATAACAGTATTTAAGAGAGAAAATTGTCTATTTTTGACTAGATTTTCCTCTTAAATACTGTTGTATACTTTTATTTTTGTTTAATTATTAACAAATTCGGCTTTTTACAAAAAGAAAGCAGAGCTTCTCTATCACGGGAGTTTGACAGTTAAATAGTTCCAAAACCTCCTCAGTACCTTTGAAAAGCCTGTATTTTTTTGTCAAATTTTTCAAAAATAGTACTAGCTATATTCGGCTATATGTGGTATAATGGGCGCATGGAGGGACTGCGTCATGAAAGTATCTGTATCAAAATCAAAAAATCAGACCATCTATTACCTGAGTAAATCAGTTTGGGTAGATGGTAAATCCACTACTAAGACTATAGAGAAGATTGGTTCGGAAGATGAACTTCTGAAGGTTTGCGGAGATCTTACTCTGCTGGAGTGGGCAAAGCAGTACGCTGCCAAACGCTCCGCAGAAGAAAAAGCTTCAAAAAAAGACATTATGCTTAAGTACTCCTCTTCGACCTTGATTAAGAAAGAAAGCTGCCGTAGCGTAAACGTAGGCTACCTCTTTCTGAAGGACATCTACTATGATTTAAAAAAATCCATGACATCTGTGCTCAGATTGCCGAAAAAGTACAAGTTTGAGTTTGATCTGAATCAAATCCTGTCTATGCTACTTTTCTCTAGGATTATTTATCCCGGATCCAAGAGATCTTCTCTGAACTTTCAAAAAGTTTCTTGAAAAAGCCTGACTGCAAGCTCCATCACGTTTACCGTGCACTGGAAATCCTTGCAAAAGAGAATGATTTTTTTTCCAGTCTCAACTTTATAAGAATTCCGAAATGGTACTGAATCGACATAAAAGAGTTCTTTACTATGACTGCACTAACTATTACTTCGAGATTGAGGAAGCGGATGATTTCAGAAAATATGGTCATTCCAAAGAAAAACCGTCCGAACCCGATTGTACAGATGGGGCTATTTATGGATGCTGATGGTATTCCACTCACCTTCTCCCTCTTTAATGGAAACGAGAATGAACAACCTTCCATGAAACCATTGGAGAAAAAGATTCTTTCTGACTTTGGGATGACGAAGTTTATTGTTTGTACAGATGCAGGACTATCATCAACTTCGAACCGTGTCTTCAACAACACTCCGAACCGGAAATTTGTTACCACGCAGCCAATCAAAAAGCTGAAAGGATATCTCAAGGATTACTGTCTCGATGAAGACGGTTGGCACCTTATCGGAGATAAAAAAGAGTACAAGCTCAGTGAATTAGATGAGGTCGAGAATTACGAGAAGACTTTCTATAAAGACCGATGGATTAATGAAGACGGTCTGGAGCAACATCTCGTTGTAACCTTCTCCTTCCAATATCGGGACTATATGAGAAAGATACGGAACCGTCAGCTTGAACGTGCTGAAAAGCTCGTCGAAAATCCTTCTTCTCTGAATAAAAAGCGACCTAACGATCCCAAGCGTTTTATTCATCAGAATTACTGTACTTCTGACGGTGAACTTGCAGACAAGATGATTCCTTCGATAGATGAAGATGTTGCCACAGAGGAGAAACGTTATGACGGTTTCTATGCCGTATGCACAAACCTGGAGGATGATGTAGCAACGATTATGAGTATCAATCAAAAGAGATGGCAGATTGAAGAATGCTTCCGGATTATGAAGAGTGAATTTCAAGCCAGACCGGTATATCTCAGCAGAAAAGATCGAATCACGGCACATTTCATTACCTGCTTCACCGCACTGATTCTTTATCGCATTCTGGAAAAGAAGTTAGGCGAGAGCTATACCACTGAAAACATCATAAGAACACTGAAGGAAATGAACATGCTGATAGCTCCCGGTGAAGGATATATCCCTGAGTATACACGAACTAACCTTACAGACAAACTCCACGACACATTTGGTTTTAGAACGGATTACGAGATTGTATCTCAAAGAGATATAAAAAGATTTTAACAGCAACGAGAAAGTAGAAATATTGCTAGTATTCAAAAGAGAAATAAGAGCCCATAAATGGCGTAATTACGCCGTTTATGGGCTCTTGACTCTTCTCAACTGTCAAACTCGGGATTATAATCATTATTTATAAAATGTCGATATAATAACGCTAAAATTTATAATAATAACAGTATTTAAGAGAGAAAATTGTCTATTTTGACTAGATTTTTCCTCTTAAATACTGTTGTATACTTTTTATTTTTGTTTAATTATTAACAAATTCGGCTTTTTACAAAAGAAAAGCAGAGCTTCTATCATTTTCCGAAGGATTCTGCATCACATAATCCAAAAGCCTGATGCAAAAGTTCTCCCATAGCCACCTGGCTTTCACGCCTATAGAAAGTAAGTCCTTGCCCTTGATTGCCAAATCGGTAAGGGTATAGCAATCCCCTCCTGCTGAATCTTTTGAAGCCATGAAAGGCGAAGCTTCACCTGCTCTGCCATAGCCTTCCCGGGTGCATTGGAAACATTTTTCCAAAAAGGAGCGCCTTTGTATCATAAAAGTCCTGAACCAGTTCAAGTCCGTAGTGAGAAAGCCGTTTCCGAAGAGCATAGGAGAATCCGCTTCTTCCAAAGAAAAGAGCTCACAAAGGCGGAAGCCTGATCGATACATTCCCGATCTAGCTTCAGCTCTTCCAAAAATTTCCTTGGCATATTCCGGCAGATGCCTTAGCAGAAGCCCCAAGCGCAGATACTTCTTAGCTTTGGCATTTCCTAAAAGAGAAGGAATTCCCGCTCTCGATTTCCGAAAAATGCCGTGTCACAAAGTCGGAAAGGCTGCAGAAAAGAGCAGCTTCACCCGCTCCGGATGAGGGCTACATAAAAGCTTCACCAGCTCCACCGCAATCCGTTCCTTGAAACCTTTCCGAGGTTTTTCCCGAAGAGCCAGCATACCTGAAGGCAGTCCGCTTCTATCTGAAAAAATCCAGCTGGGCGGAAAAAACGAATTTCCCGCATCATACGAAGGGCATCCTCCGTAAAACGTTCCTCTGCCCTTCCCACGGTGCGAATTCTTTTATTTTCCAGGTCTTCCTGTCCATGATAACAGTCAATGATGCCACGATCCATGTGGTATGCCATGGCATTGATGGTAAAAAATCCCTTCTTACCAGATCCTCTTCCAGGCTTCCGGTAAAGGACACTGCCTTGGGATGCCGCCCATCCTCGTAAATGCCGTCTACCCGATAGGTGGTTACCTCAAAGGCTCTGTCTCCTCTCCGGCCTCCTGGGGCTAAGCAGAACCGTCACGGTGCCATGCTCGATTCCCGTATCAATGGTACGCAAAAGGGATTTTACGACCTCCGGTTTGGCGGAAGTCGTAATATCCCAGTCTTCAGGTTCTCGTCCCAAAGGGCGTCCTGAACACATCCTCCGACAGCGTAGGCTTCGTAACCTGCCTGCTCAATCTGTCGAATAATGAGTTCTACCCCTTTGGGAACGGTGATTTGTATTGCTTTCGGATCTTTCATCCATTTTCCTTTTTTAATAAGCTCTTCCCCAGTAAACCATCTTTGTAGCAGGCTTTCCGCATACCACGCAGGTATCGGCAATCTTTTTCCTGCTTTGCAGGGATGCAACGGGAAGTGATACCGAATACTCCTTAAGCTTCTCCTCGCACTCTCTGCAACCGCACCACATAGCACGAACAAATCCGGGCTTCTTATCCAGGGAGGCTACCAATTCATCCAAACTCTTGGCATCGGTGGTTCTTTCCTTCTGGAAAGTTAAAGCTCTATTATACATATCCTTCTGAATCTGCTCCAAAAAGCTTCTTGCTTTCTTCCACAAGATTCTCAAAGGATACCACAATCTTCTCTCTGGTGTCTCTTCTTACCAGTACTACCTGTCCCTGCTTCGATATCCTTCGATCTGATTTCCAAACGAAGAGGAATTCCTCTTACTTCACTGTCTGCAAACTTAAATCCGGGAGTCTTATCGGAATCATCCACCTTCACCCGAAGTCCTGCATCCTTTTGAGGTATTCATCAGATCAGTCACCTTTGTCCAGTACCCCTTCCTTATTCTGCTGGATAGGAATGATATTTACCTGTACAGGAGCAATACGAGGAGGAAGAACCAATCCGAATCGTCCCCGTGAACCATGATTAAAGCACCGATGGTTCTTGTGGTAATTCCCCAAGAGGTCTGGTGTACCGGCTCAACGGTATTGTTCTTGCTTAAATACTGCACCTGGAATGCCTTGGCAAAGCCGTCTCCAAAGTTGTGGGAGGTAGCACACTGTAAGGCCTGTCCGTCATGCATTAATGCTTCTACCGTGTAGGTAGCAATCGCACCGGCAAACTTCTCCTTATCGGTCTTACGCCCCTTCACTACAGGAATTGCCAGTTCATTTTCCAAAACATCCGCATAGATGTCCAGCATTAAAAGGGTTCTCTCTTCCGCTTCCTCTGCCGTAGCATGAACGGTATGTCCCTCCTGCCATAAGAACTCTCTGGTTCTTAAGAAAGGTCTGGTGGTCTTCTCCCAACGTACTACGGAACACCACTGGTTCAGAAGCTGAGGAAGATCACGATAGGACTTTACCACCTTGGAATAGTAGTCACAGAAAAGTACCTCGGAGGTAGGACGCACACAGAGTCTCTCCTCCAATCTCTTGGAACCGCCGGAGGTAACCCTAAAGCTACTTCCGGGGCAAAAACCTTCCACATGCTCACTCTCTTTTTCTAATAAGGACTGGGGGATTAAAAGCGGCATAGAACAGTTTTGTACACCTGTAGCTTTAAAACGGGAATCCAGAGCCGCCATAATATTCTCCCAGATAGCATAGCCTGCGGGTCGAATAACCATGAAGCCCTTTACAGAGGAATAATCTGTAAGCTCCGCTTTTTTTACTACGTCCGTATACCACTGCGCAAAGTCTTCCTCTCGGGAAGTAATTTTGCTCTACTAATTTCTTGTCTGCCATAACTGTTTCCCCTTTTTGGATATTGTTAAAAACTATCCTTTTGATTTTACATGATGAATTTTTGATTTGCAATCTTTATTCCCTATAAAAATATTTTATCTATATGATGAGAATGGGTCTGTATTCGGGGCACGCCCCTGCCAACCAGGTTGCCCTCTTACAGACCCATTCTGCAATTCGCTTTATTTATTACTTTAAGATAAATCCATACTTTACAGGATCTTCTTCATCAATCACAAAGTGGTTGAAGCCGGTAATCCATGCGGAACCGGTAATCTGAGGAATAACCGCATCGTAATCTCCCACCTTGGTGGTTCCTACGATTTCTCCCTCGAAAATGGTGCCCAGGATGGACTCATAGAAGAACTTATCTCCTGCTTTTAACTCACCCTTTGCGAAAAGAGTAGCCAGCTTTTGCACTGGTTCCTGTTCCGCAAGGAGAACGGTCTACCTGTCCCTGTCCGAATACTACGCAGTTCTTTAAGGTCGCGCCCTTGGTCTCTGTTGTAGACCACCATTCTACCAAGTCTACGGTATGGATATGGGGAAGCAATGGATGCTGTACAGGAATCTCCTTGTTGATGATGTCTCTTAACTGAATTCCCAAAGCGTTCAGCTGTGCTGCATTTTCCGGCTTAATCTCTACACCGATCTGGTCTACCTTCACGATAGCGAAGAAGGATCCGCCGAAGGAAATATCAAACTTAATCTTGCCGTAACCCGGAAGCTCTACCTCCTGATCTCTCTTGTATAAGAAAGCGGGAACGTTCTGGAAGCTTACCTTCTTAGCCTTGCCGTCCACAACGGTAACTTCACCGTGGATAATTCCTGCAGGAGCCTCCTGTACAATCTTGGTAATCGGCTCTGTTACAGGAACGATACCGGTCTCTACCGCAACGGTCATGGCACCGATGGTTCCGTGTCCGCACATGTTCAGGTATCCGCCGCCATCCATAAAGATAATGCCGTAATCGGCCTCATCCACTGTAGGCTGTGTCAAAATGGAACCGAACATATCGTTATGTCCTCTCGGCTCCAGCATAATAGCGGTACGAAGATAATCCATATTGTCCTCAAGCCACTGCTTCTTCTCAGGCATAGTCTTTCCGGGGATTTTAGGGACTCCACCTACTACGATTCTGGTAGCCTCACCGGCTGTGTGGGAATCAACTGCGTGAATACTCTTGCTGAATTTCATGATGCTTACCTCCATGGTTTATTTTTATAAAGGAAAAGTCGCCCTATAAGACGACTTTTCCGATTCTGAACAAGTAATGGTTCAATCCTGCGTCATCTTCTGTGTTCTTTATGCCGCCTGCTTCTTTTCCTTGCTTAAGGAATAGAACATGGTTGCTGCGGTGTAGAACATAACGCAGATAACGATAATCTTTAAAATGTGAGAGGGTAATCCTAATGCTACTCTGGTTGCTACAAATACACCCAAAGAGCCGAAAATGGTTCCCCACAAAGCTACCTTTCTATTGTAGCTGCCTTCCTTTACGAAACGAACGGAAGCAACCGGCATAAGATATGCGCAGGATCCCATCATGATGGGGAAGGCAACCTTCGGGTCCATGCCCAATACGCAAACCAGGGCAAGACAAGGTGCATATAAGCCAACTCCGGCAGTCATAACTGCGCCTAAGAAGAAGTTAATTACGATAGCAACAATAAGCTTTTTATTCCGCTGAGTCCGATGGCTGTTCCTTCTACGGGGATAACATTCGCCACCTGTAAAATGATGACGAAACCGATTACTACCATGGCAACACCCATAACCAGCTGAATCATCTGCTTGGAAAGCTTGGAAATAATTCCTGCGCCAATCCATGCACCGGCCATAGCCGCAACCAGCATGGTAACCAATGTGATAGGCTCTACTTCCACTCCCTGAATAAAGAGGAATACCCATAACTACAGGGAATGGTACAAGCTACATTCAATGTTCCGGGAATCAGCTTGTCATCCACCTGCTTTAATCCCTTGTAGGGAAGCGCCCGGAGCGAAGGATCCGATACCGAATACGTCGAAAAAGTTAATTCCGAAACCGATAGCACTACTAACCACGCTGTTGCTTTCCTTCTCCATGCTATCCTTATGCGCCAGTAAATCCTTTTACAAATGCGACTAAAAATAAGCGCTAAAATGCCCAGTATTACGAGCAAGCCGACAGTAACCATTTGTTGAGCATTCATATCTTTCTCTCCCCTTGCAAAATCTTTTCACAAAAGAGACTCCTGCCGTTCTCATTCCTTGTGAAATAATTCTCAATTGTTCTTTTTCATTTTAATTCGAAAATGTCACTCGTCAATTCCTATTGAAAAAGCGGTATAAGCAAAATTTTTTTAAAATGCTTTGATAATCTTTATAAAAAAATTTTATTCGTTCTTATCTTTGATAAGCCCGCTTTACATAGTCCAATCTGGCACTGAGATTCTCCAGCATGGCATCCAGAACGGTCAAGGCCGTCATGGCTTCCACCACCACATTGGCCCGCTCCACCACCGTGGGATCATGACGCCCCTTGATGGCGATGGTAATTTCCTCTCCCGCTTCATTTACCGTTTGCTGGGGCTTGCAAATGGAAGGGGTAGGCTTAAAGCTGGCTCTGATGCGAATGGCGCTTCCGTCACTCATTCCTCCCAGAATACCACCGCTGTGATTGCTGCCCTTTTCGCAAGCTTCCCTCAAAGGAAGGGGAGTCGTTCTCTTCCATAAGGAAAAAGCATCATTGTTCTCGGAGCCAAGGCTCTTAGACACTTCGATGCCGTCTCCGATTTCCACCGACTTTACCGCACCGATGGACATCACCGCCTTCGCCAGGGAGGCATCCAACTTATCAAAAACCGGTTCTCCTATACCGGCAGGAAGGCCTTCCACCAGACATTCCACCACTCCTCCGGCAGAATCCCCTGTTCCCGTAGGGAGAATCTTCTGTTCCGCCAAAAGCTCCGCCTTCTGCCGGTCTTCTGTCAGGGAAATGCCGGCAAGCTCGATGACCTTTGCCCGGACGGAAACCCCCAGCTCTAATAGCATTTTCTTGGCAATGGCTCCCGCCGCCACTCTGGCAATGGTTTCCCTTCCGGAGGAGCGGCCTCCCCCTCGATAATCCCGAAAACCGTATTTGGCAAAAAAGCCGTAATCCGCATAGCCCGGGCGAAAGGCATGGGCAATTTCTCCGTAATCCTTGGAGCGCTGATCCTCGTTCCACACGACCATGGCAATGGGAGTACCGGTGGTTTTTCCCTCGAAAAATTCCGGAAAGAATCTCCACCTTGTCCCCTTCCTTCCTCTGAGTCATCTTCAAATTCTTCCCCGGACGGCGCCGTTCCAGCATTTCCTGAATATCCTCTTCCGACAGGGAAAGCCCTGCGGGGCAGCCGTCCACAACCACCCCCAGCGCCTTACCGTGGATTCGCCGAAGGTACTGATATGAAATATTTTTCCGTACTGACTTCCCGCCATTCCTTACCCCCGACACTCTACCATACAGATACTGTTTGGCTCATCCACTTCCAGCTCTCTTGCACACATGGACAGCAGCCCCTTTTCATAATCAATATTGAAAAAGGTAATGGTACCGCTTTCATTGTTGGCTACCGCAAGGTGCTTCTCATCCGGGAAAATGCAGAAATCCTTAGGATATTCGCCGGCAATGGGAAGGCTACCCTTCATGGTTAAAAGTCCTGTCGCTTTATCTCTGTCATAGATGGTGATGGTATTAATCCCCGCATTGGACACAAAAAGATGAGACGCATCCGGATCCGGAGAAAAACGCATCTGACAAGCGGCGATTAAGGGGTTGTTTTCCTTATCGTTATGGGTGGAAATGGTCTGCAGCTTCTCCAGCTTCACCTCCGAGTCCTTCTCTCCCTCGGAAAAATGATACACATCCACCACATTTTTTAATTCATACAAAAGATAGAGGTAATTTCTGTCCGGGCAGAAACGGAAATGTCTTAGTCGGGATTGCAGTTCGCATCGCAAAGTATCCACCTGTCGCATCTTCCGATCCGCCTTGTCGAAGCGGAAAATCTTTACCTGATCAATTCCTAAATCCGCCACCAAAATAAACTTCTGGTCATCGGTCATACGGGAGCAGGAAACATGGGGGCGGAAGGTACGCTCCGCCACGGAACCGATACCTTGGTCATAAACGCCGTCTACGATAGGTACTACAGAACCGTCCGCTTCCAAAGAAAGCAGGGTGGACTTTCCGTCATGATAGCCGGACACCATCAGGTACTCCCCCTTCTTGTCAACGGCAAGGTGGCAGCCGCGCATTCCGCGGATATTTCTGGTATTTAACTTGCTCAGGTTTCCGTTATCCAGAATACGGAAGGAAACAATTCCCTCATCCGCAATGGAATAAAGGGTTCTTTTTATCGGGAGAAACCGCCACGTAGGAGGAGTTGTTCACTTCCACCTCTGTTCTTTTTTCAAATCTTCCCTTTTCCATATCCACATCACAGATGGTTATGCCCTTGGCAGAGCCGGTGTATGAATAAGAACCGATATATGCTACATATTTTGAGCGCATTTTTCTTCCCCTTTTGCCTTTTTAGCTACACGCAAGCGACTTTTTTTGCTATACACAGCCGACGTATTGCTACATGCAGCAGACTTCGCTACGTGCAACCGACTTTTTCACTACACGCAAGCGACTTTCTTCCTGCAAAAGAATTCCGCTGTTTCTAAACGCCCCTATTTTTAGCAAAAAAATTTTTCCGAATAAAAAGCTTTTCTAAAAATTTCTAAGAATAGAAAAATCCCTCCCTATGGACTTTCTCCATAAAGAGGGGTTCTGTCAGATTTTTTCAAATAGGGTTTAGAAAACTCTGATCTTTTTTCAAATAGAGTTTAGGACACTTTGATCTTTTTTCAAATAGGGTTTAGGACACTTTGATTTTCTTCCAACGGTCATTGTACTTGGCTTCGTCCTGTTCTCCCAGATAGCTGAAGACCTCTCCTTTTTTCAAAACCTCCGCCATATCCGGAAATACCGCCTTATTTTTCCGTGTATTCCGGCGGCAGAAGCTTCAAAGGCGCCCTACGTTTGGGGTGGTATAGGTAATGTACTCGAAATTCTTCGCCGCAATATCCGGACGGCAGAGGAAATTAATCCATTTTTCCGCATTTTCCTTATGCTTGGCGTTCTTGGGAATTACCCAACCGTCTACCCACAGGTTGGTGCCTTCCTCCGGAATCACATAGTCCACTTCCACGTCCGTGCCTTCCAGCTCTCCCTGCACATAGAGGATTTCTCCGGAGTAAATGACGCCTACCGCCGCCTCTTCTCCGATCATCTTGTCTCGGACCTGATCCACCACATAAGCCTGTACCAAGGGCTTCTGGGCAATCAAATCCTTCATGGCCTCATCCAACTCCTTGTCATCCACGGTGTTCATGGAGTGGCCTTCCTTCTTCAGTGCCACCATAAAGGCATCCCGTACGGAATCCTGCATCAGGATTTCTCCCTTCAGCTTCGGATTCCAAAGATCCGCCCATTTGGTGGGGTAGGGCACGCCCAGCTCATCCAGCATTCTTTTGTTATAAAGAATCCCTACGGTTCCCGTGGTATAGGGCACCATGTAACGATTCCCCGGATCGAACTCCGCACACATTTCCATATATTCTTTTCCGATTTCCTTGATATTGGGAATGTTCTTAAAGTCGATTTCCGCCAAAAGATGGTTCTGCATCATCTTCTCAATCATGTAATCCGAAGGGCAAAACCGCATCATACAGCACTCCCCGCCTCGATGACGGGATACATTTCCTCGTTGGTTTCAAACATATCGTAAAACCACTTTGATGCCGGTTTCCTGCTGAAATTCCGTAATCACCTCCGGGTCGATATACTCTCCCCAGTTATAGACATTGACTACATTGTCCGTCTTCCCTTGGCTCTCCCTCCGGACTCTCTGAGGACTCCGCCTCCTTCATCTGCAGGAGGACAAAAAGCAGGGCGCTGAAAAAGAAGCATTAAGCCTGCTGCCAGAGGCAGAAAAAGTTTTCTTAGCTTTTTTTGGCAGTACTACTTAAGCTTTCCTGCACGCTCTCCCGAGTTGCTCCAAAGATTCTTTTCAAAAATTCTTTTCAATATTATTTCTCATGCCTTTTCCTCCTTTCTTCCCATAAAGCTCGGGGCAAAATTAGCGATTAAAAGGATGATAAAGACCGTAACGAAAATCAAAGTGGAAAGGGCATACATACTGGGGTTGATTCCCTTTCTGACCTCCGCATACACCAGGGTGGAAATGGTGTTGATGCCGGCACCTCTGGTAAAGTGGGTAATGATAAAGTCGTCCAGACTCATGGTAAATGCCAGCAAGAAGCCAGACAAAACTCCCGGCATAATGTCCGGAAGCACCACCTTGAAAAAAGCATAGAGGCTTTTGCTCCAAGATCCAATGCCGCCTCATAGCTCACCTCCGAGCTCTGCCGAAGCTTGGGCAAAACGGACAGAAGCACGTAGGGCAGGTTAAAGGTAATATGGGAAATCAAAATGGTCTGAAAGCCCAGGCTGATTTTAAAGGCGATAAAACAAAGCATCAAAGAGATACCGGTTACTATGTCCGCATTCAGCATAGGCACATTGCTGACACCGATAATCAGACTCTGGGAAGCACCTTCATTTTCCGAAGAGCCACCGCCGCCATGGTGCCCAAAATGGTGGCAATCAGGGCGGACAAAAAAAGGCAATCACAAGGGTGTTTTGCAAAGCCTGCATAATGTCCTCGTTTTGAAACATTTCCACATACCAGCGAAGACTGAAGCCGGTAAAATGGGCTCTGCTCTTTCCCGCATTAAAGGACAGGGCGGTAAGCATAAAGATGGGTGCGTAGAGAAAAAGCACCACCAAACCCAGATAGGCATTTTCCAAAAATACGAACAGATTTCTTTTTCCATTAGAAAATCGCCCCTCTCCGTTGTCATAGCGGGACAGTATACTATGGATGCAATGATGAAGACCATCAGAATCATGGACAGTCCCTGAACCCACATTCCAGTTGGAATTCACCGTAAATTCCTGCTCGATGACATTTCCGATGAGGAAAAATCTTGCCTCCTCCGAGAATGTTGAAATGGCAAAGGTGGTAGGCCGGCACGAAAACCATGGTCACGCCGGACACAATGCCGGGAATGGACAGGGGCAGAATCACCCGAAAGAGGGTGGTGAAAAAGCTGGCCCCAAGGTCATAGGCGGCATTGATGGTATTGTCATCAATTTTGCTTAAAGTATTGTAGATAGGCAAAATCATAAAGGGCAGGAAGTCGTAAACCATACCCAAAATAATGGCATAGGGGGTGTTGATTAGGCTCTGCGTAGGTAAATGCAGAGCTATCAAAAATCTCATTCAGCACGCCCTTTCGCTCCAAAAGAGTCTGCCATGCCAGAATTCTAAGTAGAGAGTTCATCCACATAGGCAGGATAAAAATAAAAGTACCACAAAAGAACCCTTTCCCACCTTTTTGTTCCGAAGCACCATGGCTAAGGGGAAGGCCAAAAGAAAGCATAAAATGGTACTGCAAAGGGAGAGAAGCACCGCCAGATACAGGGGCTTGTAGTTCTCCCACAAAAAAATCTTTGTTAAGTTATCTAAAGTAAATGCACTGGTCTTGTCTGTAAAGGCATAGTACCAAACCAAAAAGTAAGGGTATCACAATAAATCCACCCATCCAGATCAGATAGGGGGCACCAGAAGCCTTGTTCCTTTATTCTTCAATGCCCAATGCCTCCTCGTCTTCAGACTCGGGCTTATTCATAATCTGAATATTGAGGGCGCACATAAATCCCCACCTTTTTTTCCCGGCTCATGCATTTCCGTGGAGTGTACCAGCCACTCGAAGCCATCCTCCGTGGTACATTCCATCTCGTATATTTCTCCCTTGAAAATGATGTGGGTCATGGTTCCTTCAGAATCGCACGATCGTCTCCTCTTCCAGGATTTCCACGTCCTCCGGACGAATCACCACATCCACAGGGGTATTTTTTTCCAAATCCCTCATCTATACAAGGGAAGTTGGCACCAAAAATACGCACCAAACGATCCTCCAGCATGATGCCGGGGACGATGTTGGAGTCTCCGATAAAGTCAGCTACAAATGCATTTTCCGGTTCGTTATAGATTTGTTCCGGGCTTCCTGCCTGTTGAATATAACCCTGATTCATTACCACCACATAATCCGACATGGTCAAGGCCTCTTCCTGATCATGGGTGACATATATAAAGGTAATGCCCAATTCATTTTTCAAACGGATAAGCTCATATTGCATCTCCTGCCTAAGCTTTAAGTCTAAGGCCCCCAGGGGTTCGTCCAATAAAAGTACTCTAGGTTCATTCACTATGGCTCTGGCAATGGCGATTCTCTGTTGCTGTCCTCCCGATAAGGAATCCACAGAACGTTTCTCATAGCCTTGCAGATTCACCAGCTTTAAGGCGTATTGAATCTTCTCCCGAATATAGCTTTCCGACATCTTCTTAATCCGAAGACCGAAGGCAATATTCTCTGCAATATTCATGTGGGGAAACAGGGCGTACTTCTGGAATACCGTATTCAGCTGCCGCTTGTTGGCCGGCAATCCGGTGATATCCTGTCCGTCAAATAAAACCTGCCCCTTGTCCGGCTGGGTAAAGCCTCCGATAATCCGTAATGTGGTGGTCTTTCCACATCCGGAGTATCTCAGTAGGGTAACAAAGCTGTTCTCCCTGAATCGATAAATTCAGATCATCTAAGATCAGCTCTCCGTCAAATGTCTTGGTAATTCCTTTTTAAATCAATCAGCGTTTTTTCCAACTCATAAAAACCCCCTTCTTAGTATTTTGCCCTTTTCTTTTTTCCAAAAAAAAAGCAACGTGTCCATTGTATCAAAAATGAACGCAAATACAAGAAATTTACGAAGGAAATTTCGTTAGACTTTAAAATGGGATTTTAGAAGCTTTATGAGCTTTATAAACTTGAGAAGTCTTAGGAGTTTAAGTCCTTTTAGGACTCGGACTCCATTTCATACAAGGTTACATAACCGCTCTTTGGCTTTTCTTTATTTTTCTCAGCCCCTGAAGCGCCCTCTGCAGGGAGCGGAATCTTTATGGTTTCTCCCGCCTCGGCGGAAATCCCCGACGAAGCTCCCGAAGGAGTTCCCAATGAAGCGTCCGATAGTGCCTCCGAAGAAAAACAGCGGGGCGGTTTCCTGTCCTCTATAGTTGACCTCCGGCATCAAAAAGCTTGGCGGTAGCCTCTCCCTCCTGCTTCCAGGGAGCCTGCTCCGCCATTCTTCTCTTTTCTTCCTGCTTTTCTTCAGAACGCTTCCGAAGAAATTCCATATCGATTTTTCCCTGTAGGGAGAAGCCTTTTTTCTTTTGTTCCTCTCGCTTCCTTCTCAGGATTTGAATGTTCTTCTTCTGGCGACTTCCGCTTAAGTACAGGAAGACTCCGGGAATCCGAAAGAGTATGAAAAGAAGGATGCTGCAAAAAAGAAAGACAAAGCCCAGTATAAAAAAACATGTCGGAATATTGATCCACCGCTAACCATTTCATCCCTTATCTTCCTCCTGTGAAAAGACATTCTGAACGGCAATCTTCGCATCCATCAAGGTCTCCTCCAACGTTTTCTTCTTCTCCTCCGTAAGCTCACTGTTCACACTGATTTTCGGAAGCAGCATCTCTATACGAAGTAAAGCATCCTCCATGGCGGAACGAGTCACCTGATCCGCCCGCATCTTTCCGGCATACTGCTCGATGCTTTCCGCCATAAACTCCAGAAGCTCCAGACGAACCATTTCTCCTCTTCTTCCTTTTACCGCAACCTCCTGGAAGAGAGTCTGGAAATCTTCAAAAAGAGTTTTATACATGCCCTGATCGCTGGCCTCCACGATATTGGTGGCAATATCCCGATAAAAGCTTCCGATTCTTTCGTACACTAAGGCAATGCTCTTCTTGGAATCCCCATCCTCCAGATATTCCAAGGCATTGGCAAACCAGGGCGCTGCACTTTTCGCCCGCTCCATCCGTCCTGCATTGTCCTCCCTTCATAGTAATACCAGAAGGCTTTTCCCAGCTGGAAGCAAATGTCTCCATACTCCTCGGGATGCTTTAAAAGAGCCGCCCTGTTTTTCCGTATCAGCTCCTCCAAGGTTCCCGCCTCTTCCCGGCTAAAGACCTGATCCGACTTGGCAGATTGAATAAATCCCAGATAAGCCTCCTCTCTGCCCTCCATATCCGGCATATTGGCGGCTTCCAGATAGTTCTTCTCCTTCTCCGCCCTGTCCTGTTGCACCTCCGCATTTTGCAGGAGCATGGTATAGCGCTCCTCCTTCTGGCTCTGGGAAGACAGGAGGAAGCTGAAGCCCAGAGCAAAACAGATTCCGGACAGAAGCAGGGTGCTTAAAAAGAGACGAAATTTTCTTCTCTGCTTCTTATAATAGCGTTCATCACTTTCTTCCACGTGGGAAATGGCGTAAAGAAACTCCTCCGCGTTTTGATAACGCTGCTCCGGATCCTTCTCCGTGGCGCAGAGCAAAATGTTTTCCAGACCCTGAGAAAGATTGAGGGTTAATGCTTCGAATAGGCTTGATTTCATAGGGGGAAGGGAAGGATTATGCCCGGTTAAAAGATGATACAGGGTGGCTCCCAAGCCGTAAATGTCAGTCTTTCATCGGTTTGTCCCAAGCCCCGAACTGCTCCGGCGCCGCATATCCTACGGTACCAAGGCATGCGGTATCCTCGGTTTTATCCGCCTTAAATTCTCTGGCGGTTCCGAAGTCGATGAGGGAAAGATTGCCGTCCGGCTTCAGGATAATGTTGGCAGGCTTCATATCCCGGTAAATAATCGGGGAGTCTAAGATCAGAATAGGACAAAAACATCCAAAAGCTGTTTTGCCCATTCAATCACATAGTCCTCCGAAGACTTCCCTGCTCCTCCAGAAGTACCCTAAGAGAGTTCCCTCCACATAGTCCATAACAATGAGGAACACATCCTCTTCCTCAATCACGTCTACAATGGTGGGAAGGTTCGGATGGCGGAGGCGCTTCAAAAGATCCGTTTCCACAATCAAGCTTTTGCTTTCACCGCTTCAAAATCCATTACACCGGACTTTCGCACTCTCTTTTACCGCCCAGGTTTTGTTTGTACTTTCTCATTGATGACTATATAAACCGTACTCATTCCGCCATGACCGATTTCACTCAGTATTTTTATATTTTCCGTCTAAAACGGAACCGATTTTCAGCATAGTTTAACTAAACTTCCTCAAAGACTAGATGGTACTGATGGCTATTGCCGTAAGGTTGTCCCGTTCCTGTCGTTCCAGATTCCAGCGCAGTAAAATCTTTAAAGCGCCCTCCAAATCCTCCAAAGACTCTCTTCTGTTCCGCTGAAGAACCTGATAGAGCTCCTCCCCGGAAACCTCATGACGAAAGCCGTCCGAACAAAGCAGATAGGTAGCCTTTGGCTCCGGTGCGCCGAAGAAGAAATCCGGATAAATCTGATCCGATGCCCCGATGCATTGCAGGAGAATATTTCGCCGGGAATCCTTTTCCGCATCGTAGGCGGAAAGCTTTCCCAGATCCACCTCCCGCTGCACCACGGTATGATCCCTTGTAAGCTGTCGGATGCCCGCTTCCAAAGCATAGGCGCGGGAATCCCCAATATTCATAATATAATATCGCTCCTCCGTCATCAAGAGGACCGTAAGGGTGGTGCCCAGAGAGATGCCCCGTTCCCTGCCGTAGGCATGAAGATAGTGGTTGCAACGGTTTACCAGTTCCGTCCATTCTCTCCGTATCTCCGCATCGACAAATTCTCCCAGGGAATAGTCCGGTAAATGCTCCTTCCCCAGTACCTTAGCTACCCCACCACGGTTTTGCTGGCGAACTCACCCTGTTGCAAACCGCCCATGCCATCGCAAAGAATGGCAAAAACTATATTTCCCTCGTTCCGTTCTTCCCTGTTCGAAGAAATAATAGTCCTGGTTGACTTCCTGACATTTCCCACTGAAGAAACTGCCATGGTGACAAAGTCCATCTCCACTCCTTTCCGTCTATCTTCTTCCCTTTAGTCTTCTCGCTTAAGCTCCTGTAAGAGGCTTTCAGCTGTTGACCAGGCAGGACAATCCCATTAAGCCTGCCACAGTAGCGATGGCGGCATTTCTGGCAAAGTTTTTCTGAGAAATAAGACGAAGCAAAGGATTGTTGGTAATCACGAAGTCGGAAACTTCCTTTCGGCTTTCATTGCCGGCTGCATCTCTTGCTACCACTAAAAAGCTTATGCCGTTTTCCTTTTCTCCGGAAATCTGTAAGGGAAGCTGTCCTGCAACCGCTTCCTGCAAGCTCTTGTCCTTCCAGCTTAGTTCTTCCGTTCCATCCACGGTGGCATCCACCTGCTCCAGCCACAGGTTATCCTGTACGGATAAATCCAAATCTAAAACATCTCCACGGTATACCCCCTGATTGTCCACATTGGAAAGCAGGATTCTGGGGTGTTCTGTCGATACCGAAGCGGAGCTCCGCCCTCTTTCGGTCTGTTCCGTGCTGGCAAGGTTTCCTGCCTTATCCTGAGAGGAAATCTGCAAATGATACAGACCTTCCTTGTCAAAGTTATCCTTCTTAATCAGATAATCTCCCCGATACCATTTTTCCGTTTCCGCCGGAGCGAGTAGTCTGATACTCCGCTCCTCGGAAAGGGCATGCTTCCCTCATTTCTGTATAAGGTCAAAGCAGAAGATAAAACCTCATCCGCGTTGATTTCCGAAATCAGAATCTCTTCGCCCTCTTTCTGATAGGTACCCTGCAGAGCCTTCGCCCTGTCGGACAGAAGATAGGTGGAACTGAAACGATTTTACGGAGAACCAAAGCTCTTCCGTGGTTTCATTTCCCGCCATATCCACAATCTTTTGCAAAAAAAGCCGGTACACATCGTCCGTATCCGGCTCCTCCGGGAAGTTTTTGGAAGGAAAGATTTCTCTTCTCCCTGCGGAGCTTTTGGTAAACAATGCCTCTTTCTCCTCCTGCTTCTGCTTTGGAGACTCGTTTTCCTCCATAGACTTCTGCATAGGAAGATTTAAGGCATCCGTTCTGGCTATGGAAATGCTGCCGCCCTGCTGAGAAGACAGCTCATGCTCTCCATGTACCTCTCCTATCAGCTTTAAGGACAGGGCATCCTGATCCAGATAGCGATCCCCGTAAGAAATCTTGGGACTGACCTCGCCCTTATTGGCAGACTCTGTTCAAAATGTCACTAATCGTCAGACCGGGAGCCGTTCTGTCAATGACAAAATGATCCTCCGGATAAGCCAGGGCCTCATTTCCCGCCAAATCCTTCACCCGGATGTTGAACTGATAGTCTCCGTCCTCTTCATAGGAAATGCTTGCCTGATGATGAAGCTCGGAAACCCCACGACCTTCTCCACCGCTAAAGGAAGACAGGGCACTGCCATGTCCCTCTCTGCCGCCATCCTTCAACACGGAATAGTCCACAAGATCCGAACGGAAATTTTTTTCTCCTCAATGGAAATCTCCCCCTTCTTCCTTCCTTGTAATAAAACTCATGGTTTGGGGTATTGTTGTCATAGCTTACACTGAGTACAGGGGCTGTTTTATCCACGGTAAAGTCCAAAGCTGCCTGAGTACCCTCTGCATAGACTAGCTCTTCCATGGCATTTCCGGCCAAGTCCTCTCCGGTGATGGAAAGCTGATAGTCTCCGTCCTTATTAAAGTAAATACGGCTTTCCCATCTGGTACTGTCTCTGCTTTCCGGAAACCTTTTGGAAGGAATCCTTTTCCACCTCCAAAAAGCTTGGCACCCTTTCCCTCTGCCGGGTCTGTAATCAAAAATCTTGAAGGCATCCTCTGAGAAGTTTCTCTCCTCTACCGTAATGGTAGCCGTTCGATTTTCTTTAAAAATAAAAACTCATTTTCCACACGATTGTTGTCGAAGGATAAGGCAACCCTCAGCCTGGTAATGTCAATGCTCAGGTGCTCTTCCTTCACCGTCTGATTGCCTGCATTGTCCACCGCCTTAATCTTCAGAACCACGTCATTGCTGTTGTTGTCCTTTGCCAGAATCGTCAGGGGCATGGGCATCCTCATAGGACTTCTTTAAGTCGTTTAACTGAGGCTCTTCCTTGGAAAAAATGATAGAGAGAGCCTGCCTGGGTTTCTATACCGTCCCTGTAAACGGTATAGGTCACATCCTTTAAACCGGCATAGCTGTTTCCGGGGCTTGGCTCCGTTACGGAAATGCCTACCCCCACATCCTTCTTGTAGAGTACTGTTTTTCTCCTCTTCCTTCGGTAAGGTGATATGAATCTCCGGATTCTGCTGGTCTAAAAATCACACCGTCAGAGCTTAGGTAATACTGATTTCCTACCATATCCTTCAGATGGACATAGGTAATAAAGGTCTCGTTGGGAGAGATTTCCTTGACCAGTAACCGTCCTTTTGCTTCGCTGGTAACATTCTTGAAAGGCAGAACTTGCCTGCAAGTCTGCAAGACTCATCTTCTCCCTTTGTTCGAAGAACTTCCACCAGCCCGACACCGCTAAGGTTATCCTCCGCCTGCAAACGAATGACCTGCTTCTTATTGCTGAATCGACCAAAGCTGATACGATCCAGGAGCTTGATCCAAAGGGTTCCATCCTTGGAACGATCCCAATCACCAATCTTCAAGGCACCGGTGAGGGGCTTTTCTGTCCACCACAAAAATCAAAGTACCGCCTTTGTCTCTCCTACTTCTATGGGAGCATTTTCATTGCCTGCCAAATCCTTTACCTTTAGGCCAAGATGATAAATGCCGTCTTCGGTAAACTCTACCAAGCAGGTATATTTATTTCCCTCTTGCGTCCAGCTCTCCGAGTTCTTCAAATATGCTGCATGGTTTCTTGCGGTAGATACCGATTTCCGCCTTATCCTTTACGGAAAAATCCACCTGAAGAGAAGAGAAATCCAAGTGGGCATCTTCGATTTCGATTTTCCCCTTTCTGACTTCTCTAAAGTATTTCTCATTGGCTAAGCCGTCATTGGATAAAGTCAGCCGAATCTTAGGGGGTGTTTTATCCACAACCAAAATGTTGGAGGCGCTGGCCTTTCTTCCGGAAAAATCTGTGGTATGTAAGTTCACCACATATCTACCATCTTCACTTAAGGAAAGCTCCGCCTTATTCAAGGTGGAATCGGAAGCCTTTTCCTTCTTCCAGCTTATATTGTTCGGCCGTATCCTTCTTTCCCCTGTCTCGGAAGAAAGGCTACTGGAACTTGCCACAGCAGTTCGCCCCTCCACCGTATCCGGGGTAAATACATAAGAAAGATCGGTGGCTGCCGGATTAAAGTTTTCTTCCAGTACATTTGCCTTCAGCTTAACGTCCTTGGCAAAGTACCGTACCTGTCCGCTTTCGGAAGAAGGGTCAAAGAAAATCTTGGGATCCGTATGATCCACAGTGATAGCCAGTTCTCCATTCTTCTCCAATCCTAAAGTATTCTTCCATTCTAAAGCATTTCCGGAAGGATCCTTATAGTCAAAGGACAAACGATAATGTCCTTCTTTGGTGAAATTCATTGTCAAATCATTCTGTTCCCATTAGGCATGATTTGTACGAAGGAAGTAGAATTGTCCTTTAACAAGCTCTCTCTTCCATCACTAATGAAAGTAGAATTCTTCTTTAAGGTGAGAGCTTCCCTATTGCCCTGCACTCTATAGGAACTTTCTTTGTCTTCTCCATTTCTTCTGCTATAAACCTTCAAAGAAAAATCCTGATCCTCAGGAAAAAAGTTCTTTTCTTCCACATTCAGAGTTAAAAATGCCTTATCTTGAAAATAAAAGTGGTCATTAACTTTCTTACCCTTAGGCTGAAAATCGAAGCTTCCCTTTGGTTTTATTGTATCCACTACCAAATACTTATCGGTTTTAAGAGGCTGATCTTCATTTGTATTGTCTGCGTTATCTACCGCGAAGAATACAATCTTTCCCCTGAACTGAGGATCAATCTTGATTTTTGCAATGGCTCTGAAATCATCCGGTTTGCTAAATCTCTCGTCATTATCCGTAAGCTTGTACAAAGTATTTCCCTGATGAACAATCCCATCACTATCTTGTAGGTCAAAACGATAACAGATGGCAGCCATCCCGGAACGCTCATCCCTGGCTTCTAGTTCCACTTCCAGTGTGTCTTTATAGAAGTCATAGCCCGCAAGGGTTTTGACTCTGGACTCTTTGTCCGTCCTATAGGAAATGGAGATAAGCTTCGGCTTGGTAGTATCAATATTATACTTTTCAAGTACATACGCTTTACCAATTTCTCCGTTAGGTTTCTTGATAAAAAGTTCTCTTCCTTCCAAAGCACCGTCTTTTTCCTCAATTGAAAAACTTTTTTTCCACTTATTCTTAGTGTCATCCCAGGAATCACTATCGGAAATGCTATCATTTTTTTGACTTAGGGGAGAATATTATATTCGTGTTATACCAGCCCTTATCATTAACTTTCCCTTGCTTATCTATGAAATTGGAGAAGTCCGGATAAACCACATTAATCTCCGCATAAATGGTCTTTGGATTATAATTGCCTGTTGGGTCAACAGATGTAGCAGATATTAGGACGGGACCAACTTTACTGTTTTTTTAAAAAGTAAGGACTCCTGTCTGTGCATTAAAAATCAGCAATATCCTCTCCTGCTTCAAAGCTTATAACTTACACTCGTGCCTGTAGCGCCTCTGGTACTTACGCGAAAAGAATGTTTCCTAAAGTCCATCCTCTTTCCTGATTCTCCTTTCCGTAATGCACGGTATACCGGAATACCTTATTCCCTCCCTTTCTTCTTCACTTGGCTGTCCAAAAATCTTTTTAAACTAAAGGAAAATTGGTTCTGGTTCCCGGGGGTAATCGTTATATAAAATTGCTCCGGTTTAACCGTATATACTCGTGCCGTCCCCTGCATCGACCCAATCATCTACTCGTGCCTCTACAGTTGCTCTTCCGACCTGTACCATTTTAACGGCTCCTTTAGCTTCATCAAGAGCAATAGAATGACTGATGTTAGAGATAATCGAGTAATGAACCTTGCCTTTAAACATCTCATTAATTTTCCGGCTGAATCTCTTCACCCTTTTTCCAGTGGTATTGTAATATTTTTATTTGTAATGATTTCTCCATTAAAGAGCTTTTTTACAACTAAACTCCAACCAGCTTCTAAAGCAGCGTGATTGGCGTCCTCCGGTACTCTGGCGATGATGGTATATCGTCCGGAAATATCAACCGAAAAAGCAGTAGGATCATAAATCCGCGTTCTATCTCCCCTGGAATTCGCAAGGTAATATTCTATTTGGGGTACCGTTACCCTCTTCCTCACTGTAGCCTTTTGATAGTATGCTTCCAAAGGAATAGGATCGCTTTCCCCCTCCTTCAAAATTACATCATTTACCGGAGGAAATACTAAGTTTCCTTGCCACTGCTTTTTCTTTTTTTGATTCAACTCAAGCTCTATAGTTCTATGCAGGTCATCCGGTAAATTTCCATCCGTAATACGTTCTTCATATAAACCAGACGTTTCATAAGACTTATTACTGCCTCGTACACGAATCTCTATCGTATAGTTTGTGGTCATATACTCTGCCGGAATTTCCTGGGAAATTTCTCCATCTTGATTCGTTTGCCCGGTATAAAATAAAACTTTCTGAACAATTCCATAAGTCGGATGTATCTTGTTAGAAGGTTTTATCTTCACTATATTTCGAATTGGGATAATAGTGTTTGAATCCGTCACTCTCATCCCAGTTGACTTGTTCTTTAGTATAGTTACCGTCCGGTTCTATTCCGAAAAGTACTGGAGCTAGTCTTTTCGTTACCTTCATCTCCAATAAAAAGAAGCTGATACCTTTTTCCTCCTCATCTTCATCCATCACGGAAGAAGACAGCTCCTTCTCCTCTGTCTCCTCTGTCTCTTCTTTTTCTGCTTCCTCAGCTTTTTTTGTATATGACAAGCTCGACCTCCACCTTTTGCTGCTTGAGCCAGATTCTGCTCATGGTCTTTAAACAAAAAGTGGAGTTCTATATCTTTCTGCGTTGGATTTCCTTCTGCTTTCCATTCTACAGGAAATTGAAAAAGCACTTGTAATATAACAAGGCACAGGGCTATCAGCCTCTTTCCTCTCTTCCCCAAGATAAAAGCTTTTCATAAATTACTCCTTCTTCCACAAACCGAGACAGAAGCATTTCTTCTATCTCGGTTTCTTTTACCTTTTGCATTGTCGAATTTCTGTTTAGAATTACTGTCTTTTTCTATTTTAGCTTTTTCCCTAAAATGGATTATATAACCATTTCTATAAAAACATAATGGCTGTTTTACTGTTTTTTTGCACTACCCATTCACTACCCATCTTCCTTCCGAGTCTACTGTAAACCCATCGGGGGTAGTGGTGTTTCTATAGAGAGCACCTTCATTCTGTCCTTGTGAGTCTAAGTAGTAGCAGTTTCCATCAATCCACTGCCAACCGGTAAGCATCCTGCCCTTCCAACCGTCAGAGTTTGGGAAAAGATAGTATTTACTGCCGTTTACCTCTACCCAGCCTGTAGCCATATAGCCGGAATCCAGGAAATAGTACCAGTAAGACTTTCCATTATAGGCTTCATAGCCCCAGCTATTCTTCGGATAGCTTCCGTCCGCTCTTTTGTACCACCAGCCCTTTTCATCCTGTATCCACTGACCTCCGGATAAGGAACGATCTACACCAAGTACCTGTCCGGTCAAACTACTGCTGACCTTAAAACTTCCTGAACCGCCACCGGAACTTCCCCCTGAGCCGCCGGAACCGGAAGAGCTTCCTCCTGAACCACCAGAGCCGGAGGAACCACCTTTAGAGGAAGAGCCGGAGTTTCCCGTATTACTGGAATAATTTTCTTTCTTCTCTACCTTTACCGCATCGAAGAAAGGGGAGGTTATTCTTGTAATAGTTGATATATTATAATCAGGGATAACCCTACGGACTTCATAGGGCTCATTATTGACATAAATCTCTGTGCCTTTACCATAATTATCATCAGTTTCCGACACTAAGAAACGATAGTTATCCACTGTATAGTAAGGCTGTATTACATATAGTACCTTATAACGACCTTCCGGAAAAATTCTGTCTTCTTCCTGTGTAAATCTGAGATTTCCGTTTTTTCCCGCTTCATTCGGATAACTTTCTAAATAGAGTTTATACTGATCCCGGTTTTTGGGAAAATCGTTACGAAAAATTCATAAGAAAAGGCTGTGGTAAATCCTTAGGCAGAAGCTCCGTACCATCTTTTAAGACAATCTTCTCCACTTGAAGTGTTGCCCTCTTCGTAGTATCGCCCGCCTTAACATTATGGATGTCAAAGCTGGAACGGAGATATACTTTTGTCATGATATTTGCTTCCTTCACGGTAAAAGTTTCGCTTTCAAAGGTATAATATTTATACTTTGCATCTTCCCGTTGCATAGCTTTCAAATTATCTTGATAATAACTATGTACCCCTTTCTGATAAAAATACCTTTCCTCCACAGAAACACTTGTATAAGCAAGTTTACCGTCTCCGTCCTGTTCAGCTATTGGCAAAAGGTAGTATGGACTCTTTTTTCCTTCAGCCAGTGTATATACATAGTGATACTCCCCAGGGGTAAAGTAGTTGAGATTGTAAGGAACCCACTGACCATTTACTTTCTTTTCCACTTCCCTTGTAGGGAGAATTTGATAAAGATCCGGGCTAGGATTGTTGATGGCTCCAACTTTTCCTCCTCTTAAGGCAATACCTGTTACATTTACCTTTTTATCTCGAAGCACTCTCATGTGATCTCTTGCCGGAAAATCCCAATCTTCAAATGAAACATGCAAAGTTACAATCTTATTTTCAAGTAGTTTTGTCACTGCAGCACTTCTAAACCCTGAATATCCGGAGGTCATTACCGTAGATTCTGTTCCTTCTATATCTTCTTTAGAGTCCTCTATAGACTCCCCCTTTCGCTCATCAAGTTCCTCTGAGTCTTCTGCATCAGTAGTCGGTACTTCTTCCTCTATGGACGCAGTTTTCCTTCCACAGCAGTCTCTTCCTGAAAAATCTTCTAAGCCTTCTACAGCACTTGCTGTTGCAAAGCTATTTTTTTCAGAGCTTGTTTCTACCTCCGGTACGTAAGAATCCTTCGTATCTATACTATCCGCATAGCTTGCAGGGGCAAAAAGCCCTGTACAAAGTACCGCACTCAGTCCTAACGCCAGCATGTTTTTTCTTCTCATCTCCATCGTCCTTTCTTATTTCTTGCCATTTCACGGTATAAAATCACACTGTAGCTCTGCCCATTCGTGGGAATTTTATTGTTTCTGCACTACTCCATTCACTACCCATCTTCCTTCCGAGTCTACTGTAAACCCATCGGGAGTAGTGGTGTTTTTATAAAGGGCTCCTTCATTCTGTCCTTGTGAGTCTAAGTAGTAACAGTTTCCGTCAATCCACTGCCAACCGGTGAGCATTCTTCCCTTCCAACCGTCAGAGTTTGGGAAGAGGTAGTATTTGCTACCGTTCACATCTACCCAGCCTGTAGCCATATAGCCGGAATCTAAGAAATAATACCAATAGGACTTTCCGTTGTAGGCTTCATAGCCCCAGCTGTTCTTCGGATAGCTTCCGTCCGGTCTTTTGTACCACCAGCCCTTTTCATCCTGTACCCACTGACCTCCGGATAGAGAACGATCTACGCCAAGTACCTGTCCGGTAAAGCTATTGCTGACTTTAAAGCTTCCGGAGCCGCCGGAACCACCTGAACCGGAAGAACTGCCTCCTGAACTGCCGGAGCCTCCGCCGGATCCACCAGAAGTATTCTCCTTTTTCTCTATTTTTTTAGGTTCAAAATAGGGAGAAACCAGTTGGGCACCGGCTGTTAACCCAAACTGTAGCTTCAAAGACTTATTACTGTATCGTTCATTATTAACATAAAATTCCGTGCCGGAACCATAGTTGTCATCAGTTCCCTCAACAAGAAAGCGATATTTTTCTTCAGTAAAATGAGGCTGCACAAGATACTTTACCTGATATCGTCCGGCAGGAAGAGGAGTCCCTACCGGAGCTTTCCAAACATCGCCTTTTTCACCGGCTGCATTCACATAGCTCTCTAAAAAAAGAGCTTAAAGCGGTTTAATTCTTCAGGATATTCTCTGTAAAAAACTCGTCAAAAAAAGGCTCTGCAGAAGTTCCCGGGTTCAATACGGTGGTACCATCTATAAGCTCAATTTTTTCCACATTCAGAATCACACTATTCATAGGGTCTCCCACCTTAGCCTTATGAATATCGAAGCTGGAGTTTAAGTATACCTTACTGATTTTTTTTGCTTCTTTTACAAAAAATGAATCCGTTTCTAAAGAATAGTATTTATAGTTTGGATCTTTCCCACTTGCGCTTGTGGACTTGGAATACTTAACAAGAATGGAAGAATTACTTTGGTTATCCTGAAAACGATCCCCAATGACTACCGTAGTATAGGTAAAGGGTATATCATTATCCGGAGTCTCCTGTGGCAGAAAATAGTAGGGACTATTTTTTTCCCATAGCCAAGGTATAAATATAGCGATACTCTCCGGGAGTAAAGTAGTCTAGTTTATAAAGGGTCCAAGCCCCTCTTACCTTCTTTTCCACAATCCTATCCGGAAGAACCTTGCAAATCTTTTCTTCTGGGTCGTCAACACTGTGGTTATTCTTATTGATGATTAATCCGTCCACTTTTACAGGTCGATTTCTAATCACCTTCATATGATCCCTTGCAGCATACTCCACACTACCAAAAAGCAAGTTCATCGTAAGAATCTTATCATCAAGAGTGTAGCTCTTGGCATTTGCCATACGGAAGCCGGAGTATCCCAAGGACAGAGGTTTTACCATACTGTTTTCTTCTGTACTCTCAGTCTCTTCAGTTGAAGCCTCTGTATTCTCAGTCTCTTCAACTGCTTCCACCGCATCCTCTGAGTCGGAATTTTTCGTTTCTTCCGAGAAATTCGCCAAGCTTTCTTTGCTTCCTTCTTCCGAATCTGTATTTTTATATTTCACTGTAGCGACTACAGAATTTTCTGCCTGATTTTTTGTTTCCTTTTCCTCTGAAACAGTTATTTCCTGATGGTCTAAGGGATTGGCATAGAGGGGTACTGTAATGACTGTTGCACAAAATACCAAGCTCATTCCTAACGCCAGCATGTTTTTTCTTCTCATCTCCATCGTCCTTTCTTATTTATTGCCATTTCACGATATAAAATTATACTATATTTCTATCCATTTGTGGAAATTTTATTGTTTTTGCACTGCTCCATTCACCACCCATCTTCCTTCCGAATCCACAGCATAGCCATCGGGAGTTGTGGTGTTTTTATAAAGAGCACCTTCATTCTGTCCTTGTGTGTCTAAGTAGTAGCAGTTTCCATCAATCCACTGCCAACCGGTAAGCATTCTGCCCTTCCATCCATCGGAATTTGGGAAAAGATAATATTTGCTACCGTTTACATCCACCCAGCCAGTTGCCATATAGCCGGAATCCAGGAAATAGTACCAGTAAGACTTTCCGTTATAGGCTTCATAACCCCAGCTATTCTTCGGATAGCTTCCGTCCGGTCTTTTATACCACCAGCCCTTTTCATCCTGTATCCACTGGCCTCCGGATAAAGAACGATCCACACCAAGTACCTGTCCTGAAGAGCTACTGCTTACTTTAAAGCTTCCGGAACCACCACCGGAACTTCCCCCTGATCCGCCGGAACCGGAAGAACTTCCTCCGGAACTACCAGAGCTGGAGGAACCGCCTTTAGAGGAAGAGCCGGAGTTTCCGGTACTACCGGAATAATTTTCTTTCTTCTCTACCTTTACCGCATCAAAGAAAGGAGAAGTTATTTTTGTAATGGTTGATATTTCATAATCGGGAATAACCCTACGGACTTCATAGGGCTCATTATTGACATAAATCTCTGTACCTTGGCCATAAGTATCATCAGTCTCCGACACTAAGAAACGATAGTTATCCACTGTATAATAAGGCTGTATTACATATAGTACCTTATAACGGCCTTCCGGAAAAATTCTGTCTTCTTCCTGAGTAAATCTGAGATTTCCGTTTTTTCCTGCTTCATTCGGATAACTTTCTAAATAGAGTTTATACTGATTCAGGTTTTTGGGAAAATCGTTACGAAAATTCATAAGAAAAAGGCTGTGGCAAATCCTTAGGCAGAAGCTCCGTACCATCTTTTAAGACAATCTTCTCCACTTGAAGTGTTGCCCTCTTCGTAGTATCACCTGCCTTAACATTATGGATGTCAAAGCTAGAACGGAGATATACTTTCGTCATGATCTTTGCTTCCTTCACGGTAAAAGCTTCGCTTTCAAAGGTATAATATCTATATTTTGCATCTTCCCGTTGCGTAGCTTTCAAATTGTCCTGATAATAACTATGTACCCCTCTATGATAAAAATACCTTTCTTCCATAGAAACTCTTGTATAAGTAAGTTTTCCATCTCCGTCCTGTTCAGCTATTGGCAAAAGATAATATGGACTCTTTTTTCCTTCAGCAATTGTATATACATAGTGATACTCCCCCGGGGTAAAGTAGTTACGATTATAAGGAACCCACTGACCATTTACTTTCTTTTCCACTTCCCTCTCCGGGAGAATTTTATAAAGATCCGGGCTAGGATTGTTGATAACTCCAGCTCCTCCTCCTCTTAAGGCAATACCTGTTACATTTACCTTTTTCTCCCGAAGCACTTTCATGTGATCTCTTGCGGGAAAATCCCAATCTTCAAATGAAACATGCAAAGTTACAATCTTATTATCAAGTGGTTTTGTCACTGCAGCACTTCTAAATCCTGAATATCCGGAGGTTACCGGAGCAGAATCTGTTCCTCTTATATCTTCTGTAGAGTCCTCTGTAGACTCCCCCTTTCGCTCAGCAAGCTCCTCGAGGTCTTCTGCATCAGTAGTCGACACTTCTTCCTCTATGGACGCAGTTTTCCCTTCCACAGCAGTCTCTTCCGGAAAATCGTCTAATCCTTCTACAGCACTTGCTGTTTCAAAGCTATTTTTTCAGAGCTTGTTTCTACCTCCAGTACGTAAGAATCCTTCGTATCTATACTATCACGCATAGCTTGCAGGGCAAAAAGCCCTGTGCAAAAGTACTGCACTCAGTCCCTAAAAGCCAGCATATTTTTCTTCTCATTTTCTTCATCCTTTTCCTGTTATTTTTCCAATGTATTCTTACACTATATTTTTTTCTCTTTTAGGAGAATCTTTTACTTCTTTCTATAACAAACTATAAAGCTCTATCACAATCTATAATGATTCTGTTTCCATACTTATTTTCACACTTATTTTCATACGTACTTTTATACTTATTTTATACTTATTTCTATACATATCTCTATACCTATTGTTGCACTTATTTATACGCTTATTTCTACGCTTATTTCTTTATATAGTTTCAGGGAAAGGTTAAAATTTCATGGTAGTAGCCTTTCCCTGATGGGAGAAAGACACATTTTCCAACAAGACGCTTTTTAAAGCAAATGCTTACTCATCCTGCTGTGTCTTCTCCCTGATTGGTGCCTTAAGTTTTACTACGCCTGAACGAAGAGCTCTGCCCTTTCGATTCCAGGCCTCGTATTCTTTCTTATTGCACCCCATATTCAATTTTTCCTTCGGCTTAGTTAGCTGTGCTGTTGATGAAGGTAGATACCTTCTGGCCTACCAGCTCAAAAGTTCCTTACCTACTGTCTTAAAATGCACTTGCTAAGAATACAGCTACTGCAATAAGAATCAGCATAGAGATGAAGTTTGTGTCTCCGTTCTCCTCATGGAAGAAACGATCTAAAAGCCTTCTCTCCGCGAATTTTTGGTTGCTAAAATCATGTCATCAAGTCTGGTCATAAAGACTCCTTTCTCTCTGCGAGACACCAATTCGGTGCTCTTGTGTGATAGTGTTTGATATTTATTTAAAAAGTAACCTAAAGGCTACTACCATGAACGACTTACTCCTAAAGCAAGAGGAACTGGAACTCTTCGTTCCCCAGACGAATGCTTGCCTTGTCCTGTAAGGGAAGCTCCACATTGCTTACACATTGCTGTCCGTTTAGGAAGCTATGGTTTGTGGAATTGTTATCCTGCAGAAAATACTGTCCGTTTCTGCTGATAATGTTGGCATGGCTTCGGCTGATGGCCTCATTGTCATGAATCACATAATCCACAAATTTTTTTCTTCTTTTCCCAAACGGAAAATGCTGCCTGTAATAGGAATCCTCTCCGTTCTTAATCCGGAGTAGATATGGCTGTTTCGGTGTGTCCGGTGCCTTGGTATAGTTTAATACCGAGGTTTTCCTCTCCACGAAAAGCCACTATGCAAAAACCGTAGTGTCTCCGAAGTTTCTTCCTCCATTTCTACAGCTTCTTGCTGATTAGAAAACAGGGGCTTGGCTTGTACGGCTGTAAAGTTCCTTCGCTGCCGAAGGATTGCTCTTCGGGATATTCATTCCGGAACCGACCGAAGGATTGCTCTTCGGGATATTCATCCCGGAACCGACCGGAGTACTGACTTTGGGATTGCCTGCAGGATTGCCTTGGCTATTTACCGGGGCATTGGGCAAGCTTTTTATCCCGGACAGATCCTCCCCCGGCTTGTCTTTCCCGGACTCCTTTCCGGGAACCTGGAAGGAAAATCCTCCGGAAGACGGTTTTTTCGCCTTCGGAGCAGCAGAAGCGGTCTTTGCCTTTCCTCCGGGAAGATTGAAGGAGGCAGCAGACTTTTTCTTTCCGCCCTTCTTTGCCAGTTCAATCTTCTTTAAGGCCTCTTTTCTTGCCTTCAGCTGTTTCTGCTGTGCCATATATTCCTTGGCTCTGTTGTTGTTGTAATGCTGCAAAAGGTAGAAAAGAGAGATTCTTTCTTCCTTGGGAATATCATCCGGTACGGGAATATCCGGAATGTCTTCCTCCACTGCATTTTCCTGCTTAAGAGCTCCTGCCTGAGATAGGGAGGATTGCTCGAAAAAGCTTGCCGCCGCTCCCCCTAGGGAAGAATTGGCAACGGCATTTCCGAACTCAGCTACGCCCTGCTGCAGGCTTTCCTTCGCTGCCGGAGCAAGGGCTGTTCTATCCTTCTTTCCTTCCCTTTCCATCTCTGTCAACAGGTTCAAGAAATCCAGTGAAGAAAATACAGGAATACTGTTTAAGTAATTCAGGATTCTGGTGACATAGCTTCCCTCTTCCGGATTCTCAAACTGTGCCTGGAACATTACAGACTTCAGGAATTCTCTCTGATCCTTCTGCTCTTTTTCATTTTCCACCGGAAGACAGATGCACTCCGTCTCCCCGGTGGATACGTCGGTATAAATCTGGTTCAAATCCAAAAAGGATGCAGGCGGGATCCAGCATATATTCCTCTGCGGATACCATGCTTCCGTAATCCCCTTGAAAATACCCATAAAGCTTTGCTTAGTTACCGGCCGGGCAAAGAACTGGTTTGCCGTAATCTTTCCGGTAATGGTGTAGCGGATAAAACGCTGTGTATCCATCTGCATATAGTTGGTAGAGGCCAGTCCCTTGGCCTTGTTGCTGGTAAGCATATTCAGACTGATATTGTCCAGCACATCCTCTTCCTTGAGCTGATAAACCAGAAAACTGCTGGCTCCTTGGTTTTCGTATTTGAATTCTTTCATACTATTGCTCCTTTTTGCTTACTTTTCTCCCCACATTTTGGCTTTGGCACTCTGGGTAATATCCATCTTTTTCTTTCCGAACATGTCAAACCAGACACCCATTTTATATGTGACGGTAAGGGTAACATCTCCTCCCGAACTTTCGACCTTGAAGTTCATGCCGTCCAGTCCTCTCTCTACCCCGAAGGCTTTCAATTTTTGATTTGCCTTGGAGTCACTGGTGTCTCCGGTCAGGTAGGCTACAAAACGTCTTTTGGCATCATCATTTCCCATACCCAGGGCGGCACCCATGCCTTTCTTTTTTCCGGCATACCAGTCATTGGGGCTGGAAAAAAATATTTGCTGAAAAAGAATCTTCTGTAGCCGTCTTGAATGAGGTCGCTAAGGCTTCCCCAGAAGCCGTTGGCACCGTCCAGGCCGGAGGCGATCTGATTGTTGGCATAGGAATCCATTCCCAGGCTGGTGGCGGATTGTACCAGTGCGTGTGCGATTTGGTTTTGGGCGTTAAACACGAAGAAGAAGCCGTTTAATGCCATAAACAAAGCGCAAAAGATAGGAAGAATGATGGCTGCTTCAATGGTTACCGAGCCTTTTTCCGTATTCTCTCGTTTCATCTTTACTCCCTTCTCCTTTAATACGCCAGATCCTTTTGCTTTTCGAAGGGGAAGCCTCCGGTAAGCGTAGGAGATAAATTCATAAATATGTTCAGCTTGTATTTGTTGTCGGAATGTACACTGGTGTAGAGCTTTGTTGATGTCGAAATCAAAGTCCTTCTTGTGCTTTTCCTTGGCTTCCAGCTGAATGAGGTTCTGCATCCGATCTGTATACTGGTCGTAGGGGGTGCATAAAATCATCAAAAATAGCGCCGTGGGCAGTGTAGTCCAGCGGAAAATAACCCATCTCGTTTTTGTCATTGGTTTTTCCCGAGCCGTCCTGTCCTCCATGCTTGGCAGGATCATCATGGTATACGGCTACTTCCGTGCCGGTGGAGCTACCTCCCCCTCGCTCACTTTCAAACATCCCGCCCTAAGGTTGATTTCTGATCATCCCTCAAGTCCAGGATTCCGCCATGTCTTGTGCCAGATGGGGTAATCCCTCAATGGAAAGGTATGCCTTGGTCTTGAAAAGCACCTGGGTTCCTCCATTTACCAAAATCACCATATCCAGGAACGGTTCCAATAAGAGGAAGATGACGGTAGCTACAATTCGTACCGGTCCCAAAGCGGAAAGTGCCTTCAGGATATCCGAGTTAAGTACCGCATAGCAATCCACCATCAGGCGAAGCATATAGCCGTCAAAGAAGGCGCCGGCCTGGGCAGTGTACTCGGAGTTTGCACCGGTAAGCATATATTCCAGTTCCGCTCCCTTAAACATCGGATCCGATCCGGAATTATTCCCTAAAGAGGCGATGTCGCTCATGGCACCCCCTTTTCCGCCCTTATCCGATCCGCCTGCCAGGCTAAATACCTTTTGGAAGCTATATCCGGTTAAAGTGGAGCCCTTCTTATAGGTCGTTCGATTCGGCGGGTTGTATGCCGCGTAACCATATAAGAGGAAGGCGTGATAATACTCTTGGTAGTTCACCAGGAACTTCGCCAGATTGATAAAGTGCTCTGCCATCCAGGTTACCAATCCCGCTAAAAACTTTGCCAGATTAATCAAGAAGCTGGCTAATTTTGTAATCATTTTGAAAACATTCGGATGTTGGTAGCAGGCATCCGCAAAATCTATCGCATCCTGTAACATCCCTGTAAATCCGGAAGCCGTTAAGAGGGTTGAGGTGTCAAAGGAGCTGGTATGGGCTAATAAAGCCGGATTAATATTGGAGTCCAAACTGTTGTCGTAAAAAATCTTCATATCCATCAGCTTTTGTGCCAATCTTCCGACGGCAATAACTTCTTTGACTCCCTCTTGGTCCGCAGTCGCTGATTTATCTAAAACATCTACCAGATCATCCACATACTTAGCCACGTCCTCCTTAAAGCCCTTCATTTCTATCTTTCCTAAAGGAGCGGAAGATAATTCCGCCATGGAATGACCGGAAGCGGTGAAGGAGCTCAGGGCAGTGGCCTGATTGTTTAAGCTTGTTTTTTCCGCCTCTACAATGGCATCGATTCCTTTTTGAATCTGTTCATTGGCAAAATCTTCCGTGACCTTATGCATTTCTTCAAAACCACTTATAGGCATCCGTTCCTATGGTTTCCGCTCCTTCTCCATCAGGAATTTCCCCATCTGCGGCAGTTCCTGTGGTTGCCACCTCCGTGCTGCCATTCGCCGGTACTGTGGCTACCTCTGTACCGGTGTCGTTACCTGCTGCAGGAATGGTAGCAATCTCTGTACCGGTGGAAGCTGCGCTCTCCGTTGCCGCCTCTTTGCTTTCCTCTTTCTTTTTCTTCGTTGCCTCCTTCACTTCACTAAGGTCTTTTTCACCTTTTCCATCTTCTCCTTTAAATCCTTGGAGGCATCATAAAGGTTTCCAAGACTGGTGCTAAGCTCCTTCGTAGCGGTAGCCAGCTCTCTGGCCGCTGCATCCGCAGCCGCCTCTGCGGCGGGAAGGCCTTCCTCCTGCCCGCTGTTTCTGATGGATTCAACGGTTTGCATCGCCGTTTGAAAGGCTTGATATTTTGTTTTGTAATTCTGACATTTCTCCTTGAAGTCCTTCGCCTTCTCCTGAAAAGTCCTTGACACTGTTAATCATATCCTTAGTGTCATTGGCATAGCCTACCGCCTTGTTCGCCACTTCCGCTCCGGCGTTCAGCTGCTTCATTCCGGGAAGACCGTCCAGCTTTTCTTAATACGATCCAGGTCAAATCCGTCCCACATGGCCTAGTGCCATAACCGTATATTCACTGGCCTCATAAATCTGCTGCTTCAGGATGGAGGCGCTACCCAGACTATGCTGTCCGGAAGCCTCCATACTCTGTATGCTTGCCCCTTGCCCAAAGCATTCATATTGGCCTTCATATAACCCTGGTAAGTGGTATTGACATCATCCTTTTGAGAAATGGAAAGCAAGTCAAAACGCTCTTCCACATAATCATCATAGTGACCTAAAGTTGAATAGAGGGAGCTTCCCATGACCTCCTTCATTAATTCCTGAATACTCTGGATTCTTGCGTACTCTATGAAAATGAAGGTGGACATCAATAGCGGAGAAACCACTAAGGCTAAAAAGATGGATAACATGCCCTTCGTCCCGTTGACTTTCCTTTTCAGAAAATGTCGTATTGCTTTTCTTTTTTCTTTAAACCATGCTTTCATATTCTTCTCCCCTATGAAAAAAACTTGTTAAGGCCTTTAACCACCTTGTCCACCGTTTCCAATACAGTTGCAAAGCTCTTCACCTTTTCACTGGCATATTTTGCAAGCTTTACGGAATGGACATAATCCAAGGCATCAAAGTCGTTGCAGGCTACCGTCGCATCCAATTCCTTGGTTTCGGAAACGCCGATAAAACGCATTAACTCTCCAAATAAAAATCCATAGTTTTTGTGCATGGTAATTTCAATATGATGTCTTCCGATATCATCGTTGGCACGTTCTACCTTAATATCCACCTCACCCTTTGACTTTGCCAGGCTCACATTGGTGAGACGATTGTTCAGAAAATTAGAGGCTCTGGAATTTGCCGCATCGATTCGATCTTGCTTTTTCCCCATAATCCAAAGGTAGCGATACACCCCGATATTCGTAATATCTTCTTCACTCACCAGATTCAAATCCTTCTTGGCAGATCCATACTTGTAATTCTCCGCCACAACCTGCGCCGCCTCATTGGCTCGTAACATGGAACATGACGTTTTTGGTAAAGGTACATACTAAAACCGATGAAGAACACCAGTATCAGAATGCACAGCAGCATTCCGATGGACCATTCAATCATGACGGTGCCATCTTCCCCTTTCTCTCGAAATCCCTTTCTCATCTTGACTCCTTTTCCTTACAGAAAATCCTTTTCCTTTGGCACCGAAGCTTTTCCCTTCAGCACCCTCTTCAGCACTTTTCCTACCGAAGCTTTTTCTTTGTCGTAATACTGCTTTCACGGAAGCTTTACTCTCCATCGTAGTACTGCTTTTCTCCTAAGATTCCGAATACATCCTCAAAGTTTTTGTCCAGCCAGGAATCCTTCACAACATAGAAATTGCTCTTTCCGGTGGAAGCAAAGGAATCCGGAAGTACCTTTAGATTCTCAATTTCCTTGGGGAAGTAATAAGAATCCACAGGAGCCGCGGCAAAAGGCACCGCTGCCGATTTCCTTTAAATTCTTGGGCATGTGAACTTCCTTCAGGGACTTACAATTCTGAAATGCCGCTTCTTCAATACTTTCTACGGAATTGGGGATGCTAATCTTTTCCAGTGCGGAACAGTTCAGGAAGGCGGAGTCCGGAATCACCTTTAACTGTTCTCCCAGAAAATTCACTTCCTTTAAGCTGGTGCAGTCTCTAAAACCGAACCTGGCAATGCTAGTTACCCCTGCCGGAACATCCAGACTTTCCAGGTTATGGTCAGACTTTACGCTGATCTCGGATGTCTGATTCTTCGGCAGCACAATCTTCTTTACCTTCTTCAAAAGAGTCAGGCCGTAGCCCAGTTGAAAATCATCATCGCTTTCAAAATACAGTTCTTCCAGCTGTACGTCATCATCCGGTCCTAAGCCGGAGTCAAAGGACTTTGCCCGCTTGGGAATCACAATCACCTTCTGCTTAGAACCCTCTTCATTCAGATTGGCAATGGAGTCCTCTCCCATCCATTCGAAATAGTCTTCATTTGCCTTGACATTGGCTTTCTCATTTCCCTTACCGCTGTCTGCCTCCTGCTTGCTGTCTCCCTGAGCACTCTTCTCTTTTCCTCCGTTGCAGGCGGTAAGTCCCAAAGCCAAAGCCAGAATGCCTAAACCTAACAGTGTTCTTCTCTTCATTTTTAATCCCCTTTCTGATTGTTTTCTTTTGCTTTTTATCTTCTATTACTCTAATTAGTCAACGAACTTCTGTGTATTTCCGGGCTTCTACATATTCCGCTCTTAAATATTTTCCTTTAATAATTCCTCGAAGAAGGTCTTCTCCCTAGGGTCTCCACCAGCACCTCTATTCCGGCGTGTTCATATCTGGGTACTCCTCCCAGCTCTCGAATGCCGATTTTGGGAAGGCTCTGGCCGGTTTTGTTACTGAACTTGTTATATACGGTGTACATTCTCTTCATGATGGGAACGGGGGAATTTTCCTCCTTAATCTGCAAGGCCTGTAGCATTCTTAGGAACTTGTCGTTTCCGATTTCCGATCCGTCTACGGTGAGCACAATGCCGTGCACTCCCCGGTAAACCGCTAAGCTGTCGTCATCAATGGAGAAGTCTCCGTCCAGGATGATAATGTCATAGGAGCCCCCAAGCTTTAGCTCCCGAAGCAGCTTCTGTCTCTCCTCTAAGGAAAGCTCCATCATATCCAGGGCAATCTTGGCTTTGGAGAGAAGTACACCCTCTTGGATCCTGGCGAACCGCACTTTCCAGCTTTAAGCGGAAGTTGGCCTTCTGCTCCTTTAAGGCAAATACCACATCGCTCATGTCCAGCTGTCCTCCGGCATGGAAGAAGATATCCGCCGAACCGTAGCGTTCCATATTCAAGTACAAAACCCGGTGTCCCGCCTGGGCAAAATGATAGGCACAGGCTGCCGCCATGGTGGAAGCCCCGGTTCCTCCGGCTACCGAGCCGAAGGCAAAGACCTTACAGGGATCCTCTCCGATTTTCAAACCGGTAATACCCTGAATCCGCTCCGCATAGAGGCTTAAAAATCTGCTTATAAATCAGCTCCGCCTTCTGGTACTTGGAGATAGCGCCTCATCCTTATAGCTTTCGATTTCCGCAGACTCCACGAAGTACGCAAAGCTGCACTGCTTGGGAAGAAGGGCGGTGTTGATGTCAAAGGAGGCATCCGCCACCAGCACATCCATCTTTACCTCCCGAACGGTCTTCAAAGTGCAGTTCTTCGTCGGTAAAGGAATACAGCTCAAACTTTTCTCCAAAGCGGGTGCTAAACACCGTTACGATTCTTTGTAAATATTCCTTGTCCTGTTCCAAAATCGCTAATTTGATTTTCATTTCCTTCTCCTTTGCTCTTTTCCAGCTTATTGATTGCTATCTTCATTCCATCTGCGCCCTATCCCTGCTACCGGAGCCCTCCTTCTGCAGGGGCTGCTTCTCCCCTTCCGGGGAGCTGCCGCTGCCGTTTCTCCCCCTTCTACAGGAGCTTCGCGGCTGCTTCCGGTGCTGCCTCCCGCCTTCCACCGGAGCCTCCGATGCTGCTTCTGTTCCTTCTGTCGGCGCTTCGGTGGCTGTTTCCGTCATTGGCTCCTGTCTCCGCTTCCGTTGTTTCTTCGGGCTTTGTTTCCTTTTCCTTGCCCTTCTCCTCCTTGGAGTCCTTGCTGTCTTCCGTAAAGATTTCCTTCTTCACGATATTTCGTTTGATAAACTGATATACCTCAGGGGTGGTTTCCACTATGCATACGCCTTTTTTGTTGAAGTAATCCACGCCGAAGAACTGGGGGGTAATGACCATTTCTCCTTTTAAGTTGATAAAGCCCCAGTAGTCGTCCTCCATCACACCGGCAAGACCTTCCGAGAAGCTTTTCGCCGCCTTGTACTTAGGCTCCAGTACCACTTCTCCCTTCAGGTTGGCAAAGCCCCATTTTCCCTTCTTGGAAAAGGCGAAAATTCCGTCCTTTCCGATACCGTCCACTTCATCAGCGGAAAAAGTCCGAAATCTGTTCCCAGTTTTCATTGTAGATATGGTAGGCGCCGTCCTCCTTGGCTAGGATACAGCCCTCAGCTATAAAGCTGTAGTCCGGATTAATCTGTACCGCTTCAAACTTTCTTTCTTGTTCTATCTTCTTTCCGTTTTCGTCTTTTTTCGCCTTACCCTTTTCGTCCTTTACCGTATACTTAAGCTCCAGCTCCTTCCCTTCCGAATCGATAAAGAAGACCCTTTTAGCCTTTTTCACCACCGCCTTTCCCTTTTTGGAAACGGCTGGCTTCGGAGAATCCGCCAAAGAGCCGGTCTCCCAAAGGCATTGTAGTAGCTGTATTCTCCCTCTTCCTTGATGAGAATTCTGTCCTCCGCATAGTAGCCGATGTCTTCGGGATTTTTTTATTGGAAAAATACACCCTGCGTTACTTCATTTTTATCCATCAAAATGGTTTTTCCGTCCTTACGTAGCAGACGATAGCCCTTCTCTCCGATAGGCCCTACAAATTCCTGCTTTAAGGAGTTGGAGGATTCCCCGTCTGCCGGGATATAGCCTGCTCCCTCCTTGTTTTTCACCCCGTAGAAACCGTTGGAAAGGGGATAATAGCTGTTGTAGTTTCCATAAAGGGTTTTGAAGGAATAGAGCATTTTCCGGTATTCCTTTTGGAAGGTCTTATCCTTGGAGCCTGCCTTTTTCGCCTTATCCAAAAAGTAAAAGGCATTGGCATAGTCGTTTTTCTGAATGTACAGTCGGGAAATCGCCAGAGCAAAATGCGGATTTTCCGGATAGGCCGCCTGAGCCATCTCTGCCGCCTCCATATATTCCTTGTAGCGGTCTTCCTTTTCCTCATAGGCTTTCTCGTAGGCATCCATCATCTTTTCATAGATGGCTTCCTCCTTCTTAATGCCCAGAGCCTCTTTATAATTTTCTCCAGCCTTTTGGTACAGGCCTCTCTTCTCAAAGTCCGCGGCTTCCGCCACTTCCTGCTGATACCTTTTTATCTGTCTCTGCTGGTCGGAAATCTTACTATACCAACCCATACCGGTAATCAATACCAGGGCAAAGGCAACCCCCATCTGTGTCTGTGTCACAAGCTGCTCCTTTCTATATCAGAGAAAGCATGGCTGCAAAGCCAAAACCGAAGTAGATAAAGGGTCCCAAGGGAAGGGCGTCCTTTAAGTTCTTTTTCTTTAACAGTAAAACCGGAAGGGAACACAGGGCACAAAGCAGGAAGGAAAAAAGTAAGCTTACGCAAAATCCGTACATCCCTGTGAAGAACGCAAGACCGGTAAAAAAATCTTGATGTCTCCCATACCCAAGCCGGAGCAGGGAAATCTTATATAAGAGGCACAATAAAATCAAAGCGATAAATGCAGGTACAAAGCTATTGAGTAAAATCATTGGGAAGTCCCCCTTGTAAAACAGAAGCTCCGGAATCATAAAAAGGATTCTGCCCACTAGAAGCACTATGGTGCAGAGGTTTGGTATCTTCATGGTATAGGCATCCACCAGCCCCTGCCCATTCCAAAACCATGAAGCAAAAAAGAATCATGGCTAAGGCCAGGGTATGCACCGCCGTTTGTCGTACGTAGTAGCCTGTCAGAAAGGAAAAAAAGGCCAAAGCGCCAATCACGGCATAGGGGTTTAAGAAGGACGACCTTGCCTGCCCTTTTAAAAATATCTTTATTACGAGAAAATACACGGCAATGCTGCATATACTGAAAACAGCGCCGCTAATAAGTCCTTGCATCATTTTCCTTTGATTCCTTTCCCATATCCGGTTTTGTATTGTTTCTATTCCTTACAAATTTCCAAAGTGCTGTTCTTTCGACAGTGGCCTCTTCTACGATTGCTTCTTCTACTGTTGCTTCTCCTACAGGGAAATTCCCGCAAAGGCGGAGGATAAAATAATGATAATAATGCCTAAGAAAATCAGCATGATGGGCATTAAGAGCTTGGCGGAAGCCTGTTCTCCCTTTTGTAAGAGTCTTTGCTTTTTCTCATTCCAAAGGTCACTGGACTGTCTTGCCAAAAAGAGCGGCAGCTCTCCCGCACCCTTTCCCATACTTTTGCATTAAGGCACTGGTAAACTTGATAATCTCCGGAGAATTGGTGGCTCTTCCGAACTTGGCTATGGCCTCACTGTCCGCATGGCCGTTTCGAATATCCTCACTGGCATCCCGCATCAGGGCATAGATGTCTCCCTCTCCTCTGCCTCCCACCATGTTCCAGGCGTCTCTAAGAATCATGCCGGAGTTCACCAAAATCGCCATGGTGGAAACTACCTCCGGAAGCTCCGTCTCGCAGTTCTCCGTTCTCTTTACAAGCTTCTGCCGCATGGAGTCGCAGCCGTAAATCAGTCCCCACAATCGCCAGAAAGATGCCCAGATAGAAGAAGTTCCTGCTGTCCTGCCAGCCTGCCAAAAGACAGCCAAAGCATAAGATAAAGTGGAAAAAGCTAAGAGCCATGGCGTAATACACATTGGCATAGTATTCCGCATACATCTCTCCGTATAAGACCTTGGCATTTTGCTCCAGTCGCTCGAAAAGCACCCCCCGAAGACGTAGGGGCGGCAACTCCGCCCAGCTAAAGCCCACGGTATAGATATCCTTTAACGGAAAAATCCTTTTTCTTCCAAACCCTCCACCAGCTCCTCGTACTTCTGTCCTCTAAAGAGCTGAATCAGGAACAAAAATTGCCAGAATGGTTCCTAAAATCATTGCTATGCTTCGCATCATTTTCCCCTTCTTACTTCACCACCTGCATAATCCGCTGTCCCATCACATAAGCTCCCGCAAAGATGCCGATGGCGATGGTCACCGCAACAATTCCGATGGGCGTGAAAAGCTTCGATTAAAGCTGGATCCCATGCCTCTAAGCATCCCGTAAGCACCACCGGAATAATCATCATGGCGGTAAACTGAATCTTATTGGAAGAAATCGCCGTCTGGATTTCCTCACTGATTTCATCTTTTCTCCGATAATATCCGCAGTTCTTCGCACGATTTCCTTGATATTTCCGCTAGCTCGATAGCTCACATTGAAAATGATGGCAAAGTTCTCAATATCCTTGTTGGCACTGCGCTTTCCCAAAGAAAGCATCATGTCCTCAATGGCTAAGTTGTTTCGCAAGCCCAAAAATCATTTCCGCGGTTTCCTTCGTGATTTTTTTCATCCTCTCGAATTCCATCACCATATCCTTATAGGTGCTGTCCAGAGAATCGTGCATGTTCATTCCGCTGGTACAGCGCCACCGCCAAGATTCCAAAAAGCCTCTGAACTGTCTGGCTAATTCCTTCAGCCGTTTTTTTCCTTACATTGACCAGCTGAATCGGAAGAAGAAGAAGCCGCAGAGACTTCCCACCAGCAGGAAAAATGACGATATTGCCATACATGGTGGCCTTCGTTGCTCTTCCTGTGGCATCCAAAAACTGATTGCCGTAAAACACCAGACTCACCGCACCGCCGATGAACAGCGCTATGGCAAAGGCCTGAAGCTTTTCCCTGAAATTCAGATAATATACGTTGTAATTGGTCAGCTCCGTTCCCAAGGGGAAAAGGTAGCTTGCCAGTTCCTTTTTCCTTCTTTTTTTCCGAAAAAAACATTTGTCCCTCCAAAACTCTTAAATCACCGTGTTGATTCCTGCCAGACGGAGCTTAAAATCCTTCTGCATCTTATTTTCCGTCCGCTTCAAAACGCCGTGTACCTTGGTAACGGTACTTTCTTCGTCCTCCTCAAAAACATAGAGGGGTTCAGAAGAATTTCCCCGTTATGGAAGCCCAAAACCTCCGTAATCTCCATGGTCTTTCTGGAACGGTCTCTGAGACGGGAAAGGTGAATGATGATGTCCACCGCAGAACCAATCTGCTGCTTAATGGCTTCCAAAGGCACATTTGCCGCACCCTGCAACACCATGGTTTCCAAACGGCTTAACATATCCCTTGTGGAGTTGGCGTGTCCTGTGGAAAGGGAGCCGTCATGTCCGGTGTTCATGGCCTGCAGCATATCTAAAGCCTCTCGACCACGAACCTCTCCCACAACAATACGATCCGGTCTCATTCGAAGAGAGGACTTAATCAAATCCGTCATGGAAATCTCTCCCACGCCGGCGGAGTTGGCATTTCTGGTTTCCAGTCGTACAAGGTTGTCTACATTTTCAATCTGTAACTCTGCGGTATCTTCTACGGTGATAACACGCTCGTCTCTTGGAATATAGTTGGACAGGGCATTCAGGAAGGTGGTCTTTCCGGAACCCGTACCGCCACAGACGAAAATGTTGTAACGAGCCTTCACCAAAAGCTGAAGCTTCTCCGCAATTTCCTTGGTTAGGGAGCCGAAGCGAATCAGCTTCTCCATGGTCATAGGCTCCTTGGAAAACTTACGGATGGTAATGGTGGGGCCGCAGAGGGCAATGGGAGGCAGCACCACGTTGACACGGGATCCGTCCGGCAGGGTAGTATCACAAATAGGATTGGCCTGGTTTACTTCCCCGTCCTGCCAATCCTACGATTCTTTGGATAATATCCTCCAGCCTCTTCTCGCTTTCAAACTGCCGATCCAGCTGGAACAGATGTCCCTTTTTGCTCTATGAAAATATTTTCCGGGCCGTTAATCATGACCTCGGTAATGCTTTCATCCTTTAAAATGGCATCCAAAAGGCCGAAGCCTCTGATGGCTCCGTAAACCTGCTGAACTATGGAGAGCTTTTGTTCCACGGAACAGTAAGAGTTGCCGATTCTCTGGGCAACCACTTCCTTCACCTTCTCCTCCAAAACGTCATCTTCAATCTGGCTTAAAACAAAGTTCGAAGAAATAAAGATTTTAACTCCTCTACCAATCTTTGCTCCTCTGCGTAGGTCATGCACACTCCTTTCCCTCATTACGAAAATGCTAAAACCGCCCCCAACCCCCTTCCTTTTCCAAAGAGGGTTCGGTTTTTCCCGAGATATCCTTATTCAATTTTTTTCTTTCTTAAACACGATTTATACCCTTTAAATTTTTTTATTAAAAATAATAAAAATTAGAAGAAATTGCAAGATAAATAATAGTTAGTTTAGCCTTTCCTGTCAATATAATTCTATTTTATATTAATTTAAATTTAATTTATTCAATAATTTAATTAATGGAAAAAGCGTTATTTTACGTGTATTTGTGTGCAAATTTAATGTTTATTCCTGCCTATTTTTCTTCTTTTTTTCCCCTTATTTTTGTAAATATCCTACAAAAAAATACTATGGTTTTTTCTAAAATTTGGTAAGAAAAAGAGAAACTATACAAAAATAGTTTCTCTTTTTGATTTTTTTAATTCTTTATTCATTTCAATATTATCTTTTTAATTTCGCTTTACAATAAGCGCAGTAAGCCACCACGATACTAAGATAAGGAATTAGCTGTATAAACTGTAATGGTACGCCGGTGTTTTGCAGGTAGTTGGCCATGCTTTGGCAGAAGCCGAAAAGCAGGGAGGCCAGAAAAGCCAGATAGGCATTTCCTCCGGCGATGGCCTGGGTGGCCAAGGCAATATAACCTCTTCCCGCAGTCATTCCTGCGGAGAACAATCCCACATAGCCCATGGAAAGAAAGGCTCCTGCCATACCGGTTAAGGCTCCGCTGATGAGAAGTGCTGTCCGCTTCACTCCTTTTACGGAAATCCCCAGGGATTCCGCCGCTTCGGGATTCTCTCCCACAGCGATGATTTCCATTCCCAGACGACTCTTCTTAAAGAGGGTAGCAATCACAAAAACCAAAATCAGGCTCACATAGGTCAGGATATGCTGTCCGGAAAGAATCTTTCCCACAAAGGGAATGTTCTCTATCAAAGGGATATTTAAAGCAGGAAGTTTTAAGCTGTGCAAAGAAGTGGAGGCTCCCTTTTCCCGGTAATCAAAAAAACAAAGAAAGATGGTTCCTCCGGAAGCCAAGGTATTTAAGGCGATACCGGAAAGAATGCCGTTGGAATGCAGTTCCAAAATAAAGTAAGACAAAAGCAGGGAAATCAAAAGCCCTATCCCTACCGCCGCCAAAAAGCCCAAAAGAGCGCTTTGACTAAAGGCACTGACAATCACCCCGAAGAAGGCGGCAAAGAGCATGGTGCCCTCTAAGGCAATGTTGCTGACTCCTGCCCTGGAGGCGGTCATGGCTCCCAGTGTGGTGAGGAGTACCGGTGTTGCGGTACGAAGCATGGCAAAGTAAACGTCTTCCTTTCCCAAAATGGATAGTATATCTCCCATTACGCCTCCTCCTTTCCCGGTTCCGGCAGCAACTTATCTCCTGCCCCGGACTCGTTTTTTTCTGTCACCGACCCGGTCGCTTCTGCTGATTCAGTTTTTGTTGCCACAGCCAAGATTCCTTCACTTCTCTTCTATGCTCCCAGCCGGAAAGAAAGGCTTCCGCGGTTACGAAGAGAATCAGTAAAGTACTGAATCAAAGCTACCAGTTCGTTTTGCACATCGGACTTTCTGGACATGATATCCGCTCCCACACGGATATAGAGCAGGGAAGAGGGCGAAAAAGAGGCACCAGCGCCGGATTGTTTCGGGAAAGAATGGCAATAATCACCCCGTCCCAGGCATGGGAGGGGACTCCTGCCAGTTAAAAACGCTGGTACATGCCCATTTGCTCCACCGCCCCTCCAAAAGTGCCAGTGCCATTCCCGCCAGAACCTGGGTCAGGAGGATCACCTTTGATGAGGAAATGCCCACCATTTTCGCAAAGGAAGGATTGCTTCCGGAAAGCCGAAGCTCATAGCCGAAGCGGGTTTTGTACAGCAAAATGCTGAAAAGTACCGCCAAAAAGCAGAGTGGGAAAAAGCCCAGGTGCAGCTTACTGCCCTTCACCAAAATCAGCAGTACCGCAGTTTTGGCATACTTTAAGGAAGCAAAGGTTCCCGCCTCCCGATCCGCAAAAGTATTTACTGATGGTAAAGAGTCCCAGATAGAAAAAGACATAGTTTAGCATCAAGGAAGTAACCAGTTCATTGGTGCTAAAAATACAGCTTCGCCAATGCAGGCAGGCTTCCGATAATGCCTCCCATCACTGCCGCCAAAAGCAAAATCACCAGGGGATGCAGGGGGAAGGGCGAGGCTTAGGCGGATGGTAAAAGTATGCGGTAAAGTACCGCGGAAATATAGAGGCAGGCATCCGTAATCATGGAAAAAGTTTCCCGATTTAAAACAAAGGCTTAGGGCAAGCCCTGTAAAAATCAGCAGGGGTGGTACTGGGCAAAGATGGAAAGAAAAGTGCCGCATACTGCCAAAGGTATAAGAGCAGATAAGAAATGGCTGTCCAAGGCTCCTTACTGACCAAAAAGATAATCAGCATGGAAATGCCAAGGAAATCCCCAGTGCCAGGATAAAACGAAAAAGCTGAAATTGTTGTTTACTGCTCATAAGCCTCTCCTATTCTCTCCTGACTGTCTTCCCTTAACTCCCAGCATATATAGCTCAGTCCTCCTCCGTCAGACTGCCGTCATTGTCCAGATAGCCCACAAAGCGCCCCTCATGCATCACAAGGATATGGTCACTTAGGGGACAGAAGCTCCGTAAGATCTGCGGAAATGAGTAGCACCGCCTTCTTATTCTTCCGCATATCCAAAATTTTTCTTTTCGGATAAAGGCAATGGCGCCCACATCAATTCCCTGGTGGGCTGATTTAAGATGAACAAATGGGGATTGGTATCATATTCCCGTCCGAAAAATCAGCTTCTGGGCATTTCCGCCGGAAAAGGGTTTTCACATCCTGCTTGGTATTTTTGTATTTTTACGGAAAAAGGTGAAAGCACCTTCTTGGTAAAGTACCTGAATCTTTCCGCTGTTTAGAAGTCCGAAGGAAAAAAGCGCCTTCTCCCTATAGCTTCGGGAAATGGCATTTTCCTCCAAGCTAAGCTTGGGCGCAGAGCCATAAAGGAAGCGGTCACTCCGACACATAGGAAATTCCCAGGTCCTGTCGCTTCTGTACGGAAAAATGCGGAAAAGTCCGGGAAAAAGAGCTGTAGCTCTGCTCCATTTGCCGGAAGCGTTCCCACCAAAAACCTGACAAAAGCTCATTTTGTCCATTTCCGTCAATACCGGCAATCCCCAGAATTTCTCCCTCGGAAAGAGAGAAGGACAGATTTTGTAAAATCGCCTTTCCCCCTCTCCCTGCAGGAAAATGTTTTTCCCGGAAAAAGACCTTTTTTTCCCGGAGAAAATGGCTCTTTCTCGATATCCAGGCGGATTTCTCTTCCCACCATCAGTCGGGGAAATGTCCGCCTCCGACAGGCTTTCCACCCCATAGGTTCCCATGGTCTTCCCATCTCGAAGAATGGTCATTCTGTCGCAAAGAGCCTTTACTTCCTGTAATTTATGGGAAATAAAAGAGGATGGTATGCCCCTTTTCCCGCAAGCTCGAAGCTGCACAAAAAGCTCCTCGGTTTCCTGGGGCGTCAGCACCGCTGTGGGCTCGTCCAGAATAAAGATTTCCGCTCCTCTGTAAAGCGCCTTTAATATTTCCAGCTTCTGTCGCATGGCAATGGAAATGTCGAAACCTTTTTCCGCCTCCACTTGCAGACCGTATTTTTTTCGGAAAGTGCCTTACATTCCTCCACCGCTTTTTTTACGGTCAACAACAAAGACTTGCCGGTTCCCAGCACCAGATTCTCCGCCACCGTCATGGAAGGAATCTGCATAAAATGCTGGTGTACCATGCCGATGCCTTTTTCCATGGCTTCTTTGGAGGAGTGAAACTCCACTTCCTCCCCCTTTACCAGTATTTTCCCCTTGGTGGGGGCGATTTCTCCATAGAGCATCTTCATCAATGTGGACTTGCCTGCTCCATTTTCCCCTACTAAAGCATGAATCTCTCCTTTTTCCACGGAGAGATTCACGTCTTCATTGGCCAAAACGCCACCGGGATAGATCTGGTAAAGTCCTCTTCCTGCTATGACTTCCACAGTTCCTCCTGTTGATATTCCTTTATTCTATGCTGTAACTGGTTCTCCACTTAGCCTTTCTTAGCAAAGCTTGCCGGGCAAGCGAAGATTTTGTGCGATTTATTCGCCGCTGATAATGCTCTTTAACTTGCTTTCTTCCATACCGTAGGCAGTGTCTACAGTCACCTTGCCATTAAGGATATCCTGCTTAGCATCCTCTACCTTCTTCTGTACGTCTTCCGGTACTTCCTTCTTGTAAATGTCATTTTCCGCAATACCGACTACGCCGTCCTTAAGGCCCAGCACCTCCGCCTCACCGAAGGGAAGCTTGTCCTCTGCCGCCTTTTCCACGGAAAGATACAGGCTCTCTCCCACATTCTTGATGGCGGAGGAAATGATGTATTCCTGCTCAGGCTTTCCGGCATAAGCTTCCGCCTGGTCGGAGTCTACCCCGATGACATACTTCTTGCTTTCCGCCGCAGCCTCGATAACCCCTACACTGGCAGGACCTGCTGCTACGAAAACGGTGTCCGCATTGTTGGCATATTGGGTCAATGCCAGATCCTTTGCTGTTGCGGAATCCACATAGGAGCCTACCTAGGAAACCAATACCTTTACCTCAGGATCCATAAACTTCGCACCCTGAATGTATCCTACTGCAGAGTCATTGATGACCGCAGCGGTATCCTTTGCCCCTACGAAACCGATGATGTTGTCTTCATTTGCATAAGGCATGGAGGATTTGGTTACCCCTGCTGCCAAAACACCGGCCAGGAAGGCACCCTCATTTTGCTTATAGCTCATGGAATATACATTGGAAAGGTCTCCCAAAGTATAGTCTACGGCAGTATCGAAAAGGATGTACTTCTTCTCCGGATATTCCTGGGCAATCTTCTCGGTGATTTCCTTCATATCCCAAAGTCCGGTGATAATCAAATCCGCATCGGACTCGGAAGCATCCTGCATAGCCCCTTCAAACTTGGTCTTGTCATTCCCCATTTCCACCATGGTCACTTCCGCCTTGTCGGAAAGCTCTTCCTGAATCTTCTTCATTCCTGCCTGAGCGGAATCGTTAAAGGCCTTGTCTCCGAAGGAACCGGTTACCAAAAGAGTGACCTTCAGCTTCTTGCCGTTACTTTCCTTATTGCCTTCCGCCTTTTCCTCCTTAGCTGCCGGGGTAGTTCCCTCCTTCGCCGCCTCTGTAGCGGATGTGGTGGCTTTCGCATTTGCCTTGCCTCCGCAAGCCGCCAAAACAGCCATCATTCCTACTGCACTCAGTCCTAAAATCCAATTCTTTTTTCTCATTATTCCTTCTCCCTTTCGTAAAATAAACTTGTATGAAGTCTATCCAGCTCTGCCAGATAGTTCTCCTTAGTGAATTTGGGTACAAAGCTCTCTTGGATTCTTTTGGCTTCCGCCCCGTCGTGCTCCAAAAGTCGCATGACCGTGTCCACAAAATAGTGGGCGGGAATCTGGTAGGCTTCCCTTTCATTTTCCGTACCGAAGTCCCGGCCGTGAATCCGCCCCTTGAAGCCGGAAATGCCGATTTCCACCGTGGGGAAGAGCATGGACAGGTCTCCCATATCCCCGGAGGCTGTGCCGTGGGTTCCCTCCGCAATCCGACTTTCCGGCATATAGCGAAGAATCTGGCTCCGCACCAGCTCCGTAAGGGACGGATCCTGCTTTAAGGGAAGATAGCCCGGGGTATTTTGGATTTCCAGGTCGCAGTTGATTGCCAGCGCCGCTCCCCGTAAAGCCCGATCCACCTTTTTCTCCGTGCTTCGGATGGCTTCCACGGTCTTAGCACGAATATACATTTCCATCTTGGTTCTGGCAGGAACGGAATTCACCGTCTGTCCCCCTCGGTCACGATGTAATGCACCCGGATGCAATCCTCCTCCGGAAAGCTTTCCCGAAGGGCATTGATGGCGGAAATCGCTAAAGTCATGGCGTGAAGAGCATTTACCCCCAAATGAGGATTCGCCCCGGCATGAGCCTCCGTGCCCAGGAAGGTGACCTTCTTTTGGCAGAAGCCGTTTAAGGAAGCCCCCACCTCAGTCTGATAGTCCGTGTCGATGAGCCCCATACTGTGGCAGGACAGAAGCACCGCACATTCATCAAAAAGTCCCAGTGAAATCATTTCCTGCTTGCCGGAGGAATGGGAAATTTTCCCCTCTCTAATGAGATTTCTTCGATAATCCATGTCGCAGAATTCTTCCGCAGGAGTGAAGAAGAGCTTCACCTTTCCCGTAAGCCTTTCCATCACGCCGGCTTCCTTCAGCGCCAAAAATACGGCAAGCATCACCCCGGTCTGGGCATAATGGCCGCAGGCATGGGCGGCATTTTGGTCGCTTGAGGCATAGGGATGCCCCAGAACCGGCACCGCATCAAACTCCGCAATCAAGCCGATGCAGGGACCTTCCTTTCCGGAATCCAAAGTCGCCATAAGTCCCGTGTAAGCCACCTCGGTAAAGGGAATCTCCGCATCCTTTAAGGTCTCTTCCACCTTTTCTCGGCTCCGAAATTCCTTATAGCCCAGCTCCGGGTTTTTGAAAATGTCTTCCGCTAAGGCGATGGCCTTAGGCAAAATGCGTTCCAGTTCTTCATGTACTTTTTGCATAGGATGTCCATCCTTTCTTTAGGGTATTGACTTGCTGTTATACTGACTTTCTATAATGCACTGTCTTGCTTATTGTATAGCCTTGTTTTCATGTACCGGTTCACTGTCGCCGTTCCCTCGGCGCAACAATTTGTTGCAAAAGTAAATATCTTTCGTATTCGTTCTTTGCTGACTGCTATCGAAAAAGCCCCTTATCGCTTCTCCCGCCTTGCCTTCTTGGTGACTTGCAGCATTCTTCTGTAGGTAAATACCATAAAAAGCAGAAGGAACATGGAGTAATAGGGGAAGAGCTTCATGCTGAAGCTTCGTCCCAGAACTCCAAAGAGGGGAGGCATAATCAAGGTTCCCACATAGGCGGCCGCCATTTGCGCCCCAATCAGGGCAGAGGAATGCTCCACGCCGAAGTTATAGGGAGTGGAATGAATTACGGAAGGATAGACCGGAGCGCAGCCCAGTCCGATGAGGATTAAGGCCGGCAATACCAGCGCCTTACTCCAGGGTGTAAAGAGCAGGAAAATGCCGAAGAAAACGATGGCGCTTCCTCCCAACACCATTTGCTCATCTTTCCATTTCATCGTGAAAAAGCCGGAAAGAAAACGGCCGAAGGTAATGCCGAAATAGAATAGTGCCACATAGGAGGCGGCTAATTTCTCCTCCATACCAAGGGCTAGAACCATGAAAGAGCCTGCCCATAAGCCCACAGTCTGCTCCAAGGCGCAGTAGCCGTAGAAAGCTGGTACAAGCTTTCCTTGGCTCCGGGAATGGCAAAGACCTCCTTAAGACTAAGCGCTCTTTGTTTGGGGGCTTCAGATGAAAGGGATTCTTGCTTTGGAGATTCTTCAGATGTGGCTTCTTGCAGAGAATTATTTTGCTGAGAATCTTCTTGTTTTGCAGTGCTTGCTGCATTTTCCGTAAGCTCCTCCTGATTTTTCTTCCATAAGGAGAGACTGCAAAAAGAATGATAGCCAGAGTAAACTGAATTATGGAAACAATCAGATAGCCCCTATTCCAAGGCTCACCTCTTTTGCAAAACAAAGCCCATAATATAAGGATATACGGAGGCGCCCAAGCCCCACATGCAATGCAGCCAGCTCATGTGCCTACTGGAATAGTGCAGAGCCACATAATGGTTTAAAGCCGCATCCACAGAACCTGCTCCCAAACCATAGGGAATGGCAAAAAGACAGAGCATAAGGAAGCTATGGCTAATGGAAAAAACCGAATAAGGCAATGGCGGTTAAAAAGCACCGAAATTGCCGTAATTTTCCCAGTTCCAAAGCGGCGATTCAATTTTTCACTGTTTTAGCTGGAGCAGATGGTTCCTCCGCAAATAATCATAAAAACTGTTCCCGAATAGGATACGGGAACAGCAAATTCCTGATACATGATCGGTAAAGTAGAGCCCAGCAAAAGCATCCGGCAGTCCCAGACTGATAAATGCCAGATAAATCATGAGCAACAGTATAGAAAACATCTTCTCCCCTTAAATACAATACCGCTCAAGAATACTCTGAAACGATGTTCTATGCAATCGATTTTAGGGAAAGTTATGATTTGAAAGCGAGTAGGGTAGTAGTATACTTTATATATACAAAGTCTATTTCCATTTTGTCCCGAATAATATATAATATTCGGGACAAAGGAGATGAAGTTCTTGGCTGACAGATATGCTAAACAAATTCAAAATCGAATCCATAAAGCCCCGGAGAGTAGTGTCTTCGTGAATTCAGATTTTGCCGATATCGCTAATCCAGATACTATCCGCCGAAATCTGAATCGCTTGGCACAAAAGGACACTCTTCGTAGAGTATTCAATGGTGTTTATGAAAAACCGAAGTACAGTAAATTGCTGGGTGAGTATGTCGCAATCAATCCTAATACTGTGGCTAAAGCCCTAGCTAGAAGCTACCACTGGACTATCGCTCCATGTGGAAACACTGCTCTTAATCTTTTAGGTCTATCTACACAAGTAAGTACAAGCTGGTCCTATATTAGTGATGGCCCATATAAAAGCTATAAGTGGAATAACACGGAAATTGATTTTAAGCATAGAACGAACAAAGAAATCACCGGACTCTCCTATATGACCAGCCTTGTCATTCAAGCATTAAAAAGCTTTTAGGAAAAAAATAATGTAAAGTCTGACACCATAGACTATCTAAGGAAGAAATTATCAAAAAGAAGAAAAACAAGCTTGTTTGCAAGAAGCTAAAGAGTCTACAGACTGGATTTATGATGCTATTCGTAAAATATGTGGAGGTGAAGTGCTATGAGAAAAAATTGCTTGTTTATCAGACAGCGATCGGCTGGAACTTTTTCGAAATACTGCTGAAAAATGGGATTGCATGATGCCATTATCGAAAAAAAGACTTTTTGGGTCTGCTTTACTCTTGATTATCTATTTCACCGCTGTCCTTGGAAAAATTCTATTGCCTTTAAAGGAGGAACAAGCCTATCAAGCCTATAATATAATTTATAGATTTTCTGAAGATATAGATTTGATTCTAGACTGGAGAGTTTTTAGGTTATGAAAAAATATGAGCCCTGGGAAATACGCTCAAACACCAAACAAGAAGCATTCAATCACGAGGCTAATCTTCGAGCAGAAGTTTTTTTAGCAGAACAGTTCTGTCCTACTATACGAAAAAGAACTCTCTCAAGAACTTGGTAAAAAGCAAATATTTTTATTGATCCAAATGATAGACAAACCATTATCTTTGCTTATCCAAATCTATTTATCAATCAAGCTACCTTGCAGATAATTCGCTTAGAACTCGGTGCATTAGCTGCGTGGACACCTGTACAATCAGCAAGCATTACTTCCTATGCAGCCAACTATTATCCAAAGCTCTTTTCACAAACAAGCACAGCGATTCTTACCGTATTACCTGAACGCACATTTTGGGAAAAAGGCTACTATTCTGCATCATGAAAGCCAATCGTCCGGAACATCTTTCAATGCCTCCACGATACTCCAGACACTATTACGATATTTACCGTATGTCCCAAAAGTCCTATAAAAGACTATTCTCTTTTATCTCTCAATCTACTAAGCAAAGTAGTTGCTTTTAAAATGAAATTCTATCCAAGAGCTTGGGCAAAGTATTCGGAAGCTAAACCCGGTTCATTGAAGTTGATTCCTCCAAGCTATCGGTTTTCTTCTCTCAAAAAGACTATTCTGCCATGAAGGATATGCTTTTTGGAAATATCCCCAGTTTTAACGATATCATAGACACTCTTACTCAGTTAGAAATTGAAATTAACTCTCTTTCATAGAAACTCTTTCAACTAGTATTCTCTCTTTTTATGGAAATTTTTTTCCGCCTTCCCTTGAAATTCATAAAAATTTATAGACTATTGCTGTTTTTCTTTATTTGAGACTCATATCCTATTTAGTCCAGCTGGTTTTTACTTTAATCCGGAAGGCTCTACAGCTAAAGAATTCTATAGAAGGAGATTTTTGTTTTTATGCTTCATGAACAGCAAAAAGGCGCTAAAAGGCGCCTTCCCTCATACCGTTCCCATCTTAACCGGCTTTTTTTATTTCTGGGCTTTGCCTATGGCATCTATATGCACAGCGCCTAGCCTTTCCGTGGTCTACACCTTCTTTATGGTATCTTTAATCTACGGAGGTTCCTTAGAGCTCTTGGCTGTAGGATTTCTATTAGGTCCTTTCGCTCCTTTGGAAACGCTTTTTCTGACTATTATGATTCAGCTTCGGCATCTGTTCTACGGCATTGCCATGCTGGATAAATTCCCCAAAAAAAGGATGGAAGCGTTTTTATCTAATCTTCGGCATGTGCGACGAAAGCTTCAGTATTAATTATAGTACAAAAATACCGGAAGGGGTGGATCCCGTCTGGTTTATGTTTTTTGTGACACTCTTAAATCAAATCTACTGGGTGCTAGGCTCCTGCCTTGGTACGCTTCTTGGAAATGTCCTGCCCTTTTTCCACAGAGGGCATTGATTTTGTCATGACCGCTCTCTTTGCAGTGATTTTCTTCGATCAATTTTTAAAGGAGAAAAATCATTTTTCTTCTCTGCCGGGACTGAGGGTATCCATCCTGTCCTTAGTTATTTTTAAAGCAGAGCATTTCATCCTACCTGCTATGCTGGGAATCTTAGGCATTTTCCTCCTGGCAAAGCCTAAGCTGGAACAGCAATTTATGGAAGCGAAGGAAAGCTTATGACTGTATGGCAACGCATCATTATCATAGCGCTTTGTGTTCTGGGCACCATGCTGACCCGCTTTTTGCCCTTTATCTTATTTTCAAAAATACACCCAAAACAGTGCAATATCTGGGAAAGGCTCTGCCTCCCATAAGCTTTGCTCTGCTTTTTGGTGTATTGTCTTCGTAATGTTCAGTTATTTAGCGGAAACCATGGACTACCGGGTTTCTTTTCTCTTGGGCTAACCATCCTGATGCATTGTTGGAAGCGGAATATGCTGATTTCCATCTTCTCCGGCACCGTCCTATATATGCTGTTTCAACAGGGAATTTTGGCTTTGCCGTTTTAACGGCCTAGGAATTGTCAGAACAGCTATGCGTCTTTAAAGATAGCGATTATCGATTGCTCTACTCATGTAAGCGCCTTTTTTGAAAAATCCGCCTTCCTTTAAGCCCCAAGCGATTGCCGAGCAGGCAAGCTCTTCTTTAACATTCATTTTCGCACTTAGAGAGTGAGAACTATCCCTGGGGGAACAGCTGTGCACTCAGGTATTCATGCAGCCTATCTGCCTCTCCCTTTTTCCACCAGCTTCGTAAGATAAGTAGGATTGGTATCCCACCATTCAGATGCCTTACAGAAGGATGCACTGGCACGCATTTCTCCAGTAGAGAGCTTCTCTGCACAAAGCGCACGCAAATTTTCCAGCTGTGCCTCCTCTATCACACCATTTGTAATCGAATAAGCATAGTACGCACAAGCCAGACCTTCATCTTCAGCTTCCTTTAAAAGGTAAAGATTCGAAATGCCCCTTTTCTTGTATTTCTTCCACTTTGCGGCAATATCATGAAATACCTTTCCACTATAACGATCAGAGCTTCCCTGCTCTAAGGCTTCTTCCAATGCAGGAAGATCCACCTCTTTCTTTTCCCAATCATCAATCAAATTATACTGTAGCTCTGCCATCCTCTTCCTCCTAATCTTAAAGTAAAGCACAAGACAAATCCTTTACTTTTCATTGTATTTCGAAAATCATAAATTACAAGAGAAAAGCCACTATATTTGTTCTCTGCGTCAAGTAAGCCTTTTGCCAAAACCTCCAATAGTGCTCAATATCCATTAGAGTAATCTCCTTTGCATAGTTTTTAGTCGAAAACCATTGTATCAAAGTGTTAATGATTACTCTCTTTTTATTCCTTTAGCAACTGACAAAATCTTTACTCTATTGGCAAAGAAAGGGAATGCGCTTTATGAATTCAGAGCAGATTGAAAAGAAGAGACAGGGTGAAATCCGTTTGATCTCGGAGATGATTTCTCATACTGCAAGAAGAAGCACGGTGGATCCGGGGCACTTTGCGAAGAATGTAAAGGCGCTTTCGGACTATGCCATATCGAGATTGCCCGTTGTCCTTTTATGGAAAAAAAGAGTTTCTGCAGTTATTGCCCGGTACACTGCTATTCGCCGGAAATGCGGGAGAAGATTCGGACGGTCATGCGGATAAGCGGACCGAGTATGCTGCTCCATCATCCGCTCTTATCGATTTCTCATGCGGTAGAGGGAATGAAAAAAATAAGAAAGCGGGAAAAAAGCCGGATGCTTAGGGGATAAAACTGAAATGATGGAAAAAGGAAAGTGTAAATAGATAAAAGAAAAGGGAGAATTAATGATTAAAATGCGTTTGATTCGGCTCTTAGAGGGAGCCGGAAAGTATATCGTACAGCAGATAGTATGGCAATGGATTTCCTCCTTGCACAGGTCGTGATTGTGTACAATATTGCTCATCTCTTAGAGAATGCTTGGCAGAAGAAATTAAGTACGGAGGGAATAGCCCTGACTATGGGGATTGTTCTGCTCGGACTGGGCTTTCGCTTTCTCTGCGACCGCCTGTATACAAAGGCGAGCTTTCATGCCAGTGCGGATGTGAAACGAATCCTTCGCAATAAGATTTATGGGAAAAATGCTTGCCCTCAGATCGAGCTTATCGAGAAAGCGTAAACAGCGCGGAAATCGTGCAAATGGCAGGAGAAGGCGTGGAACAGCTGGAAACCTATTTCGGAAGGTACTTAAGTCAGTTCTTCTACTCCCTTTTGGCTCCGATTACCCTCTTCTTTATCCTCTCGCGCATCAGCGTTCAAACGGCACTGCTCCTCCTACTTGCTGTGCCTCTTATTCCTATTGTCATTATGCTTGTTATGATTGTAGCCAAAAAATTACTCAGTAACTATTTTGCAATCTATTATGGACTTGGCGACAGCTTTTTGGAAAAGCTGCAGGGCATGACCACCTTAAAGATTTATCAGGCGGATCAGGCTGCAGCGGAGGACATGGACAGGGAAGCGGAGCTTTTCCGGAAAATCACGATGAAGGTGCTTTCCATGCAGTTAAACAGTACTTCGGTGATGGATATTATCGCTTACGGCGGGGCGGCGGTCGGGATCATCTCGGCACTTGGTCAATTTTCCAAAGGGGCAATTTCTCTTTCCGATGTTTTAATGATTACCCTCCTTGCGGCGGAATTCTTTCTCCCCATGCGACTGCTCGGAAGCTTCTTTCATATCGGCATGAACGGCATGAAGGCAAGTGACCGAATCTTTGCTTTTCCTGGATCTTCCGGAAGCGGAAGACGGGAAAGCTGTACTGGAAGAAAAAGAAATACGGATTTCTATGGAGAAACTTTGCTTTTCCTATGAGGAGAGTCGGGAAATCCTTCGTGATGTCGAATTGGAAATTCCTGCCTATTCCTTTGTGTCCCTCGTGGGTCTTTCCGGATCCGGAAAATCCACTATAGCCGGGATTCTTATGGGGAAAAATAAGGGCTACAAAGGCTCCGTAAAGTTAAACGGCAGAGAGCTTACGGAATTTTCGTCTCGGTCTGTCCTCGATAAAATGACGATGATCGGGCATGATAGTTGGATCTTTAAGGGGACTGTGCGGGATAATCTTCTTCTTGGAAATCCCGGTGCAACAGAGGAGGAGATGAAGGAAGCCTTAAAAAAGGTAAACCTCCTCTCCTTTATAGAAGCACAGGGCGGACTTGCTATGCCGCTCCTTTCGAATGGTACCAATATTTCCGGAGGGCAGAAACAGAGACTTTCTCTTGCAAGAGCACTTCTCCACGATACTCCGGTCTATATTTTTGATGAAGCGACATCGAATATTGATGCGGAAAGTGAAGAAAAGGATTATGGAGGTCATTCATGAGCTTTGCAAAGAGCAGAACGATTCTCTTGATTTCCCATAGGCTGGCTAATGTTGTAGGGAGTGATTGTATTTTTCATGTTGGAAAACGGTAGAGTGGCGGAAGCCGGAAAGCATGAGGAGCTCCTTAAAAGGGAGGCAGCTACAGCCGTTTGTTTAAGGAACAAAAAAGGAGCTGGAAAGCTTTTCGAAACACGTAAAGAAAGTTCTACAGAAAAAAACAAAAAGATACTGGTTTTGAAGAACAAGGGATTATGGAAGACTTGCAGGATAAAAACAGGAGAAAGGGAAGATACGGTAGAGGAAGGAGGGAAAAGCATGAATAAAAGAAGGTCGGATTTTGGCCATTATGCGGAAACTTATCGTTCTTGTAAAGCCTCTTACGGGAGTAATGCTGACCAGTATTATCTTAGGTGTTTTGGGATTTTTTTATGTGCAATCTTCCTGACCATTCTCGGGGGATACGGAATCCTAAAGGGGATTTTTGGAGCTTCCTGCTTTTGCATGGGCTTTTCCGGAGACAGTTTATTTATGCCGGGGGCGTCATCTCTTTTGTTACAGGCTCATGGCAGAAGCTCTTTACCGTGATTTTCCTCTTTGCCGTAGCACGTGGAAGCTTGCACTACGGCGAACAGTATTGTAACCACTACATTGCCTTTCGAATCTTAGCGATTATCCGTCACAAGGTATTTGCCATATTAAGAAAACTCTGCCCGGCAAAGTTGGAGGGAAAGGAAAAGGGGAATCTCATCTCCGTCATTACTTCGGACATCGAACTCTTAGAGGTCTTTTTTGCGCATACCGTTTCCCCGATTGCAATTGCCTTTTTAACTTCGCTGATTATGCTGATTTTTATCGGAAAGCAACATATCCTGGCTGGGGGAATTGCTTTTTTTGCCTATCTTACTGTCGGCGTGCTACTTCCCATTTGGAACGGAAAGCGCAGCGCAGAAGCCGGAATGGCGCTTAGAAGCGAGATGGGTGAGCTAAATAACTTTGTTTTGGATAGTCTCTACGGTCTGGATGAAATCCAGCAATACCATGTGGGAGAAAAACAAGCTATGGAAATGGACGAAAGGTCGAAAAGACTCTCTGCTTTCCAGAGAAACTTAAGCTCCTTTGAGGGCTCACAGCGTGCGGTGACGAATCTTGCGATTCAGCTTTTTTCCTGGGGAATGCTCTTTACCATGCTTTTCCTTTATCAGAGAAATGCAGTCAACTTTTCTGAAATGCTTCTTTCCACCCTTGCCATGATGAGTTCCTTTGGACCGGTTGTAGCACTTTCTTCTCTTTCCAATACCCTAAACCAGACCTTGGCCTCCGGAGAGAGGGTGCTTTCCCTTTTAGAGGAGGAGCCGGCGGTAGAAGAGGTATCAAACGGAGAAAATATTGAATTTAACGGTGCAAACGTCGAAAAACTTACATTTTCTTATCAGTATGAAATCATTCTGAAGCAGGTTTCGATTGACATTCCGAAGGGAAAGGTTCTCGGGATTCACGGTGTCAGCGGCTCCGGAAAATCCACTCTTTTAAAGCTGCTTATGCGTTTCTGGGATACGAAAAAAAGGGAGATTTTATTTTCCGGAAAAAATGTGAAGGAAATCAATACGGACTGCCTTCGCAAAATGACGAGCTATGTGACACAGGATACCATTCTCTTCCATGATAGCATCGGGAAAAATATTGCGGTCGCAAAGCTCTCCGCTACGCAGGAAGAGATTGAAAATGCGGCGAAGAAAGCAAGCATTCATGACTTTATCATGAGCCTCCCAAAGGATATGAAACAAAAGGTGGGCGAGCTTGGAGATTCTCTTTCTGATGGAAAAAAGCAACGAATAGGTCTTGCAAGAGCCTTCCTTCACGATGCGGAGCTTCTGCTTCTCGATGAGCCTAGCAGTAATCTCGATGTCTTAAACGAGGGAATTATTTTGCAGTCCTTAGAGAAAGAAAAAGAAGGAAAGACTGTAGTGCTGGTTTCTCACAGACAATCCACCATGTCCCTTGCTGACCGGATTTATGAGATGGAAAAGGGACGAGTTTCCTAGTTAGGAGAATAGTATGGGAAAAGAAACAAAAACCAATGCGTGCAGAATTCTCGACAAGGCAAAGATTTCCGGAAACAAAAAGGGTAGAAATGCTTCCCATGAAGGATTTACTGAGTATCACTGGTTATATCCGAGGATGCTGCAGCCTCGTCGGAATGAAAAAGCAGTTTCCGACCTTTGTGCAGGAAGAAGCAACGGTGCTGTAAGAAAGGCTGATGCCAAGAGAGACGATTAAGAATGACTATAGAGATATATTTATTCCTCCATTTTCTTAAAAATTCCGGGCTTTTCCGGGTGAAACAAAACAATATTGCTGCCATGGATAAAGCCTCACAGAGGCGCTGAAGCGTAAGTATTCAAAGTACATTCTAAGTTTTACAATACGGGAAGTCGGTCTGTATGTACAACGAAAAATGCACTATATGTACCTACAGCTCTTGGCAAAAGATTGTGTATTCTTGGGATAAAAGACTATACTACAAAAATGACAAAAACGCTTTGAACGACAATGAGGATCAATATGAAAATCAGTAGTGACTATACATCAAATAGAGCATGGTTAAGAGATGTGGTTGGCAATCAGCCGATGATTTTACGCTCTGTCTCCGCCTTGGAATATTTGCAGCTCTTTGTGAGCTACTTTTCAGAAAAACAAGGTGGAGGTTTATGCCTTGGAGAAAGTCCGAAGAAAAATATCGATGCCATATCATAGAAGATTTGGAAAGCTATAGAGTATATACGTTTTGAAAATGTTCTTTGTTCCAGTCCAAGCCAGGCTGTAAATGATATGCTTTCCGATTTTGAGCATAGCGATGAAACTGCTCTTGTAGAAGCTTTGAGCAAATATTACTATTCCCACGAAGAAAGCTTTGTGGATTGAATATCAAAAAGAAAACCAAAAAGCGATTTGAAGAACTAAAGGACTGGGCTATAAACTATTTTGAGGTAGGTTGAATGAAATGACTAAGCAAGAAGAATTTATTCCTAGCTTTTACGATTCCTCGAGCCATTTTACAACGATAATCCAAAGTCCAACTCCGTTTGGGACAATGATAAAAAGGAATGGTCTGGCAATATCTAATTACACTTAAAGCATGCACAATAATAGAACTGCCTCTACATTAAGTTCAGTTCACGGAAGAGTTTTTTTCTGTAGCGTTTATCCTTTGAAGCTTTTTTGATATCTTCCAGTCTGCCACTTTCCGCTAAAATACCCATTAATTGTGCTAATTTCTCACTGCCTTCTTCTCTACCTTCTTCTAGGGCAGCTTGGCGATAACGTTCTAAAGAATATTCATATTTTTGTCTCCCTTCTGCATAAAGTCTGTAGATTTAAGTTCTGCTACTCTTTTGGACAGTATTGTCGAATGCATTTGCTTGGGATTGTTGGCATGAAAATCTTCTGCCAGTCTTCCCAAGCTATTATTTTCTATTTTCGAGGTATTAAAGTATATAATATAAGAGTCATCATCAAAGGGCTGGTATTTTCTTTAATGATTCTTTCAATATGATAAGATTGTAGTCCTCGTTTGAAAATATCTTTAGCTGTAATAAATATAACATATGTTTTTAGGTAATTGCTTGAAATTTTTGTCCTTTCTTTAGAGAATGAATGTCTATTAGACTGGCGTGAAATCTAGCTCGTTTCAGGGATTGCTTCTTGAGAATCATTTTGGTTCAATGTTATATAGATTGTGCTCTTTGTCCTCGCAGTAACAATCCAAGACAAGAGAATGTCCATGAATATTGGGAGTGTCTTTCTGAATACATTGATCTTTCAAACGTAAAGAATCATTTTTCCATAATAACTTGTAAAATAAATTCGGTGCATTGCTTATCCTGCAATACGATTTTGATAAAGATATCATCCATAAGAGTTAGGGATGATATAATAGCTGTTTTACTTCTAGCTGAGAGCTTGATTTTTGTAATGTGTGTTGCTCTTTTTGAATTTTTAGAATTTTTTTGCTGGAAATTGAGGCATGAGATTCTCCTTTTAGAAATAGGAATAAGAATAGACATAGTAAGAAGGAAAAGAATCGACAGAATTATGTAGTGCTATAATTGTAATGTGGCAATTGTAAATATACTAGTCTCCATATTCGGATAATATCCGTTAATGGATAAGGTGTGCAATGAAAAATATCTCCTCGCATCCAAGGTAATGGACGAGAGGAGATATTGAAATTCTTTTTCCACTGCTTTTTCATTCTATTATCCTACTTTTCCCAGCAGGCTGTCTCTATATCCGGTAAGGATCTTTATATTCTCTCGCTCGTAAGATTCAAAACCTGACTTTCAATCTTATCATATTCCGACTTACTGTACTGCGGTCTATACCAGGATTTAGAAGAAAAAAATATGCATTAAGGTCTTGAGTGTCGTATTGTCTTCCATGGCGACATAAATTTCATTAATCGCTAAACGGAGGGTTGCCGCATCAAGCTCTCATACTCTCCCCGAGCAATCAGTCTCTCGTTGGCGTATGGGAAAATAAATTCAGAAGCATTGGTAGCCGTTCCGGCATTGGATTGACCTGTACTGTTCACTAATCCGGCATAACTATAATCTCCCCCCATATCCACATCCGTAAATTCCGTACCATTGGTTAATGTCACTATAGGATAATCAATGGTTTCAAGACTATTCCATGTCACATCCGCATCCCCGTTCCAGCTATTGTCTTTTAGGTTTCGCATCTTGCCGGATACCTTTAAACCGTTTTGCTCTGTTTTGGAAAAAGGAAAAGCCCTCTAATAAAAAACTTTGCTTCTCCATAAAGACGAAACTCAATCTGTTCTTTTTCCGTCCTTAATATAAGGGATAAGCATATACTCATTAGCAGTACTCTTCCACATTGCATCTCCGGGATAGGATGCAAATATATTGGATTTGTTTACCGCTCCGCTATCATAACTAAGCTCCTCTGAACCGGCGGATGTACTTTCTTCTGTAGCTACAGTAGATTCATCAGCTTTCTCTTCCGCCTTTACCGATGTACTTTCTTCCGCCTTAGTTCCTTCACTTCCTTTGCCTGACTATTCCCTTTTACAGGAAACCAGACTAAGGCTTGAAGCAATCCCAAAAAGACGATTGCCAAGCTTTTCTGCAGAACCGCTCCGGTTCCTTTTGTCTTCATCATTGTTCTTTTCATACGCTCTTTCTCCCATGATTCATTATGTTAAATTTTATGAATATACCTTATTGCATTATAAGGTTTGGAGTAGTGAATAGCAAAGTATGATGGTTTTATCGAGAGTTATGAAAATAAAGGTTAGATAATTTATAGAAACATAATCAATCATCACTTTACTCGCAATAATCAATCATCTATTTGCTTGCAAATGCTTGCAAAAGTAGCTCCACTAAAACTATACTATGGGATAATAAAGGAGGCGAATTATATGGCAAATACAAAAAGCAGTTTATGCAAGAATTGACACGAAATTAAAAAGAAAATGCTGAAGGCATACTACAACAACTAGAATTTCTCCTTCAGCGCCATTCAAATGCTATATAGTCAGATAGTACGGACAAATGGTTTCCTTTGGATTTTACACTTGTCTTACCAAGTTCCAACAGCTATAGGAAATATGAGTCAAACTGAATTAAATACCGCATTACAAGAAGGATATGAATCTACTCTGACAGGGAAGAGTTATTCTGTGGAAGAAGTTCAACAGCTAATGAAAGAAGAGTTTCAAGTGGGAACCATGGACAAGTCAGAAATACTCACAGGGTTCATGTTGATAATTTTTGTCATATTCTATATGGTTCATTCTAATATCAATGAGCTTACCATTCTCCGAATCTTATATGGGAAGTAGAATATTGAGCAAGTCTAATGTCTCGAATAATATTTTATTCTTAACTCTTTATTCCGGTTTCATCTAATAAATATTACATCTTTAGTTCTTTATTTCCGCTTCCATCCCATGAACGCTATGCTTTAATTTCCTTCTTCTCCCTTTCCTTCAATTCCTTCAAGATTCCTCCAGTAATCAGGGCTGCAATAAGCGCCGCAAAAGATATCACTGAGGGCTGAGACATTTGCAGTACCGAAAAAGCTCGAGGCACGGGGGAAAAATCAGTAAAAATCGGAATCAGGCAAATGCCCTGCCGTAGCAGTGCCACGATACTGGCTGAAGGGAGATAGCCGGTGGTCTGGGAAAACATATTAGCTATGGTAATCTGGGCAGCCAGGGGCATGGTCAGGGCATTGCAGCTGCAACGCCATTGTGCCGATACGAATCACCTCCCCGTCTTCTTTTCGGAAGGCGGTAACTGAGGGTTTAGCAAAAAGAAAGACTGCTGCCCTGCAAAGATTAGCATAGTAAAACCGACCTTTGAAAGGCTGAAGCGGTAGGCACTCCGCCACACGCTTGTATTGCTTGGCTCCATAGGCATAGCCGCAAACCGGTTGAAAGCCCTGTCCGAAGCCGATCACCAGGGAAAAGATAAACATACTGATTCGCATGACAATGGCTATAGCTGCGATAGCCGCATCTCCGTAAGGATGGGCGGAAAAAGTTCAGTAAAATGGTGGAAACACCGGCAATTCCCTGTCTGGCAAGGCTGGGACAGCCGAAGCGCAGAATAATGCTGTAACGTTTTAAGCTGGGCTTAAAATTTCGAAGCGCTACGGAAATGCAGGCCGGCATCTTGTTGCATTGGTACAATAAAATTCCGAAGGATATCATTTGACTGATTACGGTAGCCACCGCCGCTCCACCAATCCCCATTTTCCCGACGTAAATAAAGAGAGGATCCAAAAACATATTGAGGACACCGCCGGTACTGATGCCAATCATGGAATAAAAGGAATTTCCCTGAAAGCGGAGCATATTGTTCATGCCCAGTGAAGCCATCATAAAGGGGCTTCCGAAAAGGATAATTCTGGCGTACTGCATGGCATAGGGAGCAATGGTTTTGGTGGATCCCAAAGCGTAAACCAGAGGTTCTACGAAAATGCCGGCAATCACCGCAATCATAGTTCCGATAATCAATTCCGTAAAAAATCCTACTGCCACATATTTTTCCGCTTCTTCCTGTTCTTTCGCACCCAAAAGGCGGGAAATTTCATTTCCACAGCCCATCCCGATCATAAAAGCAATAGCCTGAATAATGGCCGCCATGGAAAATACCACTCCTACAGCGGCAGAGGCGGAGGTCCCCAAGCGAGAAACGAAGAAGGTATCCGCCATGTTATACACTGCCACTACGATCATGGATACCATGGAGGGGATGGCCAGCTTGGGAATCAAACGATTCACCGGCTCCTCCAGCATTTGCCGAAACTTCTCCTCTTCGCTTATGGCCATGTCTTCCGCTCCCTTCTCTGGCAATTTTTCTACTTCCATGCTACAATGACAGCCATTATACTACCGTAAAATTTTTTTCGCAAAAAAATCTTGAGTTAGGGGAGTCAGGGGAGTTTAGAAATGAAAAGTTTTTCGTTATGTCAGTCAAAGTATAGCCGGGATGATTGGACTTTCCGTTTATATTTTAGCGGATACCTATTTTATTTCTTCCTATGCGGGAACCGATGGACTTGCGGTTTTAAATTTGATTCTTCCGCTGTACGGCCTTCTCAATGCCCTGGGCAATATGATTGCGGTGGGTTGTGCCACCAGATACAGCATCCGACAGGCTGCGGGAAAGGATGTAAGCTCCTTCTTTTTACAAGCTATTTTTGGAACTTCATTTTTCGCCCTGCCCTTCACCTTCTTCGGGCTCTTTTTCCGAAGCTAGGTTTTGGCGATTTTCAGGGGACGGACGTGGAACTACAGAATTTGGGAGTTAGCTATGTGCGCATCATCCTTGGCTCTGCCTTCCTCTTTATGGCAAACAGCAGTATGACTGCCTTCACCAGAAATGACAAGAACCCCTCCATGGTATGGTCGGCTCTTTGATGGGTTCCCTCTTTAATATCGTATTTTGACTATATTTTCATGTTCCCCATGAATTTGGGCATGACCGGTGCTGCTCTGGCTACTGCCCTATCTCCGGTGGTTACCAGCTTGGTTTTTGCGCTCTGCATTTTCGGAGTCCGAAAAATACCATTGCCTTTCGTTGGCAAAGTCCGCGCTTTAAGCATCTCTGTGCCCTGCTGCAAGCTGGGATTTTCCGCCTTTGTCGGCGACCCTGACCAGTGCCGTGACCATCAGTACCTTTAACGGCACTGATTTTTAGGGTCTTAGCGGAAATATCGGTGTTGCCGCCTACGGTGTCATTGCCAATGTTTCCTCTGTCTGCACCTGTGTATTCAATGGTTTGGCTCAGGAAGCCAGCCCTTAATCAGCAACAGCTATGGAAAACGTGATATTCATAAGTTGCAGTCCTATCTGCATTACGGTATTGTAAGCGCTTTGGTACTGGCGGTTTTTGATTGTGGCAAAGCATCATTTTCCAAAGCGACTTCTGTATCACTCTTTTTAACCGGGAAAAATGATCCTATCCTCTACCAGTATGCCAAGGAAGGAATTCCCTTGTATTTCATCGGTTTCCTGTGGTAGGGCTGAATATCCTGATGGTAGCTATTTCTCACTACCAACAATCCCCGTCCCGCCTTTATCTGTTCTTTACTGAGAGGCACCATCGCTATTGTATTTTTGCCTTCTTACTTTCTTCCCTTCTAAAAATGCCGGGGGTTTGGCTTTCCTTCCCCCGCATCTGAAGCCTTCACCTTCCTGGTGGTGCTGTATTTTTACCGGAAGGAGCGAAAAGAGATGAAGCTGCATTTGGAGGCGCAGCAGGAGGTAAATAAAGCCGGCGGAGGGAGGACTGTATTCATCGAAATGATTTGCTCCGATGTAGTATAGGTCTGTACAAGGGACACGCTCTCGCTAACTTCGACTCTACGGAGGGAAGGACTGTATTCATCGAAATGGTTCGCTCCTATGTAGTATAGGTCTGTGTTCGGGGCACGCTCTCGCTAACTTCGCCTTCGTAGCAGTACTAACTTCAAGCTTCGCTTTACTCGCTTTCAGTAAGTACTGACGGGCTCAGATTACCCCTTTTACAGACCTATACTACATCTGTCGCTTCACTAGATTGATTTCTACAGTCCTTCCTGCCGCCGGTTTGCAAGTACCTCGGGATAAAATTGCCCCTTTTTCAGGCCTATACTACATCTGTCGCTTCACTAGATTGATTTGTATAGTTCTTTCCTTCACAGGCTTGCAAGTATCAGTGAGCTCAGATTGCTCTTCTTACAAACCTATACTGCTTCTGTCGCTTCACCTTATTTATTCCTGCGTATAATGCTGAAATGCTTTTTATCTGTAGTCATTTAGCTTAATATTTCAGCTAAAGAAAGCGACTCCGCAGAGTACATATAGCTCCACCGGAAGACCGCTTTTATTCTTCCTTCTTTCGGCATTGTGATTTGTGCTTTTTTAGCGAACAAGCAGTCTAAGAAACCGTTCAATTCCTTTTGCATTATTATCAGCATATTTTTTTCCACCCTCAAAGTTGTATTTAATCGAACCGCCCTACAGCCTTGCTTTACAAGGGTGTAGAGCAGTTTTCATCAACACGTTTTGTCCTATAAGCCTAAGCCTATAATTCACATTTTATCTTATAAGCTAGTCCACAAGTCCTATGGTAGAGCGATTGCAGTATAAGTGTGTAGGAGGGCAATCTAAGCTCATCAGGGCTTGCAGATAGCATACCAAAGCGAGGACTGTAGAATTTAAAAAGTCAAAGCGACGGATGCAGTATAGATATGAAGAGAGCAATCTGGGCCCGCCGGTACTTGCGAAAAACAAAGGAACTGTAGTTTTCGCTTAGTACTAGCAAGGGCGAGGTTAGCGAGACATGTTCGATTTCATCCCTATACTGCATCAGAGCATCTATTTATCTTCAGAATGATACTGTAGAAAAGCTCTTTTGCTTCATCCGATCCCAGGCTAATGCGGTCTTTCATAGAGCATAACTCCTCCATTACGCCTTCTCTTCCGGGGAGGCTTGTCCATGGCTCTACGCAAAGGAAGGGCGTTTTCTCTCCATAGGGCTGCCAGAGAGCAATATAGGGATAGTCCTCATAAAGGAAACGAAGAGAGACCGGCTCGTCATCACTTCCCAGCACCAGTTCTCCTCCACTGTGCGCCAGCACCACCGCATCATTTCGGAACAGAACGGTTTCCAAGGGGAGACGTCCGTTTACCAAGGCGAAATTCTCCCGTTCCTCCAAAGGTAAGTAAGTCTTTTGAAAATCGAACTTTCTCCATCATCGCTTCCTGCTTAGGAAAGTGAATGGCGTAATCACTTATTGCCTGCTTCTTGGAAAAGGGGAGGTAGAAACCGGGATGTCCTCCCAGCGCAAAATACATTACCTCAATTCCCAGATTCTCCACTCTGGAGCAAACATCCAGACGATTGTCCTTTACCCGGTAGCTTTGCTGTAAACGAAAGGAAAAAAGGGGTAAATCTTTCTGGATTCCGCACTATCCCGAAATTCCAAGGTGCAGGAATCCTCTTCCTGATCTACGATACGAGCCTGCATGGAGCGTAAAAAGCCATGCACGTCCATGGGGTATTTCTCCCCATTGTAATAATAGGCCTTCTGAAAAAGACGTCCGATAAAGGGAAACAGAAGCGGGGAACGCTCTTTCCAATACTTTGCATCTCCCTGCCATAAGCACTCTCTGTTTCGTTTTTTGTCAAACACGGACTGTAATTCCGCTTCTCGGTTAATCTCCACCTGCAACAGGGCGGACTCAATCTTTATCATGCCTTTTTCCCTCCTTTAAACGGAACAGCTCCCTCTGTTCCTGCACCACTTTTCCCGATGCCTCTGTCCTTTACTTCTGTCGTTACTTCTGTCGTTACTTCTGCCGTTACTTCTACCGTTACTTCTGTCAATGTTTCTGCCTACAATCTTGCCTTGCAAAATCTTTTTGCAATCCTGCATGCCCGATCAATCAGGATGCAGGAGAGTTTGCAAGATGCATACTCTATTTATGCTTTATTTAAGCTTTCTTCCGGTTTCTGGTATGCCGGTCAATAATAGCCTGCTGCTCCTGGTCAAAATGAAATTCCTGTCCCTTATGATCCAACTCTTCATGGTCTACATGGTCACCTTTCCGAGTTTCGCATAACTGCAATATGCACAAGAGCCATTTCGGTGCTCCTTCCGTAAAGCTCGAATGATGGCAACTACAATTAACTACAATGGTACAGTGCGATAACGTTTCCCATTTTTCTTCCTTTCTCTAATAAATAATAAAACCGCTAGATTATCCCGGATGAACAACTAAAGCTGATATCCTGAGATAAAACTATCTGCTACAAAAACTCTAATACCCCCAGTTGCTTGAAGCCCTAGCTATTTGATACCACAGCTACTTGATACCACAGCGTTTTTAATAAAGCTATCTGCTGAATAAGACCGTTCGCAAAACGAACTTACTTACTATATTATAGCAAAACCGTCATTTTTCAAAGGTTTATTCTAAAAATTAATATTCTTTAGGATTTCTTCAAAAAAACTTGGCTTTGGGGCTATCTCTTTTCGACTATCTCTTTTCCTTATCTATCGCAAAGGACAGTATAAAACGGCCAAATACACAGTAAAATGTCTCAGGCTTCAGCTTTGCCAACTTTCTAAGTAGTAGAAATGAAAAAGAGCCCTGCAAGGCAGGAGCTCCTTTCCAAGCTCATTCCGCTTTCCGGAATACATTCATAAAAATCTTTATGCCATGGCCTTCTCCACTGCCAGCTCTTCGGAATCGGAAAGAGTTGCCGCTTCCTTGTAAGGTCTGAACAAGCCCCAAAAGTCTACAAGAATCAGGATAAAGGCAACGATGGTGAATGGGTTAAAAGCTAACCTCACCGGTTACCAAACCGCCTACCTGATAAATAACCAGAGATACACAGTAAGCCAGGAAGCACTCCCAAGCAATAGCGAAGAGTGTCCATCTACCGTTGTTCATCTCTCTCTTGATGGCACCGATAGCTGCAAAGCAAGGTGCGCAGAGAAGGTTGAAAGCAAGGAAGCTGTATCCCTGCTACGCCGCTGGCAAAGTATTCTTAACCTGTGGCCAGATTGCCGTACTGTCATCTTTTTAAATCTACGCTTCCCGCATAGTGGAAGAGGGTACCGAAAGGTTCTACTACGTTCTCCTTCGCGATAAGTCCGGTAAGAGCTGCCACAACAGCCTTCCACTTTCCCCCATCCGAGAGGGCAAAAAAAGCCAAGTCAAGGTATTACCGAAAGCTGCCAGGATAGAAGTATCCATATCATCCTCAGGAAGATACTGTAAGCTAAAGTTAAAACAGGGATAAGAACCATACCAGGATGGTTGCCAAAGGATAACGGTTCCCGCCTTCTTCACGAAAGGACATCCCTCTTTCTCCTACACTCTTTAAGATGTCAATAGGTCTGGGCATATGGTATGCAGGAAGCTCCATAACGAATGGTGCCGGCTTTCCGGCAAACATCTGGTCTTCTTCAATACGATTCCGGAGAATACGATGGCACAGATCTCAAGAAATATGCACTCCAGCCTACCCATGCAGAGCCGTCAAACATTGCTCCCGCTAACAGCGCAATGATAGGGAAGCTTTGCGGAACAGGGAATGAAGGTGAGTGGTCATAATGGTCATACGACGGTCTCTATCATTCTCTACTGTACGAGATCCCATAACACCGGGAACACCGCAACCGGTACCGATCAGCATAGGAATGAAGGACTTTCCGGAAAGACCGAACTTACGGAAAATTCTATCCATGATAAAGGCAACTCTGGCCATGTATCCGCAACCCTCCAAGAAAGCAAGGAAGAGGAAGAAGGTCAGCATCTGGGGTAAGAATCCGATTACCGCACCCAAACCGGCGATAATTCCGTCGATTACAAGACCCTGAATAGCCTCACTTTCCATTCATCGCTTCCAAAGCGGGTAGCAATGCCCGGAATAGATGGAACCTCCACCAGACCGAAGAAAGACCATGGATCGGAACCGAACAGAACGTCATTTACCCAGTCGGTCATAGCGGTTCCCACAGTGGTAATGGAAATATAGTACACCAGAAACATCGCTGCAGCAAAGATGGGGATTGCCAGGAAACGGTTGGTTACGATGGCGTCAATCTTATCGGAAACGGTAAGTCCCTTCTTTGCTCTCTTTACATAAGCCGCCTCGATAATACTCTGGATAAAGTTGTATCGCTCATTGGTGATAATACTCTCGGAATCATCGTCCTCCGCCTTCTCTACAGCGGCAATGATGCTCTCCACATCCAAGTTCTTCGCCTTCTCCGGCATTTCATTACGAATCTTATCATCTCTCTCGAAAAGCTTAATGGCGAAGAAACGCTTCTGGCTCTCCGGTACATTGCCCTCCAAAAGATTCTCAATGGAGTTGATTGCTCCTTCCACCTGCTCGGAGAACTTGTGCTGTACAACAGTGTCGTTCTTCCCATTGGCTTCCGCAACGGCTAAGGCAGAGTATCCTGCAACGCCCTTGTTTCTTAAAGCGAAATGCTGACTACCTTACATCCCATAGCCTTTCCCAGCTCTTCCAGATTCAGCACATCTCCGTTCTTCTCTACCACATCCATCATATTGATGGCCATAATAACGGGGATGCCTAATTCCTTTAACTGGGTAGAAAGATAAAGGTTTCTCTCTAAGTTGGTTCCGTCCACGATGTTTAAGATGGCATCCAGGGCGGTTATTGATTAAATAATTTCTCGCTACCACTTCCTCCAGGGTATAAGGAGAAAGAATAAATTCCGGAAGGTCTGCGATAACCACATCCTTGTGTCCCTAGCTTTCCTTCCTTCTTTTTCTACAGTAACACCGGTCAGTTTCCTACATACTGGTTGGAACCGGTGAGCTGGTTAAACAATGGTTTTGCCGGCATTCGGGTTTCCGGCAAGCGCGATGGTAATAGCCATGTCTCCTCCTCCTAGTTCTTTAATTCTACTTCAATCATCTCGGCATCTGCTTTTACGAACGGATAATTCATATCCCCGTACTGTAAGCTCAAAAGGGTCTCCAATGGCGCCACCTTACGAACAAAAAGCTCCGCTCCCTTGGTTGGGCTCCATGTCCATAATTCTTCTCTTTACAGCGCCCTCGCCTGATGGTTTCTTTACGACAGCGCTCTGTCCCGGTTTTAAATCTTTCAGTGTCATCTTGTCCTCCACCTTCTCTCGCTGGTAAAACTCTCTGAATTCCTCTCTTCCAATCTTCTCCGGCATGCGCCCCATAACTTTCGAAGAGAAAAATTCTGAGATCCTTTTAGGTTCATTCTATACCTTTACACCATGATTTTGTTCGCCATCTCTTTTGATGGCTACCCTGGCATCCTTAACCTTTACAATGACATTGCCCATAGGGGTGGAAATAACGGTAACCTCTCCTCTACTACAAAGCCCAGGTCGCTAAGATGCTGCTTCACTTCACTGCTTCCACTAATCTTCTGAATAATCTGTGGAACCCCGGTTCCTGCTAATGTTAATGGCATAGTCCCTCCTTCCGCTGTAAATACTTTTTTTCTTTTTAGTTTCAAGATTCCAGTTGTTTTTGAAAAAGCCTAACACAGCCAGTCTATACAGCACAGAATCTGCCTCATTAAATTAGCACTCATCTAACTATAAAGTCAAGATTTTGTAAGATTAATTAGCTCTGAGTAGGATTGTATTTAATTAAAAATATGAAATTCCAGATATTTAATGATGGCAATGTCAAAAATTCTCACATAAGCTTGCCTGTAGGAAAAATTCAGGCTTATAGGGCAAATGCTGTTGATGACGCCCTTCATCGGCATATCCCAAAAAGGACTGTAAAAACCAACTTTTTCCATACAACAGTATCGCACACTCACGTGCGATACTCTGTTAAACAATATGAAACAGGGTAATCTTAGATTGCTCCTGTTTTCAAGTACTTATTCTAAAAATTTATTTCTTCGCTTACGCTTTAATCTTTTTGATCCTTTAATTTCGCATAAAATTCCTTGATTTTAGTGAAAGATTCCGGACTTAAAACATGCTCCATGCGACAAGCATCCTGGGAGGCAGTGTAGGCATTGACTCCTAAAGCCACCAGCACATCCGTTAATACCGTGTGCTTTTCATGGGTTCCCTGGGCGATGGACAGGCCGTGCTCGAGTTAAAGCTTAAGGCTCCCTTCTCGTCCACTTCCACCTTTCCCTCTTCCCGAAGGCGCTTTAAGGCGATGCTGACACTGGGCTTGGAAAAATCCTAGCATATTGGCAATGTCAATGGCTCTGACATTTCGATGGTCCATGGACAGCATCAGGATGGCCTCAGGTAGTTCTCCTCTGATTCACTGACTTTCGTATGGTTTCATTCCCTATTTCCTCCCTTTGTGCATTCTTTGATTCTTATTGCCGGAGAATTCCATCCGGCATTTTTATCTCTTCGGCTTTTCCCTCCGTTCAGAACGGGACGCATATCTCTTAGGATGCCTTCTTAGCCAAGGCTTTCTTTCTCCGTTTTCCGGCTTCCAGTACCTCTTCCTTGTCCGCTTCGATTTCCTCCTCCGGAATCAAAGGTGTCATACTCTTCAATCCGGTTGCGATGGTGGAAATGTTATGGAACAGGGCGGAGTTGGAAGGTGTCATAATGCCTGCTAAGCCTAAGGCGATCAGCATAGCGTTAAAACCGATAATGAAGTTGTAATTGCCGTGAATTCTCTTCATCAAACGGTTACTCAGCTTCTTTAAAATTACCAGCTCGTACAGGTCACCCTCTTGGATGGTAATGTCCGCAACTTCCTTGGCGATAGCCGCTCCTGCGGAAATGGCGATTCCCGCATCCGCTTCGGAAAGAGCCGGGGAGTCATTAATGCCGTCTCCTACCATGATTACCTTTCTGCCTAAGCGATGCTCTTCCTGAATAAAAGCTTACCTTATCCTCCGGAAGAACCTCTGCATGGAACTCATCCACGCCAACCATTCTGGCAACCGCGTGGGCGGTCTTTTTATTATCTCCGGTCATCATCACAACCTTGTCGATGCCCAGAGCCTTCAAGTCCTGAATAACCCCAACCGCTTCCTTTCGTAAAGGATCGGAAATCAGGATTACGGTGGTGAGCTCTCCGTCCACCGCAAGATAGAGGGCGGAATGCTCAGGCGGAATGCTTGCCAGCTTCTCCTCTTCTCCCTTTGGTACGGTACAATGCTCGTCATCAAAGATAAAGTGATGGCTTCCGATTAACACGTGCTTTCCTTCGTAAATGCTGGAAATTCCGTGGGCTACCACATATTCCACCTTGAATGGCGCTCCGCATGATGTAAATCTCTTGCTTCCGCCTCAGCCACAACTGCATTTTGCCATGGAGTGAGGATAATGCTCCTCCAGGCACGCCGCCATACGAAGCATCTCATTTTCATCCGCATTATTGAAGGTGATAATGTCCTCCACCTTCGGCTTAGCGTATGTCAAGGTTCCGGTCTTATCAAAGACGATGGTGTTGGTCTCGGAAATGGTATCCATAAACTTTCCGCCCTTGACGGAAATCTTGTGCTTTCCGGCTTCTCTCATAGCGGAAAGTACCGCTACCGGCATAGAAAGCTTCAAAGCACAGGAGAAGTCTACCATTAAGAAGGCTAAAGCCTTGGTCACATTTCTGGTGAGCAGGTAGGTCAATGCCGCACCGCCCAAACTATAAGGCACCAGCTTATCCGCCAAATGGAAGCCTTGTCCTCTGTTGCGGACTTTAACTTCTCCGACTCCTCAATCATTTTCACGATACGATCATAGCGTCCGGAGCCTGCCAGCTTCTCTACGCGAATACGACATTCTCCCTCTTCTACTACGGTTTCCCGCATGAGGCGGAGGAGCCGATTTTCTTCGAACAGGGATGGATTCTCCGGTCATGGAAGCCTGGTTCACCATAGCCTCACCAAAGCTTACCTTTCCGTCCAAAGGAATCATATTTCCGGTACGGACAATGATTTCCTGTCCTACTTCACTTCATTTTAAGGGAAGTAAAACTTCCTCGCCCTGAACTAAAGATGCAAACCTTGTCCACATTTAAGGACATGGTTCTTGCCAGAGTCGTCCACAGACTTCTTATGAGTCCACTCTTCAGGATTTCTCCTACGGAAAGGAGGAACATTACGGAGGACGTGGTATCGTAGTCTCCGGTTAAGATGGAAGCGAAATTGCCACCGCATCCAGGAGGATACTTCAATCTTTCTTTGGAAGAGTCTGTAATCCCTTAAATAAGTGAGGAATCGCCTTTACTCCTGTAATCACCCGCTTTAAGGGGATGGGATAGAAGAGGGTGGAAATCACTCGATCCACTACTGTCAGCACTAATTTGTCTTCATATTCTCTGTTTAAGGCTCTACCGGTCTGACTTGGTACAAAGCATTCATTTCCCTTATAAGAAAAAAACGGGACAGGGCAAGAATCATGCCTTCCGTTTTCCTTCGTGAGAAAATGACTGCATCTCCGGTTCGGTCATAAACCTTCGCCTCAATGACTCCCTCCTGGGCGCCCGAGATAATACTCAAGGATATCTGCCTGTGCCATGGTCATGCGCTTCTGCATGGCGTGAACATCGGATACGCCCCGAGGATTCATGCAAGATATTCCATTTCATTTTCCCTTACCACTTCTTTCTGAGCTTGTCAGAGCCGGAGAATCTTAAATCCCTTCCCTAGGATCAATGCCTTTCCGGCTCGAGTTGCTTCTGATTCAGTTTCTGTTGATTCAGTTTCTGTTGATTAAACTTCCTTTGCATCGAAGTCGGAAACTTCTTCAAAATCCTCGATTAAAGAATTCTCAGCAGCCTCTGCTCTCTTCTCGTTAATGCGCTTTGCATCTGCATAGATGTCCTCGCAGCTTTCCTTAATGCCGGTGCTTACCTTCATAACGCAATCCTGTCCTCTAAGAACTGCTGCAGCTGCACTCTGTGTAAAAGCTTCTTCGCATCGGTAGAAGCCAAAATCTTCATACCTGCTGTTCCGAATAAAACTCCACCTGCGAAAATCCCAATCTTCTTCCATGCCCAATTTGCTAAAAACATATTCTTTCCTCCTCTTATTTTGCTATACATAAACTACTATTTGCTGCTAAAGAATAAAGCTTTCTTGCATTTGACACTCAGTTGTGCACTACGGTTAAAGTCTTGTTCTTTAGGACGAGCATATTAATAAAATAGGAATTATTATTAAGTCAAGGCTAACTCTTTTGTATTTCGTTTCCATTTTTAATACAATGTAGTCTACGCTAACAAAAGTTAGTAATGAATAACTTGTAACATCGATTATTGAAAAAGTCAAGAAGGAAGTGCTGTATTCATTGGTAAGACACGCGCAGATGCAGTATAGGGCATGAAATCGGGGCACGCTCTCGCTATGCTCGCCCCTGCGTGAGAGGGACTGTATTCATTGATACAGCACGCGCAGAAGCAGTATAGGGTATGAAATCAGAGCACGCTTCTGCTAACCTCGCCCCTGCGAAGGAAGGGACTGTATTCATTGATACAGCACGCGCAGAAGCAGTATAGGTATGAAATCGAGCACGCTCCCGCTAACTTCGCCCTGCAGCGGTACTAAGCGAAAAACTACAGTCCCTTTGTTTTTCGCAAGTACCGGCGGGCTCAGATTGCTCTCTTTCATACCTATACTGCTTCTGTCGCTAAACTTATTAAATTCTACAGTCCTTCGCTTCACAGGTTTGCAGTACCCACGGCTCAGATTGCCCCTCTTACAGACCTATACTGCATCAGTCGCTTCAGCTTATTGATTTCTACAGTCCTTCCCTTCGCTGGTTTGCAAGTACCGGCGGGCTCGGATTGTCCCTCTTTCAGACCCATACTCCATCAGTCGCTTCAACCTATTGATTCCTACAGTCCTTCGCTTCGCAGGTTTGCAAGTACCCACGGGCTCGGATTCCCCTCTTACAGACCTATACTGCATCTGTCCTTAGGATATTATTTTTCAGCTCATTACCTTCTGCTTTTCCCCAATCCAATTCTTTATGTCGAAGGACGTCATCTTCCCATCCGGCAAATAGTTCCTGAATCTTCGTTGCTTTGGAATTTTTATATTGTGATGGTTTAACGGTTTCTTGCGTATCATGGTTTATATCTTGTTGTTTCTCTCGTTCCATCTCTTTTCTCCTTGAAAAGATAAAAATATCGCACACTTCGCGAGCGATACTCGTTAAGAATTAAAAAAGATCGGGGAGTTCTCCCCGACCTTCTTATCTTCTCTAGAAAAATTAGCTTAAGAGTGATCTTGGCGCCTTCAGCCTCAAGCTTAGCCTTGATATCATCAGCCTCAGCCTTGGAAGCACCTTCATAAGAACCTTTGGAGCTGCCTCAACGAGGGTGATGCTTCCTTAAGTCCAAGACCGGTAGCCTCACGAACAACCTTGATAACCTTAATCTTGTTTTGGTCCACATCAGTAAGCTCAACGTCGAGACTCAGTCTTCTCTTCCTCAGCTGCGCCTGCACCTGCACCAGCGCCTGCTGCTGCAACTACTACACCTGCTGCTGGAGACTCCGAATTCCTCTTCATAAGCCTTTACCAAATCATTTAATTCCATTACGGAAAGTTCATAATTGCTGCAATAAACTCTTCAACAGTTAACTTTGCCATTGTATTATCCTCCATTATTTTTATTTGAAAAATGTCACGGAATAAATTCCGTGATAAGCTGCTTTACGTCTGCTTCTCCGCCAAATCCTTCTGTGCAATCTGATTAAGCACACGTGCGAAGTGCTGACAGGGGACTTGATGGATCCAGAAGTCTTCCAAAGCTCTTCTCGGATGGAATCTCTGCCAATGCCTGAACTGCCTTTGCATCGTAGAACTTTCCTTCCACTACTGCACCCTTAAACTCTAACTTTGGTGCTGTTTTGCAAACTTTGCAAAAATTCTTGCTGCCGCTGTAGCATCGTCCTTAGATACTGCCGAAAGCAGTAGATTATCTAATACTACGTCTAACTGAGCAAAATCTGTACCCTCTGCGGCTCTCTTGATTAAGGTGTTCTTGAAAACCTTGTACTGTACCAGCTTCTCTCAATGCTTTTACGAAGCTCTGTCCTCTACTACGGTAAGACCACGATAGTCTACAACAGTAGCAGCAACAGCACCGTCAAAAAGCGCTAATCTCGTCGATGATCCGCTGCTTTAATTCAACCTTTGCCATTCCTTGCTTTCCTCCTTCTGTAATTTTTCTAGAAAGTATTAACGGAAACGAGGCTTTCTTCTTCGAGCATCCGGAAAATATGAAACAAACTCACATAAGCCCGATACTTCAGTTTAGAAGAATAAAAAATCCCTTGCCAAAGACAAGGGATGAACGCACATAATAGGATAAATCCTAGCTCTTTCCTCGGCGGGCGATTTCTCTTTACATCCTGTCCTTCTTACTGTCGCAGAAAAACTGCAAAACCAGTTCGAAAGCTTAGATACCTGCTGTCTTCGGTTAATACCTTGCAGATACTAGCATGCCAAAATGGAAAAGTCAAGCAAAAACAGGTCTATTTCAAAAACTGCGTTCGAAATAGCTGTATTCCATTTTTTCGAAAATAACTCCGGATTTACAGGATGGCCGTAATTCCCGTAATCAATCCAAAGATAATTCCGGGTGCATTCGCCGCCGCTAAAGGAAAGTCTTTTTTTTCCTTCAACAACGCATAACTAACCCAAATCACACCATTAATCGCTGCTACAAAGGGTTGCACCGGTGATCCCTTAACTCCATGTAAGTTGTTCATAATCTGCGGAATGTAAGATACATACATAAGCACGGATATCGTTGTTCCAACCCAACCAAAAATCGCCAAACTCTTCTCTGACATAAATTATCTTCCTCTCTATACCTTAACTCTATACTTTAGCCTTACTTCTCCCTACCAAGAAGTTCAGCTTGGTATGCTAGCATAGGCGGAAAATACTTGTCAATCCATATCCAATAATTGCGAAAAAACTTCATCAAGCTTTCAAGCTCCAGTACCGAATCTTCACATACTGTACCCCTTCCGGGCTTTCCCAGCGAATCCAGTCCTCTCCTTCGTAGTAGTAATCTTCTACAAAGGCGGTTCCGGAAATGGGGATGTACTCCGGGATGTCATCCGGGGTAAAGTTGAAGACCTTGGTGCCGTCCTCAAGGGAATACTCCATGGACTCGTCCAGATGAATGCCTTCCAGCTTCTTCACCCAGTAACGGATGGTTCTGCCGTTTTCCTCGGTCTCGCCGGAGAACCAGTAGAGTCTGAAGTTTGCAGTTTCCGGAATCTCTTCCTGATCGTGGAGCTCGATATTTAAAGCACCGTCATAGCCGGGCTGCTCACCCTCATGCTTTGCCTGCTCCGCCTGCTCAGCAGCCTTCTTCAGTTCCTCCGCTTTCTTCAGTTCCTCTGCCTTCTTCTGCTCTTCTGCAAGCTTTTCTTCCTCGGATAATGGCGCAAAGTTCTTCTCTTCCTCTGCCAGCATTGGCTCTACATCAATGCTTTTCTCTTCGTTATTTCTTAAAGTAATTTCTGTTGTACCCTCTTCCGGAATATGAAGTTTCGGAATATTTTCCGTCGGGGAGAGTTAATCAGGCGGTTATCCGCTACGGTAATCTTCTTCATATCCCCAAAAAGCTTCTCAAAAATGAATGGAAGCCAGGGCATTGCCGTAGAAAATCGTTGTCGGTTCCGGTCTGGATCAAGAGATTTCTCTTAATAGAAATGTTTTGGTTGTCATCAAAAGTTGTATCCAGGGAAAAACGGTGCTGACACGTAATCCCGGGTAGGAAGTGATGTCCTTCACCAGATTTCCTTCAATGCGATGGTTTTTCACCGCCGTGGAGAGCAATGCCGGAAGCTCGCCAGGTCAGCTCCACGGTGTTGTTTAAAAAGGCATTGTTCTTTGCCGGCTTGGATTCTGTGTGGATATAACGAACCCGCTCTTCTCCATTGACATTTTCCTTGATTTCCAGAACTGCCTTTGCTGGCAAAGGTTGCCAGACCGTCATCGCCATTTCCACGGATATTGGAGTTCTGCACCTTGGAATTCTTGGTTCCCTGGGCAAAGTTTACTCCATCCGCAAAGTTGTTTCGAATGCGGCTGTTGGAAACGGTCAGGTTCTTGGTATATTTCATCTTATCCGCTTCCACATAGTCTCCTACCCAGATTCCGCATTCAAAATGCTCAATCCAGAGGTCATGGAGCTTGGAATTCTCTCCCAAAACGCTGGCGATTCCCTGTAGTTTGCCTCCTGATGAAAACAGGACTTTAATTCGGAATCCATGTATAGGTTATCCATCTCAACATTTGAGCTGCTGTCCAGAAACTCGATGCCGCCTCCGGCCTGCTCCTCAGAGGTAAAATGAAGCCGGGTGTGCCAGATTCCTGCACCGGTAATCCGCATGTCCGTAGCACTTATCACCAGCTTTTTGGTCAAAATCGAGGTTCCCTCCGGAATATATAAGGTCTTATTCTCCGCATCCGCGTCTTTCAGGGCATCCAGAAAAGCTTAGGGAATCGTCCTGTCCGTCGTTTGGCACCGCGCTGTGAGGAGCGTCCGTGATGGAAATGCTGTTGCTTGGGGCGCCCTTTGCTTCCGGGGCCTGCTCCAGCTCGATAAAGTCGATTCCCAGTTCATCCGCTTTTTTATCGGTTCTGCGGATGGTGAGCACGTCACCCGCTTCCAGTTCCATTAGTTCCTTGTTGTCATTTTCCAAGAGAAAAATGTCTCTCATCAAAACGAAAAACGAGAATGGGAGCCGGCTATATTTTCATCGAAAACATCATTTTTCCTTCACATACTGCCAAGCAGAGCTGTTGTCCAACTCTATGGTTTTCTTCCCAAGAGGTTCTCCCTTTCTCTCCACGGAAATCTCCAGCTCTCCAACGGCGTCCTCCGGCATGGTAAAACGAAGAGTCATGGCATTGTCCGCCTTCTTTACCGTAAAGCGTACTGAAGAATCCTCCTTGGTCAACTGCACATAGCTTTGGTTAGAAGCCTCCATCTCCACTTCATCGTAAGCTGTGAATGCTTCTAGCACCGCGTCTCTTCCAATTCCCTCTTCCGCCTCGTAGCGAAGGTAGGGAAGCTTGGCGCCATAGCCTTGGCTTTCCTTCGCCCAAAGCTCTGTCCTCGTTTCCGCAAATGCGGTTCCATGGGAAAAGAAGCCCCAGGCCTGTCATGGTCAAGAGTAACGTAAGTTGATTTTCTGAATTTCATTCTTCTTCTTTCTTCTCCAAAAGTTACATGTATTTTTCGACTTACTTTTTAGTTTAAAAGGAAATTCAGAAAAATATTATGATTTATTTCGGGTAAAATATTAAATAAATGCAAAAATTTGTCGTAATTTATCATTTTTTCACTATAAGCAAAAAGGCATATTTGCAACTTACTGCAACTTAGCGCAACTTAAATTTCTGCTCTCTACTCCTCACAAAGCCTTATTTTTATGCGGTTCTCGGTTTTTAAATTGAGATTTTTCTCGTTTTTGCAACTTACTGCAACTTAGCGCAACTAAATTCCGTAATACTCCAAATCTATGTTGCAAGACTCATGTTATCAATAGCTTCTATAATTTATTTCTATTTTTCATCAAAAACCCTGTATTTCCTAGATTTTGATGTAAAATAGAAACAAAGATGGAGGTGACAAATGGATTTATATAAAGAATTAGCTCGTTTACGATGTTTCAGTTATGCAGACATGGTTCAGCTCTGCGGATCGGAAAAAGCCGCTGATTGGCAAATCAAAACTTATCTAAATAGGGGATATATCGAACGTGTAAGGCGTAATCTATACGTCGTAATCAGCATGGAAACCGAACAGCCAACAGCTAATAGATTCCAAATAGCATCACAAGTTACACAAGATGCTTGTATCTCTCATCACAGCGCATTTGAATACTACGGCTATGCCAATCAAGTATTCTACGAAGTTTATTTTTCCACGCACAGAAATATTCGTTCTTTTTCTTATGACGGATTACAGTATACGCCACTTCCAAATACAAGTACTATAGAGATATTGGATATGAATAACGGAGTAGAGTAACATCCCTTGAACGTACTGTCATTGATAGTATTTTTGACATGGACAAAATCGCAGGGCTTAGGAAATTTTACGATGCCTGGAACTGATTCCCTCTTTGAATGAAGAAAAATTACTGGATGTTTTAGAAGGCTATAGTAAAAAGCAGCTTTACCAAAAAGTTGGATATATTTTGGAGTTTTATAAAAAGGTTTATCTCTGTCCAAAAGATTTTTTCTTAAAATGTATTTCATGCTCCTCTTCCAGCAAAAACTTATCTAACTCAGGAAATAAGAGAGATATTTTTCATCCAAAGTGGCTACTATATACTAAGGATCTTAAACAGCTTATTAATAAAGGGTAGATTATGATGATGTTATTTGATCGTATATCCCTTGGCAGACAGGCAAAAGAGCTAGGGTTTGTGAGAGATACCTTTGAAAAAGTTTGCAGGCTAATTGATATTTTTGAAATTTTTGAATCCGATTCTTTACTTTCAGATGCTTTTAGCTCTTAAAGGAGGAACCGCTATTAACTTAACGATATTTCAGATGCCAAGACTGTCTGTAGATATCGATTTAGACTATTGTAAAAATGTTGATAAGACCACCATGCTTCAAAAGCGACAAAACATCGCAGAGCATATTCAAAAATATATGTCTGCCTCAGGATATAATCTTAGCAAGAAGTCTAAACAATATCACGCTTTAGACTCCTTTTGTTTTTGAATATACCAATGCCGGTGGGAATGAAAGATAATTTAAAAATCGAAGTGAATTATATGCTTAGATGCCATATCCTTCCACTTTTCACGCCAAACGGTTTCTTTTGCCTTGGAACATTAGAATTTCAATGTTCTCAGCGTACACCCTGTAGAACTTTTTTTCTGCAAAGGCTGTTGCACTCTTTAATCGAGCAGCTGCCAGAGATTTATATGACATGTATAATTTGCAAAAATATAAGATTTTTACTAAAGCTGATGAAAGACTTTTTAAAAATGTATTTTATTTTACTTTGCGATTGCCTCAGAAAAGTATTCCACAAAATTTTGAGTTTAGTAAAATAGAAGCGATGACTGCTCGAAAAATAAAAACAGATTTATTACCTGTTTTGAATAAATCAGAACAGTTTGACTTACCATTAGCACAGACTTTGGTAAAAGAATACTTGGAATATATTCTTTTACCGGAAGATGATTTTCAATTTTGGAATGCTTTCAGAGTGGCGATTACAATCCTTCACTGTTATTTGAAGATGACTGAAATCTGTTTAAGAATAAAAGATCATCCTATGGCTCTGTGGAAATGCAATAACAATACTACTCAAGGTTAATTGCCAAGTTAAAAATTGCATAATTGGTGGATAATCACAGAACATAACATGACACGCAAAAATAAAAAGAGGCTATAAAAAAATCAAAATGATAGAGAATTTTTCGGCAATATAGGTCTGAATGCGGGGTAGTCTGGGCCCGTCGGTACTACGAAAAAACAAGTGAAACGCAGTTTTTCGCTAGTATCGATACGCGGCGAAGCTAGCGAAAGCGTGCCCCGTTTCAGACCTATATTGCTTAAAAATCTTTTTGATTTTTATAGCCTACTATAATTTCTATTATGCGCCGAACTGTAATCCGTCTAACTTCACGCCGGGCTCATGGTAGAAGTCAAGGTGATGGACTTCAGGTAGAGTTCCTTTAGGGAAGATGGACGAGCCTTTACGATGGCTGCCATTAATGCATCCAGGTTGGACTGCTGCTCCTCGGAGAAGAAGCCTTTCCAACTGGAACGTGGATGATGTTTGCCTTGTCCAGTCTGTACTCAACCTTACCGGTATTAGTATCAGCGATAGCCTTAGCTACATCCATAGTAACGGTTCCAAGCTTTGGGTTTGGCATTAAGCCCTTAGGGTCCAAAGCAAACGTCCGATACGTCCAACTACACCCATCATATCAGGGTTGCGATTACTACATCGTAGTCGAGACCAACCGTCCTGAATTCTTGGTACAAGATCATCTGCACCAACGAAAGTCTGCGCCTGCAACTAAAGCCTCATCAGCCTTAGCGTCCTTAGCGAATACTAAGATACGAACGTTCTTACCGGTTCCTGCAGGAAGAACTACAGAACCACGAACCTGCTGGTCAGCGTGACGTCCGTCACAACCGGTTCTGATGTGTAACTCTACAGTCTCATCGAACTTAGCAGTTGCATTCTTCTTTACCAACTGATTGCATCCAACTCAGCGTACTTAACCTGTCTATCTACAGCCTTTGCCACTTCGGCATATCTCTTTTCCCTGTTTCATGAATCAAAAGCCTCCTTCTTTTACTCTTCTACCTTAACACCCATAGATCTGCGGGTACCTGCGATCGTGGACATTGCAGATTCTAATGATGCGGCGTTTAAGTCTTTCATCTTAGTCTCGGCAATCTTCTGAAGGTCAGCCTTGGAGATAGTAGCAACTTTATTCTTATTTGGCTCGCCTGAACCCTTCTGCAGCTTACAAGCTTTTCTTAATGAGAACAGGAGCAGGAGGAGTCTTTTGTAATAAAGCTGAAACTTCTATCTGCGTAAACGGTAATAACAAGGAATGATCATGTCCCCTTCATTAGCAGTTCTAGCGTTGAACTCCTTAGTGAAGGCAACGATGTTAACCCCGTGCTGTCCCAATGCGGATTCAGACAGGGGGTGCTGGAGTTGCTTTTTCCAGCGAGAATCTGTAATTTAATGTATCCTTCACTTTCTTTGCCATATAGGCACCTCCTTGTAATTGCGGGTAAACCCTCCCACGAGCTTGCTTTGCAAGCGGTGGCTAAATGTACTCCATGGGATAAAATCCTCGGGTATTACCAAATCTTATCTTAACTTCTGTACTTCACCATAGGAAAGCTCAACAGGAGTATCCCTACCGAACATTTCCACGTTAATGGTGACGGTCTTCTTCTGGTCATTGATTTCTGTAATGACACCAACGGTATCCTTCAAGCACCGGAGACTACGCTTACGGTGTCTCCCTCTGCGAAAGTCAACCAAAACTTCAGACTTTCTATAGCCCAAGGTCAGGATTTCTTCCTCAGAAAGGGAGATAAAGCTTCGATCCAGAGATAGACGAATCCGGTAACGCCTCTGGTATTTCTTACTACATACCAGGTTTCATCGTTCATCACCATGTTCACCAGAACGTATCCCAGGAACATCTTCTTGTCGGTTTTCTTCTCTACGCCATTCTTTACTTCAATAACCGGCTGCATGGGAACGCTGACCTCTAAAATCACATCTTGAAGACCACGGTTGTCAATGGTCTTCTCTAAGTCCATCTTCACCTTGTTCTCATAGCCCGGAGTAGGTATGGGCTACATACCAACGGGCTTCTGTGTTCTTCTCTGCCATATTCCCACCTTTACTTTACAAGAATCAATCCAAGACCCCACTTCATAGCAATGTCTAAACCTGTAATCAGAAAAAGTGCCTACCAACACACTAAGAACGATGGTTGCAACAGAGTGCTTAATCACTTCCTGACGTGTGGGAAAACAATCTTCTAAATTCAGATTTTAACCCTGCAATGAATCCGGCTCCTCCGGATTTCTTTTCATCTTGCATTACTTTTGTCTCCTTATGCAGCGTGTGCTTTCTACAGAACTTGCAAAACTTTGTTACTTCCATACGCCCGGATGAAAGCTTCTTCTCTTTGGTAATAAAGTAGTTTCTCTGCTTACATTCTGTACATGCTAATATAATCTTTGTACGCACGGCTTTCACCTCCAATGATTTTTAACTTCGCATGACTACGAAATTAGTGCATAAAAAATAGGGCGTTGCCCCAAGTTCTGCTATAGGATAGCATGGAGACTCGCCCTATGTCAAGGAGTTTCGATGTTCTTACCGTTTTATTTACACTTCATCTTTTTCTATTGTCCTATTCCTCGCCCTTTAATTGCACCTCTGTCTTATAGTGCTTTGTGGACTTTAAGAACTTCCCGAAAAGGTCTGAAGTCTTCACCTTCAAGGTGGCAATGTTATGGCAGGGATGGGCACAGAGATATTCTTCCTTCATCAGATCCTTATCCACCAAAAGCTCTACCAGATCCTCTTTGTCATGAATCAGTCCGAAAATGGATGAAGAGCCCGGTGTGCATCCCAGCACCTCTTCCATCTCCTCCGGCTCTGCAAAGGAAAGACGGGATACGCCAAGTTGGGAAGAAAGCTCCTTGGTCTTAAAGGGCTTATCTCCCGGCATTAAGAGTAGATAATAATAGCTATGCTTACTATTGGTTAAAAACAGGTTCTTAAATACCTTAGCTCCCAAAGCTTCTTCAATGGGAATACAATCTTCCATGGTATGAGCCTCAGGATGGTCTACTCTCTCATAGGCAATTCCCTGCTTATCCAGATAATCGTATACCGCAAGCTCTTTCTTGCTTCTGCCTTCATTCTGTGCCGGTCTTCCTTTTTCCACTTGTAATGCCATTGGACTTTTTCCTCCATGTTCTTTAATCGGTCGGGTTTTTTTATTTAGTGCTTTGCAATCCATTTTTACTTGCTATTTGGAATGGATTGATAATTTCTTAACTACTATACCATAGAATGAGGAAAAAGTTTTAAAGTTCTTCCGATTTACAGAGATAGTCTATAATCACATCTATCATTTCTTTGGCTTTCCGGTACTGCTCCTAAGCGCTGGCTTTCGAGACAATATAAAAATCATCATAATCGCAGCTATTTCTTATTTTGAAAAGCACTACTCAAATATTTAGAATATTTTTCTTTGCTACATCGATTCTGTATTGCACTAAGTCATCCAACGATAATGCCCTCCCTTATCTATATTACGGTAATAAGGTAGCTTATCTTTATACTCAAGAAATTCTTCATATGGTATTACAACAGGCGATACTACTGCATCATGTTCCAAGCCGATATCCGAAGCTTTATCCCATACTTTTTCCAGTTTCTTTTGTAATTCCTGTCTTTCTCCTACCACTATCGCAGCAAAAATCTATATCAGATTCATCATCAAAAATCACCTCTGGCGAAAGATCCATACATGACTATATTTTTAATAGATTGTCCGTAAATATCGCGGTAGCTTCTACGATTTGACTGGTAATTTTTATTGAGCTGAGTTTTATCACACATGGAAATTCCTCCTTCCTATGGAATTAATCTGATTATATATTCAATGTATCACATCGAAAAGTATGCAAGTCTTCAGGCATTCTTTAAGTTCCATACTATCTCCATTATCATAATACTGTAATAGCTTGTGATAATGGAGATAGAATAATATAGTACACTTCCAAGGGTTAACTTTGGAGTAGAACAAATAGATTTTCATCTAGGACATATAGCACCATGTCCCACGGTGTCACACCAGTTGCTTCTACAACTTTTTGCACTTATATTTTTAGGATAAGCATTAGGTGCTTTTTCACTTCTTCCTCTTTCGCTCAACTTAAGCTATGATTCGTCAATGAAGTTGCTTTTAGCCTGAAGTGCCTTGCGGCTTGTCCATCCTTGGTTTTAACAATTCTTAGGGAATTGTATCGAATCAAATCCTTAGTTGATTGTATATGGCTGAATCTTTAGATTTAGCCTCTGTTCTCTTTCTTCTGTACCTGCTTCTTATAGCCAAGTCCCCAGAAAAGAAGAGACATGAGGGATAATGCTGCAAAGAGTCCGTATAATGCCATGAAGCTTGAATCTCCGGTTGCTACCTGTCTCAATGCTCCCAATACTTCAGGGACCTTTGGCTCCCTATCTACGCCGAGAACTCCGGGTTCTACGCTACTAGGTCTTGTTGCACCAAGTACGGAAGGGTTATTGGGATTTGGGTTCGGGTTCGGATTAGGATTTGGTCCCGGATTAGGTCTTGGATTGGGCCGGGGTTTTGGTCCCGGATTAGGATTTCTGTTATAACGGTTATAGAAAGAAATATCTCCATGCTTTGCAGAATTCTCTCCGGTTCCTACCCAGAATACCGGTAAGATATATGGAGATACGGCATTCCCGTTGGCATCTCTAGTAATTTCCGTAGTCTTTACCAAAAGTGTATAGGTTCTGCTGTCGTAGGTGAAATTGTTCTGTGTTCCTACAGTCTGCTTGATTGTATACTTGTAGTCACCTTCTGTGGTATACACAATCTCCGGAAATTCCAGGATATAGTCCTTAGCTCCGTTTCCTGTAACACTAACCTGATTTGGTGATGGTAATGGAGCGTTCGGATTGGAAGGATCTCTTTCAATCGTAACTGTATAGGTTTCCTCCGGTGCAGCGCCTGATGTGCTAATCTTTACCGGAATCTTTAAGCTTGCACTTTGCGCAGCTGCCTGGGATGAGAATCCCAATCCTGCGGAAAGGAATAGCACCGCTGATAATACTGTACCAGCCTTTATTAAAATGTCTTTTGCTTTCATTTCCGTTTTCCTCCCTTATGGGTTTACTCTTGCGAACAAAACAACCCTACCATTTGTTTCCAGTGATACACAGGTGGAGAGTGACATAATCTGGTCGCTTTCCTTCAGCCCGATATCTCTAAAGTTTGTGGAATGTTTTTTCAAGTATTCCACCAGTTCCATGATGTGTCCCTTTTTGCCTTCTACCTGATAAATCATACGGTCATAGGCGTCACACTCGATAGCGGCAAAAACTTCCATCTTGCGTGCTCTGCCATCCGGCATAAAAAGATTTCCTGTGAGATGCTTATCGAAGTAATCTTTGTCGATATACTCCATTACATCTCCGTACATCCCTCCGTTATCCATATGGTGTCCATAGGTTAACATATAGGGGTCTGAAAAATCCGCCTTATTATAGGCACTTAAGAAAATTGACCCAGAAAGGGAAAATTCTCCTGTTACATCCCTGTTTACATACTCCAAATCGTCTTTTCCTGAACCATGGGGTAGTCAATGTGGGTTCCGTCAATGGTTATCCAACCTCTTGTATCCGGATTAATTCTTTAAAAGTTCTTCCAGACTTAATCTGGTGTCTTCCGGATTCTCCACTGAAGGCTTGTACTTTAGTAAATCTTTTCCTAAGAATGCACCCGACATCGTAATGTAAGTGTCCCAAAGGGAGTATCCACCAAAGGCCAGCATGGTAACCATGAGGACAATTGCCAGGACTGATAATACTTTATCTCCTGCTCTAGCGGCTTTTGCTGCTGTATTCATTCCTTGTCCTTTTCCACTCCTTTTCCTGCTGTACACCGTGTGTACATGGGTTTCTTGAAGCTTTCAAAAAACCAATCTACATACGATTTTCAGTATCTCTTCGGGTGGCAGAGCCACCCGAGATTTTGATACTGATTCAAAATATCTTGTTCTCTTACTTTCGCGCTTATTTTTGGAGAAGAAGAATTTATGCTCTACGGTGATAACGCCATATTCTGAAAAACATTATAAGTCAGAAAGAATTATTCCTCTTCCTTCTTGCGGTTCATGAATACTACACCTAATCCGCCAGCTACTGCAAGCATCATAGCGTAAGGAGCAACATTCATTACAATACCGGTAGGAGTAGCTACATCCTTAGTGTTCTTGATGTCTACTTCTGCATCGTCCTTTACAGCGTTGAAGCTAGCTGTAAGTCCGGTTACATCAAGATCACTAATGTAAGACTCTTTTCCTTTAACAGCTCCGGCAGTCATTACGTAAGTATTAGCACCCTCTCGTACGAATACCTTATCACCCTTTGTTAATCCGGTGATGGTGAATCCGCCGTTATCTCCAACAACAATCTTTCCAGACTCACTACTTGCTGTGAATGCCCTAATGCCGTTTAAGTTAACATCTCCTTCAGGCTCAACATTGTATAACTCAGCACCCTTCTGTCCCTTACGATCACCAGGAACCACTGTTACATAGAACTCGAACTTATCGCTGTGGTTAGCAACTTTTCCAAGGATTCTCTTTCTAACAGTTACCTCGTGAGTTGTATCATACGGATTCTCGGGAGGTGTTCCAGGAGTCTCTGGTGGTGTGTAAGGAGGAATATCTGGAATCTCGGGTGGTGGTAACTCTCTACCATAGTTGTTGTCTACGCCTTCAACCTTGGTGTTATCAGCATCTCCGTTAGCCTTCTTAACACGAACTACCTTTGTGATGAATTTTGTAGCATTGTTCTCTACATACTTTAATACAAATCTTAAACTTAGACTTAGTGAAGTAGATACCCTCGTACTCGTTAGATACCTCTTCCATGTCATACTCATAGTATCCTAAGTCACCAAACTTAGACTCATCTACTTTGATTGTAGCATTGGACTTAAAGATACCGAAAGCATTACCCTTAGCATCTGTACCGGTCTCATCTCCAAACTTCTTAGCTTCCGGAGCGAAGGTAGCACTTTTAATGGTAACACTGTTAGCAGATCCTCGGCTTAGTAGCCTCATTATAGTTAACTCCATCTTTGGTGAACTTGTAAGTTCCAGCCTGTTCAGCAGGGGTAACCTTAAATTCGAAGGTTGTGTTTGGTGCAAGAGTCTTACCGTCGGTGTGAACTCTCTTCTGGAACGGAATGTCCTGCGCGAAAGCAGGTACTGCCATAGACATTACCATCATTCCGGATAATGCCAGAGTAGCAAGCTTGTTTAAATTCTTTCTCATCTTGTTCTCCTTTTTAAAAAAATAGTAGAAACGTTGTGTGATTTATAATTAGAAGGCGCGACCCTTCAAATTATTAAAGTGACTTGTTGAGTTTCAGCTCACGTTGTATCAAGATACATCCTTCGGCTCCGTGGGCGTTCCCTCGCCAATTTACCATGCCGTACCATGTCTGAACCTCCTTTCTTTTTCCTAAGAAAAAGACTTATATTTGTTTTTTCTTTGCCGATAGTGTATCTAAAGGCAAATATTCAGTCCGCTTCTGCTACAGATGCAGCTGTTGTAGTGACGCAGGAGTCGCCATTTCAACTCCTTTCGTCGGTCTTCTGTTACGAAGTTCTTTTCCAACTTCTGTCCTGCAACAGATGTATCTGTAGCAGAAGCGGGTGAATGTTTAATTGAGAATGTGCTGAAGAGGAGTTTTATGCTTCTCTTCTTTTCTTACTGATGGTGAGATATGCTCCTGCCATCGCTACAAATCCGAAGATTCCGAAGAGATATGGAGTAATGTCTCTTACAATACCGGTTGGAACTGGAAGTGATTTGGGATTGATAAATTTAGTAATCTCTTTTTCTTCCGAAAGGTATCCCGTGCAAGAATAATATACTCCATTCTTATCAAATACCTACATGGTATCTCTGATCTATACGTACCCTTTTGATATGTTACTTTTTGCTTTATCATAACCCTCAGCTTTTTTTCTCAAGCACTCGATAAACCTGTCCATTCTCTAAAGGAATCTCTATCGGATCATCTATGTGAGATAGTTTAAAAGTAAATACCGAGATAATTTCTTGCACGTTCTCCGGATTAGGTATTTGAGTGATTTGCATTTTTATTTCTTAAATTCTCATCTAACCCATTTAAAATGCCTTCCATTTTTCTGAGAATATGCTTTATGTTGGTTGTCGTATAAAGCTAAGTAAAAATCAAACTTCTTTCTCTTGCCTCTTTAGTAAAAGCAATCTTTCCTATCTCCTGTACTTCCTTCTTTACAATTACCTTCATTTTAGGGGGTTCTACCTTTTTTATATTTATTGGTAAATTCATAGCTTTGTCCCTCTCCTGTGATGTAATTGTATTGCTGTGTTTTCGCCATGACCAACTGTCAGATATTGATACCCAATCTTATCTTCTAATCTGCCTTTTTAAAACGCTATCTGGATTCAAAACTTCTTCTACAATTCTATAGTTTTGATTCATAGGAAGATTATCGATTGTAATTTGGAAGGTTTCTCTGTTTTCTTTATCCTCAATCTTATTAATAAAAGATATCGTAGTTATCTACTTTGAATGCCTTTCCATTTCTAAACGCTTCTGTATCGTTAATCCAACGATCATCCCTAAGTTAATAGTTGTGAGAAGTTCTTCACCCTTTTGCATCTCTCCGATAAATTTTGAAGGTAATATTCTTCAAAAACCGCTTTTACCGAGATCTGTCCATTCTCCTGTACTCTTACGGTACAGTCTTTCATCAAAGCCTTCAAAGAATTTATTAATTCGTAAATATCCTCTCGGCTCTACTTTAATGATAGGTTTATTGTAATATTCAGTTGGTGGAGTTAAATCTCCACCTTTAGGTTTTTACTTTATGTGTAACAGAAGCCACATCATTAGTAAACTAATCCCTTCTGCTTTACTGAAGTGCCGTAGACTGCATCATCGCCCTTCTTATGGCCTAACTCTTTGATGTAAATATCATTTAAGTCTGTTCTTGCCTCACCTACATCAAGATTGTAATCTTTTTGTTTTTTGGCCATATTCTTATAGGCAACTTCTGTCGGCTTAACATTAGCCACCAGTCTCAGCTCATAGCCTAAGGGAAGAACAAAATCCGCCGGATCAGTTTTTAATTTCAAAACTGTTCTGGTATTGTCTTCATTCGGGCCTTGTGTGACTTGAATTGCATTCAGACCTAATGCTTTTTGCTCAGCTTCAGTAAGAATCTTTTCTTCTTCTACCTTATTGGGCTTCATCTTTACGAGTACACCTTTGATAGAAGAATCTCCATTTACCAAAGCTACGTTCTCGCTTAAAGTATCTTCAATTTCAATGCTGTGAATCTGCGCTTCAGCCAATTCTCCCTCAAGCTCTTTGAAACTCTTGAAAAGCTGCTGATCATTAGAACCATCAAAGTTTCTAACAACTGTTCCTTCCGGAACTACGCTTGTTAAATCACTAAGCTTGTTCCATTTCGAAGAATTTCCTACTCCCACAGTATAAAATGCATCAAGACTGACAAAATATTTCAACTCTCTCTTTGCATCGTTTAATGCGGGATAGTAAGTATCCTCTCCTGTACCTATACTCTGACCTTTTTTTGTAGTTGGCTCTGGTCAGATAATACTGCCCATCCTTTTTAATGTAGTTATCATAAACTCCATCCTTGGGAATATAGGTCTTAGAAGGATTGCCTCCGGTAATAAGAACAACAACTGCCTTTGCGTCTTGTCTTACAAGACGATTCTGATTCTCATCCGTCCAATGAAGATTTTCATTGTTTGTTTTTTGGGTAGAGCCATCCGGATATCTCTCGCTAACTTGGAAGTAGCCGAAATCACTAATCGGATTTCCTTGAGGATCCTTATGCACTCTTGGATTGCCTGATTTATCCCACCAGTTCATTAAGCTCTTTGCATCTCTAATAGCAGCTGCAAAGTTGGCTCCTGAACCGCTACTGCCCGGCTTAGGCAGGTTTTGAATCTCTGTCTTTATGGTTTTCTTGTCGCTAAACTCATATGTTCTTAAGTCGTTATACAAGCCATCTTTAACTATATATCCCGGGCTTGTTCCTTACCACTAAGATTTCCAAGAGTACCTACTATAGGATTAATATCATTAATCGCTTGATCGTTTTTGTTGAAAACTCCGTTTCTTTCAGCCTCTGTATAAGCCTTTAAGTCTTTTGCATTATATGATGGAGTCTGTTCTCCATTCATACTTACCAAAGCGAACCTTGCATCAAAACCACTTTTTTCTTTGGTAAGCTCGTCCATCAATCCATAGACTTTATTCTTGGCTTTCTCTGCATCCTGAGAACTGATATTTCCGGAATTGTCATAAATAAAGAGAACATCCAGCTTTTGTTTTTGCACCGTCGACTTCTTCCTAGTCTGTGCTGTAAGCGTTAAATCATAGGTTCCGTCGTCTCTCTTTGTAATGTACTTATCATGCATAAGCTCCGGATTGGTAAAGTTCATATCCGCTTTGCATTTATTCACCTTGCAAATGGTATATACAAAGTAAAACTCATTAGTGTTACAGTCTTTTGTAAATAAAGTCTGATGCTCTTCCCCACCATACTGCTTCCAGTATATCCTTTGATTGGTTAAGTATGTAACCTCCATACCTTTAGCTACATAAGGATGTCCTGCATTACCATCGGGTTGTGCATATAATCCCTTGAATTTATATCCCTCAAATTCCTGTAGCAAATGATGGTTTACTATCACCTCTTTGTTAAATGGCCACCACCAACTAGATTTTGTTTCCCATTGAAATTTTGGAGTTCCTGTACGATTATAATATAACCAGGTCTCGGTGTCCTGCCCTTCCTTAGCTAACCAGTCCTCTGCCATATATACCGTTGGAGATATCTCTTTAAAGTTCTGATCTACAAAGTGGAAACGAATCTTTCCATACTTATTATTTGCCGATCTCTTCCAAGAAACCACATAGGCAGAGAAGGAATTTACTGTAAATTCTTTTGGAGATTTTATCTTCAGAATCAGCTACCTTTACTTCTTTTTCTGTAGCTTTTTCTTCCAGGTTGCTTTCAGCGCTCTTTTCTTTATCAGAACGACTAACAGTCTCTACAGATACTGGCTGTTCGCTTCCTTTTTCCTCCACGATATGGTGGATAGAGATGTCTTCTGCTTTAGCCTCTTCAGGAAGTGCCTTCTTCTCGATAGTAATTCTTACCGCCACCGAAGACTTAGGCTCTACCTCTACAGTGCTGTCTTTCTTATCTACAAAGCGGATATCCAAGCTTGCAGAATCATCATATAAAGCTTCATCCTTCAGAATCTTGACCTGCTCTTCGGAAAGCCTTTTCTCCTTCTGCTTCTTCTTCCGGCGAAGAGACGCTTTGCTTCTAATACTACGTCACCTTCAAATGCCGCTTCGTCGTAGAATACCTGCACGTTACCGAATCCTTCGATTTCTACGTTCTGGCTCTTTCTACCAAGTTCATTCAAGCTGTACTGGGTAAAACGAATAGATTGTAATTCAGGAAGGATTTCTTCGCTGTGCTCTGTAATATCTTTCAGAAGACTGCTGTCTTCTACAACTGCTTTCTGTGCTTCTGTAGCATTTTCAGCCTTAGCTGTCTCGGCTTTCGCTGCTGTTTCTTTAACTTCCGCCTCAGTAGCTTCTACCTTCCTTCTGTTGCTTCTTCGGAAGCTTCTGTCTTCACTCTGCCTTAGCTTCAGCGGATTCCGCTACTGCTTCTGCAGCGGTGCTTACGATTGCCACTCGAATCATCCTTACGTGCTTCCTCGAAGCCTTGCTTTCTTCTGCAGCTTTAGTTTCTGCTGTTGCTTTGCTTTCTGCCACTTCCTGCTTAGCTTCGGCAGAACTCTCTTCTGCCTTGGAAGCTTCTACAGTCTGTGCTTCTGTGCTTTCAGCCTTAGCTTCTGTCGCCTTGGCATTCTTAGCTTCCGCCTGTGCTTTCTTGGCATCGCCCAAGAACTGCTTAAACAGGCTTGTCTTGGAAGCTACGGTTACTTTCGGATATTTATTGCCATCAACAGAGAGCTGGAAGGTCATTCTTTCTGTAGACTTGTTCTCATACACGAAGGTGATGAGCTCACTTCCGGTTAACTCTGTGTTTCTTTCAAGGTTACTGTCAGATGCTTTCTCTCCTTCTGTTAAGGAAACAGTTGTTGCTTCTTCTTTCTTAGGAAGAAGTCCTGCCACTGCACTCTCTTTGCTGTAGAGCAGTAAGCTTTCTTTACTTTCCTTACGAACCAGTCTGTCTAAGTCCTTCGCATCTCTTTCTACATAAATCTGTAAGCCGGCTTCTTCAGCGTTCAGGCTTTCTTCCAGATTCTCGGCAATACTGTTCAGAGGAATGTTGTAAATCTCTTTCTCTCCGTCAAAGTACTCTTTCAAACTCTGTCGCCAGTTCCTGATCCTTGCTGTAGGAACGAAGGTTGCTCTTTCCTACTTTCTCGCCCTTCAGGATAGCTTCTGTAGCCGCTCTCCGAAGATCCGCCCCAAGGAGCTGTACCTTTACCTGGCTTCCGCTTACTTCGATTTCGTTATTCTGTTCGGTGTGAGAGGAATCTGCTCGTCCGGAAATGGTAAGTCCACGATAGCCGGTGAACAAAAGACAAAGCGATCATCAGCAAGGATAACTTCTGCTTGAACCCCTTCTTCATCTTCCCTATATAATTATTTCTACGATAATTCTTCATGCCATCGACCACCTTTTTCGTACTGTTGGGTTTACAATTCTTTGAAAGAATCCGAAAAGCTTTCTTTCAGACTTTCGAAAAAGTTCTTAGACATTCTTAGACTTTCCGGAAGTTTCCTTTTAAGATTGCTTTTCCACTTTCTTAGAATCTTCTTTCCTTATTCTTACTCAGTACAGTTCAGGCTCGATGTTGCGGGCGTTCCTTCTCTGTATCCCGTATTCTAGCAAAAGCAGTTTTATTTCAATAGACTTTTGCGCGAGCGCCTTTAAATGTCATGAAAAGGGTTTTTCCCGTTTTATTCCATTTTTCGCCTATTCAAAATGCTTTAAATATCTTCTCGTTCCTTCGATTTTCTGTGCAATATTTCTTAATATTTTTTTAGTTTTTCTTGTTTCTTTTTCTTCTCAGCTGTATTTTCGCGCAAAAGATTCGGAAGAAGTCCTTTCTCCCTATATTTACGCGCACGAAAAAGAGTTCTTACGCCTTGTCTTCATTTTTCATAGATGATTGCCCCGTGAGACAGGTCTTTGGAAAAATGTAAATATGCGTTCAAACGTTCTATCAGCTTCTCATCGCTGATGTGCTCCAGCTGCTCCGCCTGTTCGTGGACTTCCGCTTCTTCATATTGAAGCTTGGTCATCAAAAAGCTTTCCCACAAACGGTGTCTGCTTAAAATGCGTTTGACGATCCGCTCTCCTCTGCGCTCAAGGATAGCTGTCTCCCCTCCGCTACTACAAAACCTTCTTGAATAAGTTTCTTCACCATCTCTGATGCTGATGCCCTGAAACTCTAAACTATCCGCAATTCTCTGATTACTGGCCTCTCCTTCGCGTTCAGCAATCTTAAAAAAATCGCCTTGATGTAGTCCTCCCGGTTCTGTGTCATCTGGCCTCCTGTATAGACTCTTACTACAGACCTCTTCCTTTTCTTTTTCTGTGTTGCATAGTCGCAATTATTCAATTTTTCTTCTCCATTACAGGAATATAAACCCTTTCTAAATAAAACATAAAGCATTTCCGTCATTATTCCCCATTTTAATATTTTCACACCATTTATTTAAGCAATATTCTTAAATTGCAAGTTTTTGCTTAGTGAAAATAGACTATGGCTGCTTCTTCTATAAAATCACCCGGCTTTTATAGGAATGGTAGCTCCTTTTCGATGTGCCTTCTTCAGATATTGCTGTATCAAACCGTCCAGCATGCCGATAAAGGCACAGCATCCGGAGAGGGAGATATTGAAACGGAAGGATAGAATCAGCGCCAGTACCGCGTGTAGCAGGGCAAAGGCTATGCTGTAGAGAATACAGTCCCGCAGATTCCTGCTATGGAGTCTTGCTACAGCGATGGGAGCCACAAAGAGGGAAATGGTCAGGATTCCTCCTACCGTATCGAAGGAGGATATGCTTGTGATGACGATGCAGAAGAGCAGGGCGTAGTGGAGACGTCTTTGGCTTTTAGACATTTGCCCCGCCTCCTCTCCTTCAAAGAGCAGCTTCTTCATGGGGCGATAGCTGATGAGCAGAAAGGCGGTGTTTAAGAGCAGGCAGAACAGCATTTTCCAAAAAGCAACCGGCATCCCCAGGCTTCTTTGGAAGGGGATCAGGAAAGGATTTCCCATCAGCACCATGTCCGTGTCCAAATGGACGTTTCTGTAATATAGGCTTAATAGGAGTATGCCCAGAGCAAAGAAGAGGGGGAAGAGGAAGCCCAGACTCTCCTCTCTTTTCCAACGAAGCTTCTCCTGTAGCAGTTCTATGCAATAAAAGGTGAAGAGGGCGAAAACGCCCGTGCCTAGAATCAGAAGGGGGGAGGAAAGGTCTTTGATGAGGCTAAAGCTTAGGACGATGCCCAGTAGAGGTGTGGGACAGGGCATCTATGGACATACTGCAATTTCGATAGTAGACATAGGGGCTGAGCATGCCCGTGGCTATGGCGCAGAGAAGAAAGACCAAACAGATTTCCGGCATGGCACTCCTTTCTTATAGGAAGAAACTTTTCAGTAGTTTTAGAAAGATACTTTTCAGTAGTTTCAGGACAATGTTTTGTGACGCGGGGCTTGGATGCCGGCACGGAGCTCTTTCAGGATAAGCAGCACCGTAAGGCTTCCTCCCATCAGCACGATGATGCCGGCTCCGGTGGAAAAAGCCCTTGTATCTAAGGCTTAGTCCCGTTCCCAGCAGGGAATAGAAGAGAGACAGCAGTCCTGCCAGCAGGAAAATGACGCTTCTCCTTCCGGAAAGTTCTCTGGCAAAAAGCATTGGCAGAACCAAAAAGGATGCCATCAGAAGCACCCCAGCATCTTGATGCCAAGGGCAAGGAGGGAATCAGAAGAAACCAGAGCAGGATATGCATTTTCCCTCCTCCACCCCCAGAAATTCTCCATATTCCGGATCAAAGCAATACAGACAAAATGCCCTTCTAAATAAGAAGAAAAAGACTTAGACTAAACAAGCTCCAGAAGAGAATCAGAACAAAGTCTTCCTTTTGCAGGAAGGCTGCGGAGCCGAAGAGAAAGCTTTTCAGGCCGGATTGGGAGGCTTTGGCAAAGTGGGGATTTCCCGTGATTACAGTTTTTAAAAACCATTCCCAGTCCGAACATTCCACTTAGGCTTAGCGCCAGAGCGCTTTCTCCCGCATTCCCTGCTCTCCCTTCGTGAGGCTTTTGGATAATGCGGAGGTACAAAAGGCTGTAAATGCAGCACCCAGTGCCAGAATCTTCGGGGACTTGGTGGCGAAGAGCATATAGGTCAGAATCACTCCGGGATAGGTGCCGTGTCCCAGGGCATCTCCCAGCAGACTTTGCTTTTTATAGAGAAGGATTCCTCCGATGAGGGCAGCGCTGAGAGCCAGCACTCCCAGGGGGAGGGCAATCACAAAGAAATCATAAGATAAAAAGAACATAGGCTTTCGCTTTCTATGAAGAAGCCTGCTGAACCGGGAAATCCCTTTATAGAACAAGCCTCTTATGGGAAATAGCAATTTTTCTTATGCAAGCATGGTTTAGCAGGAGAAAAATGGCTTCTACGTTTTCAGGGTAAGAACCTCAGCCGCCCTTCCGAAGCCGTAGCTTCCCGCCTTAATCCACAGGACATAATCAAAGTTCTCCTGCAAACGGCTCAGGTCATGGTGGATGCAGAGGATGGTCTTTCCCATTTTCTTGAATTCCTTCAGCTTTTCCGTGATGCTTTTTTCGCTTTTTTGGTCAATGGCGGCGAAGGGCTCATCTAATAGGAAGAGTTTGGCTTCTTCCGCCAGAGCTCTCGCCAGAAATACCTTCTGCTTCTGCCCTCCGGAAAGTTGGCTAATCTGCCGTTTTCGTAGCTCCTCTAAGCCCATTTCCTGCAAGTACATCTCTTTTTCTCCCGATCCTCTTTTTCTGATAGGAAGAAACCATCCTCGTTTTTTGTAGGCGGACATCTCCACCACCTCTTCCACGGTGATGGGAAAGTCCCAGTTTACCTTGGTGCTTTGGGGGAATATAGGAAAGGTAATTCTTCGCCTTTTTCCCTTCTTCTCCGAAAATGCGGACGGTTCCGGCATTTTTCGGAAGAAAGCCCTACACCGCCTTCATCCAAGTGCTTTTTCCCCGCGCCGTTTTGGTGCAGATAATGGCGGTCATGCTTCCCTCCGAATCTCTACGGAAAGCCGGGAAAGCACTTCCCTTTTTCCCCGTAGGAGACGGAAAGTTCCCGGCAGGAAATGGCGGATGGGGGCACAGCTGTGTTCGCAGGCATGGCTTCATTACCGGCTTTTGCGTGGGAGAATTGCGCCGAGCTAAAGTTCTCTGCATCCATCATCCTCTCCTTCTATTTCAGGTGGTCTACAATCAGGTCTACGTTGTAGCGCACCATGGTGAGGTATGTGTCTCCGCCTCTCCTCGGAGTCCCAGGGAGTCGCTGAAGAGTCCCCTCTCCTTCCTTTTCTCCTTCTACCACCTCTACGGAAAAGCCCTTTTCCTTGCAGGATTCCTGGAGCTTCTTCATTCGCTGAGGGTCAGTGGTGGATTCCGTGAAAATGGCCTTAATCTTGTGGTCAACAATAAATTGCGCGGTTTCCGCCATATCATAGGCGGACACTTCGCCGTCCGTGCTGACGCCCTGGGGCGCTTTCACTTCTATACCGTAGGCTCTGGAAAAATACTGGAAGGCATCGTGGGGGGTAAGCAAGACTCTACTCTTCTCAGGAATCTCCGACAGTCTTTTCTTGGTGTATGCTTTCAGCTCTTCCAGTTCTTTTTGATAGGCTTCTTTTCTTTCTTCAATAGCTTTCTTTTCTTCAGGCAGTTTTTCTTCCAAAGTAGCCGCCATGGTGGAAACTGCCTGCGCATACAGGTCTTGGTCAAACCAAAAATGGGGATCCGGCACATCTTCTCCCTGGAAGGCTAGAATGACCTTATCCTCCGGGAAGTCCTTGAAACCATCACGCCGCCCTGTGCCTTCAGGGCATCCTGCATTTTCCCTTCAAAATGTAATCCGTGGTAAAAAAGCAGTTCTGCGTCCTGCATCTTCTTTAAGTCCTCCGGCTTCGCCTCATAGGTGTGGGAGTCACTCTCCTCTTGGGATAATGCAGCTGATTTCCACGCTGTCTCCCCAGGGACCTCCGCCATGTCCTCTAAGAAGCTGGTGGTGACACAGAGCTTGAGTTTGAGTTTGAATTCGTAGAGTTTGCGTTCGGGGAGTTTATATCTGTAAATTTTGCGTCTGAAGTCTTTTGCTTCCCGAGAGTTTTGCATCTGTTGATTGAGCTTCCGCTTTATCAGCGGATTGGTTTTTGGATGCACTTCCGGATTGGCTTTCCATGGCTGCGCCACAGCCTGCGGAGAGGGCAGTCATCAGAACTAAGCCTAGGAGTCGTTGGAATATGAGCTTTCCGTAGGAGACTTTCTTCTTCATTATTGTTTTTCCTTTCCTTTGATTTTTCGATAATTGAGAAACTTTATTCTTTTTGTTAGGTTATCCTTACAAATGATTCTATTACTTTGTATACATTATTGCAAGAACTTCTTTTCCCATTTTTCTTATTTTTTTCCAAAAAAATTGGCAAAAATCAGAAAGAAGCAAAGACTGAAAAAGAAAAATACGCTATAATGGGATGGAAATTTGAAAAAATTTTCAAAAGCAAAAAGGAGGAGTAGGCAATGTCTATAGAAATAAAGAACAATAAAGAAGAAAAGGCTAGGAGGAATTGACTCTCCTGATTCGGCGTTACCCGGTGCTTTCGGAATCGAAGAGAATATCTGGCAGGCTTTTAGCATGATACGGGACAGCTATAGCAGGGCGGCAAGCTTCTCTTGTGCGGTAACGGGGGCAGCTCCGCAGATACGGATCATATCGTTGGGGAACTGATGAAGGCCTTTTGCAGTAAGCGCCCTTTGGCTCCTGAACTTCTGTCCAATGTAAAAAAGCTCTTCGGAGAAGAGGAAACCTCTTACTTCGAAAAGCATTTGGAACAGGGACTGCCTGCCATTTCCTTTTAGTAGCCAAACCGCCCTGCACACTGCCTTCAGCAATGACCAGGACGAAACGCTGTTTTTATGCCCAGTGTCTGCTTGGCTACGGCAAGCCGGAGGATCTGCTCTTTTGTATCAGTACCTCCGGAAATGCCAAAAATGTTTCTTACGCGCTAAAGCTTGCCAAGGCTATGGGCATCCCCAGCATTTTACTGACCGGAAAGGACGGGGGAAAGGGCAGAGCGATTGCGGATCTTTCTTTGATTGCACCGTCCAATGAGACTTATCAGATTCAGGAGCTGCATCTGCCGATTTATCATTGTTTGTGTTTGATGCTGGAGAGGTATTTCTTTGCCGTATAGAAAGGACTGTGTTCACTGATAAAGGACGCTCAGATGCAGCATGGGGCTGTATTCGGGACACGCTCCCGCTATACTCGCCTTCGTAGTGAGGGACTGTATCCATCGAAGGCGTTCGCTCCAATGCAGTATGGACATGAAATCGGGCACGCTCCCGCTAACTTCGCCTTCGTAGCAGTACTAACTTCAAGCTTCGCTTAGCTCGCTTTCAGTAAGTACTGACGGGCTCAGATTGCCCTCTTTCATGCCTATACTGCATCTGTCGCTTTAATCCATTGATTGTTACAGTCCTTCACTTCGCAGGCTTTCGGTAAGTACCGGCAAGATCGGATTGCTCTCTTTCATGCCCATACTGCACCTGTCGCTTCAATTCATTGATTGTTTCAGTCCTTCACTTCGTAGGCTTTCGGTAAGCTTCAGCGGGCTCAGATTACCTCTTCTATAAATCTATTGCGCCCTCATCTAACAAAAACTGTTCTACGCCAAGGTAAAGAATACCGTCTTCATCATGTTTTTGGGAGGATGTAGTCTTTACAATAACTATTTTCCTAAAAAGTCCCCGGACTGCTTTAAGGAGGCGGTTTCCTGTGCTCTTTTTCTCCGGGCTGTCTACATGTAATGCTGACTGAATATAATATTTATTACTTCCTCGATTCACTATGAAATCAATTTCCAGATTTTTCCGTGCTCTTTTTGCCCTCTTCATTTTTATAATTTTTGCTCCACAACGCCCACATCCACATTTAGTAGCTATGCATACGGAGTTCGTTGTAAATGACATTTACCATAATATGCTTCATTTCGTTTTTGTCTAAAATTCAGTCTGGCGTTTCTGAGACCGGTGTCGGAAAAATAATATTTGTAGGGTGAGGAAATATATTTTTTCCCTTTCACATCAAATCTTCTGGCTTTTTCCATCAAAAAGGCATCAATAAAATAATCCAAATAAGTGCTGATGGTTAGCTGAGAGATTTTTGATATTTTTTTCCGATTGAAAAGGTATTTTCCAGCTTTCTCGGATTGGTAAGGGAGCCAATGGAAGAGGATACGATATCCAGTAAATCTTCCAGGATAAAGGCTTCTTTGCCAATGCGATTTCTCTCCATTACATCTTTAATATAGGTATTCTGAAAGAGATTTTTCAGATATTCGCTTTTTTCTTCCGGCGTTTTCCTGCTAAGGACGGTTGGCATCCCACCATATAGACAATATTCTTCGAAAGCCAGTCTGGGATTTCCCTCATAGCAGGAGGAAAACTCTGCAAAGGAAAAGGGATATACCCGAATTTCATCCCCTCTGTCCCGAAACTGCGTCAGTACATCGGAGGACAGCATCTTTGAGTTGCTGCCGGTAATGTAAATATCCGCATTGGGAAGTTTCATCAGGTACTAGAACAAGGTCTACAAAGCCAATTTTATTTTCACTATTCTTGATATAAGGATTCTCTACTTCTTCCACAAATTGAATCTCGTCAATAAAGATATAGTAGTTTTGTTCCGGCTGCATGCGCTCCCGAAGGTAAGTATCCAGCGTAAGGGGATTTCTATACTGCATGTTGTGAAGCTCATCCAAAGCCATGGTAATGATTTGCTCCTCTTTGATGCCAATACTGAGCAAATATTTTTTATACAGCGTGAATAACAGGTATGACTTTCCGCATCGTCGAGTAGGTGATGATTTTTACCCTTCCATTATCCTTTTTATCGATTAAACGCTTTTAGATATCTAGGTCTTTGCACTTCCATAGGCTTCTCCTATTTTATATTTTTTTGTGTAAATGCACATTTTATAAAATGTTTTTCTCTATTATAAAGGTAAAGAATGGAAAGAACAAAGGGAGTACCGCAGACTTGCGATACTCCCTTGTTCTAAAAAAACTGTAAATATAAAAATTATGTTGTATGCAATATTGGTCTGAAAGAGGGATAGTCTGAGCCTACTGCATTCTTTCTACAATTCTCTTTTATAGTATCACTATGCATATTGTATTGTTTTAATTTGCTGTAGTTCGAGATCCAGCTTTCTTTTCTGCATTCGAATATCAATGTCATTCTGCATATTGATGAAATATTCATCCGAAACACCGAATAGCTTTGCGAGCCGGAGAGAGGTATCAATCGTGATTTTTCGTCTATTATGCAGAATGTCTTGGATTCTGGAAACAGGAACATGAATTGCTTGTGCAATGCCATATGCACTCAGTTCCATCGGCTCCATAAATTCTTCTCGAAGGATTTCACCAATGCTTGGTGGCTCAATATAATTTAATTCCATAACTTCTCCTTTTTTTAGTGGTAATCCACAATCTCAACGTTTCTAGCTTCTGCAAGATGAAAGCTAAAGCACAGCCGAAATTGTTTGTTGATGCGAATACTATATTGCCCTGCCCTATCACCTGATAATTTCTCCAGATGATTAGATGGTGGAACGCGAAGATCTTCCAAAGTCTTCGCATTGTTAAGCATGATTAGTTTTCGTAAGGCTATATGCTGAATATCTATTGGTAGCTTTTTGGAAAAAAACTTGATTATATATCTTTTCAGTTTCTTTGTCCTTAAATGTTTGTAATCATAATTTAAAAATATACCTTTTTCACGTGCATATGTCAATGCTGCAATGGAGTAAGCCATAAAAGACTTTTTCTTCTTATATTGTCTATTTTATAAAAATATGCATTTTCATAATTTTATAAAAATGGAACGTCTATATGTAAAAAATATTAAGCTTTCTGCCGGAGTTTTGGAGCAATCAAGATTAATAAATATACTGTACCTACCAATTTCGAAGTGGAAAAATCCTCTAAAAATGCTATAATATACTAATAAAATTTATGAAAAGAGGAGGTATTATGCAGCTTTTAGATATAAAAAGAATGGCTCATAACATTCTTGAAAAATCAATGCATAGAAGCAGTTTTATTGAATATAAAAAGTCGGCAAACTTTAAAAGATAAAATTCTAAAAAACTGCTTGTGCCTTTTGCTAATAACTATATGAACAATGAGATAGGCTTATTGTTTGTTGGTATTGAAGAAGTCGATAATAAAGAAACGGGAGAAAAAGCAATTCCTAAAAAGACCGATAGAGGGAATAAAAGAGTCTAAAGTTGAAGGGATTGAAAATGAATTAAAAATCTCTTCTTTCCAATATTCACCCCAAAGTCAACTATCACATTATTATGGATCAAATCGATGATGAATACTATATCGTAGTGGCGGTAGAAAGTGGTAGTAATGATGTGTTTCAAACAAGTGAAAAAGCAGAAAAAGATAAAGATATTCGATTAAAGACGGGAAGATATATCAGAGTTGGTAGAGATTCAAGACTTCCAAATTCAACAGAAGAATTTGAACTTTTTGAAGAAATTCGTAATTTTTCTTTCAGTTCAAATCTGAACGATACAGCTACCATAGATGATTTAAGCTATGAATATATGAAAGAATATCTACTTCAAACGGGAGCCAAGAAAGATATTAGAGAAATGTCCAAGCTGGATATGGCAAAGAGTATGGGGCTTGTAAGCGAAAGTGAGTATGGAGGGTATAGAGCTAAAAACTTTGCTGTGCTGATGTTTGCCGAAACACCGAATAAATTTATTTCAAATGCCCATGTTGAAATCATTAGAGAAATATATGGAACCGATAAAATGGAATCAAAAGAAATTTGACGATGTGGTTTGGATACAGGCAAAAACAAGTCAGTAAATATTTTGAAGATAATATTATGGCTTCATATACCATACGAGAAGCAGATCAAATCGAGCATAAGATTGTCTATAACTATCCTCTTACAGCATTTGAGGAACTTGCTACGAATGCCATTTTACATAAGGAATACGATACGCCTGAATATGTAGGAATATATATTTACAAGGACAGAATTTCTTTTGTAAATCATAATAGACCACTCCCTCCTGTAACAATTGAAGCTCTTAACAAGGACAGAAGTTTTTGATAGAAGGCAGTATCTCAACAAAGAACTTAAAAGATATGTTCTTTTTCCCTTAACTTAATAGAGTCTTACGGTTCAGGTATACGGCGTGCAAAGGATGCACTGTTTGAAAATGGTTCTCCTGAGCTTAAGTTTTACCGGATAATGAAGAAGATAACTATACAAAATGCAGTTATAGGAATTAATAAAGAATTTTTGAATGAGTTTAATAGTAGTAGTTATGAAAAAAACTACCACGAAAACTACTACTAAAACTACCATAAAACAGGAAGAAATTATTAAAAATAATTGCTGAAAATCCTCACATTAGCGCGAACGAAATGGCAGAAAAATTAAACCTTACTGTTGATGGTGTACGTTATCATTTAAATAAAATGAGGAAAGCAGGACTTATTCGATATGAGGGTTCAACAAAAATTAGGGTCAGTGGATAATTATGAAGCTAAATAGTAAATAACCTGTCCTTTCAAAAAATCCAACAGCTTTCTACAGAAGTTATGGATCAATCAAGAAAAAGTAAGCGACATCAAAATGTCGGTTTGAATGTCGGTTTGAATGTCGGTTTGAATGTCGGTTTGACAAAGTACAAGGGGAGTATCGCAGGCTTGCAATACTCCCTCCTAATAAAAAAAGCTGTAAATATAAAAACTATGTTGTATGCAATATAGGTCTAAAAGAGGGGTAATCTGAGCCCGTCAGTAGATTTAGAAAGCCTGCTCAGCGAAAGACTGTAGAACTTTGCATGTCAAAGCGACTGATGTAGTATGGGGCTGTAACAGGGACAATCTGAGCCCGCCGGTACTTGCGAAAAACAAAGGTACTGCAGTTTTTCGCTTAGTACTGCTGCAGGGCGAGGTTAGCGGGAGCGTGTCCCGAATACAGCCCCATACTGCATCAAAGCGCACTGTGCAAGGAAAGCAGTCCCTCACTGCGAAGGCGAAGCTAGCGGGAGCGTGCCCGATTTCATGCCTATATTACCTTGAAGCGAACTCCTATGATGAATACAGATTCCTTTCCACAATCCATCTTGCGGCTTCTTCTAAATTTTCAAAATAGGGAGGACAGTGCTTTCCCGCCTCTTCTATCTTTCTTTTTTCTTCTGCACCATAACCCGTAGCCAAGAGAATAGGCTGTACGCCGAAGTTTTCTCCGGCTTCACAGTCTATGATTTTATCGCCTATCATATAGGAATGAGACAGCCAAGCTTTTCGCTCTGCTTGCTTGTGCTCCTTCTCCAACTCTGCTCTTTCCTCACGGCTTAAGCGGTAAGGGCTTTGAATGGGTGACTCTACTTCATTTCCCTGCAATAAATCCCACTCCGCCTGATAAAGCATTCCGGGATTGGGCTTTCGGCAATCGCATTCCCTCTGATAAGCTCCTATTCCTTTCGGATGGTGGGGACAGTAATAGATGCCTTTCAGGAAAATGTCTCTCTTCGAAGCTCTTCCCTGAAGATAGCTATGCAGCATCTCCGCATCCTTTTCTCCGTAATAGCCTCTTCCTATTCCGGCTTGGTTCGTGACCACCACCAGCTGAAAGCCGGCTTTTGCCAAGATGGACAAGCCCTCCAAAACATGGGGCAGAAAGCGAAAGTCCTCTACTTTATGCAGGTAGAAACCTCCTCATTGATGGTGCCGTCCCGATCCAGAAATACGGTTTTTCTCAATGCCTTATTTTCCATGCTTCCCCTGCTCCACATCCGTAATGAATTGCTGATAGTCCTTAGGAATGCCGATATCCATGAAATAGCCATCGAAGGGAAGACCGAAGATTCGTTTTCCTTCGGAGAGCCATTTGGGGACGCAGTCCTGCTCCAGACTTTGCTTTCCTTCAGGGATTTCCGCAATCAGGCTCTTCTTCATCACATAGATGCCTCCGTTGATTTCTCCGGCTAAGGGCTGCCCACCATCTTCCAGCTTCTCATTCCATGCCAAAAATCCAGCTTGCTGCATCTCTTCGCACTGCGCCGTAGCGGGAAATATCCGGTACTGCTCTGGTGGCCAGACTGAAGTCCCCGTCATTTTCCTGATGAAAACGGTAAAGCCCCTGATAATCCATGGGGAAATAGGTGTCCGCATTCAGCACCAGCACCTCTTCCTCCATAATCTTCGGAAGGGCGTTTCGGATGGCGCCTCGGTACCCAGGGATCTTCCTCATAGGAATGAGGCAATCTTTAAGCCGAAGGCGGAGCCGTCCTGAAAATACTCTTCAATCATCTCCCCATATAGCCCAGGGCAAAAATCACCTCTGTAATGCCCTTTTCCCGGAGCATTTCCAAAAGGTACTGTAAAAAGGGCTTTCCGCAAATATCCGCCATGGGCTTGGGGCGGTCAGAAACCACGGAACGAAGTCTGGTGCCCATTCCTCCACATAATAAGATTGCCTGCATTTTCCCTCCTTACAAAATGATTGCTACCGGCACATGATTCTATCGAGTTTTTCTAAGCTCTCTGCGCCGGTAGCTTGATTTCCACTACTTTTCTTCTTGAATTTGTGCCGGAAACTTTCTTTTCGGCACTGAATTCTACTAATTCAATACTTCTCCGTCTTTTTCCAAGACCGAAATCCTCTCGAATGCCTTCAAACACCGCCTCTGTGGAGAATGCCTTTTTCCACAAATTCCAGGGACTTCTGTCCCATTTCTCAGCTTGGGAATGTTTTGGTAAAAGCAGCGCTCCGGTTTTCGCAAATTCTCTTTCTTCTCCCTCGATAGCTACCACTTCTTCAATGCCCGGGATGCCTTCCGCTCCGCAGAAGGTGGTCAGGATGGCGGCTCCTTCGTGGAGGGCTTCCACCACCTTACCCTTCACGCCTGCTCCGTAGCGCAGGGTACAATCACCATTCGGCTTTTCCTGATAGAGGCTGTGGAGCTTTTCGTCACTGACAAAGCCCAGCACCTCGATGCCTTCCCTGCTGTCCCAGAGTAGAACCTTCTCTGTGGGCTTACTGCCCACGATGCGGAAACGAAGGTTCGGAGCTGTCTTCTCATTAAGGGGAAGATTTCCTTGGCAAACCAAAGCACGCCGTCCTCATTTGGCGGGTGGGCAAAAGCCTCCCACAAAAGAGCATTCCTTCCGTACTTCCGTCATTTTCTCTACCTGCACGGGTCGGAGAACACATAGGCGGTAATGGTACTTTTACCGGAATGCTGTCGTCAATCTTATGGTTTCCTCCACCTCTAAGTTGGAGGGTAATAGCTGATGTCCGCCTTTTGCAGCACGGAAAGCTCCATGCTCTTAAAGTAGGCGATTTCCTCTAAAAGCTCGGTCTTGGCTTCAGGGCATACTCCCTTTGCAAACGGAGAAAATGCAGGTCATAGTATCAAAAATAATCTTCCAGTCTGTATTTTTCCTTGATATAGTCAATGTACTTGGAGGCAATGTGGGGGGCGGTTCAGATAAACAATCTGAATCATCTGCTTATTGTCTTCCATCCACTTCCAAATGCCCCTGCATCTTACTGCCGTAAAGGACTTCGATGCCCATTTGCTCCAAAAGCTTCCGTGTGGGGCTCTTCCTTCAGGAGTGTCCCCTAAGAACTTCACCTGCACGCCCTTTTTCCGCCAGCATTTTCAGGTACTGGTAGGGTGGTTTTGGAGCCTGCGTCCTTGTCAAAGTGGGTACATAGTGATCCACGAAAGACACATAGCGCTTGCCCATGCCCGTTCTCTGGTATGGAAGGGGTTGGGGCTTCCGATATTGACACACTGCTTTTTCAGCTCTTCCTTCCATTTTTCCTTGAATTTTTCCTGGTTGACCTTCTGGTAACGCTTAAGACCTGTACCTTCCACATCCGTGCCGTTGGAAATGCCTTCATAGTGGATGACCTTGGACTTGAGCTGGTACAGCACCTTCTTGCCCATTTTCCGCACGGAAAAATGCCAGGTCAGAATCTTCGCAGTAAGCGGGAGCAAAGAGCTCGTCAAAGCCTCCCAGCTCCTTCCAAATGCTTGTTCTCACCAAAATGGCGGCACCGGAAATGTAGTCCACTTCCTTCACATAGTTGTACTCCGGATCCTCCGGGTCTTGCAGTCTGCCATAGTTCCAGCCGGAAGCATCGGACCAGATAATGCCGCCCGCCTCCTGCAATCTTCCGTCCGGGTATACCAGCTTGGATCCTACGATTCCCGCATCCGGTCGTCTTTCCATCAGCTCCACCAAGGAGGAAAGCCAGCCCTCTGTCACTTCCGTATCATTGTTCAGGAAGAAAAATGTAATCTCCCTTAGCTAAAGCGGCAGTATGGTTGCAGTTTTTCAAAAAGCCCATATTTTTCCTTGTTGCGGGCAATCACCAGATTTTCTGAAAAGAGTCGTAAATCTCTGGTGGCATCCGTGGACACATCATCCGCAATAATTACCTCGTAAGGCGTCTCTACGGAACTTGTGAAACGGAGTATGGACTGTAGGCAACGGTAAGTATAGTGAATCTGGTTATAACAGGGAATCACGATACTGACCTTGGGATTCTCTACCTTGGGAAGGCAAACCTTTCCCCCGTCAAAATAGGCCTGTCCGATCTTAAAATGTCCGGAAATCCGGTTTCTTCCCTCTGCCGTAAAATATAAAGGCAAGGTTTTTAAAGGGTGGAGGACTGTCCGTCCCATGTAGTGAAGAATCAGTCTTCTCTTACTGTCCTTTGGAAAACGGCGGTTAAAGGCGGCGGAAAGTCGTCTTCTGATCTTTGAAGGCAGGCTTTGGTGCCGCTCAAAGTAATTCCGCTCCTCCTGAAGCTGGGCAATGTCCTGCTCATGGGCACGAATCACATTTTCCAGATTGCCTACATGCACATTGGTAAGGCGATTTACCTCCCGCTCTTTCTTTACGGAAATTTCCTTTTCCTTCAGCTCTTCCTGCAAATATTGAATCTGCTCCCGTCGTAGGGGCGATTTCTTCTTTCTGCTTCTGGAAATTTTCCGGGCTCATGCGACTTTGCTGATAAGCCCAGACATTTTCCTCCTGTCCCTCTCCATGAACCTCTTCCTGGAAAATGGCCTCTTTTCGCTCGCAGGAAAGAAGCTCCGGCTTGTTGATGGAAAACAGGCGGAAGAAGCTTTCTTCGTCCTTGTATTTTAATTTGTCCTTATATTCTTCGTACCAGTAATGGAGGATGCGGTACAGGAGGAAAAGCCGTTCCTCTCCCTCTTCCTTCACCCACTCGCAGTCAATGAGCACCGCCTGCTCTCCGTCCATGATGACATTTTTCAAAAAGTAAATCCAAGTTGGCAGGCTTAATGAAGCTGTCCTCTCCCAAAAAAGAAGATGAAGGGCTTCCTGGATTTCCTTTACCGGCGCCTTTCCTTGGAAATCAAGTCTCCCAGAATTTCTCCGATGCTCTTTCCCTTTACAAAAGGGTACAAAAATGCTGGAAGGGGACTGGGAACCGGCATAGAGCGCCAAAAAGCCTTCCTCCTCCAAAACCTGAATCTTCCGCCGGGCAAAGCTTTCGCTAAGGAGCTTCCGCTTCTTGGGCAAGGAATCAATGTGGGCATTGGCCTCCGCCCCGATGCCTTCTTTTAAGACCTTTTTAACGCCCTCTTTATCCCGAAGAATCTCGGTTTTTCAGGGCGTACTCCGGCTTTCTGCTGGAATTGTGTTAATATACTCCACTTCCTCGCTATGCACATCCTTCATGGAAAAGGATAGCCGTGGCATCCCCCCGGAAACGGTAGAGAAAGCTGGGGGCAAATTGGGGGAAAACTCCTTTCTTTCCCAGCGCCACATAGCCGTAGCTCTCCTCTCCCTCCTTGGGAAGTCTTTTTTCTGTATAAAAATGAATGGGATAGTCCAGGAAGGCATGGGAAAAATAAAGACTTGCCCGTGCCTTTGGGTAGTCCTTTTTCAGGCTCTCTTCCAGCATTTTCAAAAGCATCATAGCTTTGGTAAGCCGGCTCCTTCTCGTAGTAGCCGGTGAAATGCGCTCCAGAGCATTCTCATTTTCCATCCCCAAAATCACTTCGCCCCCGGGAAGCAGCCACTTCTCCAAAAAGGTACGAAGCATCTCCTCCAGGGAGCCTGGAAGAGCATCAAATGCCGCTTGGTCAAAAGCGGAATGATGATATAGTCAAAAGCGGTCTTCCTCCAAACGGAGACTGATGCTTTTACTCTTTTTCGTAGTAGCTTTTCAAAAAGCCCCTGGCTGTCCTTTTCTGCCAAAAAGCAGGGCCTTGCTGTCCTTCTCCAGCCCCCTTCTCCGGGGAAAAACGAAATCCATTCGATTAAGTTGGATTGCACCTTCGAAAAAAACTCATGCCTCATGCCTTTCCAGAGTCACTTCCGACTCCATATCATAAATTCTACGGTGTTTTTATTGGATAAAACGGTGATACTGGTAATGTCGTATTTTCTGTCGTAAACCGTGTGCTCCCCCTCTTCGAAGCCGGTGCAGGAAATGGACAGAAGGTACTCCCCCTTGCAAGTTCATCCTCTGGGTAAAGGTACAGTAATACTCGTCCCCCTTCTTCACCGCCGGAATTTCCTTGCCTTCAAAAAGGGTGTTGGTTCCGCTTAAGTCCATGCCTCGCTTGTCCTTGATGGTGAAGGTGAAAATGGGGGCGGCGATATCATCATGGAAGACAATCCGTTCTTTGATGGAAAATTCTTCGCCCTTTAGTAGCACATTGCTTGGGCGCCCGTCCTTATCCAGCACGCCGAAGTCCAGAATCTCCGCCTTACCGTTGCCGTACTGCTGGCTGGAGGGATTTGGGTCAAATGGTCTTTCATAAAGCCGGTAGGTTTTAGGGAATGTTGACCGGCTTCGGGGGATGCGGGTTCGGCGGTTCCTGAGGCTATGCCTGTGTCAGCATTTTTTTCTGTGGTTTCGGCAGTGCCGGCTCCGGTGGTACCGGCTTTGTCTTCAGCTCCGGTGGTGCCGGCATTGCCGGTACTTGCATCTTGTCCGGTGGTTCCTGATGCGTTAACTGTTCCGGTAGCTTCTCCGTCTACATTTCCAAGGAAGTTCTGCTCTTCCATAAACTGCTCGGCGTGGGGATCCTTTCCCGCCAAAATCTTCTTGTACTTGTCCACCATTTGCCCGGGAAGGCCTTCCCCAACCTTTTCCCCCTTGTGGAAAAGCACCACCCTGTCGCAGTACTTCATTACCGAGCCCAGGTCGTGGGTTACCATCAAAATGGTGGTACCCTTCCGCTTTAATTCATCCATGCGGTGATAACATTTGGCCTGAAAGAACACATCTCCCACGGACAGGGCCTCGTCCACAATCAAAACCTCCGGGTCAATGGAGATATACAGGGCAAAAGTGAGACGGACAAACATACCGCTGGAATAGGACTTTACGGGCTGGTACACGAAGTCTCCAATATCCGCAAACTCCAAAATGGCAGGGAGCTTCTCATCCATCTCTGCCTTGCTAAAGCCCATCATGGTGCCGTTCATATAGATGTTTTCAATACCGGTATAGTCCTGGTTAAAGCCGGCGCCCAGCTCCAAAAGAGCGCAGATGCTTCCCCGGCTTTCCACCTTTCCCGTGGTGGCGCTGAGTACCCCGGTGATAATCTTCAGCATGGTAGACTTACCGGAGCCGTTGGTGCCGATAATCCCCACTGCCTCTCCCCTTCCTACGGAAAAGGAAATGTCTCTCAGGGCATAGAAATCCTTATGGTAAGATTTTTTCCGAAGGCTAATGCTTTCCAGTAGCCGGTCTATGGGCTTATCGTATAAACGATAGACCTTGCTTACCTGATCCACCGAAATGATTTTCTCTGCTTCTTCCATAGTCCCCCTTAAAATCTTATAGCAATCGCTTTATCTATACTTTACATCTGCATTTCTGCTTGGCAAAAAGTCTTCCAATGTTTCCGAAATCCCTTACTCTCAAACGAGAAGTATACCATAAAATGAAAAATGTTTTCTCTATAAACCTAAATGAGCCTTAGCAAAAACCTAAATGAGCCTTAGCAAAAACCACATTTACATCACTGTTAAATCTATCAAGGAATCATTAGCAATTCTCTCATACAAATTTATGAACATCTTACTTCAAATAGAAAAAGACGACAGACTTATTTAATCTACCGTCTTGTGAAAATTTATTTTAGTTCATTTTCGATTTCTTCTATGCTGGTAATGCTCTTATAATTTTGTCTGATAGCTATAAAGTCAAGTATAGGGATCTCTTGTCATTTCATTGGCTAAATCGCTTTGTAAAAGCAGGCAAATTAGTTGTAAAATTTGTTATTGCTTTTCCTTGTCTATCAAACAGGTCTGTATCCAAGAAATTTGAAGTACAGCTCTACTCCAGCTATTTTCTAATGTTTTTCGATATAAAGAAAAATGCTTTATTCAAATCTCCTTCACATCTATCCATAATATATCTTTGATGCCCCCAAAGGGATGCTAAAAAATCTTATCAAAAATTTCCACTGCTTTGTGATATTCGTAAATCGTCCACAAAGCTGTGGACGATTTAATCAGGAATACATTTCATAAAATTTTTCATATATTTTTAAATTAGTAACAGAAAGCTCTTTAACATTTGGAATTTCCTTTTGTAAGTGCATTTCTTCTCAGTGCCGACTCGGTGAAAGCTCTTCCAGATACTTATGCATTTGAGTAAAAAGCAATCATTTAACTCCTCTGCATTTTCATCTATTCTTTAAACTTAATTAAATTCATGATTTCAGCTTGATCATTTTCATCCAGCTTCTCAAAAGCTTCTTGCAAATACCGTTGCCGGTTTACTCATCTTATTATCACTAAAATTGCATCTGCCGTTACACCAAATAACTCGCTCAGCTTCGAAACATCTTCTGCTGTAACTTTCCTTTTTCATTTTTCCATCTGGGTATATGATGCACGGTTAATTCCCAAAGAATTTAGCAACGTACTCCTGCGAAAGATGAAGCCGGTTTCTGTAATTCTTAATTCGATCATGAATAGCCGTCATAATTCTTCCTCCTGCATAGATATCTGCTACTATAGTTTGCTTTGTTAGCTTTTACAACATTTATTATTAGTTTTTCCAACTTTCAAAAGAAAAAAATAGAATCTTCTTGAACTGTCAGCTATTGCTTGACAGTTCCCTTCTCTTTATTACTCCTTGATTTTCTCCATATTTTTCAAAGCTTATACTATCTAAGTCTATTGCTGAGTTATGCCATGCTTAGTGGTGAGTCAACTTTTTGAGTTGACTACCACTTTCTCTTATCGCGCATAATCAAAAAGATAGCAAAAAGGGCTGTAATATCCCTTCTGCTATCTTTTTCTTATCATAGTAGGGTTCCCCTAAGAACTTAATTTTCTTCCTTAAGTTTCTCTAGTAATAAACGATAATATTTTTTTGCCCAATATGGCGGTATGCTAATTTAAGCCCCTCTATACACTCCTTTACTTCTTCTGCTGTTAGTTCATTTTTCCTCATAAGCAGCCATTAGAACTCCGATTGTTCCCATGATTCTATGTCCCATTTGCTTAGATACGTTTCTTCCCTTTATCTCATCCATTAAAAAGCAAATCTGCTTGTATCTCATCCGCAAGAATAATTGCGCACTTTTCCCTAGGTCTAAGCCTGTTGCCCGTTTTTAATATATCTACAGATGCAGACGTTTTAATATGTTTTTAGTCGTGATAAAGTTCTTAGACTTAATTTTTATCTGCTTCTGTCCGGTAACGTTTATTCGAAGTTAATTCCGTAAATACCTCTTCCGGAAGAACAACTTCGCCAAATAATTTTTCCCAAAATTTCCACTCTATCAATTTTCAAAAAGAGATAAGGGCGTTGTATCTGAGACAACTATCATTTTATTTACCCCTTCTTTTTGAGTTGAAGATATGTATCTATATCTTCTTCAATTCATCTTGAATCAAATCCAAATAGGAATACCTAGCTTATCATAGATATCAAGGAGTTCTGATTTCCCAATTCCAAGTATTTCTGCCGCTCTTCCATAGAAATACTTTGATTTAAAAATATAGGGATATAGCAAAAAGTGCATTTCTTCTCAGTTCCGACTCCGGTGAAAGCTCTTCCAGATACTACGCATTTCTACCGGCACTTGTATTGTGATTGATTCCGTTTTCACCATAGTTGTCTTCTCCCTTCAGGTTGTTTTTAGATTACATCAGGGTAATGCAAAGTTTTAAATTTGTATTTCCTAGCATTATACTCTATTTTGCAAAAACAAAATAGAGTATAATGCTTTTGAAATTTAGGCTAATATAGTTTAGCTATATACATCAGTGCTCCATCTTTTCAATGCCAGCAATCAATTGATCCGCCTGATCTGCCATGAACAGCAGGGATATTCACACATCATCGTCCAGTTTCAGATTGTCCATTGAGAAACGGATGCGGAGCTGACCTTATCAGGGAACAGTTCCTTGAACTTCTTCATACAATTCTTCCAAGACAGCAATTTTTAAGATAAATCGTTCCATAAAAACAATCCTCACATTTTTATTGGAATTTTTCTGCTCAATAATCACATTTTTATTGGGGTTTTGTGCTCAATAATCACACTTTTATTATATTTTTAATCCGTGAAAATTAGCAAAGACTCAAAATAGAATCTTCTTGAACTGTCAACGAATAGTTGACAGTTCAAAGAAGGGAAAGATGATTAAGGATATAAACAGAATTCTTTGACCACTGTATGACCGTTTTTCTCTAATGAGCTATATACTCTTTAGGAAAAAGAGGATATGATCATATCTTTTCCTATCAAAACAGGAGTTTCTTTAACCATGCCGGCACCTTGTTTATCATATTGGATAATGTATCCCATATGGTTTTTCTGATTTTCTTTAACTATATTTTCATTCCTACAATAAATATGTACACCTACGTTATCCGACATATAACTTGATACAAACGTGCCTTCCGGTAAGGTATATTCACCATCTGATAAAGCGCCGTCCTTTACTTCACAAATCTCATTATCAGCGATACAGTATAATCGATTATTCATTGTAAATATTGCGCTAACATCTTGTTGAAAACTAAAACTTCTAGCTTTTTCTAAGCTTTTTATCGACTATATCAATAGTACCTTTTTCTTCCTTTTGTAGACCTTCCTAAGCAATATAACTGATTTTCAAATAAGATTACTTTTTCATATTCCATGTCTTTTTCGTAGATTTTTTCTTCAATCTTGTCATTATATAAATCCACTTTTATTATTTTACTGCTCCATATATCCTCTTCCACAAACAAATGAAATTTCTCGATATATAACACGTTCTCTTCACACAATAAGTCGGAAGAATAGATGTCTATAATCTCTTTCTTTAAAATTTTTCCCTCTTCGTTCTGGACAAGAAGAAGATTTTTATACGTATCCCCTTCTACATTTCCATTCATTACAGCAACTATTTTCTCATCACAAAGATTTATGGATGTGACTCGGAATAGTAGGATTATCCAAAAAGTGAAAATAGCTTATAATCGCCGTCTCCATGAAGGAGGATATTATTATTGGCTCTTTCTCCTCCTGCAATAAACTTATCTTGATGAAAATTGAACTTTGTAACATCTTGCATTTTCAAACTTCTCTTATTGACAAGCTTTCCATCTGTATCAATTTCTATAAGTTCTCCATGCTTATCAAACATATTAGATGCAAGTATATAGTAGCTGCATCTTTTGCTCCTACTTTTTACATTTAGCATAGTATGAAAGCCTATGAGATGCAATGAGCGCCAGCAGACACAAAAGCTAAGCCAATCACTTTATTCTTCATAAATAAGGTCTCTTATATAAAAACAGGCAGTTGTAATAAATTATACTATGTCTACCTTTGAAAATACATAATAGTTAAAAGTGTATACTTTTCTTACTTGCGCATAATCAAAGATTGGAGTGCGTCTATACCTGCGCATAATCAAAATTTACAGGTTTTCTATACTTGCGCATAATCAAAGAGTCGCCTATAATATGCCCAGAATTCAAGCTTTATACTGTGCTAATCCATAGCTCAGAAGGAAGGATTGCATTATGGTTCTCAAAAAAGAAAAAATCTATGCTAAATTGCTGGAGTGGAAAAGAAAAATAGCCAAGGAAAAGAAAGCTATCATGGTGGAAGGAGCAAGACGTATCGGTAAGTCCACCATCGTAGAAGAATTTGCCAAAAAAGAATACGAATCCTATATCATCATAGACTTTGCTAAAAAGGATAAAAACGTGGAGGAGTTCTTTAATCTTTATTTGAATCGCCTTGATGATTTGTTTATGATGCTGGGAACCTACTTCGGCGTAAAAGCTGATTCCTAGAAAAATCAGTATTATTTTTGATGAGGTACAGAGCTTTCCTCAAGCCAGAGCAGCCATTAAATATCTTGTAGTAGATGGCGAGATATGACTATATAGAAACCGGTTCCTTAATCTCCATAAAGGAAAATATTCAGGATATTGTGATTCCCTCGGAAAGACGAAGCATCAATATGTATCCTCTGGTTCGAAAGAATTTGCTTGGGCTCTCGACGAAGAACAGCTTATAGACTATATCAAAAACTGTTTTTGAAGAAACTTTAGAAAGAGGCATGCACAACAAAAGCTATGCATCTATTCAAGCAATACATCTTAGTGGGCGGAATGCCTAAGCCGGTTTCTTTATTTGTGGAAAGCGGGAAAGATTTTTACCGGCGTAGATGCAGAAAAACGAGATATTTTGAAGCTATATCGAAATGATATTATGAAGATCAAAAGCCCAATATAGGAGTAAGGTTCTTGCTATTTATGACCGAGATACCGGGGCTTTTTGTCCCAACATGAAAAACGTGTAGTGTTCAAAAAAATATACAGGAGGGAAGCTATGCAGAGCAATATAGCGAAACCTTCTTTTGACTTTCCGATTCCATGATATCCAATGAATGTTTCCTCTGTAGCGATCCCAATGTTGGCTTGTCCATGTACGAAGACCAGTAGCTATGTAAAATGCTATATGGGAGATACCAGTATTTTGCTAAGCCATGCTTTTTGATGAAAAATGAGCTCTTGGAAAGTGAAATCTATCAGCAGATTTTTAAACGATAAACTGTCTTTAAATGAAGGTATGCTTTTACGAAAAAATGTTATTGCGCAGATGCTTGTTGCCAATAGTATAAGCTGTATTTCTATACCCATTATTCTGAAGAAAAACATCGAAATGATATAGAAATAGACTTTATCATCTCCAATAACAGATAGCTAAAATACAAGATGTTTCCCATTGAGTGAAATCCGGAAAAACGATATACCACTAATTCCTTAACACGCTTTAAAGAAAAAAATACAAAGCTCGAATTGGAGAAGCATATATTATCCATCAAGGGAATTTACTGATTAAAGAGGATATTCTCTGCATTCCCCCTTATATGACAATATGTCTATAAAAAAGAGCGACTGTAATGATTTTTTACAGCCGCTCTTTTTTTCTTATCTTTTAAACCACCGCCGCAGTTAGTTTTCCATCCTGCAAACGGATTTCTATATTGTCACCTTCTTTTACCCTGTCTTCCAGGATTTCCTTAGCCACCAAAGTTTCCACATGCTTTTGCATATAACGCTTCAGCGGTCTTGCACCGAAGCCGGGCTCATAGGCATTTTCCAAAATGAAGTCCAAGGCTTCCTTCTGAAGATGGATATGCAGACGACGCTCCTGCAAACGCTTGTTGATGTCCTTCAGGATAAGGTCTGCGATTCTTTCCATATCCTTCTGTACCAAAGGCTTGAAGAGAATGATTTCGTCCAAACGGTTCAGGAATTCCGGACGGAAATGGCCGTGAAGGGCTTCCATAACTTCCTTTCGTACATCCTCCGGTATATCTCCGTTTTCAGAAATACCATCCAGCAGGGTTTGAGCACCGATATTGGAGGTCAGGATAATGATAGTGTTCTTAAAGTCCACCGTCCGTCCCTGAGAATCGGTGATTCGTCCGTCATCCAGCACCTGTAAGAGGATGTTGAACACATCCGGATGGGACTTCTCGATTTCGTCAAAGAGTACTACCGCATAGGGCTTTCTCCGAACCGCCTCGGTCAGCTGTCCTCCCTCTTCGTAGCCTACATAGCCGGGAGCCGCACCAATCAAACGGGACACGGAATATTTTTCCATGTACTCGGACATATCGATACGTACCATGGCATTTTCATCATCAAAGAGGTTCTGGGCAAGGGACTTGGCAAGCTCCGTCTTACCCACACCGGTAGATCCTAAGAACAGGAAGGAACCAATGGGCTTTTGTGGGGTCTTTGATTCCGGTAGCCCGGAACGAAGAATAACCTCAGTAACCTTGGTTACCGCTCTTCCTGTCCGATGAGTCTCTTATGGGATTTCATCGTCCAGATGAAGCACCTTGAACGCTCGGACTCGTTTAACTTGGTTACCGGAATGCCGGTCCGGCGGCTGATGATTTTGGCGATTTCTTCCTCTGTCACCTTGTCGTGTACCAAGCCCTGGGCTTCCTTAGACTGCGCAAGTTCCTCTGCCTCTGCAAGTTCTTTTTCTACTTGCGGAAGATCCTGATACTGCAACTTCGAAGCCTGCTCATACTCTCCTTTTTGAACCGCAATATTTATCTCTGCTTGCAATTGATTCTTCTTTTTCGCGAAGAGTCTGAAGCTTGGATACGGCGTTACGCTCATTTTCCCACTGGGCCTTCTGCACATTAAACTGATCCCTAAGCTCGAAAGCTCCTTCTGCAGGGTGGTAGTCTTTCCTTGAAAGCTGATCCTCTTCCTTCTTCAAAGCCAATTCCTCAATCTGGGCTGCAAAAATCCTTCTTTTGCATCTCGTCCATTTCCTCCGGCATGGAGTCCATCTCGGTTTTAATCATGGCATCAGTACTCGTCCACAAGGTCAATGGCACTTTGTCCGGCGAGAACCTATCGAAATATAACGATCGGAAAGGGTCACTGCTGCAACCAATGCAGAGTCCGGTAATCTTTACGCCGTGGTAAACCTCATAACGCTCATAATGCCTCGAAGAATGGAAATGGTATCTTCCACATCCGGCTCGTCCACCATGACAGGCTGAAAACGTCTTTCCAAAGCCGGGTCTTTTTCAATATATTTTCTATATTCATCCAGAGTGGTGGCTCCGATACAATGAAGCTCTCCTCTGGTAGCATGGGTTTTAAAGATTTCCGCATCCATGGAGCCTTCTGTTTTTCCGGCTCTACAATGTTGTGGATCTCATCGATGAAGAAGGATTTCTCCTCGGACTTCTTCACCTCATCCAAAAACTGCTTTAATCTTTCTTCAAACTCTCCTCTATATTTAGCGCCGACAATCAATGCACCCATATCCAGGGCGAAAATCTTCTTCTTTTTCAAGAATCCGGCACGTCTTCCTTGGCAATTCTTTTGAGCCAGGCACTCCACCGCATGACGGTTTTACCAACCCCAGGTTCTCCGATTAAGCGGGATTATTCTTCTGCTTTCTGGAAAGAATACGGATGATGTTACGATTTCGTCATCTCTTCCGATAATGGGGTCAAACTTCTGCTGTCTGGCTCTTTCCACCATTTCATAGCCATATTTGTTCAAAGAATCATAGGTGCCTTCCGGATTGTCGGTAACCACCTTCTGATTGCCTCGAACGGAGGACAGAGCCTGTAAAGCCGTCCTTCGTAATATGGAACTGCTTGAAGAGCTCCTGAATCTTCTTGTCTCCGTCCTTCAAGAGACTAAGAAAAAGATGCTCTACGAAACATATTCATCTCCCATGGCTTTCGCATGGTCTTCCGCATTCATCATGACCTTATTGGCATCCTGGGAAAAATACTGTGTCCCCCAGAGACCTTAGGCAGGCTGTTAATCTTCTCTTCCAGCGCTCTCTTAAAGTCTTCTACCGGAACTTCCATCTTTTCCAGAAGCTTTTCAATCAGGCTGTCTTCAATGTCTAACAAACTATATAAAAATATGAAGCTGTTCAATGGCTTGATTGCCGTGATTATGGCAATCTTTTGGCTATTGTTGATACTTTCAACGGATTTTTGGGTAAAACGATTAATGTTCATAGGAGTACCTCCTTTATTTTTCCTCAAGATAGCTCCATTATACTCTCGTTGTTAGCACTGTCAAGTGTTGAGTGCTAATTCTTTTGTGATTTTTGTGAAATGAAAAAGGAAAAAGAAAAACTGAAAAAGAAGCTTTCCTATATAGAAGAACAGCTACGGACTGCCGGCTTAAATTATTAAAATTTCACTTGCTTTTTCCTAGGGTCCCACTATACTATCCCCGTTATATATTTCATAAGGGAGTAACAAGAGCCTAGCTCGTGGATATCAACATTGCATGCAGGAAACTGCTGGTATCTACTGAAAAATGTGAGACTTATGCAGCCAGTTTTTCTGAGTGGCATGGGTCTCTTTTTATTCTATGAAGAGCGCTGACCTACGACAGGGCTATCTCATTTTTTAGAAGCAATCAGATTCTTGCCTCTTATGAAAAACCTAGGAGAAAAGGGTAAAGGAAAATGAAGGATCAAAACATGGAACAGAAAAGCACAAAGAAAAAGTATGGCAGGACAAGGCTTATCAGATGGAGATAGCCCAGCTGAGAGCCGTAGAAAGTCCGGTGGAAACAGGACTTTCCTCTGCAGTAGCCAAAAGACAGGCGGAGTACGGCAGTAATGCTCTGGAAGTGAGGCATTCTTCTCTATTAGAAAAATTTATAGAGCAATTTAAAGATTTTATGATTATCATCCTTTTTGCTGCTGCCGCTGTTTCTCTTTTTGCCAGCCATGAATGGCATGATGCGGTGATTATCCTTTTGGTGGTGGTTTTAAACGCTATTATGGGCGTGATTCAGGAAGCAAAGGCGGAGGAAGCCATTGATGCTTAAAGGAAATGACTGCTCCGGATGCAGAGTTCGCAGAAACGGCAATGTGAAACCATCAAATCCCATGAGCTGGTGCCGGGAGATATCGTGCTTTTGGAGGCAGGAGATATTGTTCCTGCAGATATGCGTCTCTTGAAGCCAACTCCTGAAGGTGGAGGAAGCGGCTCTTACCGGCGAATCCGTTCCCGTGGATAAGGACATTGCCCCCATTACTATGGAGGATGCAGGAATCGGTGACCGGAAAAACATGGTTTACCCGGTACCAATGTGACCTACTACGTGCTGTAGCAGTGGTTACCGCCATCGGTATGGATACGGAGGTGGGACATATCGCCAATATGCTGACATGCGGAAAAGACCAAGACCCTTTGCAAAGGGATCAGGACCGTTTGGGAAAGAGCTTAACCATTATGATTTTGGTCATTGCCGCAGTAACCTTTGTGGTGGTATAGCTGGGAAAGACTCATACCGATATGCTCTTGGTATCTATTTCCTTAGCGGTAGCTGCTTTATCCTGAGGGCTTACCTGCCATTTCCACCATTATCCTCTCTCTGGGGAACTCGTTCTATGGCGGAGAGAAAGGCTCTGGTGCGTACTCTTCCGGCAGTGGAGACTCTAGGAGGTACTCAGGTGATCTGCTCCGATAAAACCGGAACCCTGACCCTGAACCAGATGACCATTGAGAAAGTGTATTTTGACGGAAAAATGCATACGCGGCGTGGAAATTCCTGTGATAATCCTCCTTCGAGTCTTGTTTTGGCAAATGACAGCAAGCTGGATGCGGAAGGAAAGCTGATTGGCGATCCCTACAGAAACCGCTATGGTACAGTTTGCCTTAGACCAGCATTTTCCTCTTCAGGAAAATGAGGCACTACCCCGTGTGCAGGAGCTGCCCTTGACTCCACCAGAAAGCTGATGAGTACCTTCCATCCCTTGGGAGGAATTCCTCCTTTGCACCAAGGGGCACCAGATCAGCTTTACAGCGTTGCAGTCACATCGTGGAAAATGGAGAAGTTCGCCCTTAACAGAGGAGGATAGAAAGGCTATCCTTTCCGAAAATACCAAAATGGCAAGAGAGGCTCTTCGTGTTCTGGCGGGAGCTTATCAGATTTGTAAGTCTGTGCCTGATTCCCCTCGTTCCGAGGATGTGGAGCAGAACCTGATTTTTGCCGGTCTTGTGGGCATGATTGACCCGGAGCGTAGGAAGGCGCGGCGATTTCGCAGCTAAGGGAGCCGGCGTTCGTACCGTAATGATTACCGGAGACCATGCAGAAACCATGCGTAGTACGAGAGCGTTTAGGCATTCTTCCTATGGAGAGGATAATCGTGGGCATGTTTTAACCGGTGCTGAGCTGGGCTAATGTCCGATGAAGAGCTGGAGAAGAAGGTTCCCGAGATTTCCGTTTACGCCAGAGTTTCTCCGGAGCATAAGGTTCGAATCGTCAAGGCCTGGCAGAAGAACGGAAAGATTGTTTCCATGACCGGTGACGGGGTAAATGATGCTCCTGCCTTGAAACAGGCGGATATCGGTGTAGGTATGGGAATCACCGGAACGGAAGTTTGCAAGGGTGCTTCCGACATGGTGCTGGCGGATGATAACTTTGAAAACCATTGTGGTAGCCATTGAAGAAGGAAGAAAGGTTTTCTCCAATATTCAAAAAGGCGGTACAGTACCTGCTTTCCGCAAACTTCGGAGAGGTGATTACCCTCTTTGTGGCAACCCTTTTGGGCTGGACCATCTTACAGCCGGTACATATCCTTTGGATTAACTTGGTAACGGACGTTTTCCCGGCTATCGCTTTAGGAATGGAAAAGGCTGAGCCGGATGTAATGCAGAGAAAGCCCAGAGAAAAGAGCTCCAGCTTCCTTTCTAACGGCGTACTGGAAAGCATTCTTTATCAGGGTGTTTTAGAGGGTGGACTGACGCTCTTCATCTATTGGATGGCAGGACAGTATTTCCATGAGGAAAATCTTTCCGAGACCATGGCCTTTGCCACTCTGGGACTTTTACAGCTCTTCCATGCCTTTAACGTAAAGTCCGTTTTCCGTTCTCTTTTCAATGGAAATCCTTTGGACAATATTTACTTAAACGAGTGCGGCACTGCTTTCCGCCTTCCTGCTTTTAGGCGTAATCGTTACTCCCGGAATCAATCAGTTCTTCGATGTGACTCCTCCAAGCCTTATGCAGTGGGCTATCGTTTTCGGAATTTCCTTCAGTATTATCATTTTTGTAGAGATTGCAAAAGCGATTTTCAGGACGATGCGGAAGCAAGCATAACAAACTCCATACGAAAAAAGAGGCTATATAGCCTCTTTTTAATGCGAGGAGATGTTATGCTCTGCATCTCATCGTCCATGATATAAATCCCTTTTGCAAGGGCTCTTCTGCCTGGGAGCCATCTCCTCGTGAAAAGACATCCCTGTCCTTTCTAAAAAACTACTATTCTAGGAAATTTTCCTTCTGAAAACCTTTTTTAATGTCCCATATTGGAACCGCTGGCTACCAGGTTGGAACCGGAAGCTACGGGCTTTGGAAGGTTGGAGCTGCTGGTATGCGCCATTCTTCTTGCCGCTTGCGCCTCCTGCCCCTCCTGATCCGGAACCGCTTCCGCCGCCGGAGAAGCTGATAATGGTCTTTGTGGGAGTAGTGCTTGCCGCCTCCTCTGTGCTCTGCTTCTGCTCTACGGAAGGATATCCCTTTCCGGCCTCATATACAGGAGTGCCGTCAGCATTTCACCCAATGTCCTCAGCATCTACCTTGTAGCCAGTCCTTCTCAGAGAAACCAAAAGCCTCCGAACTTGGGTGCTTCTTCCTCCTGTAAATAGTAGGAATATCCTCCTACCCACTGCCAGCCCTGAAGAAGCTTTCCGAAAGGTACCGTCGTGTAAAGTGCTCATAAAGAACCATTTTCCGGCATCATTTTTCTGCAACCGGAGAATAAAGTTCCGTCCTCCTTTAAAAAGAACCAGCTTCCGTCAGTATCAAACCCAGCCCTGGTACTTGCTTCCCGTCAGGCTTTTTACAAGAGACTACTGTCCGGCGTCCTGCTTCCAGCTTCCTTCCGTGTTTAATGGAGCCGCCACTGCAGGGAATGGCAGAATACCAGAAAAAGCTGCTCCCAATCTAATGCCAAAAAGACTTCCTTTTCTTCCCATTCTTTTCATCTTTTCTCTCCTTTACTTCCGTACTTACTTTCTCAGTACTCTTCCTAGAAATTCACTTGTTTGTATTATTTCTTAAAAAGTTCTTTTCCGAGAGAAATCTTAACATAAAGCCATCGGCATTCTCAATATTTTCGAAAAATCTTATTAAATTCGTTAGAATACTTTAGAACTTAACTTTTCTATTCTGATAATTTTTGAAAATTTTTCTGTGATATGGTTGCTGGCAATTTCCTCCTCTGTTCGAAGAAAATATTTGTCGATAATCTGATTTTCTCCATCCTCCGTCACCGGATCATCCCAGGTACAGTCCACAGAAAGCCATTTTCCGTCAATCCAAACCCTGTTCCAGGCATGGCGCCTATTACCGCCTCTGCCAACGGACTTTCCTACCACAACCTCATGAGGAATGCCCAAAACCTCCATAAAATAATCAAAAGGCTTCCACATAGCCGTTGCACACTGCAACGCCCTTCAGCATCACGCCTTCGATATGGTGAGAATCCTCCGGAATGGATCGTCTTCTCTGATTCTCAATATCATACTTGGTCTGTTGAATAATCCAGTCATGAACCGCCTTTACCTTCTCCCCTGTCGCTCATGGCGTCATTGCAAATCTGCTCCGCCACGGTGAAGACCTTAAGCTTTGCCACTGCCTCGGGAGAAGCGGCATCCATAGTATAAGCACGCCGTCCTTCCATAATTCGAAATGCAGGTAATGACTCCAAAAGGCTGAGGATTCATTCCGTAGTACTCCAGTATCATCCGGATTATCCTTGGCATATTGCTCCGCATCCAGATATTCTCCATTTTCTCCAAAGCTAAAGCGGTTCTCCTGTCTCTCTTTATGGGAGAAGCGTAGCTGCAGACTGAAAAGAAGGGAAATAGCAAGAGCAACAGTAGCTTTATGCCCTTAGTCTTTAAGCTTTTGTTTTCGTATGGATTCATCTATGACCTCCTCACTATCCCTGTTCGTGTCATTTCTTACTTAAGTTTCACCAGACTTCCTGTTGTACCCATGTCACTCCTTCTCATTTGAGGGGTCACAGGCTTCACCTACGCTACTTATTCTGAAATATGATAATACCCTTTACTATCTTTTCAGTAAAGGGGTATATCTAACTTATGAAATACTTCAGAATAGGCTTAGTGCCTTGCAAAACTGCTTGAGGATAGGTCTTTAAGAACTCCACATTTTTCTTTTCAATCGCTGACATTTGTCGATAAATATTATCCACATTTGATATCCGATCCCGAGAGAAGGGTACCAATCAAAATTGCTCAAAATAATCATTGAGCTCCGGATCCTAAACTCATAACCGTATCTGGCATATATCTCATTTATAATCATCTGAGCAAGCGACCTTTGCCCGGGAAGAGATCCTTTGGATACTCTGCCATCAATTCGGTCATATCCTGCTTCGTAATTAACCTGAAGGAACTGTGAGGGCAAATATAGTCCGATACAGCATGCTGTGCTTTTGCCTCCTCAGTTTTCGCATCATCCTCTGCTGTGAAAACAGCATCGAAGAATCTTCTGTGCCTATAGCAGTATCTTTCTCCTCTGAACTTTCCCCCAAGCCTGAAACAGTATAAGTTATGTTCTTTTTACTGGGTAAATACCGCAAGATTCATAGTAGTAAAGCGGGCTGTATCGTAAATCAATATCTACTTGGGAGCCATTAGATAATAAAAATTGGAATATATTATAAAGTCATCTTTTTAAAGACCTTCTGGTAAAGCTCTTAGAACTATCTTGCCATATCCATTATTTCCTACTGCCTTAATTTCCATTTTTCCCGAAAATATCCTCTTCTTTCACCGAAGCATCGGTATGGGCTTTTATCTTTTTATTATCTAATTTCAATTTACAATTTAAATAACGGGTAATCTCTCTGTCATCAAAGTTCCACTGATAAGCAATTAAATCTCCATTTTTCAATGTTTTTTCTCTTTCTTAAGACTGGGAGGACTGATAGATTCAAACAAGCAAGTTATCGGAGAACGATAAAGCTCCTCCAAACCCTTCGATTTCGCCAACTGAGTGAAGGATAATTTTCCCCCATAATCCCTTTCGATTCCATCCCAGTCTATTTCTGTACCTGCTACAGCATAGCCACTCGATCTATGGATATTCACCTTCACATATTCATCTAAGGAGTGTAATTTTCTTAAAGATTGTAGATATATCCAAGTTCCACTGCTCCTATAAGAAACGCCAGAAGGCAAATATGTAAATGTAATTTTTCTTTGGTTTCAAAGCCTTAGCTTTTTTGTAGCCACTGTCTTATTCCTACAACAGATTCGTTTGGAACCAGGGGCGTGGAGGAGAAAAGGGTTCCCTCCGAAAGCTGTTCTACTTCCTCTTCGGACAATCTTGCTCCACAAAGTTTGCAGAATACGGCATCATCATCATTTTTAAACCACATTTTTCTACAAAACATCCTATTCTCCTTTGATAATTCGTTTTTGAATTTAGTTAAAGGAATCCCGACATTACCTTCTATCCTATATTTCTTTTTCCGTGTTTGACATGGAAAAGTCAGCTTTTCCTTAGTTTTTATCATAGTTTTATTAAAAACAAAATAATCCTCATTCTCTCTCTTCCATTCCCCTAGCTTTTGCTATCATTAGAGCCTAAAGAATACATGTTTTTGATGAAAAAGGAGGTTTTCTATGAGTGAAAAATGATAAGCGGCAGGACGCGATTTCTGGGATGAATATTTTATGGGAATCTGTACGCTATCCGCCCACCGTTCCAAGGATCCCTCTACCCAGGTAGGTGCCGTATCGTATCTCCGGATCATAGATTCTCTCCATGGCTACAACGGCTTCCCAAAGGGTTGCTCGACGACATTTTCCCTTGGGCGAAAAATGAAGGCAGAGCAGGATCCCTATAACGCCAAGTATTTTTATGTAACCCATGCGGAATTGAACGCAATTTTTGAATTATCAGGGGCGGTTCCTTGGAGGGCGCTACGATTTATGTCACCCTCTTCCCCTGCAACGAGTGTGCGAAAGCCATTATCCAATCCGGCATCAAAACCTTGGTGTACTGGGAGGACATATGCGGATACTCCCGCGGTAAAGGCCTCCAAGCGCATGTTGGATGCTGCCGGTGTACGCTATTACCCCTACCAGCCCACCGGAAGAAGCATTACTATTGAATTTTAAAAATGTCATGCTTGCGTTATCCTAAGAGGGAACAACTATATAACTTTAGAGAGCATACTATAGCTTCTTAGTTTGGTATCTTCAGATACCTTTTGAAAAATAAAACTATCTATAGAAAGAAATACAGGAAAATAATGTTTATTCGTTCTGAATCAAAAGAAAAAGAGAAATGAGGTTCGAGAAATCATGAAGAGGCTGGATGCCCATTATGGGAATCGACGCATGATTTTTAGAGGCAAAAATGCCTAGCAGTTGCTTTTTGCCACCATTTTAAGTGCCCAGTGCACCGATGCCCGGGTAAATATGGTGACAGAAAAAACTTTTTGTGAAATATAAAGATTTATAGGCTTTGCGGATTAGTGATTTGAAGGAGCTGGAGGAGGATATCCATTCCACCGGTTTTTATCATAACAAGGCAAAAATATGAATACTTCAGCCAAAGCGCTGGTAGAGGAGTATGGAGGGAGGTTCCCCAGAATATCGGTATGCTAACTGCCTTCCCGGGTGGGACGGAAAACCGAAATCTGATTTTGAAACATTTACCATATTCCTCTATCGTGGTGGATACCCATGTAAGCGCATTTCCAACCGTTTGGGGCTGGCGGATTCTCCGGATCCCTACCAAGGTGAATTCCAGCTGATGGAGCATCTTCCGGAGGAGTTTTTGGATTCGTTGGAACACCCACATCATTGCCTTGGGAAGAACCCTTTGTACTTCTCAGAATCCCAAGTGCGGCGAATGTTATTTTGCAGGACCTCTGCCCTTCCAGCAAGAAGGATCCGGAGACCTGGCAGTATATAGGGAAAAGAAAAAGCTGTCGTAAGAAGACTCTGGGCAACAAGACTGTGGGAAAGAAAAAGGCTGCTGCAAAGAAGGCTGTTGAAAAAGAAGGCTGTTGAAAAGAAAACAGTTGAAAAATAAGGCTGTTGAAAAGTAAAGACTGCTGCAAAGAAAGCAACGGTGAAGAAAAGTTTGAGGTTTAGTCCATGTGAATGTGAATTATGCAGAAATTTGGCTTTTGACGATGAAGAGGAAGACTATGGTGCATGGTACGAATTTGATGAAGATAATTGCCAAGATGTGGCAGGAGGGTAGCCGTTCTCCTGCCCCAACTGGAAAAAAGCAAGGAAAATGAATACCAGACCGTAAAATATCAGGCTATCGGACATTTGGCTATTGAGGGCGCGCACCCGGCAGGTTCCGCTTTCCGAAAAGGAAGAGGATCTTTCGCAAAGAAAAAGAAAATCCTGGAGTTCCATTGCCAAAAAGTGGCGGCAAAGATGGGTTCCTAAATCCTGGAACCGTAAATTACCGAGAAGATTATACGCTGAACCATAAAAGATAATGGATAGAATCGGAGACTTTATGAATATCGTTTTACATGAACCGGAAATCCCTTTATACCGGGAGCTATCGGTAGAACCTGCGTGGCAACCAAAAGTACCCTGCACCTGATTAAGCCCTACGGTTTTATTTTTGAATGATAAAAATATCAAAAAAAGCCGGTATGGATTACATGCACTTTGTTAAAGCTTTCGAATACATTTCCTATGAGAATTTATAGCGGTGTGGAGGAAGAAAAAGAGAAATGGAAAAAGTGATGGAGACTTCACCTTTGCGCTCGATTTATCCGCATCAAAGAACATATCTTCTAGCAATGCGCTCTCTGAAACTATATCCGATAAAAATACATCCGGCTACAAAATTGCCCTTCCCAAGGTATGGTATGCCACCACCAGGCTATAAAAACCCATACGGAGGTCTCCTTTTTCTCCCAATGATTACATTGTCTTCGGAAAGGAATCACCGGTATTCCGGAGAAATTCTAGTAGATAACGAAGAACAGTGTATTCGTATTCCTATGTTGAGGAGGCTCGCTCCTTAAATCTTTCCACTCTGTAGCCATTATTTTTATATGAAGCCCTTCGGCAGCAGGATTTTCCTTTCTTAAGTAAGGAAGGAGCCTTGCATCATTTGCAGTGGAAGGAATAGCGTTACTACTTTCTTTGAGAATCTTATATTCTTCTTCCAACTCATCAATCAGATATAAGTCACTCCTGCAATGCATATCGAAATGCCTTGCTAATGAGTTGATACAGCTCAGATTTATAAAAATCCAAGGCATTTTCTAAAGACATTTTTCTTTCTCTGCAAAGCCTGCTATAATGCGGGCGTATAATAAAAGAACGGGATGGGCATTCATGGGATTTCACTCGCTCGTAATACAATACAGAAAGAGCCTCTTCTGTGCAAGCAATACTGGATGTTGAGGCTTTTTCATAACGAAGCCTTTTTAATAGCCTCTTCTTCATCAATCAAATGGTCAAAAATAAAGCTCTACCGTATTCAAATACCTTGTCATTTGCAATTCCATCAATCACAATATCGTAGTCACTTTTATCCTGTCCGCTCTGCACTTCACTACAAAAATCCAGCCAGTCCAAAGAATAGGGTATCAAAAGATAAAAGCTTTCTTTCAGTATTTTCCTTTCATCCATAGAATATATGGACAATACAGCTTCTTTCCCTGCCTTTTTATAACGCTTACCATTGTTCTGCTTGCTCTTTCAACGGAGTCACATAAGCCCCTACCAAAAATCCACATAGGGTCTGGAATGTAAAAATATCCGGTTGAGGGAATAGCTAAATTGGAACCATGATAGAGAATCATAGCTGCCCCCATTCTTTCATCACAGACAAAAAGCTCCTGAAGGATATATTCTTTTCCTTGCGTATGAAGCGCCTCGTATTCGGTATGATATAGTTCTGCAAAAAGTTTTTCCACTACTAAGTTCTTGATAAACACTTGCGTCCATCCTTATGCATAGCTTCTGCTAAACTTTCAATCCAAAATAGGGTAAATTCAGTTCATGAATGTTATTCAGTTTGTTTTTCTACGATTCTTTCATCAAATCACCTCTACTCATTCTCTAACTATAGCTGTATCTTAGCATATATACATTCTATCCCAAATACTATTTGCAAAAAGCGATTTTTCATTGTATCATAGAAGACCTTATGATTGTTTTATTTACAGACTTTTTGCATACTCTCTTTTAGGTTAAATACCCACAACAACGAACCTATTCCTACAAATTAGTAATCCTAATAACATAGACAACTCCTTCCTTCTATTATGATATCTAACGATACGCTTTTCTGTGAACATTCCGCTATTATAATCTATCTGATATCCTTTCGATTTTTGTGATCATTTCCCCTGATCAAGCAAATCGGTAGTTCTAATACGGAAATCATCCAAATAATGCGCCCTATCATCGTTTCTTAATGTCTGATGTGCTCTTTTGTGTCCCGCACTCAACGACCATATTACCATCATCATCTATGTACCTGTGACCATTTCAGCTAAAAAGTCAAAAGTTCTCGGACGTCAGTAATCTCTGGCTTTTTCAGAATAAGCATGGGAAAAATACCCATAAATATATTGTGATTGCCGTCTTCATCAAATCTTGCTTCTGTGGCAATATCAGCCCAGTGTCACTCCAAATTACACTAGCCCTCGTCATACTTTTTATTAATTGCTATCCACTTCCCATCAGAGTCTGAGTAAAATCTACTATTCGTAGATATTGTCCAAGACATTTCAACCTCTACAAACTCAGGATTATCGTCCGCGTCCTGGTTACGTCACTTTCGTTTCCGTCTGTACTTGTTTTTGTTTTTAGTAGATCCTAGGCAACTGTAGACAACAAAAGAACTGCAGTCAAAAGCACATAATAAGAATCTCTTTATTTCTGCTCTCATAATAATTTAGCAACCTCCTTCAGTTTTCTCCATCTTCCGGATCATCAAGTATATGCATCTTCCTATGGCAATTCGGACATAATGCCACAGCATTATTCACCTCATCAGCACCGCCCTTTGCAATCCAAACAACATGATGGCATTCCAGATAGGCTTCACCACTTTTTTGTAAATGGAGCCGGTTTATTGCAGAGCTGACACCCCGGCGACCTCTTTTCTTTTTTTACAATGCTTGATACCAGTGACGACCGCTGAACTACCTCTACTTCTGTCAGTTTCTTCTTTGGATGCTGTTTATCAAAATCCTTCAGGTCTTTTTCGCTGTGATAATTTACTCTTTGCCAGTCCCTTATCAACTGTTGGCGGAACCCCAAAATGGTCATAAAGATACGCCACATACTCCAAAAAGGCTGTAGTCTCTGATTTCGCTTTCGTTTTCCTTCCAAAATATCAGTTTTTCTCTGAAGCACAAGTTCATCATCAGATTCAGAAAAAGCGATCCTCGCTTTCACAGATACGATAGACTCTCTGAATGAATCGTAAGAAATCTATCCGGATAATCATTGAAAGGATCTTGAACCTGACAATAGGCGCAATCATATTATTCCTGATAGCTGTGAAGTCATCATCAGCACCGGCATCAACAAGTTTACAACTCATCTCTGATTACAGAAAAAGCCTCATCAGCGTCTCCATACCTGTTTTGTAAAATCATATTTCCCGGTAGTTTTACGAACCCATATTCCAAACTTCATTGCTGTAGCGTTGCGGATATCACCATGTAATCTGCTCACGCTCTAAGCGATACTAGAAATTCTTCTTGTCACCGGTCTTCATGGCATATTTCTCTAGGTCAGGTTTTCCAGCGTATCTCTGTCAAAATCAGATACAAATTGTTTCCTAAAGTGCCTCTATATGCTCTAAGTTTGGATTTGGTTCACTAATCTTCATATATGATCACATCTTTTCCGCTGAAAATTATCTAACCTTAAACACGAGCTAATCGGTTCCCTCCTTAGAAGGAACATTAAATCCTATCAATAACGGAGCATCTTCATTTGTGACAACCTCTCCAGGAACAACAATGGATGCTGTACGCTAACGCTGAACCATAGGACTTTCAGATCAGATGTCAGATTTCCTTCATCTGGGTCAAAGAAAAACGAGTCATAGCGCATGTAATTCTTATCGCCGACAGCCTAAACATCATCTACAACAAAAGGTGTATCCATCGTTATAATCAACGTATGGCATATCCATAATCTTCTTGTTTGCTGCCCTGCTTTGTTCATTCAACGACTCATTCGCATTGTCGCCATCAGTTGATGTCCCTACAAGGCGTCAACACCATCGCTCCCATTAAATCAATAATAGCAATCTTTTTCACAATCTAATCCTCCTACTTATTGTTTTGCAAAGGCCATCTCTTCCTATTGTAAGACCTTGTCAGCGATATCTTCATTGAACTCGAAGACATAAACCATTTTATTTTTGTCCCTAGGGGCTTCCATTGTGGCAACAAGCACCCCTTCTTTTTACTTCCCATGTATAATCCCACTTAGTATCTTTCTCGTGGGGCTGCTCGTAATAACCCGCACCGCCTTTATTGAATGAAACGTGATAACATTCCTTCCCGGTATCATATTTCCAATCACCCATATAAGCATCCGAACTATTCATATTTATAGCATTCACATCGGCTGCCCTGCACACTCTCTGTGGAGAAGTCCCTGCACTTTGTGGAGCCGCACGCTGATACTGATAACAAAGTTATCGTCAACAATGTCGCTAATAAAATCAAAGCTATTTGCTTGTGTTTTATTTTTCTTGACTTATAGAACTCTTTATACTTTGGATCATCATTATCAAAGTATCTGAAGCTTCGCCTTTATCTTTACAAGTTTCTGCACATATTTCAGCACTGTATCAAGCTCACCGTTTTCATATGCATACTTTTGCCTTCATATGTTCCAGCTCTTCATCAAAATAAATACAAGTTATCATTATTTTCTGTCATTCTCTCAAGCCATGGCATTCACCAAATCATTTTCAAGTGCTTTTTAAAGAAGTTTTTGTATCCATAGCCTGATTCCATTTATCTCCCGACTCTGAGATGCTCTCCAGCCTTTATCAGCAATTTCAAATCCTCTTTTAAATTACCTTCGTTGATTTTGAGTTACTGCATCCTTACCATATTCTATGACATTTGCATATCTTTCATCATCAAGTAACATATCTTATTCCTCTCAGGTATTTTCTACTTTTTATAATTTTCACCACTAATGCCAGCTTCTGTCCGCATAATATGCCAAAAGTTGATTTTTGCTTCATTTTTAAACTTATATACCTTATTGCACTATTTATTTATTTTCTTTATAATCATTATACTATAATTCTGCTTGAAAATCCTGACGTACCTTTTCTCCACATTTATCCGCTCTTGGATTTTTCCACAGAATCGTTCTGGTACAGTAAAAATATTTTTCAAAAGGAGAATATCGTTGTGGAACAATCAAAAATTCTTTCCCTCTTGCTTTGCTCTGTCTTTCTTTACTCTTACATTATCCTTTGTTTGCTTTTGCAGGAAGTTGGAGCAGGACGCCAAAGGCTATTGGTATCAAAATGATGATGGAAGCTACCCCAAAAATACCTGGCAATGGTTGATGCGGATGGAGAACCACATTGCGTATTGCTACTTCTTTGACGCTGATGGCTGTGCTTACTGAACCAAAAGACTCCGGATAACTATAGGTAGCTCAGTGGAGAATGGATTTTGACGAGCTTTTATTTTTCCGGCAACAAAGATTGTAAAGTACTGCGAATGTGGATGCCAATGTCTTACCTTATTTAGCCGTTTCTATCCATTATGGAATGTTTGATCCTTTAACAGAGAAAAATAGTTTCTCAGTTGATTTTACAGAAAACAGCCAACTGCCGAGCAGACAAATCTAATTTTAAATGTTCTATCCAGTCCCTATTATGATAGCAATTTTCCGGACTTTGCGGCAAAATATTAGAGACAGTCCGTTCCGATGGAGAGAGCGATTGCTTTGGATTGGGATAGCTATAGGCAAGTACTGGAAGACTTACTGGGATTGATATTATTAGATAAAACCTGAGATTCCACTATCAAAGGTGGATAAATTACAATCTCATCAAGAAAGATACAGCTGTTTTTCAGAGAGACTTTGGAGCGGAAGAACCATTTTACATACAGAAAGCATTATTTTCGAAGATGGAAAATGGATTGTAAAGGAAAATTTGCTTTCGTCTTTATTGAGGAGCCAGAAAATACCTTACCGCATCGTTGCAGAGGAAAATCCCCAAAAGTATTTTCGGACATTTTAACCATAGCCAAAAGCTGAAGGTGACGAAGGAATAAAAATATACTACAAGTTTATAAAAGATACAGCTACAACGAGGCTAAAATAATTTTTGGAAAATTGCTTTAAAGTAGGGACGATAAACTGCATAAAGCCGGGTTTATCGAAGTCCTTTTCACTATTTCATCACTGAAAACTTCTCCATCGTTTTTCCACCGTTGTAGCGGAAGAACTTGTTCCGGTCAGAAACGAGGCTCCCAATACTCATGAAGAATTCACTGCTGGAAGGATAGAAGCAACCTCACCGGAGTTGTTAGTATATTTCCGCCACAGGAGTATTCTCCCGAAGTTTTGCAATTCCAAAGCTCAGTATTTAAATTCTTTTTAGTTATCTCCTGCATCTTCGTCCAGACGAGCAAAGGTAAATCTCTTCTTGATTTCCCTCATCGGATGCCAGTACTCATCATAGGTGGTGAGCTTATCAGTCAGCTTTCCGTCAACGATTTCCATGATACGGTTTGCGGTAGTTTCCACAACCTGATGGTCACAGAGCAAAAGATGATAACGCTGGAAGTTCTTTAAACCGTCGTTCAGGCGAAATCGCTTCCATATCCAGGTGGTCTGTGGGCTCATCCAAAATCAGGACATTGGATCAAAATCATCATCTTGAAAGCATACAACGAACCTTCTCTCCGGAAAGGACATTGACCTTTCACACCGTCATCTCCCTTAAAGCATTCTTCCCAAATATCCTCTTACGAACTGGGTATCCTTGTCCGGAGAATACTGGGTAAGCCATTCCACATGATAGTCCTCGGAATCAAATTCCTTGGTATTGTCCTTCGGGAAATAGGACTGGCTGGTGGTTAATCCCCACTTATAATCTCCGGAATCCGGCTCCATTTCCTGCAGAATCTGCATCACTGCAGTCTTTTGCCAAACTCGTTGAAAGCCATAAAGCTACCTTATCGGTGATTTAAGATAAAAGCTGATATTGTCCAAAACCTTTACCGTTAATGGTCTTGGTCAGGTTGTTCACTTCAAACGTCATTTCCGATTTCTACGGTTTGGCTTAAACTGGATATGAGGATACTGTCTGGAGGATGGCTAATGTCATCCAACTCAATCTTCTCAAAGCACGCTTTCTGAGTCGCCTGCTTAGACTTGGAAGCATTTGCTGAGAAACGCGGATAAATTCCTGCAATTCCTTGATCTTCTCTCTCCTTCTTTTCAAGGCTGGCTATTACCTGCTGACGGGACACCAGCTGAGAGGACTCAAAACCAGTTGCATAGTTTCCGGCAAAGGCGTACTTCCGTAGTCGATATCCGCAATATTAGTACACAAACCTTATTCAAGAAGTAACGGTCATGGCTGACCACAATGACGGTATTTTCAGTTAATAAGGAAATCCTCAGCCACTCGATGATACTTAAGTCCAGGTGGTTGGTAGAGCTCTCGTCCAAAAGCAGGATATCCAGATTTTCCGAATAAAAGCCTCTCGCCAAAGTACCTTCACCTTCTCGGAACCCTTTAACTCGTTCATCATCTTGTGGTGAAGCTCCGCCGATTCCTAAGCCGTTGCTTAGCTATGGTCTCTGCATCAGACTCCGCATTCAACGCAGTCCATCTGCAGCAAATTTCTTCCAGCTCCGCTGCACGGATGTCACGATCCTCGTCGGAAAATCGCGCTTTGCATAGAGAGCATCCTTTTCCTGCGATACTCACTAGTCTTATTTCCCATGATTACAGTACTAAGCCACCTGGGTACGCATCATATTTAAACTGATCCTGATCCAATACGGACAAGCGCTGTCCCGTACGATGACCTCCGAGACTCGGGCTCAAGTGCTCCGGATAAATGCTAACAGCAGTGGACTTACCGGCAACTCATTGTGCACTATCACCCCATAACAGTTCCCTCTGCAAACTTGATGTTGACCTCTTCAAAAGGTATTCTTCCCGCCATCAATGAGTCAGGCGCATTACTGCCGCAATCATTTTTCCTCTCTGCCTGCATTGTTTCGGAATCCCACTATAAAATGGCTTTTTCCACCATATATAAGGAAAGCCTTGGAAGGATCCGGCAAGTGGAGTAGCGCTTTCTCAAAAAGTTCTGTTGAGATGAGTGGCTTTTATGCAGCATAGCTCTATGTCAGGGCACTTGCCTCGCCAACTTCGCTCATGTTATTAAACATCCAGCACGACCGTAGCACGTTCTTTCATCTGGCAGCTGACTTCATACGTACTTTATCCAGTACGTCTTGGTTTGCTCTTTTACCATGTCTGCATATCTTTGCATTGCACTCTACTGATAAAGAAGAAATAGACTTTTCTTCTTCACCTGTCTTTTTACCAGTTCTTCCTCACAAAGCACCATAATCGGCAGCAGGCCTCTAGTGGGCACCTTGCCCTGGTAACGCTCAATACCGCGGATCGGCAGTGGCTAGAGTGCGCCCGCTCTGCCAAGCGTAAATACGCGATTTGCCCAGTAGAAGCTTTCCGTAGATTACCCGCTTTTCCGTATTAAACTGCGTATTCCGGAGTCTCATCGATATTGGCATAGAAGGGCACAAAAGGCGTTGAAGTGTTGGGCTGAAGCATACGTTCCAAAACCGCATATTCCTTGCATTTAGTACTCGGACGAATCTGCAAGGGCCAGGAAATTGTTCTCATAATCCCGATGGGATTGGTACTTTCCTCTTTCCTTTTCCTCCCGTATTTTCCATGGCAGTCGTAGGGAGGCTATGAAAATGTGCAGAAAGGATATATTTTACATCCTCCGAGTACCCTTTAATTCCGCATAGACACCAGAATGTCGTCGGATCAGGGTAGCTCCGTATTTTCCCTCTCGAAACGGATAGTTGTCCCGTGGTTAAAACTATCTTGCCATATACTCAGGCTCATGGCTACACATAATCTACGCATCGGATCGGGAGCTCAAGCACTCTCTGAATTAATCCAGTCTCCCAGTCTTTTCGATTTCGTCTTCACAGCGAAGATCCGATGATTTTCCTAATAAATTCGCTATCCTTAGAGTAGATATATTCTTCATCGCTTCCCAAAGCACCTCAAAATCAAATGGTAATCCCCAGCTGGTTTGGCATCATCACGTAGACATTGTCCGGCACTCTTCTGGCAGTGAAGTGATGTCCGCCACGGTTTCAGCCACCAGATTTCCTCAGAATCGGAAAAGACAATGCCGTTCATCTCGTAGGTTCCACTGTCTCCAGCAGCTCACCCAAACGAAGGCACCTCTCTTGCAGAGAATGTAGGAGGCTTTACCAGCACTCAAATCCTCTTCACCGACTCGCCCTATTTTGCTCCTCTCTCTCGCTCTGTCATCCGCCTTCATGCACTACCGAGGGTCTCAAGAGACACTCGTTCATTACTGGTAATGGTTTCCCGCTGCGGTCGTGAAACATTTTCACTGTTTCATCCATGCACCCCAGATGCCTCTCTCCGCCACTGCGTGGGCCTGGTAGCTGAGAGGATTCTTAGGAGGAATGGTGCATGGGACAGTACGAGGGCGTCTTCCCACCTCGTCTTTGGTTTCCACCACTATAAACTTCTTGAAAATGATCCTCGAGTTGGAATCCTCAGTTTCTTCGCAATCTGGTGGTTCCGTCGTAGGATGCCTCTCTTCCTGCCGAAAATCGTTGTACAAGCCATCTCTGCCTCCTTATGTCTGTTATCCTTTTGTTCTGCTGGTGGTTTGTAGACATTGCTTTCACCCTTGCCTTTTCAACCTCTATTTGTTCTGTTTTCAGTATGCATTCCTAAGGCTTTTTCTTAGTAGACGGAAAGATTCACCCTCTTCATCCATTTGTATAGATCTTTAACAAAGCCATAAAAATAATATTTATTTATATTTACTCTTTGTCTTAGTTTGAGGGCTTAGTGATTTTGATATCTTGCCATGATCTAATGCATTACACACAGAACCGCAAGCAAAATACCATTATCTTAAACTGTTAGTATGCAGAATGGTGTGCAAAACGATGAAGACCTGTGCAGATATTGGACTCATCCCAGGAGGGGATTTACAGGAAAAGAGATGGAACCAGTCCACTAAATTGGCCTCTCGCTTGGGTATCTCTGCTTTTGCTCACTTACCGCATTTGCCGGTGTAGCCAAGTAAAGGTGCAGCTGCAGAGCTTATAAAGCAGTAGCTTGAATTATGGCTGCACTAGCTGTCCGAGGGCTCAGTGTTACTGGTGAAAACACCCTGAGCCTCATGACGCAACAGGCGATGAAGGATAAGGCTTAGTTTAGATGCTGCCAACAAGGAACTGCCGTGGATAAAAACCGGGAAAATGCCGGGAGGTGTCAGCGCCACATGCGGTTTAAAGCTTGAGTCCGAAGAGCCATCGCAGTAAAGGGTGTCCGTGCTCGTACCTGTCCTGCCGGTTTAGTGGGCTCAGTCCTTTACCGCAGTCGAACAGGGAGATCTTAAGGGCAGCCTTGGACCATCTACAGCCAGAGACTATCACGAGAGAAGACGCAGGCGGTTTCCATGACTATGTACACTTTGCTGATTGAGGTAGCGGAAAGAACCCAGGAGAGTCATGCTGCAGAACAAATGGTACTTAATCCAAATTTCTCTCAGCCTTTTCTCCTGATTCCCACTGACGACCTATTTTCGTGCCCGTTCTTCGTCTCGGACAGAGCCGATGGGGCCTCTCCTTGCTATCAAAAATAAGTGCTGGGACTCTCAGGGTGGGCTGATGAACACCCATCGGCTCCTTCCTGTAGATGAGACCGAGGTGGGAAAGCACCGCAGGCCAAGCACAGGATATCTGAATGCTCGCCAAAGTCCGTGCGGAGATCGTAAGCCGCTTTAGGCAATATGGCCTGGAAATTTCCGGGATGAAGCGCCTGTCGAAGATGTACAAGTGAGAATATTCACGCCATCTGCGACCCTGAAGACCATCCAGTCCAGTTGAAGAGCACCTTGCAGGAAATTGACACAATGCCTCTAGAGGGTCAATGCCTCTGCACGAAGTTTCTCATGGCAGCGCGATGTGCTTTCTGCGAGAGCCGCTGACAGGTAGCTCATGCAGAAACTTTTCCGCTACCACTGCAGCCTGCATCCGATCAGGTGCATGAAAACGAAGTGCGAGACAATGCGATGCCGCTCGCCTTTCCAAAACCACAGAGACGGAGCTGGGTCCAGCAGCACACAAATGAATGTCGCCGTGGCTCCGCCGAGCGAAAATGAACCACACCGCTCAGGAAATCAGCAACATTATTCATACTATTGACGACACTGCGTTTCAGACCATGATGCCCTGGCCTTAAATGCAGCCGCTGAGGCGGCAAGAGCCAGAATTCGGTAGTGGCTACTCGCCGTGGCTGCGGCGGATGAGGTTAGAAACCTTATGGAGAGTCCAGCAGAGGCGGCAAGAACACCACCGCCTCATTGAAAACACCGTCACGGCTCCAGTCGAGACCGGTTCTCAAATGACCGAGACAAGTCACAGTCAGATGATTGTGGCGTTTCTCGAAATGCTGAGAAGGTGCGATGTATGCCTCTCTCTCAGAGCCAGTCCAAACGTGTGAGAAACGTGCAGGCTTGGAACAGGTGTCCGCTGTGGTACGCGCACTCGCCGCTACCGCGGAAGAGTCGCCGCTGCAGCGCAGCTTTTGTTTTCTGATCAGGTATTAAAACATGCAGAGCTTTTGGCATTCAAAGTTCATAGAGCTATCCTCCATCGCTCGAGGCCTTTTGGTCCGGGTGATTTTATTCTCAACGAGTAACGTGGTGCAGCGATATCTCTCGATGCCTCCCTCCCTGACTAACGCTTTCCAAACATGCTCCTCTCGCTAATTCTTCCGGGCTTCTCCTCAGCCCCGATGAAATTCCTTCCCATTGACCCACCAAAATCGTCTTATTATCAAGGTGTTTATGATGTCGGTCTGAGTATTGGAGGATAATAAATTAGGAATAAGACTAACAGAGCGTACTCTCCGTAGAAAGCGCATTGAAAGAGGAAAGTAGAAAGCACTGATCCAGAAGCTAAAGGAAGCCGAGATTTTCTGAGGCGGATGCCTTTTCCTTGGACAGTGACTGCAAGTATGCAGCTCATGTGCAGCCTTGCCCAGGTTCGTCACCCATGATACGGAGGATGAGTTTACGATGAGGAAGAAAACCAGCGGAACAATGCCTATCACTCAGAGATTCAGGAATCTAATCCAGAACGACTCAGTCGCTTTTAGACTTCCCTCCCTTTGCAAGAGCAATATTTTGCCATGGGAAACATCATGTTCCTGAACGCGGGAATCGACTTAAAAGACATTTCTCCCAGAAATCATCCCCATGTTGCAGGAGGAAAAATGAGGCTGACTTCCGCCTATGAAAAGCTTCTGCTAGGTGCAGATCCCTTTGAAGGAAAGATCTACACCATTTCCCAGATGTCTCCCTAAAAATGACAAAGGATGATGCCAGAAGACTGCTGCTTGGAAGGCGGAAGTTTCAGTGGCACAGGATCAGGAGAGCTGGAATTGTGTATGACAAGGCTTGTACATCTTCGGGATCAAATGGGGAAGAAGCTGCGACTACACGGACTTTTACCGAGCTTGGCTACTACCGGACGAGAGAAGAAACTGCTGCGACAAGCAAGATGCTACAAAAGTTCCGTGGTGCTGCAGAAATATGTGGTGCTCAAGTTGCCGCAGATTTTACGAGACGGGCAGAGCGATTGGGCAGTCCTGTCCTATGCTGGATGCATTGTTGAGTTCGCTCGGAATCCAGAAGCCGAAGAAATCCGGGATTGTTTGCCTCGGAAAGAAGTTCTGTTCAAACTTAAAACGTCAAATTTTTAACCGCGGTTGGTGATGAGTTGGATCTGCTCTCACCAGGGCAAGCAAGGTGGGAGGATGTTGCCTCCTTCAGGACAGACCTGCTTTCATCTTTTATACAACTTCCCACCCCC